>Ga0335069_10008556_pt1 | contig 14637 bp, 10 predicted proteins | sample Lox_Sample_11_FD_206714 | JGI IMG/M metagenome (GOLD analysis project Ga0335069, IMG submission 206714) | Soil microbial communities from Loxahatchee National Wildlife Refuge, Florida, United States - Lox_Sample_1.1 | ecosystem: Environmental > Terrestrial > Soil > Wetlands | place: USA... | reverse complement strand
CCGGGCCGGCGACCGGCGGCCATACGACCTGGGCCGCCCAGCCGAGGACGGCGTGCACCCCGCCGGCGAACTTACGCCATTCGGTCTGCTGGGCGGCCAGCGCGGCCGCCCCCTGGTCGGTCAGCCCGTAGACGCGGCGCCGGCGGCCCTGGGCCCGGTCCCAGGTGCTGACCAGCAGGCCGCCGTCCTCTAGCCGGTGCAAGGCCGGGTAGATGGTTCCCTCGGGCAGGTCGAACGTGCCCCCGCTGCGGTCGCGCAGCGCCGAGATGATCGCGTACCCGTGCGCGGGACCGGAGGAGAGTACCGACAGCAGCAGCAGGTCCAGGTTTCCTTTGAGCCGTTCACGGTCCATACCATGGAACACTATGCCTAGCAATACGAGGTGTCAACGGCGTCGCCGTGGCCTCGGCTCCCCCCGCGCAGAGCATAAACGGCCGTATGCCCGCTGCCGAAGGTCCGGCAGATACCGTCTGCCGGTGACGGGCCGGATCCTGGCCCATGCGCGCGGCGGCCGGCGCGGGCCGCGGGGTCTCCGAACATCCACCTGTCCTTCTTAAATATCCAACCCGGGGGGGGGGGGGGGGGGCCCCTCGAACCCACGACCGGCGGATTATGAGAAGTACGGCCACATGCACCTTGCGCGCTAGCTGCACCGATGGCACAGGTTATCGCACCGACGGCACTCGCGGCGCTGGGATTATCCGGTGCCCCGGTCCACGAACCGGTCCACGCCTGAGGCTCGGCGGGCCCCTGATCCTGCTACTGTGCGTAACCTCGCTTTGAAACCGCATCCACGCTTGTGACGGCTCGGCGCCCGTTTTCCGGATTGTGGTCGCGGGCTGCTCGGCGTTGGCCTGGTGGTCATGCCGGTTCAGCGATGGCCAGCCGCGTCCTTGGCCAGAGCGCGGTCTGCTGCCACGCTGCCGAACCTGTCGGCCGAGGCCTGGCACCTGTCGCGCCGCCGTGTAGGGCTCTGGCGGTCCAGGGGGCGCAGGGGTTAGCTGCGTATGGGTGCCAGCACGGGCATCGAGCAGGCGAAGTACACAGCCCGGCTCGGCGTTACTCCGCCGGTCAGCCCCGGCAAGGGCGTCTACCAGGGCTCGGCGACGCAGCTTCTGGATCTGGTCCGACGCGCGCCCCCGGCGGAAGGACGCTGCTGCTCGTCGGCCATGATCCCGCCATCCAGGAACTCGCGCTCGCCCTAGCGGTAACGACTCCGGCTTTCCATCTGAGCGACACCGCGCCACCCGGCCCGCTCGACCAGATGCGAGTCAAGTTCCCCACCGCCACCATCGCGGTGTTTGAGTTCACCGGAAACTGGGGCCAGCTCGGCCCGGGACCGCACGGCCGACCAGTTCCGTGACCCCCGCGAGCTGGCAGGCAATGACTGACAGCGAGATGACACTGCTTCATTGCCGCGCCGGCCAGCGATCACCAGGCGGACCGCGACGACTGGCTGACCGGGCCGGTGTGGCTCAGCTGGCGTTCGGGCAAGGTCACGGCACTGAACCGATTAAGCTCGCCGCCGGGAGATCGGCTGCTCGGCGTGGCTGAGGCGGCTGCCTTCGGCGGCCAGGCGGAGGAAGGCCGCGGCACGGGTGAACGTCTCCCCGATCGGGTGGCCCGCTAGCTGCGCCTGGTAGGCCCGGTACCGGGTCATCTCCCATTCCCGGCCGCCCGGCGTGAGCGAGGCGAGCGCGGGCTCGGGCAGTGACCTCCAGGTCCACTCGGCGATGCGGGGGGCGGCGGCGCCGGGACAGGGGTCCAGCGGCTGGATGAAATCAGCGGGGTCGGCATCGTAACCCATCTGGTTCCGGACGAACCGCGGCCCGGCAAAGGTATCTTCGGTCAGCCTGCGTTCGGCCGCGTCGCGGTGCGACAGGACGCCGCCGTAGACGTCGGGGTGGTAGCGGACGAGGGTGGCGTCGACTATGGTGACCCACCAGACGGCCTCGCTGATCGCCGCGAAGCCGTGCGCCCGGTCCCAGCCGCTGGCCCGCAGGAGCCGACTAGTGCTCTCGCGCATGGCGGTCAGAGACCAGTCCAGCGGGCCGGTCTCGGCGGTGGGGTCGCTGGCATGGCGGCGGTTCCACGCGACCCGGCAGCGGGGAGAGCAGAACCGGGCGTGCTCGCGGCGGGGCGCGAAGGAGGTACCGCACTGTTCGCAGGCACGGGTGTCAGCCACCCGCTAATGTTACGCGTAACCGGGCGGTGCGGGCAGGTGCGCCCGCCGTTTCAGTTCAGATCCCGGACACCTGTCGTTCACCTGCCGTCCATCTTCTCGTCGGCTGCGCGTTGCCTTGGCTCTGTAGCTTCCGCCGCAAGAGCAGGAAAAAGGCCGGCCGCGGACACCGCGGCCGGCGGCATGAGCGGCGGGTGATGGGGTGGCGGACACCGGGGCCAGGGATCTGGTGGCGGCGCTGGATGAGGCGTCGATCAGCCGGTTCCACCTGCGGGCGGTGGTGGCCTCGGGGGTGGGGTTCTTCACCGACGCCTACGACCTGTTCGTCATCGGGATCGCCTCGGCGCTGATCACCAAGGACTGGCACCTGAGCGCGGGGCAGCTGGCCGTGCTGAACAGCACGATGCTGGCCGCCGCGTTCCTGGGCGCCATGGTGTTCGGCCGCTACGCGGACGTGGTCGGCCGCAAGCGGGTCTACTGGCTGGTCGCCGCCATCATGATCGCCGGGGCGCTGGGCTCGGCGCTGTCCGGGTCGTTCTGGGTGCTGATCGGGTTCCGGTTCGTCCTCGGGTTCGGCGTCGGCGGCGACTACCCGGTCAGCGCGGTCATGGTCAGCGAGTACGCGAACCGCAAGGACCGCGGCAAGCTGGTCGGGATGGTGTTCGGCACCCAGGCGCTCGGGCTGATCGTCGGGCCGCTGATCGCGCTGGCCCTGCTCGGCTCCGGCGCCAGCACCGACGTGACCTGGCGGGTCCTGCTCGCGCTCGGCGCGGTGCCCGCCGCCGCCGTGATCTGGTTGCGCTGCAAGATGCCGGAATCACCCCGCTACCAGGCCCAGGTGCAGGGCCGGGCCGAGCAGGCGGCCAGCCAGGTACCCGGTTTCACCGGCGCCCCGCTTACCGGCACCGCGCAGCCGGGCCAGATGGGGCTGCGGGCCTTCTTGACCAACCGCCGCTGGCTGATCACGCTGGCCGGGACCGCGGGCTGCTGGTTCCTGCTCGACTACGCCTACTACGGGAACACGATCTCCACCCCGCAGATCCTCGGCCTGATCTCCCCGCACGCCTCCACCATGGTCAAGATCGCCCTGCAGCTGGCGATCTTCGTGGTGTTCGCGGTACCCGGGTACGTGCTGGCGATCATCCGGCTGGACCGGATCGGGCACCGGCGGCTGCAGCTGACCGGGTTCGCGGTCATGGCGCTGTGCTTCCTGGTCATCGCGGCCGTCCCCGGCATGACCACCGCCGTAGTCCCGTTCCTGCTGGTGTACGGGGTGAGCTACTTCTTCACCGAGTTCGGCCCGAACATGACCACCTTCGTGCTGCCCAGCGAGCTGTTCCCGGTGGACATGCGGACGACCGGGCACGGGATCTCGGCCGGGATCGGCAAGCTCGGCGCCTTCATCGGGGTCTTCCTGTTCCCGGTGCTGTCGTCCTCGCTCGGCCTGCGCGGCACGCTGCTGCTCACCGCCGGGGTGGCCGTGGCCGGGCTGGCGCTCACCCTCGTACTGCCCGAGCCCGCCGGGCGCAGCCTGGAAGACATCGCCACCAGCACGCCCAGCCCGGCCGTCCGGCCACTGCAGGTGGCCGACGAGGCCCCAGCCGCCTGATACGCCATCCGCGCAGCTAGCCGGATCGAGCTGGAACGTGCCGTGCTCGACGCCGAAACAGCCGGCCGGACTCCAGTATCCAGCCACAACACACAGCATCTGGCGGCCGCGGGAATCTCGTTCGCCTCGAGGGTCACCGTTTGCCATGGACCATCATGGCCGCATGCGCGGCGGCTGTGCGATGCTGATGGCCGCCTGCCCAGCCGGTCGTGTCGTCCGGATGACTACCGCCCCATCGGCCTCAGGTGCTGGTCCCGGGCGGCCCGCCGCCGCGTGGCGGGCCGCTCGGAGGGGTACCGGTTAGGGGATGTAGTACATCGGGTTGGGGATCTTGACCTGGTGCCCGGCGTGGCCGCCGAGCAGGTCGCTGTACTGGTCGCCGAAGTCGGCCATGATTGAGTAGCCCTGGCTGGAGATGTACGCGCGGGTGCCGGACTTGTACTCGATCGTGGTGCAGCTCGACGGGTTGGCGCAGTGCAGGTAGGACGGCGGCGTGGAGGGCTTGAGGAACAGGTGCCCGGGCTGCGGGGCCGCGTAGCCGGCGCTGGTCAGGTCCTTGATGGTGGCGTCGGTCTGGGTCTGCGGGCGGCCGGTGATGAAGAAGACCGCGTAACCGTGGCTGGCCGCGAAGCTGACCAGGCCCGGCATGTAGAACACCGCCGGGAACGCCGCGGCGTTGACCCAGATCAGGTTACTGGCCGAGGTGTAGCCGAACTGCTCGGCGAGGGTGTAGTCGTAGGTGTTGAGCAGGGTGTCGTCGATGTCGAATACGACGGCCGGCTTGCCCGCGCCGTGGTGCTGGTGGATGGCCCCAGCGAGGTAGGCCTCGGCGCCGGCCACGATCTGCTTCATCTGCCTGGCGTAGTTGCTGCTGGGCGAGGGGACGGTGACCGTGCCCACCACCGGGAAGGTGGCGCTGGCCGAGCCGTAGTAGTGCTCGACCTGGTCCTCGAGCACGTTGACGTTCATCTCGGTGTTGCCGTTTTTCGGCGTGTAGGCGTCCTCGGCCTTGACCTTGGCCGCCTGCTGCTCGATCGACCCCGGCCCGCCATGACCGGCCGCCGCGCTGGCCGCCGTAAGCGACCCGAAGGCCAGGCCGCCCGCGGCGATCACGGCACCCGCCAGCAGCGGCCAGGACCGGCTGAGCCGTCCTCGCTCGCGGGCCGGGGCGTCGCTGATATCGGTCCGGCGTCGTTTCATTGCGTGTCCTCCTGGCAGGCCCCTTGGCATCTTGTTTGACGACGTCGGACTCTGCCACGAACACCACGCCACGGGCAAGCCTGAACGACCTGGCCACCAAGTCGGCGGAACGCGGTCGTCGAGGCGCGATGCCGGCCGGGGGTGCATGTGCAATCAGGTGCGCACGACGGCGGTTCCGACCAGGGTCGGGACGATCACGTCCGGGCCGTAGAGCGCGGGTGTGGCGAACCGGTTGGTGCAGCGCGCCGACGGTCGTGTCGAGGGCCCAGATGCGGCCGCCGCCGATGACCGGCGATCCGGTGATTGAGGCGGGCGCGTACCACAGCACGTGCTCGGGTAGCAGGCCATGCGCGTGTCGCCGCTGCGGGCCGTACCTGCCGGGCTGGCGAGGGCGTGGCTGAAGGCAGGCAGGTTGGCCCGTTCGGCCGAAAATCTGATCATCTGATCAATCTTGACGGTGACCTTGTCGCAGGCCTACAGTTGCGGTGCGCCGGCCGTGGCCGGGGTAGTGCACAGCCAGCGAAGTCCGGTGAGATCCCGGCGCTGTCCCGCAACGGTGGTCCCTGTTAAGGGCGAGCCCGGTCGCCTGGTCTGTGCCAGCGAAGTGGCCCTCGGAGGAAGGGCGGGTCGCAGGTGCACTGTGATGACCGGGCAGCGGCGGGCCCCGCGGCGCCCGAGCCCGGCCAGGCGTCCCGGGACATCCCGGCGCCGGCACGGGCGGATCGGGCCCGCGCGGTCCGCCGCCGGGACCGGGCGCCGTTGCCGGCGGTGCTGGCCGGCTGCGGGGTGCTGCTGCTGGTCACGATGACGGCGGGCGTGGGCATCGGCTCGGTGGCGCTCAGCCCGGCCGCGGTGTGGCAGGTGATCGCCGGGCACCTGTCCGGTCACCCGGAGAACAGCGTGGCGGGCATCATCGTGTGGCAGATCCGGCTGCCCCGGGTGCTGCTGGCCGCGGTGGTGGGCGCGGCCCTGACCACCGCCGGGACCGTGGTGCAGGTGATGGTGCGCAACGCGCTGGCCGACCCGTTCCTGCTCGGGGTGTCCTCCGGCGCCAGCGTGGGCGCGACCGCGGTGCTGCTGCTCGGGGCGTTCGCGTCGCTGGGCGTGTGGGCGATCTCGGCGGGCAGCGTGCTGGGCGCCGTGGTGGCGATGACCGCGGTGTTCGCGCTATCGCGGCGCGGCCGCCAGCTCGCCCCCACCCAGCTGATCCTGTGCGGCGTGGTGCTGTCGGCGATGTTCGAGTCGGTGACCAGCTACCTGATCTTCCGCGGCAGCCCGCAGGCGACCCAGTCGGTGCTGTTCTGGCTGATGGGGTCGTTCGGGCTGGCCAGCTGGAACCAGCTGCCCATCCCGGTGATCGCGCTGGCCGCGGTCATGGCCTACCTGCTGGCCCAGGCCCGTCCGCTGAACGCGCTGGCCATGGGGGCCGAGCCGGCCGCGTCGCTGGGGGTCGACGTGGCGCGGCTGCGGCGGAACCTGTTCTTCGCCACCTCGCTGCTGGCCGGGGTCTGCGTGGCGGTCAGCGGGGTGATCGGGTTCGTCGGCCTGGTCGTCCCGCACATCGTCCGCCTCATGGTCGGCTCCGACCATCGCCGGGTGCTGCCGGTCGGGGTGGTGTTCGGCGCCTGGTTCATGGTCACAGGTGACCTGCTGGCACGCACTATCGTGGCGCCGCAGGAGATGCCGATCGGGGTCATCACCGCGTTCATCGGCGCGCCGACGCTGCTCGTGCTCATCCGCCGGCGCCCGTATGTGTACGGGACGACGCAATGAGCCTGCGGCTGGACGGCGTCAGCGTGGACCTGGCCGGGCGGCGTATCGTCAGCGGCATCAGCCTCACCGTCGGCGACGGTCAGTTCGCCGGGCTGCTCGGGCCGAACGGGAGCGGGAAGTCGACGATCCTGAAGGCCATCTACCGGGTGCACCGGCCATCAAGCGGGCGCGTGCTGGTGGACGGCGCGGACCTGCTCGCCCTGAAGCCGAAGGACGCCGCGCAGCGGGTCGCGGTCGTGGCCCAGGAGTCGGTCAGCGAGTTCGACTTCACGGTCCGGGAAATCGTGATGACCGGGCGGATCCCGCACCAGCAGGCCTTCAGCCGCGACACCGAAGCGGACCATGCCGTCGTCGACCAGGCCATGGACCGCACCGGCTGCGCGCATCTCGCGCACCGCAGCTTCAACACGCTGTCCGGCGGCGAGAAACAGCTCGCGCTGATCGCCCGGGCGCTGGCGCAGGGCGCCGACCATCTCGTCCTGGACGAGCCGACCAACCACCTGGACATCCAGCACCAGGTGGACATCCTGGAACTCGTCGCCGGCCTGGGCGTCAGCGTCCTGGCCGCGTTGCACGACCTCAGCCTGGCCGCCTTGTTCTGCGGCGCCATCCACGTGCTGGCCGACGGGCAGATCCTGGCCGCCGGCCCGCCCGGCGCGGTCATCACGCCCGCGACCATCCGCGCCGCCTATGGCGCGGATGTCCTGGTCATCGAGCATCCGGACACCGGCACGCCGCATCTGATCCCGCGCCGCATCCAGCCCAAGACCCCGTAGCCGCCGCTTCTGGCGGCCACCTTTCCCGGAAGGACAACCGTGCCATCTCGCATCATCGCCACCTGCGCGGCGCTGGCCGCCGCCGGCCTGCTCGCCGGGTGCGCCTCAAGCAGCAGCCCGTCCGCGTCTTCGCCGCCGGCCAAGGCCGCCGCCGCGAAGTACCCAGTGACCGTGACCAACTGCGGCACGCCGGTCACCTACGACCAGGCGCCCAAGCGCGCGGTGTCCAACGACATCCAGACCACCGAAGACATGCTCGCCCTGGGCCTGGAGTCGCGCATGGTCGGCGACTTCGGTGTCACCGGGGACCTGCCGGCCGGCCAGACCGTGCCGTCGCCGTACCTGGCCGGATTCCACCAGGTCCCCGATAAGTCGCCGGACTACTTCACGCTGGAAGAACTGGTCGCGCTGCACCCCGACTTCCTGTTCGCGGGCTGGGACTACGGCCTGCAGACCGGCACCAACCTCACCCCGGCCGGCCTCACGAAATACGGGATCAAGACCCTGGCCTTGACCGAATCCTGCGCGCGCGTCCAGCCCGGGACCAGCTCGGTCAGCATCAACGACACCTACACCGACCTGCGCAACCTGGGCGCTATCTTCGGCGTGCAGGCCAGGGCCCACCAGGTCATCGCGGGCATGCAAGCCCAGGTGGCGGCGGTCCGGGCCAAGGTAGCGGACCTCAAGCCGGTCACCGTGTTCGACTACGACAGCGGCCAGTCCGCGCCGTTCACCGGCCCCGGGCTCGCCACGCCCACCGCGCTCATCACCCTGGCCGGGGGCACCAACATCTTCGCCTCGCTCAAGCAGTCCTGGACGTCGGTCTCCTGGGAACAGGTGGTCAAGGCCCAGCCGCAATGCATCATCATCAACGACTACGGCACCCCGACCGCCGCGCAGAAGGAGAAGTTCCTGGAGACCTTCCCGGCCACCAAGAACCTCCCCGCGGTCAAGAACAAGTGCTTCCTGCCACTGGCCTACGACCAGGTCACCCCGGGCCCGCGCAACGCCGCCGCGGTCGTGGCCCTCGCCCACCTGCTACACCCCGCGGCATTCGGCCTGCCGCCGGACGGAGCATGACCTGAACGGCCGGCCACGGCTCCGGGGCGCAGGCTGAATGGGTTTCGCCTCGGCGTCGTCGACACCGCCCGCCGCACTGCTTCGCTGATCACCACGAGTGCTTCGTACAGGCTCACGGCTTCGGCTTTGGCCTGACTTGGGTCGGCCAGGCCTGGCCCGGGTGCTACCGGAATGCGTCGGCCAGAGTGATCCCTGCCATGACGACCATCACCAGCGCGGCCAGGCGGCTGATCCACCGCATCGGCAAGATCCGCAGCAGTCCCCGCCCGCCCATGATGGCCAGCGCTACCACCAGCCACAGGCCCAGCACGCTCCCGATGCCCACCGCCACCGGGTCGTGGTATCTAGCGGCAAGGTTGGCCATCGTGATGTCTGACGGGTCTCCCAGCTCCGCCAGCAAGATCACCCCGAAGGAGGTCGCAGCCACGGGCCAGAACCCGGTCGCATCGGCCTTCAGCCGTGCTTCGTCATCGTCATCGTTGTCCACGTGCAGCACCAGCACGGCACCGGCCAGGAACACTGCGGCGACCACGATCTGGACGATCTTGTGCGGGGCCAGGGCGACGAGGCTCCCGGCCGTCACCGCCAGCGCTACGTGTACCGCGAACGCCGCTGCCGTCCCGGCGAATACCCCGATCGGCCGGTACCTGGTGCCCAGCACCAGGCTCGCCAGTCCGGAGTTGTCCGGCAACTCAACGACGAAGACCGTTCCGAGGGCTATCGCGGTAATGAGCGGGCCAGACACGTGATTACCTCCGCCCTGGGCGCGCGCGGTCGCGATGGTTCCCGGGCTTCAGGGAGCGTATACCCGGACCGCGGGCTGCCAGGCAGGTAGGGCTGGCAAGGTAATGGTCACCTCGGACATGAAGGTGCCTTCTGAAGTGATGCTCCGGGAAACCGTTGTGCCAGCCCGCCGACTCCGCAGCGGCCTCAGGCGGCACCGGATCTCCTGCCATCCTTCTCGCAGGCACCGAAGCCACGTGTGCGGACGCCGGGTCAAGGGTTCTGCGCGCAGGCTCTCGGGCTCCGGCACAGAGCGTGAACCTGCTGCAGCGCGCCTCTTGCCGTAGAAGAGCTACAAGTTCCTTGACCGTCTCTCAATGCCGGGGGATGCGACGTATGTTGCATTAACTATGGTCGGGTTGTTGGTTGTGGCGATCGCGCTCGGGCTGAACAACTTCGGGGCGGCGATCGCCGTCGGAGTCAGCGGCGTGAACCGGCGTACCGAGCTCAAGGTAGCCACGGTCTTCGGTCTGTGCGACGTCGTAATGCCGGCCATCGGGATGCTCATCGGCACCGGTCTGGCCGGCCCGTTGGGGTCCGCTGCCCGCTGGGCCGGCGCCGGGATACTCTGCGCGACCGCAATCTGGGGACTCATAGAGGCACTGCGCGGTGACGACGACACCCCGAAGATCTGGCACGGGTGGCGGCTGCTGGTCAGTGGCGTCGCGCTCAGCCTGGACGACCTCGCAGTGGGACTCGCACTGGGAACGGTGCGCTACCCGATCGTCTTGGCAGTGACCCTGTTCGGGCTCCTGAGTTTCATCATGTCCATTATCGGACTGCAGCTGGGCGGGAAGCTGGGCAAGGCGACCGGCGAGCACGGCGAGGTGGTGGGCGCAATCATGCTGCTCGGCCTTTCTGGCGTGATGGCGGCGGGCTGGCTGTTACCCAGGCGGGAGCGGGAGGTTACTGCACTGCCACCGCAGCGACGGCCGTAACCAGCCCAGCGTGCCGCGGCCGAAGTTGAGCGTGTCCCTTGCGCCGCAGCTCGTGCTGGCGCGCCGGGATCGGCGTCCTCGGCAGTCGATCACGCCGCCGTCCCACCTCGTGATGGTGACGCTTTTGAGGTCCGCGTATTAGTTGAAACACCTATTACGAATAGCAGGTCAGAATGCGAATTTTCGGAACTCCTTGACACAAACTTAGACCAGATCTAACTTTTCGGGGACCTAGAGCTGCGAAGCGTCTTACGGAAGGTGATTGTGGCTGTCGAAAATGTGAACCTGACTGAGGCTGAGGTCACGCCCGACGCCATAACCGATCCGCAGCATCTCGGTGATATCACCGGCGCGTTCGGCACTCTCAAGAGCGGCGCTGCCAACTCGCTGTCCTGGCGCAGGAAGCTCAGGTTGCTGCTGGTCACCATCGGGTCCTGGCCTCATCGTCACGGGGGGGCGGGGAACGACGCGGGAGAGTCCAGGTCTACGCCCAGATGGGCCAGGACTACGGGATGAAGCTGCTCTGGACGCTCATCCTGCTTTTTCCATCCCTTTCTTCTGCCAGGAAATGGTGGTGCGGCCCGGCGCGGTTTCCGGACTCGGGCACGGCGGGCCGATATTTAACGCGCAATCCGGAGAGAGGAATCCTTGGTGTTCGGACTGCTGACACTCGGGTTCGTTCTGAGCCTCGACAACTTCCGCAGCTCGCTCGTGCTCGGGGGGCTCAAGCCGACCTTCATGACGTCGGTCAAGACATCCGCCATCTTCGGTGTCTGGGACGGCGTCGCACCAGTGGTCGGGATCCTCATCGGGCACTTCCTGAGTGACAAGCTCGACGACTACTCCGACACGGTCGCAATGATCGGGCTCGGCGTATACGGGCTGTTCCTCATCGTCAAGGCGGTGATTTCACCAAATCGCGCGGATCCGGACCTGAGGTGGGCAAGGTTCGGGTTGCCGATCCCGCTGAGCGTCGACAATGTCGCTGCTGGTACAGCGCTTGGCCTCGCCGGCTTCTCCCCCTGGCTCGCGCCCGTCCTGTTCGGGTGCATGACCTTCCTGATGTCGGTTGCCGGGCACCAGATCGGCCGCACAGTGGCTCACTTCATCGACTTCATCCCCAAGATCAATACTGACCTGCTGACAGGGGCCTGCTTCGCTCTCATGGCAATCTTGATGGCGTTCGGCGTTACACTGCCGCTCTCGTACGGCTGATGCCGCCCTTAACCATGGATCAGGCGGCGGCTGAGCGTATAGCGGTTGCCACAGCCAGGGATCGTGGTAGAGCTTCGGGGCCGATTCGGGGGTGTGAGCGGACTTGGTAAATATCCCCGGGCCACCGGGTCCCGCGCCGCGGCCGGCTGGCCGGCGAACGATGTCGCGCCCGGCGGTCCGGTGGGACACTGGCGGATATGCGCTCACGACATGCGGTGTCGGCCGCGGCCGCGATCGTGGTCCTGGCCCTGTCCGCCTGCAGCGGATCCGGCGTGGCATCACCGGCCGCGACGGCGCCGGAGCCGGTGTCGTCCGCGACCACGCCCGCCGCCCCGGGTGCGGCGGCTGGCGCTGCTAACTGGCCGGCCTATCACGGGTCGATGAGCCGGGCAGGCGTGTCGGCGACCATGCCGCCGGCGAGCGGGCCACTCAAGCGCGTCGCCTCGCTCAGGCTGGACGGCGCGGTCTACGCCTCCCCGATCGTGGTCCGCGGGCTGACGATCGTGGCGACCGAACAGGACACCGTGTACGCGTTCGACCGGTCGTACCGGCAGGTGTGGAAGCGCAGCCTGGGATCGCCGTCGCCCGCGCAGCAGCGGCAGTGCGGCGACATCGATCCGCTCGGCATCACCGGCACCCCCGCTTATGACGCAAACACGGACCACGTCTTCGTCGTGGCCGAACTGGGCGGGTCGGTGCGGCATGAATTGTTCGCGCTGGATGGCGCGTCCGGCCGGGTGGCGTGGAGCAAAAGCGTCGATCTTCCCGGGGTGAGCGCCCGGGACATGCAGCAGCGCGGCGCGCTGGCGATCGCGGGCGGCCGGGTCTGGGTGCCCTACGGTGCGCAGGCCGGCGACTGCGGCAACTACAAGGGCCGGGTCGTGGGCGTGCCTCTCGACGGCGGCAGCGACGTCATTTCCTACACCCCGCCGACCAGGCGGGGTGGTGGCATCTGGAACCCGAACGGGCCCACCGTGACTGCCGCCGGGCACCTGCTGGTCGTGTCGGCGAACGGCGCCGCGTTCCCCGGCGACCCATATGACCACACCAACTCCGTGCTCGAACTGGACACGAACGCCAAGCTGGTCGACTCGTTCGCACCGACCGACTGGGCCGCGAACAACCAGGGCGATGTCGGCCTCGGCTCGCAAGGGGTGGCGCTGATCGGCACCAAGTGGGCGGTGCTCGGCGGTAAATCAGGCCCAGTTTACGTCCTGAAGCAAAGCCACCTGGGCGGCATCGGCGGCCAGGTCGACGTCAAGAACATCTGCCTGTCCTTCGGCGGGGCGGCGGTCGACGGCAACGTCGCCTACCTGCCCTGCACGGACGGCGTCCGCGCGGTCCGGGTCGACGATGCCGGCCAGCTGCACGTGCTGTGGCACACGTCCAGCTCGGTCACCGGATCGCCGGTCATCGGTGGCGGGCGCATCTGGTCCCTGGACACGACCGCCGGCGTGCTGCACGCGCTCGACCCGGCCAGCGGCAAGAGCCTCGGCCAGGTCGACGTCGGCATCGCCAACCGGTTCGCCACACCCGCGCTCTACGGTGCCGACGTGATCGTACCGACCCTCGCCGGTATCGCCGTCGTGCGCACCTCATAGCGCGTACGGCCGGGCCGGCATCACGCCCAATGACCGGATAATCGTCCAGCGGGCGACGGGCGGAGCTGTGCTGCGCGCTCGCTATGTGGCCTGTGCGCGGGGCACTTCGCAGGTTCGTGGTGAGCTTGCCGTTACCCAGATCTGCCTATGGCATCGGGAGGCCGCGGGAGCGGGTCGGGCGATTACGGAAAGCCGCGGCCTGGCCGGGGCGTTCGTGTTACCGTGCCAATGCGGGACCCTCGACGCTCCCAAAGCTTGTATGGTGATCACCTCCATGTGCACCGTACGGGGGGTCCCGCTCGGCTGCTTACTGTCATGTCCGCTCAGGTCACTGCGGTGGCGCCGTTCAGCCATGTGGCAAGCGCGCATGCCGCAGGTCGTGCGGCCATAGGGCGAGTGGCGAGGCTTGCAATGGTGTCGATATCTTTCTGGCGCTTTTCGTGAGGGCCGTGTAGCTGGCGGCGAACTGCGGGGACCGCTTGGCGGTCTGCGCAGCCACTTTCGCGGCCCACCGCGGCGAGGCGAGCTCCCTCGCCGCCAGGGGGACCCTGGCGCTATCACGGCGGCATAACGTAGCCCCGATCCGGGTCTCGCTACGCAAATGGCCGCGGCGAGCGCGGGCGTCTATCACGGCATGATCTCAATCTCGGATGCTGCTCTGATGACCTGCGACGTAAGGACTTGGCAAGGAATTCCAGGTGTGTACAGGGACGCATCCGCTGGAAAGCTTAACGAACCCTTACATGGCGCGGATCTTCAGAATTCGCTGAGCTCGTCCGGGTCTACGGTCTACGGTAATCCACCGGGAGCGTGACCCGGGGACATCCATGGAGGTGGGATTGAATGCGTAACGGGCATCGTTCCGCATGGCGACGCCGCGTGACCAGGGGCCGGGCGGCGCGTATCGCCGTGCCCCTCGCTATCCCGATGGCGCTGGGCCTGACTCTGGGGATCGTTCTCGTGGTCTCGGGACACGGTGTCTCGACGCTCAGCCAGTCAGCGCTCGGTTCCTGTGACGCGCCGGCCGCGAGCCCTGCCGCGGACGTCGCCACAGTGACGGCCACGAACCAGGCCCCGGCCCCGACGTCGGCTACCGACTCGACATCGGCTACTGACTCGACATCGGCGCCTGACTCGACATCGGCGCCTGACTCGACATCGGCTACCGACTCGACGTCAGCCACCGACCCGGCCCCGGCGTCCTCAACGGACCCGGCATCTCCGACGGCCCCGGCGTCGGCCCCGGACTCAGCATCCCCCGCGGCATCACCCTGCCCGAGCGGATCGGCGAGCGCCCCTGCGCCGGCGGCCGCCAACGTCAACTGCGACATCATCGTCCCGGCCAACCCGCTCAGCGCACAGGGCCTGGCCACGCCCTATCAGCTCACGGGCCCTGACGGGATGACACCGGCGGCATCGGGCTGCACGATGACCAACGCGGCTAACCTGGGTGCGTTCGTTCAGGCCACCATCCTGAACC
>Ga0335069_10008555_pt1 | contig 14637 bp, 9 predicted proteins | sample Lox_Sample_11_FD_206714 | JGI IMG/M metagenome (GOLD analysis project Ga0335069, IMG submission 206714) | Soil microbial communities from Loxahatchee National Wildlife Refuge, Florida, United States - Lox_Sample_1.1 | ecosystem: Environmental > Terrestrial > Soil > Wetlands | place: USA: Florida... | reverse complement strand
CGGGAAAGGCTCGATGGCCGACCGCATCCTGCAGGCCTCGCGCGAGGTCGCCGGCCCGATGACGTTCTCGACGTTCATCATCGGCGTCGCCTTCCTGCCGCTCTTCACGATGACCGGCGTCGCGGGCGTCATCTTCGCGCCGATGGCCACGACGTACGCGTTCGCGATTGGCGGCGCGATCCTGCTGGCGCTCACGCTGACGCCGGTGCTGGCGAGCCGCTTCGTCCCGGCGCAGAGCGAGGAGAAGGACCCGCTCGTCATGCGGGCGCTCCACTCCATCTACAGCCCGCTCTTTGCCCTGGCCCTCCGCCGTCCGCGCACCGTGCTGGCCGTGGGGCTCATCCCCGTGATCATCGGCGTCGTGTCCTTCAAGTTCCTCGGCGGCGAGTTCATGCCGCACCTCGAGGAAGGCAACTTCTGGATCCGCGCCACGCTGCCCATGTCGATCTCGCTCGAGCAGTCGTCCAAGTATGTCGGGCGCATACGCCGCATCCTGCGCGGTTGCCCGGACGACGAGAGCGTCGCTTGCGACGAAACGACGCGCAAGCACAAGGAAGTCCTCACCGTCGTCTCGCAGCTCGGGCGCCCGGACGACGGCACCGACGTGGCAGGCTTCCAGAACATCGAGCTCTTCGCGCCCCTCGCGCCGTTCGACGAGTGGCCGCGCGGGCTCACGAAAGACAAGCTGACCGACGAGCTGTCCGCGGAGCTCCAGAAGACGTTCCCCGGCGTCGTCTTCAACTTCTCGCAGATGATCAGCGACAACGTCGAAGAGGCGGTGTCGGGCGTCAAGGGCGAGAACTCGGTCAAGGTCTTCGGCAACGACCTCGTGGCCAACGAGAAGAACGCCAACGCGATCGTCGAGGTGATGTCCCAGGTTCCGGGCGTGAAGGACCTCGGCATGTTCAGCTCGATGGGGCAACCGAGCGTCGTCATCACGCCCGACCGCGTCGCCGCCGCACGCTACGGCCTCAACACCGGCGACGTCGAAGCCGTCGTGCAGGCCGCGATGGGAGGCCTGGCCGCGACCCAGGTGTACGAGGGCGAGAAGCGGTTCGACCTCACGGTTCGATGGCTGTCGGACTACAGGAGCTCGCTCGAGTCGATCCGCGAGCTCTCGGTGTCGACGCCCGCGGGTGGCAACGTGCCCCTCGGGCAGATCGCCAAGGTCACGGTCAGCGAGGGCCCGAGCAACATCTATCGCGAGGACGGACAGCGCTACACGCCGGTCAAGTTCAGCGTGCGCGGGCGCGACCTCGAGAGCACGATCGCCGACGCGCGGGCGCGCATCGCCGCCAAGGTGCACCTGCCTTACGACTCGCACCTCGAGTGGGCCGGCGAGATCAACCAGCTCAAGGAGGCCGAGGACCGGCTGAAGCTGATCCTGCCGATCACGCTGCTCCTCATCGCCTTCCTCGTCTACAGCGCGACGAAGAACTGGATCGACTCTCTCATCGTCTTCTTCAACATCCCGGTCGCCACCGCGGGCGGCGTCATCGCGCTGCTCATCACCGGTGTACACTTCTCGGTGTCGGCGGCGATGGGGTTCATTTCGATCTTCGGCATCGCAGTGCAGGACGCGATTCTCGTCGTCACCTACTTCCAGCGCCTGCGCAACATGGAGGGGCTGCCCATCCTCGAGGCGGCGCGCGAGGCCTCGGAGAAGCGACTCCGGCCCTGCCTCATGACGACGCTCGTCGCCATGATTGGCCTCTTCCCCGCCGCTGTGTCGACGGGCATCGGCTCGCAGACCCAGAAGCCGCTGGCGATCGTCGTCATCGGCGGTGCGTTCCTCGTGGCCGTCGTGGCACGCGCCGTGCAACCGCCGCTGCTGGTGCTGGCCCACACCTGGCTCGAGAACCGTCGCGGAGGCAACGGGAACCCGACGTCGCTCTTCCCGCCGCCGGTCTCCGAAGAGGAGCCCACGACATGATCGCCTCCGCCGCATCCGGACCGCGCTTCGACGAATCGCTGTCCTCCGTCGTCCGGGGGCTCCATGTCGGCGAAATCGCCTTCGCCTCCGTGGTGGGCGCCTGGCTTCTCTTCGCGTGGCTCGAACGGCGCGGACGCCGGGAGTGGGCTCGCGTGCCCATGGCCACCTACACCGCGTCGGCGAGACCTTATCGCGCGAGCGAGGTGATCTCGGAGCACCTCACGCGCGCCCCGCGGATCGTGCGCCTCGTGTCCTTCTCGGGCCTCGCCTTCGCGCACCTGTTCGTCCCGATCATCCTGATCGCGCTCGTGAGCTACCCCTTCGACGGCATCGCGATACCCCTCATCCCGGGCATCGCTCTGGCGCTGCTCGACTGGATCTGCGCGTGGCTCCTGCTCGGGCGCTCGCCCAACGCCGCCCAGGCGGCGCGCCTCGCGGCGGTGGGGTCTCTCATGGCCAACGTGGGCCTCCTCGTCATGTCGGCCGCGCACCTCGTGGGCGTCGAGCTCCAGAGGCGAGACGGCATCGAGCACGCCTGCTCGACGTCGGTCACGCTGCTCGTCATCGTCTTCGCGACGTCCTCGATCGCCCTCGCCACCGTCATGCTCCGCGCCCTGAGCACCTGCCGTCGTGAGCTGGACTGGTCCGAGAGTCAGCCGCGCAGTCTGTAGCCGGCGCGGCGCACCGTCTGTATCAGGCCCGCGTCCTCACCCAGCTTGTCGCGCAAGCGACTGAGGTGGACCTCGACGAGGTTGGTGCCCCGGTGTGCCCTGCCCCAGACTTGCTCCAGCAATCGTGCGCGGGGCACGGCGCGCCCGTCCGCTTCGATGAGACATGCGAGTAGCTCGCAATCGCGCGACGTGAGTCGGATGCTTCTTCCTCTCACGCGGACCGTGCGGCGAAGACAATCGAGCTCGAGCAGTCCCCACCGCATCAGAGGACGCGCCGCTCTGCGCTTGCGGCAGAAGCGCACGCGCGCGGCCAACTCGAGCTCCCCGACCGGCGCAATCAAGAAGTCGTCCGCGCCATGCTCCAACAGGGTGCCGCCGTCCGCGAGGTCCCTGCAGATGGCCACGATCGCGCCGTCGTAGCCGCCTTCCCGCAGCGCGCCGCAGAGAGCCGTGCGCTCCTCGATGGCGCCCGCCGGACCGAGCGCGACGACATCGACGACGCTCGTCGCCACGGGCTCGATTGACGCGCCGGCCGCGCGTTCGTCGACCTCCACGGCGAACCCCGTGCGCATGAGCATGCCCGCCAGCTCCCCGGCCGTTGCGCGCTCGAAATCGATCACCAAGACTCGCACCGCGCGGCGCCGCATACAAGCCCCGCACCAAGCGCCTGAGTCCGAGAGAGCGTGCGAACGCCGATCCCATGCGGGACCGGCTGACCGGATCTCGCGGCGGCGATAGGACTCCGCGTCCCTCCGCGAACATTACAGCTTTGTAATGATTCGAATTCTCCGCTCGCGATCGCGGCACGGCTCGCGAGGCACGCCCGTTGCTGAGCGCTCGCGGCTCGACCCATGATCCAGCGAATCGTCAGCGGCGCGCTGCGCATGCCTTTCGTCGTCTTCGCGTGCGCGATCGTCCTCGTGCTGGTGGGACTCGCCGCGTACGAGCAACTGGACATCGAGGCGTACCCGAATCCCTGTCCGCCCCTCGTCGAAGTCCTGACGCAACCACCGGGATGGAGCGCCGAGGAGACGGAGCGCTACGTCACCATTCCCCTGGAGATCGGCCTCTCGGGCATGCCGGGGCTCGATCACATCCGGAGCTTTTCGCTCTTCGGGCTCAGCGACGTGAAGGCGTACTTCAACTGGTCCACGCCCTACGATCGCGCGCGCCAGGAGGTCATCAACCGGCTGCAGTTCGCGCAGCTACCCGCGGGTCTGCAGGCGCAGCTCTCGCCGTGGAACGCCATCGGGGAGGTGTTTCGCTACCGCCTGGTAGGCAAGGGCTACACGATCCAGGACCTGAAGACCGCGGAGGACTGGCTCCTCGAGCGCCAGTGGAAGCAGGTCCAGGGCGTCATCGACGTCACGAGCTACGGCGGCGAGACGAGGCAGTATCAGGTCAACGTCGATCCGTACCGGCTGCGCGGGCACGCGGTCAGCCTCGGTCAGCTCACGGCGGCCGTCCAGAACGCCAACCAGAACGTCGGCGGGCAGCGCCTGTTCATGGGCGAGCAGAGCTACGACGTCCGCGGCATCGGCCTCCTGGGCGCACGCCCGGGGTTCCAGGTGCACGACATCGAGGACGTGGTCGTCTCGGAGCAGAAGGGCACTCCGGTCCGCGTGAAGGACATCGCCGACGTGAACGTGGGCTACGCCCCTCGCCTGGGCATCGTCGGTTACGACGACGAGCCCGACGTCGTGCAGGGCATCGTGCTGATGCGTTACGGCGGCGAGACGCAGCCGACGCTCGAGGGCGTGCACGAGAAGCTGCAGTACATCCGCGACAATCACATCTTGCCGCCCGGGATGGACATCCAGCCCTACTACGACCGCGGGAAGCTCGTGAAGGTCACGACGCGCACGGTGATGGAGAACCTACTCGTCGGCATGGCCCTCGTGACCCTGGTGCTCCTGCTGTTCCTCGGACACGCGCGCGCCGCGCTCATCACGGCGATCAACATTCCACTCGCCCTGCTCATCGCCTTCTGCGGCCTGGTCACTACGCAGACATCCGCGAACCTCATCTCCCTCGGCGCAGTGGACTTCGGAATCGTCGTCGACTCCTCCGTCATCATGATGGAGAACATCTTCCGCCACCTCGGACCGCACGGGAAAGGGACCATGCGGGATCGCATCGAGCTGAGCGCGCGTGAGGTGGCGACGCCAATGACCTTCTCGACCCTCATCATCGGCGTGGCGTTCCTGCCGCTCTTCACGATGACGGGCGTCTCGGGCGTCATCTTCGCGCCGATGGCGCGCACGTACGCGTTCGCGATCGGCGGCGCCATCATCCTGGCGCTTACGCTCACGCCCGTGCTCGCAAATCGCTTCGTCCCGCCCCAGGCCGAGGAGAAGGAGAGCGTCATCATGCGCGTCCTCCACGACCTCTACGAGCCGTTCTTCGATTCGGCGCTGCGGCACCCCAGACTGTCGATGCTCGTGCGCCTGATCCCCATCGGGCTCGGGATCGCCCTCTTCCCGATGCTCGGACGCGAGTTCATGCCGCACCTCGAAGAGGGCAATTTCTGGATCCGCGCCACCCTGCCCATGTCGATCTCGCTCGACCAGAGCGCCAAGTACGTCGGGCACATGCGACGCATCCTGCGCGGCTGTCCGAGCGACGAGAGCGTGCCCTGCACGGACGCGAACCGCACGCACCCCGAAGTGGAGAGCGTCGTCTCGCAGCTCGGCCGACCCGACGACGGCACCGACGTCACCGGCTTCTACAACATCGAGTTCTTCGCACCCCTGAAGCCTTTCGACGAATGGCCGCGCGGGATGACGAAAGAGAAGCTGACCGAACAGATCAACGGAGAGCTCACCGAAGCGTTCCCCGGCGTCGTCTTCAACTTCTCGCAGTACATCTCGGACAACGTCGAGGAGGCCATCAGCGGCGTCAAAGGCGAGAACTCGGTCAAGGTGTTCAGCCAGAACATCGAGGCCAACGAGAAGGTGGCCGACGCCATCGTGGACGTGATGAGCCGCGTGCCGGGCGTGGCGGACCTCGGGCACTTCCGGGTCCTCGGAGAGCCGAGCATCAAGATCACCCCGCGGCGACCCGAGTGTGCGCGCTACGGATTGAACACGGGCGACGTGGATGCCGTCATCCAGGCGGCCATCGGCGGCCAGGCGGTGACGCAGGTCTACGAAGGCGAGAAGTTCTTCGACCTGACCGTACGCTGGAAACCGCAGTACCGGACGAGCCTGGAAACGATCCGCGAGATCACCGTCTCGACGCCCGACGGCACGCAGATCCCGCTCGGACAGATCGCCGACGTGCAGACCGCGGAGGGGCCCGCGATGATCTACCGCGAGGACGCCGTGCGCTACTCGCCGGTGAAGTTCAGCGTCCGCGGGCGAGACCTCGCCGGCACGATCGCGGACGCGCAGCAGCGGATCGACCAGGAGATCCCGCGGTGCGACAAGGCGCCACCGGGGTGGAACAAGCTGTGCCGCCCCTACGACATGCGACTCTCGTGGGCGGGCGAGATCAACGAGCTCCACGACGCCGAGCGGCGGCTCGAGATCATCATCCCGCTCACGTTGCTGCTGATCGGGTTCCTCACGTACAGCGCCGTGAGGAGCTGGATGGACACCCTCATCGTCCTCATCGACATCCCGGTGGCCATCACGGGCGGAGTGCTCGCCCTCCTCGTGACGCATGTGCACTTCTCGGTCTCGGCCGCGATGGGGTTCATCTCGATCTTCGGCATCGCGATCCAGGACGCGATTCTCGTCGTCACCTACTTCCAGCGGTTGCGATCGACGGAGGGTTACTCCATCGAGAGAGCCGCGCGGGAGGCGGCCGAGAAGCGATTCCGCCCGGTGCTCATGACGACGCTGGTCGCGACCCTGGGACTCATGCCGGCCGCGCTCTCGAACGGCATCGGCGCCCAGACGCAGAAGCCCCTGGCCATCGTGGTCATCGGCGGCTCGCTCATCCTGGCCATCCTGACGCGCGTCCTGCAGCCGCCCCTTCTGGTGCTCGCGCACCGATGGCTCGATGCTCGCAGGGCGAGGGATGGCGGCGCGCCACCTTCGTTGCCTCCCCCGACGATGGAGACGGTCTGACGCGAAGCGCGCGGTCCCCGCGAGTGGGACATGATGCCTCCACCTCGTCCGCGGACCGGGGCGTCCGGTCCCGGATGAACACGCTCGAGTTCACTCCCTCCCCCGGTAGACGCGAGGCACGCCCGTTGCTGGGCGACGCGCGCCGACCGATCCATGCGTGCAGACCGGCCGATCCTTGCTTTGTGGACGTTCGTGGCCGTCCTGGCCCTCGGTTACGTCGTCTACACCATCAGCGCGGGCGTGCATCCTGGCCCGGGCACGGCACCCACGACGACGACGCGGCCGCCGATCTTTCGACCGCCGGATCGCGACCTGCGCGACCGGTGAGCCTCAGTGGGGGCGAACCCGGTCGAACACCTCGATGCCGATGACGGCGCGCCACTGGGGGGCGCCGAAGTGCTGGTCGAGGCCCACGCCAGGGCCGAGCTTGAAGCGCAGCTGAGGGCCGTCGTCCGCCGTCCCCTCGATGCGCGCCGTCAGCAGTCCTTCGAGCGCCGTGCTGGTCGTGCCGAAGAGCGAGCGCAGCGCGGTCGCGCCGTAGACCTCCGGACCGAGCACGAGGGCCGTCCGGCCGTTGCCGAACACGGGGATGCGCGCTCCACCGGCCGCGCCGAAGAGGAGCTCGCTGCCCTGCGGCCCCGGGGCGGGTGTGTCGTCGCGGGGGCGGATGTGAATCCCGATCTGCCCTGCGTACGTGAAGGCGCCGACGTCGCCTGCGAAGAGCAAACGGCCCATGGCGCGGTAGGTACCGTCCGTGTCGTAGTCGCAACGATTGACGCTCGTCGGATCGAGGTAGCAAGTGTTGCCGCTCGGCACGTAGAGCTGTGCTCCGGCCCCGACGCGGAAGGCGCTGTCGGGGGACCCCAGGATTCGCGCGTCGAGGCCGATGCGCGCATCCGACAGGGTGTCGGGATTGGACGCGGGATCGACCGCGGGCCCGGTTAACGCGTAGCCACCGACCGTGCCGCTCTGCCCTTCGATGGCGAGCGGCATGTCGAGGTTCAGGTAGAGCCGGAAGCGATCGTAGGTGACGGCGAAGCCGAAGTCGGCGAACGCCTGGTCGGACACGACGGAGAGCCGGCGCGATCCATCGCTGCTGCGCACGCGCAGCGGATCGTGGGCATAGCCGAGCGTCATGGCGACGACACCGCCCAGGGTTCCGTGCTCGTCGACGTCGTCCATGACGAACCAACCCCCGCCGGGTGCGGAGGGGTAGAAACGCTCGACCGAAAAACCCTGCACCGGCTGCTGTGCGTCCGCGGAGCCGGCCCAAGCGAGCACCAGCAGGGCAGCGGCGGCGACCCTAGAACTCCGCATGCACCCTCCCGCCGAGGATGTCCACGGGGCCTCGATCGGCGTTGAAGCCGGGGTTCCACAGGTGCTGGTAGTCCGCCGTCAGCCAGAGCGCCTTGAACAGGTTGAAGCTGTAGAACACGTCCACCACGCTCTCGGCCGCCTGGTTCAACCGTCCGTCTCCGACGAAGCCGTCCACGCCCCCCATCGCGAGGAAGCGTGCGTGCTCGGCCGAGATCCAGCTCGCCGCGAAGCCGGCGCCCGCGACGTCGAAGTGCCGGTGCCAAGGGCCGCCCTTCGCCACGACCCCGACCGAGAGCGATCGATCCGCCGGATCGTAGGCGTCCACCTCGGTCCGACCGTCGGAATACATGCCTCGCGCGAAGACGCCGATGTCGTCCTTCACGAGATACTGCTCGACGTTGAAGCCGATACCCACCTTGGTATTCGGCCTTCGCACCCAGCACAGCGAGGGCGCCTGGAAGTTGCCCGAGCCGTAGTTGAAGTACGGACAGTCGGCGGCGTTCTTGCTCGGATCGGCCTCGAACGCCGCGATGGCCTCGCTGAAGCGCCCCGTCACCTCCTCGTTGCGATAGGCGAGCAGGCGCACCACGCCCTTGCGCCCTGCAATCTCGTGATCGTGCTCGAGCTCGAACGAGTCCGAGTAATGGAGGTCGATGCGTGGATCGAGCGGCAGCACGTTGGGCTCCTGCGGAGGGGCCATCCGTCCGACGCGCAGCACCCAGTCGTCCCAGTACAGCTCCGCGGTGCCCCCGAAGGAGTAGCCGCGCGCGTCCGCCGCGAAGTCCCACGCGGCGTTCGTCATGAAGGCCATGTTGAGGAACGTGCGGCGCGGGTCCCAGTTGACGTTGCTGCGATCGAAGATGTCGAGGATCGAGAAGGTGCCCAGCGTGAGGACGATGCGACGCGACCTCCACTTCGCGGCGAGCTGCATGGGGTTCGAGACCTCGACGACCGGCGCGCCCCCGAGCTCGATGGTCTGACGCAGGAAGGTGCGCGCCCGGTAGAGCTGCGGCGTCGCGCTGCCGGTCTTCTGCAACTCGAAGTTCTGGATGGATCCGCCGATGCCACGGAGCTGCGAGAGCGGCACCTCCGAGATGACCTCGGGCACCAGGTAAGCGCGCGCTCCGCTCCAGAGGCGCACACCCAGAAAGAGCGTGACGGTGCTCGTGTAGCTCCGTTCGGCGTCCGGGCCGAGCGAGTTCACGCTTCCGTTCACGTTCGTGTACGGCGCCTGGAACGGAAGCTTCCAGCTCGAGATGTAGGTGGCCTGACCGTAGGCGTTCCACCATTCGTCCTCGAGATCGTGCAGCCCGTTGTTCGAGAGCACGTTCATGAAGTCGAACGCCTGGTCTTCGTGCGGCGACGGCGGGGCCGCCTGGGCGTGCGCGGAGGAGGAGGCGAGCAGGATGCGCGCGGCGAGACACGCGGCGAAGGCGCGCGCGAGAGCCCCGAAGGCAGGGGGTCGGCGAAGGAAGCGTCCGGGCAAGTTCGGATCGAGGGTCAAGGCACGGCGCCGTCCACGATGGACGTCGTCGTGCAGGTCGCGGCATCGTAGCGGAGGCCGGCGAAGACGTTCGGAAAGACGAGCTGCGTGATGACGTCGGCCTGGTGCTGCGTCAGATGACTGCCGGCCGCGCAGTCCCCCTCGAACGAGGCGTCGTCCACGGCGATGCGCAGGATGTCGCCCAGGTGCACGGCGTAGCCGGAACGCGACTGGAGGACGACGAACGACGCGGGCGTGGTCCCGGTATCCGGGTCCCAGCCGGGCGCCAGGACGGCGTACGCGGTGTTGTCCGAGGCGGGCACCGTGGGCTGCAGACCCGACGATCCGCCCGGGACAATGGGCCCGCCGAAGGCGACGGCCTGCCACCATCCCCGGTAGACGACGGCGGGCGATGCGTTGGATGCCGGGTAAGCGTTGTCGAGCGAAACCCACGTTTGCGGAGCCCCGTTGCAGCCACCTGCGAGGGCGAGGGCGAGGGCGGCCAGGACGGACCGAGACAGCGGATGCTCCACCCTCCTCTCGACGGGGTTCATGGCCTCCGGATCCAGTACCCGACTCGTGCCCCCGCGTCATCGATGCCGATCGGCCCCCGCCCTCGTCGAGCCGCAGCCGCAGCCGCAGCCGCAGCCGCAGCCGCAGCCGTAGCCGCGGAAGAGTTGATGCCCTTCGTCTGTTGCCTGCTTCGAGTGAAGGAGCCGTGCTCGCCGGGCATCGGCTTCGCATGCAGCTGAGGGGCGGCATGATCGAGCGAGACCACGACCATTCGCACCATCACGACCATCACGGGCATGTCGCCAGCAGCGTCGGGCGCGCCTTCGTCGTGGGGATCGCTCTCAACCTCGGCTTCGTCGTGGTCGAAGTCGTGTTCGGACTGCTCGCCCAGTCGATGGCGCTCGTCGCCGACGCCGGGCACAACCTCGGCGACGTGCTCGGCCTCGGTCTGTCGTGGGGAGCCACCGCGCTCGCACGGCTGAGGCCCTCGTCCCGGCGGACGTTCGGATTCAGGCGATCCACGATCGTCGCGTCGACCGCCAACGCGCTCATCCTGCTCTTCGTCACCGGGGGCGTCACTTGGGAGTCGATCCGGCGCCTCTTCGAGCCCGAGCGTCCGCACGGGCTGACCATGATCGTCGTCGCGATCGCAGGTGCGGTGGTCAACGGCGTGTCGGCGCTGCTCTTCCTGCGCGGCCGCGAGAAGGACCTGAACCTGCGCAGCGCTTTCCTCCACCTCGCGTCGGACGCGGCGCTGGCCGTCGGCGTGGCCATCGCGGGCGGCGTGATCCTGCTGACCGGCTGGCTCTGGGTGGACCCCGCCGTGAGCATCCTCCTCGCGCTCACGATCCTCGGCGGCACGTGGTCGCTCATGAGCAAGTCGCTGAACCTGATACTGGACGCGGTTCCCGAGCGCATCGACCCCGAGGCGGTCCGGACGTTCCTCGGAAAGCTCCCCGAGGTCGTGGAGGTGCACGACCTCCACATCTGGGCGATGAGCACGACCGAGACGGCGCTCACGGCTCATCTGGTCATGCCCGGCGCCACCTGCGGCCCCACGTTCCTGTCGGATGCGTGCCGGGAGCTGCACGATCGATTCGGCATCGATCACTCGACGCTGCAGATCGATCCGCAGGAAGCGCCGTCGCGCTGCTCTCTGGCTTCGGACGACGTCGTGTGACGTCGCCGCCTCTCACTGCGCGGGTTGCGTACCCGTCATCGTCGGTCCCGGTTGCCACGTGAAGTGGTCGACCAGAACGCTCGAGTCCCAGTTCGGGTCTCCCGTGTCCCAGATGATGAACTGGAGCGTGATGACCTCACCGGGCTTCACCGGGGCGGTCGTCGTCAGCCAGCCGGTCGCTCCGCCGCCGGTGCTCGCGCCGCCGCAGTAGGTGCCGTCGTCCTCGAAGCCCGTGCCGGCCAGTCCGCCGGGTCCGCTGGTGCACGCCGCGGTGCCCGTCGGGTTGCCGCATCCGTTCATCCCCTGGTTGGCGCAGCAGCCGGTGGAGGCGTTCGTGGTGCACGTCTCGAAGAAGGCGTTGTTCACGCTGAGGGGGTTGCCCTTGGAGTCGTACGAGATGTTGAGGTCCCCGTTCTTGCCCGTGTACGCGGCCGACTGCAGCCACGCGACGAACGAGTCGTTGAAGTTGGTGCACACGTACTCGGGCCACTCGCCGGAGTAGAAGTCGAAGTCGAACTGCAGGCCCTGGGCGTTGGCCGGCGTCTTGACCTGGAGCGTGAGGCTGATGGTGTCGTAGATGCCGACGCCCATCTGGCTCGGGCAGCTAGCTGCCGCCTTGGGGTAGCCGGGCGGTGCGGCGCCCATCCCGCTCATGGGCATCTGGTAGCCCTTGAAGCAGGGTGCGCCGTACTGCGTGGGGCTCGTCGGCGGATAGACGCAGGCCCCGGTGTCGGTGCCGCCCGTGTTGTCCCACTCGCGCGCGAAGCCCGAGCTGAGATCGCCGAGCATCGAGCCCTCGCGCGGCATGATCGCCGTGCCGAAGTGCGGGAGGATCCCGTGCTGCCCGTCGTTGGGAGAGCCGCCGCCGCCGAACCCGCTCGTGTAGGTGGCCGAGACGATGCCCCACTTCTGGCCGGCCGCGTCCTGGCAGAGGCCGATGGCGTTCGCGAAGTCGTGCGCGGTGCCGGTGAGCATGAGACTCCCGTCGCACACGGGGGTGTTGTCCACCTTGCCGTCGCCGTCGTCGTCGCAGTTGTTGCCGGGGATGTCGTAGTTGGCGGGGTTGGGATCGCAGACGCCGCCGCCTTCTCCCGCGCTCCCGTCTCCGAAGCCGATGACGCCGCCGCTGCTGCTGCTGTTGCCCCCGCCGCTGCCACTGCCGTTGCTGCCGCTACCGCCGGAGCCCGAGTTGCCGCTGCTGCTGCCGAAGCCCGAGCCTCCGCTCGATCCGCCGCATCCCGGCGCGAATCCCACGGTGACGACGAGTGAACCGATGGCCCCCGCTACGCAAAGAACACGAATGCCCATGCCCCAAGTGAATTCACCTGGAGGCAGACCCTTCACGTCTCAAACTGGCCCCGCATCCACAAAGTCGGGTGGTGGGAGCGCAGTTTTGAAGCGCGTCACTGCAGGTAGTCGCGGTCCCGCAGCTTCTTCGGGATGTACTCGTCTGTGATGAAAGAGATGCTCTTGGTGAGCAGCGAGTCGACTTCCATCTTGAAGCCGTTGTCGATCGTGCCCTGGATCTCGCGCTGCCACTTGGCGTCCTTGAACCAGGGGTACACCTTCATCTGCTCGGCGCGCGTGAGGTCTTCCTTGGTCAGCTTGATCTCGGCCGCCTTGGGCATCTTGAACTTCTTGTAGTCCGACGCGCTCATCCCGAGGAAGCGCACGCCGGGCACGGCCATGCGCATCGACTCGTACGCGAGGTTGATGCTGCCCTGCTTGAGCACCGAGTAGATGTAGAGCCCCCAGGGGTCGTTATCGACCAGGACGTAGATCGGGAGCTTGAGCTCCGTGGCCATGCGCTGCAGGAGCCGGCGTGCCCCGCGCGCCGCCTGTCCCTCGCTGGTCATGAGGATGCAGTTGTGCCTCTCCCAGAAGCGATCCTCGTTGAGGCGGTGCCAGACGGCTTGCTTCTCGACGCAGAGGATGAACTCGGCCGAGTTCTTCACGAACCTGAGGTGGTCCGGCTCGCAGATGCTCGGGATGCCCCAGCCGCCGCGGCCCATGCGCGCGAGGTCGATGGTGTCGCCCGCATCGTTCACCGTGAGCTTGCCCACGACGAGGCCGCGGCGGTTGGCGAAGAGGTGCAGCTCCTCGCGCAGGGCGTCGATGCCGACCTCGAGGTCCTCGATGATCGGATCGCTCTCGCTCTGGTCCTCGAAGGTGTTCTCGGTGGACCCCGTGAGGGTGTGCTTCGTCATGTAGAACATCTGACGGATGCTGATCGTCTTGCCCTCTTCGATGAGGGTCTTGCATCCGCTGGCGACGAGCAGCGTCTGCATGAACTTGCGCGCCATCGCCGTGTTGAAAAACTCGCGCGACTGGGTCTTGTCGCCGAGCTCGATGATCTTCTTCTTCTGGTTGAAGGCGACGTTGGACAGGGTGCGCGTCCGGATCTCGACCGCCGGGTTACTGCCCTTGGTGGCCTGAGAGAGCACGTCGCGGGCGAGGCCCTGGATCTTGGAGAGCGTCTTGTCGTCGCGGTCGGTCTTCTTCTTCTTGGTGGCCATGGCTCACTCCACGAGACTGAGTTGCTCGCCGCCGCCCTTGCCCTTGCCGCCTTTGCCCTTGGGCGGCTTGGCCTTGGCCTTTCGCTTGGCCACCGGGGGCGGCGGCATCGACGGCGGAGGGGACGAGGGCGCGGGAGGCGGCGTGCTCTCCTTGGCGCTCGCCTTGCCGTCGCCGTCGTCGGCGAACCGCACGAAGGTCGGCAGCGCCTTGTAGAAGGGCTTCTCGGCCTTCTCCTTGGCGACGCCGAGGATCTCGGAGAGCGCCTGCGCGACCTCGGGGATGTACTTCTCGAAGAGGCTGCGGCGCATGGTCTCGCGCTGCGCGTGAGCTCGGGCGCGCAGGAACGTCGCCAGCTTGCGACCGCACTCCTGGAGCGCGAGCTTCATCTCGTCGAGGAGCTCGTCGTAGTGGGCGACGGCTTCCTTCGCCTCGCTCGTGAACGGCACCCACACGCTGGCCAGGTGCACGACGACGGCGAGCGGTCCGATGGGGAGGCTCCCCTTGGGCTGCTGCAGCTCGTAGTTGCGCCAGTTGGTCTGGTAGGCGCCCTCGCTGATCGCGCAGGCCTTGGGCTGGTACTGCAGCGGCACGCGGTTCGCGAGGCGCATGATCTCGGCCGGCTCGTCCGCCGGCAGGTCGCCTCCATACGCGAGCGCCGCCTCGACGACGAACGGGTTGCCTCGGTACACCTTCGGCGGTCGCGTCGTTGACGAGTAGAACTCGGCCCGCGGGAAGCGACGCTTGAGGCCCTCGATGAGGAGCTCCTCGCCGATGGGCACGACGGCCGTCGCCGGGGGCGCCATGACCTTCACTTCGCCCAGCGCCTTGTGCAGCCGCTCCAGGTCCTCGCCGTGGATCTTCTCGGCCGCCATGCGCGGGCTCACCTTGGCATGCTCGCAGACTTGCTGCGCGACCGCCGGCGAGACGCGCGAGAAGTCGTCCACGAGCAC
>Ga0335069_10008554_pt1 | contig 14638 bp, 9 predicted proteins | sample Lox_Sample_11_FD_206714 | JGI IMG/M metagenome (GOLD analysis project Ga0335069, IMG submission 206714) | Soil microbial communities from Loxahatchee National Wildlife Refuge, Florida, United States - Lox_Sample_1.1 | ecosystem: Environmental > Terrestrial > Soil > Wetlands | place: USA: Florida... | reverse complement strand
CCGATCCGGAAAGCCCCTGTGTCATGGTGTATACCGGAGGCACGACAGGCCGCCCCAAAGGAGCCATTTTGACTCACAACAACCTTGTGCGGCACGCTATCCAGAACGCCGTCTGGTATGGTTTCCGCAAGGGAGCCGACACAATCCTCTGCCCCTATCCCATGTTCCATGTGGCCGGCTGCTTCATTTTCATGTCTTGCATCGCTTACGGGGAATCGTATATCCTCGTGCCGAACCCTCGGGATATGGGCGCCATGGTCGCGGCCATCGCGGCGTATAAACCCACATCGTTCCTTGCCGTGCCCACCATCTATATAGAAATGATGAAGCGCCCCGATTTCCAGAACGCCGATCTTTCGAGCATCAGATACTTCCTGAGCGGCTCCGCGCCGTTTCCGCACGAGAACATCCGGGAGTTCGAAACGCTGACAGGCGGGAAACTATTCGAGACCTATGGTCTTACGGAAACCACGACGTGTATCGCCGCGCCGCCGTTCAACGGCGTCAAAAAGGCGGGCTCCGTGGGGATACCCATCATGGACACGGACGTGAGGATCGTTGACGCGGATACGGGCCAGCCCCTGCCCGTGGGCGAGCCGGGTGAGATCGTTGTTTCCGGCCCTCAGGTTTTTTCCGGTTATCACAGGCAGCGGCAGGAGACCGAAAATGTCCTGAACAACGGATGGCTCCGCACCGGAGATCTGGGCATGCTTGATGAGGACGGTTATCTCTTCATAGTGGACAGGATCAAGGATATGGTGAATGTGTCGGGCTTCAAGGTCTTTACCCGTGTTGTGGACGAAGTACTCGTAGAGCATCCCGACATCGCGATGGCGGCGACGATCGGCCTGCCGGATGTCAAAAGGCCCGGTTCCGAAATCGTGGCTTCCGCCATCGTTCTCAAACCCGGCAAAAGCGGGAGCGAGGAACTGAAGAAGGAGATCACGGCCTACTTGCAACAAAAGCTGGCTCCTTATAAAATACCCAAAAGGATTGAATTCCTCGATCAGTTGCCGCTCAGCAATGTGGGAAAGGTGCTCAAAAAGGATCTCAGGAAGATCCTGGCGGCATAACGATCCTGAAAAGAGTTGAATTCACCGTAAACCGGAGGGAGGATTTTTATTGAAAGACCATAAGGATATGAGAACACCCGGGAGGGGGCCGCTTGCCAATGTCAGGATCCTCGATTTTTCCTATCTGATCCCCGGGCCGTACGGTACCATGCTCCTGTCTGACATGGGGGCGGACGTCATCAAAGTGGAAAACAGCGAAAATCCGGATATTGTGCGCCTGCTTCCGCCGTTTGTGGACGGGATGAGTGTCGTGTACGCGCACCTCAACAGGGGAAAGAAGTCCCTGTCCCTCAATCTGAAGAAGCCCGAAGCCAGAGAAATCATCTACAAGCTCGTGCGGGAGTATGATGTGGTCATCGAGCAGTTCCGTCCGGGAACGATGGATCGGCTGGGGCTGGGTTACGAGACCCTTTCGGGCATAAACCCGTCACTCATTTACTGCTCGCTGAGCGGCTACGGCCAGACCGGTTCGTTTTCCGGCCGGGCGGGCCACGATATCAATTACATGTCCCTGTCCGGTGTGGAATCCATCTCGGGCAGACAGACGACGGGGCCGGTGCTCTCGGGCATACAGATCGCGGATATCGCGAGCGGCTCCAAGAATGTTGTCATCGGCGTGCTCGCGGCGTGCGTCAACCGTCTGAACACGGGCCGCGGAGACTACATTGATGTTTCCATCACCGACGGCGTTTTCTCCATGTCGTTGTTTACGATTGCCGGCCACCTCGCCGGTTTCGGAGAGCCCCACCGGGAGGATTTTTTAAGCGGCGGTTCCCTGTACGACTTCTACGCCACGGCCGACGGGCAGTATCTCTCCGTGGGGCCTATCGAGACAAAATTCTTCAAGGCCTTTTGCGAGACGATCGGTTGTCCCGATATGATCGAGACGGGCATCATCAACTGGAACATGAAGGAACGCGTGGCGAAGATCATTGCCGGTGAACCTCTGGCCTACTGGCGCGAAAAGTTCAGGGATCGCGACGCCTGCGTGGAACCGGTCTATTCCGTAAACGAGGCTGTGGCAAACCCGCCCCTTTCCCAGCGGGAAATGGTCGTGGAGGTTGCCACCATGAAAGGGGGAACCATCCGGCAGATCGGAAATCCGATCAAGTTCAAATCGGGACACTACTTCGCGCCGACGTGCGGAGTAACGGCGGGGCACGACAACCATGAGATCCTGTCGCGCCTGGGATTGAGCGCCGGGGAGATAGAGGCGCTGGAAGCATGCGACGCGGTGGGCGGAAAATAAAACAATACACATCCTGCGTGAAAAAGGGGAAAGAAAATTATATGGTATCCGATGCGGCATTGCCATTTTACGAGATGGTCCAAAACAGGGATCATGAACTCGCGGCCCTCGCGTCCGCGGGCAAAAAACTTATCGGTTATTTCTGCACGTACGCGCCGGTGGAGCTGATTCATGCCTCCGGGTTTGTCCCGGTGAGAATCATGGGCGACGCCGGCACCATCGATAAAGCGTACGCGCTGACGCCGGATTTTATCTGTCCTTATCTCAGAGGCGCGGTGGAGAAAGCGTTGAACGGCGGTTACAAACACCTTCGCGGGGTGGTGCAGGGATACACATGCGACGCGGCCTGCGGGGTTGCGAACATTTGGAATGAAAATATCGGCGGGGATGTTTTCCACATCCTGCCGCTGCCCTACGTGGACCAGCCCGCTTCAAGATCATTTCTTCGCGCCGAACTCACGGGCGTTGCCGAAAAATTAGGGCTCGCGGGAGGGGTTTATACTCACGAGCGCCTGGCCGCGTCTTTAGACCTTTATGATAAAATCCGCGCGCTGATGGCCGAATTTTACGCCCTGCGCTACGAGCGCAAACTTCCTCTTTCCGCCGCCGATTTTCTTTGCGTGGTTCAGGCGGGATTCTTCACGCTGCCCGAACGCTATTACACCATGCTTACGGATCTGAAAAAGGCTCTCCCTCAAACATTCAATGCCCCCAAAGGCATCCCCGTGCTGATTTCGGGCAGCCTCATTGAAGATCCCCGAGTCCTTCGGATTGTCGAGGAATCAGGCGGCATGGTCGTCGCGGATGATCTCTGCACGGGCCTTCGGAATTTTATTCCGACTCGCGGCAGGGGCGCCGAGCCGATGGACAGGCTTATTGACCGCACGATGAACCGCTTTCCCTGCCCGTCCCGGACAAGCGCGGAGGAGCGCCTGCCGAGGCTTCTTGAGCTGATGGAGTGCTCAAAAGCCAGGGGCGTGATTTTCATCCTCCAGAAATTCTGCACGCCACATCTGGGAGATCACCCGTTTTTGAATGCGGCATTGCAGGAGAGGCGGATACCGTCTTTGATGATCGAAATAGAGGAATCGGGCGCACAGGATGGCCCGATGAGAACCAGACTGGAGAGTTTTTTCGAGATGCTGGAGGCTTGAACAGATGGAGAAGAGCGCGAAATCAAAAAAAAGACTGCAAACGGCAAAAGAGCTTCCGCTTATCATCGCGGATTACTATCGCGAATGCCACGAGGCGAAAATGGAGAACCGGCCGGTCGGGTGGATGCCTCCGATGAACGGCGGCATCGAACTTTTTTACGCGATGAGTCTCCAGCCGGTCTTTCCTGAAAACTGGTCGCCCGTCTGCGCCGCTTTCGGGCTTACCCATAAAAATTTCGCGGTCTGCGAGAACATGGGATACTCGCGCGACCTCTGCGGCTACCTGCGGAACATCATCGGCTACGTGAACGGCATGATGGATGGTCCTGAAATTCCCCTGGGAGGCCTCCCCGAACCGGACATCATCCTGACGCCCCAGGGCGGCTGTTCCCCCGTCATGAAAATCTTCCAGGCTCTCGAAAGAAGATTCCCCCGGGCAAAGGTCTTCCGCGGCGATAGCCCGCAGGTTGCCATCGAAAACATCACGCGGCATCACATCGATTACGCGGTGGGAGAGATGAAGCGCCTCGTGGAATTTCTCGCGGAAGCCACCGGACATAAGCTTGACATGGACCGTCTTAAAGAGGTGGTCAGACTCTCGGACAGAGCCTGTGAACTCTGGGACGAAATTATGAGCTTCCGCCGCTTCATCCCCACGCCGATTTCGGCCTCGGAAATCGGCATCATGTTCGTCATGGTCACAAGGCAGGGAACCCAAAAGGCCGTCGATTACCTCGTCCGGGTGCGCGACGAGTTGAAGGAGCGTTCGGAGCAGGGCATCGGCATCCTGGCGGATGAGAAGATACGGCTCTTCTGGGATAATATTCCCCTGTGGTACAACATGGGATTGTTCAACTACTTCGAGAAAATGGGAGGAGTCGTGGTGGCCGAAACATACTCCGCCGCGTGGTCCCTGCGCCTTGACGCGGATAACCCCATGGAGTCCCTGGCCATGAAAACCCTGACCTCCTATCCGCTCGTGTCATGCGTTTCCATTAAAAAGCGGAAGGAGATGGTGCTGAAGGCCTGCCGGGAGTATTCCATTGACGGCGCCATCCTGCACCGGAACAGGTCGTGCGTGCCCATCACACTGGGCCAGATGGATATCAGGCGGGAGCTCGAACAGGAGGGCATTCCCTCGCTCATCATCGACGCGGACCACATGGACGACCGGAACTTCTCAACCGCGCAGTTCCAGACCCGGGCCGATGCTTTCATGGAAATGCTGCTCAGTAAAAAAAAGGGTTCCTTGTGAAGTAAAGAACGGGCGTTTACGGAGACAGTGATCCTCGCGGACTTTTTTTGAATGAATCATGGATAAGAACACGGCGTTAATTTTTGATATTCAGCGGTTTTGTCTCCATGACGGTCCGGGAATCAGGACAACGGTGTTCTTTAAAGGATGTCCTCTGCGGTGCCGGTGGTCCAGACGGCTTGCGTCAGTTGGTCAATCGGCCGCGAGCAGTTCACGATTAAGGAGTGTAATATCGTTTAAGGAGTTGACACGCTATTTGGCTTGCTCCTCCGGTTTCGGCACGATCTTGATTTCGACCCTCCTGTTCATTTGACGTCCCGCCTCCGTATTATTGGACGCTATGGGCATTGTCTTTCCGTAGCCGATCACCTCCATGCGGTTTAGCGCGACGCCGCGCATGGCAAGCAACGTCTTTACATTCTCGGCGCGCTTCTTCGACAGATCCATATTGTACGCGTCGGAGCCCACATTGTCCGTGTGGCCCTCTACCCGGATTAAAGTATCGGGATATTTATTCAGAATGCCCGCGACGCGGTTGATTTCGGTATAAAGCTCCTGTTTAATCTCCGCCGATTTAGTGTCGAAGGTGACATCGCCTTTAAAAGTTATGGCCAGAAGGTTGCCTTCGCGCTTAACAGAGGCGGCCTCCGATGCCGCCACGGCTTCACGCATTTCTTTTTCCTGATTATCCATCATTTTGCCGATGCCGTAACCGCCGGCTCCTCCCACAGCGGCGCCTAAGGCAGCCCCGATAAGAGTGCTTTGCGTGTTATGGCCGATGACCTGCCCAAGCAGGGCGCCGACAACGGCCCCGCCTCCCGCTCCGATAATAGTGCCCTGCTCGGTTTTTGTCTGCGGAGTGGCGCATCCGGCCAAAAACAAAATGCAGAGAAATAATGCGATTCTTTTCATATTCATTTTTTCTCCCCGTAATAATTATTTTAACTCAACAATCAACTTTTCGGCGGGGAGTATAAAAAAGACGCCTTTGGATGTCAATAATTAAGGCGTTCCGGGGACGTCCTCATCAAAATCCGGCGGGGGGTGGTCTGCCGAACATATTGTAAAGACTAAAGTATTTCCAAAATTTCTGCCCTATTTTTAAAAAAAGCGACGTCCGGGATTTAACCCGTTGACAAAACGGATAACAATTTCTATACTGCCGGTCACAATTTACAAAATACCAACATATCGATAAGGAGAATGAAACATGGCATCAAATTTTTTGTATTCAACCCGTGAACAGAAGTTCATATTAAAAGAATGGCTCGACATGTCCAAGGTCTTCGGACAGGGACGCTTTGAGGGCGGCTACAGCGTCGACGATATCGATTCCATCCTCGAAAACGCGATGAAAATCGCCAAGCTTTCCGTCGCGCCCACCTGCGACGACGGCGACACGATTCATGCCGTATACAAAGCCGGCAAAGTTACGACACCCGATTCCTATAAAAAAGGCTACTGGGATATTCAGGAAAACGGCCTCGGTTCAAGCAACGCCGACCATTCAGACCCCAGCTCCATGCCGCTTTGCGTAATGGGAGCCACTAATGAATATCTGGCCGCGGCCAACGCGTCGCTCGGCCCCTACGCCATGGCGACAACCGGCTCCGCGGGGCTTATCCGCGATTTTGGAAGCGAAAAGGTCAAGAACATATTCCTTCCCAAGATGTTTAGCGGCCAGTGGTCGGGCACGATGGACCTCACCGAACCCAACAGCGGCTCCGACGTGGGCGACATCACCACCAAGGCCATTCCCACCGCTGAACCCGGCGTTTATAATATCGTGGGCACCAAGTGCTTCATCACCGGCGGCGATCAGGACATCACCGAGAATATCGTCCACCTGACGCTGGCCCGCATCGAAGGCTGCGCGCCCGGAACCAAAGGAATTTCCCTGTTTGTCGTTCCCAAGTACTGGCACGATGCCAACGGCGAAAAAGCCGAGTTCAACGATGTGAACTGCGGCGGCATCGAGCACAAGATGGGCCTGTGCGGTTCTGCTACGGCCATCGTGAATTACGGCGAAGAAAACAAATGCCGCGGTTATCTTTTAGGCGATGCTCCCACTGACGGAAGAGGCCAGGGCATGGCCCAGATGTTCCAGATGATGAACGAAGAGCGCACGGTAACGGGTCTCGCGGCCATGGCGGCGGCAACCGTATCGTATAACAACGCCTGCATGTACGCGGCCGGCCGTATCCAGGGACGCCAGATCACCAACCCCAAGGCGGGCCGGGTTCCCATCATCAATCATGAGGACGTCCGCCGCATGCTGATGTTCCAGAAATCCATCACGGAAGCCTCCCGCGCCATGATCGCTTTCTCGTACTATTGCATGGATATCGCGGAGAACACCAAGGATGAAGACGAGCGCAAACGCGCCAAGGCCTACATCGAAGTCAATATCCCCATCGTCAAGGCCTGGTGCTCGGACATGGCGTTCCTTTCCATCTCGGAAGCCATGCAGTGCTACGGCGGCTACGGTTTCTCGGAAGAGTACCCCATTGCCCAGCAGCTTCGCGATTGCAGAATCTATCCCATCTGGGAAGGCACCAACTACATTCAGTCGATGGACCTTATCGGCCGCAAGTGGATGATGGCCGGAGGAGCGGTCTTCGCGTCGTGGCTGGCCGAAATGGAGAAATTCGCGCAGGATAACAAATGCAATGAAGTACTCGGCGCAGAGGTCGCTCTTCTGGAAGAAGCGATCAACAACTACAAGGAAATTCAAAACACCATGGGCGGCTATTTAGGACAGGGCAAGTTCGGCATGATCGGATTTTATGCCACCCGCATCCTCCATGCCACGGGTTATATTTACGGCGCGAAGCTTTTGCTTGAGCACGCGCTGATTTGCCAGAAGAAGGTTGACGAACTCGGCAAGGAACACTTCGAGTATCCTTACTACGCGGGCAAGGTGGCCTCGGCGAAATTCTTCTGCCACAACATCCTGCCCATCGTGGGCACGATTCTGAGAGTTATCAAGGAAGGCGACAACTCCATCATGGAAGCGCCTGAAGCATCCTTTATCATCTCATAATTTTTTCTTTAAAGGGGATGGGGGTCATGAGCCTCCATCCCCTTTTGTTCTGATTGTTCCGGCCTTAAGCTTTAAATGGCCGCCATTTCGCGGCCGCAAAAATCCACAGCGTTTTACACAATTCTCATTCAAAGCTCCCGCCTGACCCGGCGCGTTGGTGCCACCGGAAGATGTTTCGCGAATAATAATCTGCGTGCTTCTTTGCAAAAAAGTTCAATTGCAAAAATTTAATATATATGCAAGATTACGACACATAGCTGTCAATAATCATTGGACCCGCCAAGGGGTCATGGATTTTGTAATTATTTTTCAACACCGGAAGAAAAATGATGAAAAATAACAGCGATGATTCTCCTATGCCGTTTGAGGTTCTGACCCTGAGGCCCGGCCGTGTTCGCAGGCTGGCCTGGATACCGGTGCTTCTTTTGCTTGCCGCTATCATTACGGCAAAGCTTATGGGTTCAAACGCATCCTACCCCTCCGCGACGCTGCTTCTCCTCTTGAGCTTCACCTTCTACACACTGGTCTCTCTGGGCACAATCTACCTCATCGGGCGGAGTTTCCTCGCGTCAGGCTCGCCGGGACTATTGCTTCTCGAAAGCGGGGTGATACTTTGGTGCCTGGCCGGAACAGTGGGGGACTTTGTTTACCATGGCGACGCAAATATCAATATTACCATCTTCAATACCGGTATATTGCTGGCGGGTCTGTGTCATCTGGGTGGCACTATACTGATGTTGAGACCGCAACGGGTGCTCCGCGCGAAGATTATTTGGCTGGCGGTATGCAGTTTACTCACGCTGGGGGCGCTTGGGCTGGTCACTCACGCGGCGTTGAATGGCTGGCTTCCTGTGTTCTTTATTACCGGCCAGGGGGGGACGCAAGTCCGCTACATGGTGCTCACTTCGGCCATTGCCACATTCGTTCTTTCCGCCGGTTTATTGAAGGTAAACCAGCGTTCGGCATATCTCCCGTTTGCTTCGTGGTATGCCCTGGCGTTGTTGATGCTGGCGGTGGGGTTATTTGGCGTGATGATCCAGTTGTCCATGGGCAGTGTTGTGAACTGGCTCGCCAGGACGGCGCAATGGCTGGGCGGTGTATATCTGCTGATTGCCGCGCTCGCGTCGCTTGGGGAGTCTCAGCTGCCGATATTTCCATTACAAAAGCAGTCCAATCCGGCGTATTACCGGGATGCCATTGCCGCGGTCATGGTGCTTGCCGCGGGCACTGTGCGCCTGTCCTTCCTTTCGGCGATGGGAACGCAGGCCCCCTTCGTGACATTCTACCCTGCCATTATGCTTGCCTCAATTTACGGCGGCTTACGCTCCGGCCTTTTGGCAACGGCCTTGTCCGCGCTGTTTGCCGACTACTTCTGGATTGAGCCTGTGGGCCGGTTCGGCGTTGAGCATGCTTCCAACTGGCTGGCGATAATGACCTTCCTTCTGAGCGGCATCATGATTTCCGGAATTTCAGAGGCCATGCATCGCGCCCGTGCCAGCGCGAGCGCCGCTGAAAAGCAGGCCCTGATCGCGACTGAACGCGCGGCGGCAGCCGAGGCGTTGCGTGAAAGTGAAAAAAAATACCGAAGTTTATTTGAGAACATGACTGAAGAGGTTCATTTCTGGAAACTTGTTCGCGATGAGAACGGACAAATCAAAACCTGGCGTGTGGTGGACATCAATCCGCCGGCGCTCAAGGCCTGGGGCCGCGAATCGCGCGAAGACACCATCGGAAGAATCGCCGATGAAATATACCCCGGCGCCACCGCGCATTTTATGCCCATTGTGCGGAAGATTATGACCGAAGGAGTTCCCTATTCCTACGATGACTATTTTCCGCCTCCCGTGGACAAATATTTCCGGTTCACGAGTGTTCCATTTGGTGAATACTTCATCACCACCGGCGCTGATATTACCGACATTAAGAAAGCTCAAATAATTGACGAACAACTTAACATCCAACTGAAAGCTGTCAATGAAAGACTCCATGAGGAAATCGCCGAACGCAAACGGGCCGAAACGGCTTTGGCTGAGCACGCGGCAAAATTGCAGGCACGCACCGAGCAGCTTGAAGGCATCAATAAAGAATTGGATAGTTTCAGCTATTCCATTTCTCATGATCTTCGCGCGCCGCTTCGGGCTATTGACGGATATTCACGGATGATCCTTAAGCAGCAGGGCGGTCAATTTGATGCAAATACCAATCGGCAATTCGACGCGATCAGAAGCAACACAAAGATGATGGGGCAACTCATTGACGATCTTTTGGCGCTCTCCCGGCTGGGCCGGGCGGCCTTATCCGTATCAGGACTGAATATGGAGGATCTGGCCAATGAGGTATGGGAGGATCTTAAAGCCGGCAATCCCGAAAGACCCATAAATATAAAGATTGGGCCGGTGCCCGCGTGCCGGGGCGACCGGTCGCTGATAAAACAAGTCCTCGTCAATCTTCTCGCCAACGCGGTAAAATTCAGCAGGGTGCGGAGCGTTCCGTCCATTGAATTAGGCGGACACAGCGCTGACGGCGAAAACATATTCTATGTAAGGGACAATGGCGTTGGCTTTGACATGCAATATCATGATAAATTATTTGGTATTTTTCAACGGCTTCATCATGATTCTGAATTTGAGGGAACAGGAATAGGGCTTTCCATTGTCCGAAGCATCATTCATCGCCATGACGGCCGGGTTTGGGCCGAGTCAAAAATCGACGAGGGCGCCACGTTTTATTTTTCGCTTCCTTCAGCATCCGCCCGCGGGGAGGAATTAACTTCCTTATAAAGAATGAGTATTGGCGCCTGTGAACTGTATTCAAAGCATGGTCTTTAGATTTAATAAGGTAAATTAGGAATGTTGCGCCGCAATGATGCCATCATGGAAGCGCCTGAAGCATACTTTATCATCTCATAATCTTTTCTTTTAAGGGATGGGGGCATCAAGCCTCCATCCCTTTTTTATCTGAACCCGCAAGCGCGCATATAAAATATTGACTCAAATTTCTCTTTGTTATAGATTGCCTGCAACAAATTTCTGGTCATAAGGGGATAGCGATGAAACAGGATTATGAGAAACCCGAACTTGTTGTTTATGAAGACCTTGCTGATGTTACGCAGTTATCCGCGATATGACAGGATATTAGCCGGCGCTTCGCGGACGGAGAAAAACATTTCTTAAAAAAAAGATAAAAATAAGTTGATTCCGGGTGCTCATTGTTATAGATTGCCTGCAACAAATTCTTTGTTTTACAAGGGGGATAACGATGAAACAGGATTATGAGAAACCTGAACTTGTTGTTTATGAAGACCTCGCTGACGTTACGAATGTGTCTATGATAGTTTAGGGGATAGTCTAAGGGATAGTTTAGGGGATTGTCTGGCTCTTCGTAAGCAGGAAAAAAACAATTCTTGAAACATAAAACACAACTCCAATGCCGGCATGGCTTAAAATAAAACCATGATCCGGTATTTTTTTATCTTACCATGTTCGCGGTAATCTGATGGGGCTTTCCTGATCTGATTTTCAAAACCCGCTTGCAATGTCCTGATCCAAAAGGCCCCGGCCTTGTAAATAAAATTTTCATAAATGATAAAAATATATTGACTCGATGGTCTTGTTGTTATAGGTTGCCCGCAACAAATTCCAAGTGAATGAGGGGAATAACGATGAAACAGGATTATGAGAAACCTGAACTTGTTGTTTACGAAGACCTTGCTGATGTGACAACGTTTCCCGTGGGTGTGAGTGGCGTCGATTAAATAATAAAATCGGGAACAGTTTTTAAAAAATAAAAAAAATAAATTGACTCAATGGTCTGGTAGTTATAACCGGCCAGCAACAAATTCTTAGTGATTGAGGGGAGAAGCTATGAAACAGGATTATGAGAAACCTGAACTTACTGTTTATGAAGACCTTGCTGATGTGACAACACAAACCATGAGTGAAGTCTAAAATCGAAAACAGTTCTTAAAACAGAAAACAAAATTTAAATACCGGCATGGTTTAAAATTCCAATTGAATTTAACCCATGCCGGTATTTTTTTGTCTCGCCCCGATTGCCGGGAAATTTCTTTATATGAAAAAGCGCGCCCTGGCTTAGTCTTGTTTCTCCTTGGCAAAATCCCTCAGGCGGTGGTATGATTTTAAAAAGATGCCCGGTTTGATTGGCCCGCCGTTTGTATCCCTGATTTTTTCCATCATATCAAAACACAGACGGCATTCGCGCTTTTCGCAGTCCATTTCGCATTGATCTGCCGTGTCGAAAAAATGGTCGTCAAACAAATGCGATGGAATCCTGCCGATTTTTTCATAAATCATTTTACCGTATCCGGCGCTGATGAATTCAACGACATCGTAGGAATCATCCGTCTCAAAGGCGCGCATAAAATTTTTAGTGACCGACAGGGGCGACGTGTGCCGGCCGCGCGGAATCTTGACGACGCTAATGTAGGGAAGCAAAGTCTTGACCCTGGCGATGGTCACCCAGTTTGCCTTGAAAAGATACCTTGGGTCCAATGCAACTTTCGGGTCTTTGCAAATAAAATGATCCATGGAAATGTTGCGGGCCAGATACCAGCGGTGACCGTGCGCGGAGCACTCGTCAGGGCAGTTATGGAGGCATCCTTCGAAAGCGAGAACCTTCTGGGCGTATCCCGCGTTGTGGTTGCGCTTAAGCTGAACGGGGTCCCGAATGATATTGACAGAAGGGTTGTGCAGCGCCACCCCTTCTTTGCGTTCTTCCTCCAGTTGCGCTTCGGTCATCCGGTGCGAAAGGCAGGAACCCTGAATCTCGCAATCGGGAAGGGCGTCTTTGAGCCGTTTGATCAGTTCGATATCGGCGACGACAAAACTGCGGACGCCGCGGGGATAAAATTCTTTGATGACGTTATCGACCACCGCCTTATAGTTGTCATGAAGAAGATAGTTGAGCAGCAGGGTTAATTTCAACCCCGTGTGGCGCTGGTTCCATGACAGCAGGTTCATCGTGATCCTGCGGTTTTCATGAAGGGGAATCTTCTCGTTCACAGACCGGCCGCTGGCGCAGATCTGGGGATTGTAATGGGGAAAATGCAGATCATGGATGTACGGCTTGAAAGCGGTTAATCCCTTTAAATGTCTTTTTCGGGTTTCAAACGGATCGAATCCGATACTGATTTTGAAGTTTTGCATGGGTTGTTAAACGTTTCTTTCACGGTTATTGCCTGGGCGGATTGGAGTATAAGAAAGGCGGTCCTATGTGTCAATTGTTTTTTCATCAGGCGTTATTTATTGAATGGTTGCGTCTTTTTGGCCTGTCGCCCAAATATTCTCAGATGTTCGGTCGAGTCAAAAAGACTCGACCGAACTATTTTATCCCTTAGCTCTATAGATGTCTTTTCGGACAATAAAAGTACTTCACTTTGTGTTTTTTAACGGGTTGTCCGTTATTTATTTAAGTCGAATTAATATTTGTTACTATATCTTTACCGGCTTTGCCAAAATATTTTAATGTTATGATGTGTTCATGAGTTTTGTCATCATATTCGTCTATTACGTAAGTGGGATCGTTATCCTGACACCACGCTCCGCAGTTTGCGTAAATGGCATACGGTTCGGCGTCTTTAGGATCCCGCGAGAATGCCGCGTCGGGCCGCCGCAAATAGTTGTTTAGCGCTTTATGAGTGTGTCCGAAAATTACGATTTTAAAACTTTGACCGTCAATTACCATGCCCATGGCTATTTGAGTTGCAACGCCGTCGAGACCTACTCCTTCCCTCCAGGCAGAGCTGATTTCGCCGAACAGGCCGTGTTGCTCTGTCCAGTCAATACCCAGTCTCGAATATTGTTTTTTAACTTCCGCGATAGTAATCACACCGCCATTGACCGTTGTAATAGAAGTACTGTCATCAACGTTGCCCAATTCTTCTTCTAATAAGTTTATCGGCGCGTTTACCATCGGATCGGATATTAATCCTTTGGAGTCCAGATTGTATTTCCCGGTCGAAGGAAATCTCGCTTCAAAATCCGCACTGATGTAGTAGTGCTGTTTTCTTTCGGCTACTGTAGCGTAAAGACGGGAGATATAGTGACCTATCGGAAGTTCGTGTTTTGGATCAACCGCGTTATACATGCTGTATTGATGACCATGTTCGGCATAAAGACCGTCATTTGTTTCGTAGAAGTTTTTAAACGCGATGTTGGCAAATGCGTTCGTTCTGAAATTGCTGAATTGCTCTTCCATTAAAGTCATATCGTGATTCCCGATAACATAAATAACTTTCTTCTTCTGTGCCAGCGCTTTTAAGTTTGCCATTACATCGGTTATATGGGGCGCATTGGCTATTTTGTCGTATTTTGGCGGCTGCGTTTCTATCGGATATACCCAGCTATCCATGAGGTCGCCCAGGATTACCACGTCATTTATCGTCGCGTCGTCAATCATTGTTTGTAAAAATTTTGCAAATTGTTTCGCCTGATCCTTATTGAACCAATCATAACGTCCTTGCTTACTGTCTAAACTCCAACCGGGACTCATATGCACATCACTGACAAATACTCTTTTTGTTGACATAATTTCCCTCCCAATGAATCATATTTCTAAAGTTTCTGTTGTCTATGGTTGTATGGATAATTTAATGGCATCGAAAGGCGTCGCCATGGCCATTTTTGCCGCTTTGTTTATGTTCGCGTTAGTGCCAGCCGCGTTGCTCGCGGCTTTTCTTAAAAGATCTTTATCAACCTCATTGGTTAACCATCTTGCTCCCGATACACCTTGTGTTCTTATTATTTGTCATTTGTTATAAAATAACATTATAGGATTCAGAGGTAAAAGGGAAGAGAGAATCTGTGTTTCACCTGATGCCAGAGAGCATGTTTTGTAGATTAGATC
>Ga0335069_10008553_pt1 | contig 14638 bp, 13 predicted proteins | sample Lox_Sample_11_FD_206714 | JGI IMG/M metagenome (GOLD analysis project Ga0335069, IMG submission 206714) | Soil microbial communities from Loxahatchee National Wildlife Refuge, Florida, United States - Lox_Sample_1.1 | ecosystem: Environmental > Terrestrial > Soil > Wetlands | place: USA... | reverse complement strand
GCTGATGCGCGGAAAGTCCCCGCGCGCCGCGGCCCGTTTTGCGGCAAGGCTGTCGGGCGATGCGACCGTTGCGCATTCCATCGCCTTCGCCCGCGCCGCCGAGGCCGCAAGCGGGGTGGAGGCGCCGCCGCGCGCCGCCGCCTTGCGCGCGCTGATGGCCGAGGTCGAACGCGTCGCGGTGCATCTCGGCGATATCGGCGCGATCATCAACGACGCCGCGTTCAGCCTGGGGCTGGCGCGCTTCGGCTGGCACCGCGAGATGGTGCTGCGCGCCGCCGCCGCCGCCTTCGGGCACCGGCTGATGATGGACGTGGTGGTGCCCGGCGGCGTCGCGACCGACATCGCGCCAGGGGGCGCGGAGGCGCTGCGGGGGGCGCTGCGCGCGGCGGCCGACGAGCTGCCGTCGCTCGCGCGTTTCCAGGACGACGTGGCGAGCCTCGCGGACCGGCTGATCGGCACCGGCATCGTGCCGACCGGCATGGCGGAAGCCTTCGCAGCCGGCGGCACGGTGGGCCGCGCGGCGGGGCGCGATGCGGATGCGCGGCGCTGGCCGGGCTACCCTCCCTACGACACGCTCAGCTTCACCGTGCCGGTCCTGGCGGACGGCGATACCGATGCGCGCGTGCGGGTCCGCTTCGCGGAGCTAGAGCAGAGCATGGCGATGATCCAGGCGCTGCTGGCCCGGCTGCCCGACGGGTCGCTGTCCGTCGCGCTGCCGCCGGCGAGCGGCGAGGGGATCGGCGTGGCGGAGACGTTCCGGGGCGATGCGTGGCACTGGCTGCGCCTCGATCACGGCGCCATCGCGGCGGCCTTCGTGCGCGACCCGAGCTGGGCGCACTGGCCGCTGCTGGAAGCGGCGGTGCAGGACATCGTCGTGGCCGATTTTCCGCTGTGCAACCGCAGCTTCAACGCGGCCTATTCGGGGGTGGATCTGTAATGCCGCTGCGCCACATCGCGCGCGCCGTGCTGCGCGGCCCGGTTTCCGAGAAGCTCACGGCGCCCGCCCCCGCGACCGTGGGCGAACTCGCGGCGCGGCTGGATGCGGCGTCGCAGGCGCGGCTCGGGCGCAGTCTTGCGATCCGGCACGTGGACGCGGGTAGCTGCAACGGCTGCGAGCTGGAGCTGCACGCGCTGCAGAACATCGTCTACGACCTGGAACGCTTCGGCCTGCGCTTCGTCGCCAGCCCCCGCCACGCCGACGTGCTGCTGGTGACCGGCCCCGTCACGCGCAACCTGGTCGAGGCGCTGCGCGCCACCGTCGCCGCCGCGCCCGATCCGAAATGGGTCGTGGCGGTGGGCGATTGCGGCGTCGATGGTGGGGTGTTCAAGGGCAGCTACGCGGTCGTTGGCGGCGTTTCGGCGGCCGTGCCGGTGGATCTGGTGATCTCAGGCTGCCCGCCCACGCCCGCGCAGGTGCTGCTGGGCCTGCGCGCGCTCTTGGAGGCGAACGCGGGGTAGTAGGCCGGACAGTTCCCTTGCCTTGATTTCGCCATCCCACGGCGCATCTATGCTGCAACGCACAAGTCGTGCGGGCGCACTCGCTGAGGGGAGGGTTAGCAGATATCAAGGATGAAGGACGTGAAGATGACTGACTACCTTAATTTCGTGGGCCACGCCGCCGCCGTGGCGCGGGCCGCGCACCGGGTGATGCCGTCTCTGGAGGCCGATTCCGGGGCCAGCGCCTATCTCGACGGCGCGACGAGCCTTTCCGATCTGGAAATGCGGATCCGCGAACTGGACGGGCCGCGCCGCGCCGCCGGCCTCTACCCGACGAACTTCCCCGCCCGCTGAGCCGGCCACCGCCGCCGCATCGGGCTGTTTACAGGCCGGCCCGGTCCGGCCGACAAATCCGGCGGTGAAGCGGAGGCGGCATTGGACGAGGCGGGCGCGTTTGTCATTTGCGGCGAGGCGCTGATCGACCTTGTTCCGATGCAGGGCGGGACGGATCCCACCTACCGCGCGGCCTGCGGCGGCTCTCCCTACAACGTGGCGATCGGGCTCGGGCGGCTGGGCGCGGCAACGCATTTCCTGGGCCGCTTGTCGCGCGATCCGAACGGCGAGCGGCTGGCGGCGCGGCTCGCGGCGAACGGCGTGGCGCTCGATCTGGTGGCGCGCGGCGATGCGCCGCAGATGCTGGCCTATGTGTTCCCGCCGGAACCGGGCCGCCCCGACGTGGGCTACGCCTTCTACCTGGACGGCACATCGGGCGCGGCGCCCGAGGCCGCCGACTTGGCGGCGCCGCTGCCCGCGGACCTGGGCGTGGTGCATTTCGGATCGTTTTCGGCGGTGCTGCGGCGCTCCGGTCCCGCGATCCGCGACTTCGTGCGCCGGAGCGGCGTCTTCGCGAGCTACGACCTCAATCTGCGCCCGACCATCACGCCGGACCGCGAAACGGCGCGCGCGGCAGTGGCGGAGTGCGCGGCCATCGCCGGGATCGTGAAGCTCAGCGACGCCGATGCCGACTGGCTATTTCCTGGACGCGGCTTCGACGATCTGGCGGAGGACTATCTGCGCGGCGGCGCCTCGCTGGTCGCGATGACTCGCGGACCGGACGGCGCGGTGCTGCGCACCCCTTCGGTCCGCGTATCGGTGCCCGGCGCGCCGACCACGGTAGTGGACACGGTGGGCGCGGGCGACAGTTTCATGGCGGCGCTGCTGTGGGACCTGGGACGGCGCCGCTTGTTGCAGGCGGAACCATTGGCCGCCGCGCCCGAGGCGGCGCTGGCGGCGGCAGCCACGCTCGCCTGCCGCGCCGCCGCCATCGTCTGCACACGGCGCGGCGCCGAGCCCCCGACGGCGGCGGAACTCGGCGCCTGACGCGAAGGCTCAGTGCGTCCAGCCGGGGTAGCTGTCCACGTTGTCGCGCGTCACGAGGTGCGAAGGCATCAGCACCATCGGGTCGGCGGGCTTCTTGCCGTTCATGATCTCCTCGCCGACCTTAACCGCGAGCTTGCCCATCGCGTAGGGGTCCTGGCTGGCCGAGGCCTGCACCTGGGTCGGGCCCTTCAGCGCGGCCACGATGTCGGGCGCGCCGTCCACCGAGGTGATGACGATACCGCTGCGGTTGAGCTGCTTCGCCGCAAGGTCGCTTCCGATCGCCTGCGGGTCGTTGATGGTAAATACACCCTGGATGTCGGGGAAGCGCGTCAGATAGCCCTGCATCACATTCAGCCCGCCGTCGCGCGAGCCTTTGGCGTCCTGGTCGGACGACAGGACCTTGATGTCGGGATACTGGCCCAGGACCTTCTTGCAGCCGTTCACGCGGTCGATCACCGCCGAGACCTGCGGCCCGTTCTCGATGATGACGTTGCCCTTGTGGCCTATCTTTTCGGCCATGAACTGGCACGCGATCTCGCCCGCCTGCACGTTGTTGGTCTGCACCGTGGCGTCCGCGCCGGAGGCGGCGACGTCGACGCCGACGACGGTGATCCCGGCGGCCTGCGCGCGCTTGATCGCGGGCAGGATGGCGCGCGGATCGGCGGCGTTGACCAGGATCAGATCGACGCCGGCGGCGATGAAGTTGTCGATCTGCGTGAATTGCTTGTTGAGGTCGTAGTCGGCCGACGAAATCGTCACCTTCGCGTTCGGGTTGATCTCGCGCACCGCGTCGGTGACGCCCTTGCCGACGGCGACGAAATACGGGTTGCCGAGCGTGCCGACCGTGACGCCCACGGATTTCAGGTCCTTGGCGAAGGAAGCGGCGGGGGCGGCGGCGGCCATCGCCAGCGCCGCGCCGGCAAGAAGCAGTTTCCTGAACATGATGCGTTGTCCTCTCTCGAAGCCCTGTTGATGAAAGGTCCCGGCGGCTGGGCCATGCGGCCGCCAGGATGTGCCGGGGTCAGGTGCGGGCGCTGCCTTGCAGCCGCACCCGGTCGAGCGCGACCGCGCCGATGATGACGAGGCCTTTGATGATGAACTGCCAGATGTCCGATACGCCGAGCAGCGTGAGTCCGTTGGACAGCACCGCGATGATCAGCGCGCCGATCAGCGTGCCCCAGATCGAGCCGATGCCGCCGACAAAGCTGGTGCCGCCCAGGATCACCGCGGCGATCGCGTCGAGTTCGTAGCTCTGGCCGAGCTGCAATCCGTTCGCCGCGTAGAGCCGCGCCGCCGACATCACGCCGCCCAGGCCGGCGAGCAGGCCCGACACGGCATAGACGAACAGCAGGATGCGCCAGACCTTGATGCCCGACAGCCGCGCCGCCGCCTGGTTGCCGCCGACCGCATAGATCCAGATGCCGAGCACGGTGCGGCGCAGCACGAACCACGAGATCAGGATCACTGCGAGCGCGATCAGCGCGAGGACGGGGATCGAGACGCCGGGCAGCAGCGATATGGTTGCGTTGCCCACGAAAGCGAACGGCAGGTCCGGATTGAAGACGGTGGAATCACCGCCCATCAGCCGCGCCAGCCCGCGCACGGCGGTGAGCGATCCCAGCGTGACGATGAAGGGCGGCAGCTTGCCGAAGGCGATCAGGCCGCCGTTCACGAGGCCGAAGAACAGGCCCGTCAGCAGCGCCGCCGGAATGCCCAGCATGCCCCAGCCGGGGATCAGCGAGGCGATCAGCGCCGCCATCGCGGCGGCGGCGAGCACGCTGCCGACCGACAGGTCGATGCCGCCCGTCAGGATCACGAAGGTCATGCCGGCGCCGAGCACCGTGTTGATCGCGGCCTGCTGCGCGACGATGGACAGGTTCTGCCCGGTCAGGAAGCGGCCGTCGCCAAGGTAGTGGAAGGCGATGGCGAGGATGATCAGGACCGGCAGCATCCCGACCGACTGGATGATGGCGCGCATCTGCACCTGCCTCGCGGACAGGCCGGCGCCGCCGGATGGCCCGGCGGTTGCGGCGGCGGACGACTTGCTCTCGGACATCGGGGTTTCCCTTCTTCTTGTGCGCGCCTAGGCGGCCACGCCGGCGCCGTAGGCCATGATGTTCTCCTGCGTGATCGGCATGCCGTCCGGCCCGCCGACTTCGCCCACCAGCCGTCCCTCCCGCATCACCAGCACGCGGTCGCAAACGCCGATGATTTCGGGAAGCTCGCTGGAGATCACGATGATGCCGATCTCGCGCTTCGCGAGATCGTCGATGATGCGGTAGATTTCCGACTTCGCGCCGATATCGACGCCGCGCGTCGGCTCATCCAGGATCAGCACCTTCGGGCTGATTTCGAGCCAGCGCGACAGCAGCACCTTCTGCTGGTTGCCGCCCGACAGGCTGCCGACCAGCACCTGCGGGCTCGCCGCCCGCACGCGTAGCGCATCGAAGGCTTCCGAGGCGCGCCGCCGCCACATGCCGAAATTCAGCACGCCGCCCCAGTTGGCGTCGCGCGCGATCACGCCGAGATTGATGTTCGTGCCGCACGAAAGATCGAGGAACAGGCCGAGCGCCTTGCGGTCCTCGGTCAGGTAGGCGATGCCGTTCAGCAGCGCGTCTTCCGGCGAATTGATGGTGACGGGGATGTCGTCGAGCAGCACGTCGCCTGCGGTCTTTGGGTCTGCGCCATAGATCAGGCGCGCAAGCTCGGTGCGGCCGGAGCCGACGAGGCCGGCGATGCCGAGCACCTCGCCGCGATGCAGGTCGAGGCTGCACGGCCGCATGCGTCGCCCGTCGGTGATGCCGCGCACCGACATCACAACGGGGCCGCGGCTGCCGCGCGCGTCGTGCGTCTTGGTGTAGAATGTCGAGAGATCGCGCCCGACCATCATCTTGACCAGCGCATCGGGGTTCAGCTCGTCGCGCGACAGCGTGCCGACATAACCGCCGTCGCGCAGGACGGCGACGCGGTCGGCCAGCTCGTAGATCTCCGCCATGCGGTGGCTGATGTAGATCAGCGCGATGCCTTCGCTGCGAAGCTGGCGGATCAGGCCGAACAGCCGCTCGGTCTCGCGCGCGGAAAGCGCGGTGGTCGGCTCGTCGAGCACCAGGATCTTCGATTCCGCGTGCAGCGCGCGGGCGATTTCCACCAGCTGCTGCTCGGCGATGGAGAGGCCCGCCACGGTGGTGTCGGCGTCGAACGGGGTGCCGAGCCGGTCGAGCACGGCCTGGCAGCCGGCGCGCATCGCGGCGCGGTCCACCTGGCCGGCGCGCGTCGGTTCGCTCCCGAGATAGATGTTCTCGGCCACCGTCAGGTTCGGCGCGAGCGCCAGTTCCTGGTAGATGATGGCGATGCCCTGGCGCTTGGCGTCGATGGGATCGGCGATGTGGACCGGCGCGCCGTCGATCAGGATCTCGCCGCCGGGATCGGCGTGGTAGGCGCCCGAGAGGATTTTCATCAGCGTTGACTTGCCGGCGCCGTTCTCGCCCATCAGCGCGAGCACCTCGCCGCCCCAGGCGCGCAGTTCCACGGCGTTGAGCGCCTTCACGCCCGGAAAGGTCTTGGAGATGCCCCGCATTTCCAGCCTCGGCGTCTTTCCTCCCGGCGCGTTCATGAAGTTCTCTCCCCCATTGTTCCGGTTCAGGCGCCGAACAGCGCGCCCTGAGCGGCGCCGTAGCTGCCGTGCAGCGGCAGCGTGGCGGCGCCGATGGCGGCGGCGTTGCGTCCGATGGTGCCGATGCGCAGCGCCGGCGCCGTGCGCGCCTCGGGCGCGTGCGCGGCGAGCAGGGTGCGCAGCCGCTCCACGAGCTGCTCGACCAACGTGCGCGGCAGGTTGCCGTCGATCACGATGGCCTGCAGATCGAGCATTGCGGCGATGGAGAGCAGCGGCCCCACCAGCGCGTCGGCGCAATCCTCCAGCCATTCGCCGACCAGCGCGGGTTCGCGTGCCAGCGCCATCTCGAAATCGTCGACGCTGCCGGCGGTGACGCCACCGGCGCGCAGGTGGCGCACGAGCGCCGCGATGGAGGCGCGCGAGAGAAGGATGTCGTACCGCCCCGACGGAGGCGGCGCCGAGGCGAGGCGGGAAGGCGGCACCGGCATCAGCCCGACATCGCCCGCGTTGCCTGTGGCGCCGCGGCGGAACTGCCCATCGAGCACCAGCCCGCCGCCGATCGCGGCGCCGACATAGATGACCGCGAAATCGTCGAGTTCGCGTCCATGGCCCTGGAACAGTTCGGCGACCGCGACGGCGGTCCCGTCGTTCTCGACGAACAGCGGCGCGTCGATGGCGGCGCGCAGGCGGCCGGTGAAGTCGAAACCGTTCCAGGCGGAACAGATCTCCGCGGGGATGTCGAGTTCGCGCCGCCATGCGCCGAGATTGTAGGGAAGCGCGAGGCCCACGCCCGCGAGCCGCATCCGCCGCGTGGGCCGCAGGCCGCGACGGAGTGCTGCGATATCGTCGCGGATCAGTTTGAGCGTTTCCTCGGGCCGCGGCAGCGGGCCTTCGTGCTGGCGCGCCTTCAGCACCGCGCCGCTGAAATCCACCAGGATGCTGTCGAGCGTGCGGCGGCCGAGCTTGATGCCGATGGAGTAGGCACCTTCGGGGTCGAGCCGCAGCAGGGTGGCGGGCTGGCCGCGCAGCCCGGTGCGCTTGCCGGCGACGCGCACCAGCTTCTGCCGTTCCAGTTCCTTCACGATCTGGCCGGCCGCGTTCTGGGTCAGGTTCACCTGCCGCGCGAGGTCGGCCTTGGAGGCTTCGCCCAGGCGGCGCAGCGCCGTCAGGATCACGCGCTCGTTGAACTGGCGGACGATGGCGGAATTGCTGCCCTGGCCGGTGACCGTTCCGCTCAACGCCGCCTCCCGCTGGTTCCCCGCGCTCGCGACGGCGCGGTGGAGCGAGAACGGCGTGTAGCGCGCCGCTGGGCTGCGGTCAATATTAATTCACCAAGAATTATTTAACTGGACCGCTCCGCCCCGCCGTGGCATATCCCGCCCCACGCTGCGCCGGCCTCCGTCCGCGTTCGTTGCCGAACCGATGGAAATGGCAGCGTTTTTGCATCGCAGTATGAGACGTTCGCGGTGCTGCTCCGACCCCGCCGACCCGGACCCCATGCCGACGGAGGCCAACACGCCATGGCGCACGACACGCATTCCGCCGACCCCTCTGGCCAATCCGCCGCGCTGATGCGCGCGGCGCGGCTGATCCCCGTGCTGACGATCACCGATGTCGCGAAAGCGGTGCCGCTTGCGCATGCGCTGGTCGCGGGCGGCGTGCGCATGCTGGAAGTGACGCTGCGCACCGAGTGCGGCGCCGACGCCGCTATCGCCATCAAGAACGAAGTACCCGACGCCATCGTGGGCTTCGGCACCGTGCTGACCCGCGCCGACCTGGAGCGGGCGAAGGCGGCGGACATGCGCTTCGCCTTCAGCCCGGGCGCCACGCCCGCGCTGCTTGATGCCGCCCGGGAACTCGGCATTCCCTTCGTGCCGGGCGTTCAGACCGCGTCCGAGCTGATGGCTGCCGCCGAGCGCGGCTTCCATACCGTGAAGTTCTTCCCCGCCGAGCCCGCGGGCGGCATCCCGGCGCTGAAGGCGCTGGCCGGTCCCTTCCCGCACACGCGTTTCTGCCCCACCGGCGGCATCGCCGAGGACGGCATCGCCGCGTGGCTCGCGCTGCCCAACGTGGTGGCGGTGGGCGGCTCCTGGCTGGCGCCGTCCGCCGAGGTGGAGCGGGGCGACTGGGATGCCATCACGGCGCGGGCGCGTCGGGTGACGGCTCGGTGCGGCGGTTAGCGAGGGAGGCCAGGATGGCAGAAGTGAAGGACCGCATCGCCGAGGTCACCGAGCGCATCGTGCGCCGCAGCCGCGACGACCGCCTCCGCTATCTCGACCGTATCGACAAGGCGGGATCGGCCGAGCGACCGCGCACCCGCCTGGGCTGCGCCAACCAGGCGCACGGCTTCGCTGCGTGCAGCGCGCACGACAAGGCGCTGCTTGCCGCCGGGCAGGCGCCGAACCTGGCGATCGTGACAGCCTACAACGACATGCTGTCGGCGCATCAGCCCTACGAGACCTATCCCGCGCTGATCCGGCAGGCGGCGCGCGAAGCGGGCGGCACCGCGCAGGTGGCGGGCGGCGTGCCCGCGATGTGCGACGGCGTGACGCAGGGCGAGGCGGGGATGGAGCTGTCGCTGTTCTCCCGCGACGTGATCGCGCTTTCCACCGCCGTCGCGCTGTCGCACCAGACCTTCGATGCCGTCGTCTATCTTGGCATCTGCGACAAGATCGTGCCCGGCCTCGTGATGGGCGCGCTCGCCTTCGGCCACCTGCCGGCGGTGTTCGTCCCCGGCGGGCCGATGACGTCGGGCCTGCCGAACGCCGAGAAGGCGCATGTCCGCCAACTGTTCGCCGAGGGCAAGGTGGGGCGCGACAAGCTGCTCGAGTCCGAAATGAAGTCCTATCACGGGCCGGGCACCTGCACCTTCTACGGCACCGCGAACACCAACCAGATGCTGATGGAGATCATGGGCCTGCACCTGCCGGGCGCGGCCTTCGTCAATCCGGGGACGCAACTGCGGGAAGCGCTGACCAAGGAAGCGGCGCAGCGGGCGCTGGCGATCGCGGCGGGCGGCAATGCCTATACACCCGTGGGCCGCGTGCTGGACGAGCGCGCCTTCGCCAACGGCATCGTGGGGCTGCACGCGACGGGCGGATCGACCAACCACACGATCCACCTGATCGCGATGGCGCGGGCGGGCGGCATCCACCTGACCTGGGACGATTTCGCCGACATCGCGGAGGTGGTGCCCTTGCTGTGCCGCGTCTATCCGAACGGCCGCGCCGACGTGAACCACTTCCACGCCGCGGGCGGCATGGGCTTCCTGATCCGCGAGCTGCTGAAGGGCGGCCTGCTCCATCCGGACGTGTCTACCGTGTGGGGCGGCGGGCTCTCGGCCTACGCGGCGGAGCCCGGCCTGTCGCCCGATGGGCGCGTGACCTGGCGGGAGGCGGCGGAGGAAAGCGGCGATCCGGCGGTGCTGCGCGGCGTCGATGAACCGTTCCATCCGACCGGCGGGCTGCGCGTGCTGGACGGCGCGCTGGGGCGTGCGGTGATCAAGACATCGGCCGTGCAGCGCGAGCATCACGTTATCGAGGCGCCGGCCCGGGTGTTCCACAGCCAGGAGGAGTTGCAGGCCGCGTTTCGCGCCGGCGAATTGACCGGCGATGTGGTGGCGGTGGTGCGCTTCCAGGGCCCGAAGGCAAACGGGATGCCGGAACTGCACAAGCTGATGCCGCCCTTGAGCGTGCTGAAGGACCGCGGGCACCGCGTGGCGCTGGTGACCGACGGACGCCTCTCGGGTGCGTCCGGGAAGGTTCCGGCGGCGATCCATGTGACGCCGGAAGCGGCGGAGGGTGGCGCCATCGCTCGGGTGCGGGATGGCGACATCATTCGCGTGGATGCCGACGGTGGACGGCTGGAGGTGCTGGCCGATCCGGCGGAGTTCGCCGCGCGCGCGCCGGCGGAGGCCGATCTGTCGGAGAACGCGGCAGGCGTGGGGCGCGAATTGTTCGCGACATTCCGCGCGGCGGTCGGCCGGGCGGATGCGGGGGCGAGTGTGTTTTAGCGGCGGCGTCGGCGGATCGCGCTTCGCGCATCCGCCCTACGCGGCTGTAGGGCGGATGCGCGAAGGCGCGATCCGCCATCAATCCCGCCGGTACGGGTAGCACTGCGAGCGGTCGAGGCGCAGACGGAGATGCGCCGCCAGGGCGCGGATGGCGTCGCCGTGCTGGTCGTAGGGGTCGGAGTTGCCGGGTCCGACGACGATGCAGCGGAAGCTGGACTGGTCCTGCCCGGCGGGCGGCAGCATCGCGGTGGCGAGCGCCGTGCCGTCCTGGTCGCGCAGCGTCAGGAACACCGGCATCGCGCGCCGGATGTGATCGGCCTTGCCGATGTCCTGCTCGATGAACACGGTGCTGGCGGGCCGGTAGCTGACCAACGCCCGGTCGTATTCGCGGCGGAAATATTTCTCGACCGCGTGGTTCATCAGGCGGGATTCCTCGACCGCCTCTGCCTCGGACACCAGGCGGAACCAGGTCAGGTCCCGCGGCCCGTCGCACACGTACTCCATCGGTCCCACACCTCCCCGACGATCGCGCGCCGGCAGCCTACGCCGCCTTCCGCCCTGGTTACATCGCCAGCAGCGGCAAGACCAGATGGCTCGGCCGCGCCGCGTCGGCGAAGACGGTGTTGACGGCGACACGGCGGCGGCGGGCGCGGCCCTCGGGCTCGCCGGTGTTCGGGTTGACGTCGAATTTGGGGAAGTTGGAGGACGACACGTCCAGCCGGATGCGATGGCGCGGGAGGAACAGGTTCGCTGTGGGAAACAGCGTGATCCGCGCGCGCACCACCGCGCCGGGCCGGCGCAGGCGCGGCGATGCGGGGTTTTCCGCGTAGCGCAGCCGCACGATCCCGTCGGTGAGGATCATCGCGTAGCCCTTGGGGTAATCCGCGGACGGCGGATGGACGTCGATCAGCTTGGCGGTGAAGTCGGTGTCCGGGCCGTCGGTGGCGACGAACAGCCCCGCCTCGATAGGCCCAACGATGCGCAGCGGGGCTGCGAGCGGCGCGGTCTGGAACACCAGCACGTCGGGGCGCGAGGCGAGCGGCAGGTAGGGCGGCGTGCAGCCGAAGAACTCCGGCGCCTCGGTCTGGTCCCACGCGCCCGCGGAGGCGACTGGCTCCAGGCTGCTCATCGCGCCGCCGATGGTGGGGACGGGATGCGCCGGATCGAAATCGTAGGACACCGGCGCGGCGCCGGCGGGCGGCGGCGCGGGATCGAGGCGGCCGTCGTTGTGCAGATGGTATCGGACGAAATCGGTTCCCGGCAGCGGCCAGTCGTCCGCCGCGAGCCACGCGCCGCCGTGGTCGAGATGGCTGGTCGGCGTGCGGCGCCCGCTGCCGCCGCCCATGACGAAGACGCGCACCGCCGGCTCATGGAGCGGCGCGCCCTTGATGACGTGATCGAAGAAACGCAGCCGGTAGGCGCGCCAGTCGCCCGCCCAGGAATCGAGGCTGGCGCCCGCGCCGAACTCCACATCGCCGAAGCGCGTCAGGCTGCGGTCGCCATGCGTCCAGGGTCCGAGGATGAGGCGTTGCGCCCCGCGCCCCGCGCGCGTGAGGCCCACGTAGTTCGCCGTCGCCGTCAGCGGATACGGGTCCCACCAGGATGAGAGATGCACGCAGGCGGCGCGGCTGTAGCGTTCGTAGAATCCCTCCGCCCAAATCCCCAGCTTGTGCCAGCACCCGTCATCCGCGCCGTGCTCCCACTGGTCGAGCAGATAGGCTTCGTAGTCGGGATGATGGCGCAGCGGCGAATGGCCGCGCCGCCAGGGCATGCGGGTGAACCATTCGCGCACGTCCTCGGCCGCGAGGGCCGTGTGCATCACCGGATCGGCCTCGGCCTCCGGCGAAAGCTGCGCCTGCTTCAGCGCCCAGGTCGCCTGCTTCAGCTCGAACGCGCCGGACTGGCGGATGCCGGATTTCCAGGCGTTCGCGAAGCCGCCGCAATCCAGCACCTGCGCGACCACGCCCGGCGCATCCAGGCAGCCGAGTGCGGCCTGCGTGTGCGCGGAGTAGGACAGGCCCATCGTGCAGATGCGCCCGTCGCACCAGGGCTGGCCCACAAGCCAGGCGCAGGTGTCGAACCCGTCCTCGCCGTCGGAAAGGTATTTGACGAAGCGGCCTTCCGAACCGTGCCGCCCGCGCGTGTCCTGATAGACGACGGCGTAGCCGTGCGCGCCGAAATAGGCGGCGAGTTCGGCGCGCGAAGCTGGTTCGTCGGGCGCGGCTTCGGTGATTTCGCTGCGGCTGGGCAGATGCCGCCCGTAGGGCGTGCGTTCCAGGATGACGGGGTATGGGCCGACGCCGTCGGGCAGATGGATGTCGGTTGCGAGGCGGATGCCGTCGCGCATCGCCGCCATCTCGGTGACCAGCTTCATGCCGCCTGGCCGTGCTGCGCGTCCGTCTCTTCCAGTTCCACCGACAGGCGGCGCAGCGCCTCGGTGTGCGGGTGCTTGGTGCGGCCCGCGCGCAGGTCGTCGGCGGTGAGCTGCTCCACCATCTCGCCGCCCTGCATGACGCCGATGCGCGCGCAGAGATGCGCCACCACCGCGAGGTTGTGGCTGACGAGGATGTAGGTGAGGCCGCGCTTTTCCTGCAGATCGGACAGCAGGTTCAGTACCTCCGCCTGCACCGACACGTCGAGCGCGCTGGTCGGTTCGTCGAGCAGCAGCACCTCGGGCCCCGCCATCAGCGCGCGCGCGATGGCGACGCGCTGGCGCTGGCCGCCGGAAAGCTGGTGCGGGTAGCGGAAGCGGGTGTCGGGCGGCAGCGCGACTTCCGCGAGTGCGGCGGCGATGCGCGGCTCGATGTCCTTGATGCCATGCACCAGCAGCGGCTCGCTCAGCGCGCGGTCGATCGTCTGGCGCGGGTGCAGCGAGCCGTACGGGTCCTGGAAGACCATCTGTACGCGGCGGAAGAAGGCGCGGTCGCGCACGGGCGCGACGGTCTCGCCGCCGACGCGGATCGTGCCGCTCCATTCGCGGCTGAGGCCCGCGAGCGCGCGCAGCACAGTTGATTTTCCCGAGCCGCTTTCCCCGACTATGCCGAAACTCACGCCTCGCGCGACGAAGAACGACACGTCGCGCGCTGCGTACGCCGTGCCGTAGCGCACGGACAGGTTCTCGACCTCGATCATCACGCCGCCGCCCAGGACGGATCGCGCCGCAGCACCGCGAGCCGGCGGCGCTTTTCGCTCAGGATCGGCAGGCATTCCAGCAGGCCGCGCGTGTAGGGATGCCGCGCGCGTGCAAGCTCGCCGGCGCTGCATTCCTCCACCACCCGGCCCGCGTACATCACCAGCACGCGGTCGCAGAAATGGGAAACCAGCGGCAGGTCGTGGCTGATGAGGATCAGGCCCATGCCGCGCCGCTGCACGAGATCCTCGATCAGCCGCAGGATTTCCGCCTGCACCGTCGCATCCAGCGCGCTTGTCGGTTCGTCCGCGATCAGCAGTTCCGGGTCCGGCGCCAGCATCATCGCGATCATCACGCGCTGGCCCATGCCGCCCGACAACTGGTGCGGATAGCGGTCCGCGACCGCGCCGGGATCGCGGATCTGCACCTGCGCGAGCAGATCCACCGCCGCTTCGCGCGCCAGCTTGCGGGAGCCGCCGCGATGCGCGCGCCAGGCTTCGGCGATCTGCGCGCCAGCGGTCATCACCGGGTTGAGCGAGAATTTCGGGTCCTGCATTACCAGGCCCGCGCGCCCGCCGCGGATGCGGCGCATCGTGCTCTCGTCGGCGTCCAGAACGTCGATCCCGTCGAAGCGCAGCGCATTGGCGGTGATGATCGCGGCGCGCGGCAGAAGCCGCAGGATCGCGCGCGCTGTCAGCGACTTGCCTGAGCCGGATTCGCCGACGATGGCCAGTTTTTCCTGTCCCAGCACGAAGGAAACGCCGCGTACCGCTTCCACCTTCCCGCTTGGGGACGGGAAGGCGATCCGCAGGTTGTCGACAATGACTTCCATCAGCCGCGCTTCGGATCGAGCACGTCGCGCAGCCCGTCCCCCAGCAGGTTGAAGGCGAGCGAGGCCGCGAAGATCGCAAGCCCCGGGATCGTCGGCACCCACCACTGTTCCAGGATGAAGCCGCGCGTCGCGGCGATCATGGTGCCCCATTCCGGCATCGGCGGCTGCGCGCCCATGCCGAGGAAACCCAGGCCCGCTGCGGTCAGAATGATGCCGCTCATGTCCAGCGTGACG
>Ga0335069_10008552_pt1 | contig 14638 bp, 10 predicted proteins | sample Lox_Sample_11_FD_206714 | JGI IMG/M metagenome (GOLD analysis project Ga0335069, IMG submission 206714) | Soil microbial communities from Loxahatchee National Wildlife Refuge, Florida, United States - Lox_Sample_1.1 | ecosystem: Environmental > Terrestrial > Soil > Wetlands | place: USA... | reverse complement strand
TGCCGGAATCCTCCAAGAGTGTCTCCAACACTTCGCGACTGCGGTGCGCGATGCCTTCGAGCACGGCGCGCACGACATGCGCGCGCGTGCTGCCGCGCGAGAGGCCGCCGATCACGGCACGTGCTCGCGGATCCATGTAGGGAGTGCCCAGCCCTTGAAACGCCGGCACTGCCCAGACTCCGCCGCTATCTGGCACGCTGGCGGCGAGACGGCCGCTATCGGCGACCGCGTCGAGAATGCCAAGGCCGTCGCGCAGCCATTGGAGGGCAGCGCCGGCGGTCATCGCGGTGCCTTCCAGGCAATAGACGCGCTGGCCGTCGAGACCCCACAAGATCAACGGATAGGCACCGCGCTGCGACAAGACCGGAAAGTCGCCGACGTGCACGTCGCACATCGCCGATGTGCCGTAAGTGATTTTGACGCTGCCGCGCTCACAGTTGAGTTCACCGAACATCGCCGCTTGCTGGTCACCCGCGATGGCGGCCACCGGCACCGCCGCGCCCAGCGCGGTCGCGGGTGCGTAGCGCTCGCTGGAGTTGCAAATCGCCGGCAGCATCGTCGCCGGCACCTCCAACGCGGCGAGCACCGACTGATCCCATCCGCCGTTAGCGAAGTCGTACAAACCGGTGCACGAGGCGTTCGAATGGTCCGTCACGTGTGCAGCCCCCTGCGTGAGTTGCCACACCAGCCAAGTGTCGACCGTGCCGAAGCACAGGTCGCCGGCGCGCGCGCGCGCGAAGCCGTCGGGTGTGTGCCGCAACAGCCACTCCAGCTTCGCGGCGGACGCCATCGTGTTGGTGAAGATCCCTCGGTCCAGCAGCTCTTGCACGCGACCCGCGGTTCGCACGTCCTGCCACACGATCGCGGGGTGAACCGGACGGCCGGTCTTTCGTGCCCACACCAGCGCCGTTGCACGTTGGTTGGCGACGCCAATGGCGCTCAATTCCGCGGCCCGCAGACCCGCTTCGCCCAGCGCTTCGGTCGTGACCGCTTCGACCGTATGCCAAATCTGCAGCGGGTCGTGTTCGACCCATCCGGGTTGCGGATACGTCGGCAGCACTTCGTGATAGGCGGATCCCAACAACTCGCTACGGTCGTTGAATACCAGCGCGCGAATGCCGGTGGTGCCGGCGTCGATGGCCAACAGAGCAGCGCTCATGGCGCGCCATCAATAGCGCGCCGTCGGCGGTGGCGGAAGTGGGACGCACGAAACCGATCCCTCGGGTTTATCTCCATTGCCCTTTACTCCGATCCGCCGGTGTGGCTCCTTGAACGCCGCACATGAGCGCTCCCGTTGACACGCCAACGCTCGCCGGTCGACAGGCGATCGTCATCGGCGGCGGTATCACCGGTCTGGCCGCGAGCTTGGCGCTGAGCGCGCGCGGCGCACGCGTCACTGTTCTTGAACGCGACTCGCAGCCGGAGGTGGCGAGTGCGACCGAAGCGTTTGCGGCCTGGGAGCGAAAGGGCGCGACGCAGGTGCGACATTCGCACGCGTTTCTGGGACGCTTGCGGAAGCTGTTGCGCGAACGCCATCCCGAATTGCTCGACGCACTGCTTGCCGCGGGCGCACGCGAGTTGCGCATGATGGACAACCCTCCGCCCACGCTGCGTGGCCTGCAGCGTGAACCCGAAGACGAAGAATTGGTCGCGCTCGGCTGTCGTCGCACCACCTTTGAATGGGTTGCGCGGCGGTACGTGCTCGATCGTGGCGGCGTGACCGTGATGTCGGATGTGACCGTGAGTGGTCTCATCGCCGCGCCCGCCGCCGTTGCCCCGACCGTGTCGGGTGTTCGCTACGTGCGCGGCGGAGTCGCAGTGGAGCTTCGCGGCGACATCGTCATCGATGCCGGTGGGCGAACATCGCATGCGCTCGAATGGCTGGCGTCGATCGGGGCGCGGCCGCCGATCGAGCAGACCGAGGCCTCCGGCGTGGTCTACTACACGCGCTTCTACCGCTTGCTGTCGGGCGCGTCTGAACCCTTGCCCGGCGGGCGTCATCCGAGCGCGGCCGATTTCAACTGGGTCAAGTACGCCGTGTTTCCCGCCGACGACCGCACCTTCTCGATCACCCTGGCCGTGCCGCTGGCGTTTCCGCGCTTGAAGGTTTTGGCCCGCGCGGCGGCGTTCGATGAAATGGTGCGGAACATTCCGGGACTGATTCCCTGGACCGCGCCGGATGTATCCCAGCCCATCAACAACTTGCAGCACCCAGTGCAGGCGATGGGCGGGTTGATCAATCGGCTACGCCGGTTTGTGGATGAGCAGGGACCGATTGCGGTCGGATTCTTCGTGCTCGGCGACGCCGCGTACTGCACCAACCCGCTCTACGGGCGGGGCTGCGCGCAGGGCTTCCTGCACGCCGAACTGCTCGGCGACGCGCTCGACGCGCACCCCTCCGATCTGGCTGCCGCGGCCGTCGCGCTCGACCGCGGCGCGCGCGCCGAGATCGAGCCGTTCTATCGTGCGTCGGTGTTGGCCGACCGTGAGGCGGTGCGCAAAGCCGAAGGGCGCAAACCGCGCCGGTTGGTCAATCGAGTGCGGACGCGGTTCTTCGAAGACGGGGTGGGCGTGGCGACCCGCTGCGACCCGGTGGTGTTCCGCGCCTTCATTCGCATGATGAACATGTTCGAAACTCCCGAGCAGGCCTTCGGTCGTCCCGAAGTGATCCTGCGCTCGCTGTGGGTTTGGCTGCGCGGCCGGCGCTATAATCGCCGCTACGCCCTGCCGCCGCCCCCGCCGCTGGAGGAAACCGTCGCGCGTGTCGAGGCCGCTGCGTAGGTGGAGCGCAATTCCAAGTCTCTAAGGCCGGTCGATGAGGACCGGTGTATCACCGACTCGCATTTCGAGCGCGGTGAAACAGGCGAATTGGTGTCGCGCGACCATCGCTCCCGTCGGCAACAGTGTGCCGACCGCGGGTTTGCCGAGCTCCCAGCGCGCACTCAGGACCCATACGGGATCTCCCGCGCGCACTCCTTCTGCTCGCGCGGCACTCGTCACGTCGTCGCGCAGACGCTCGTCTTCGAAATGCCAGTCCGGCGTATCGGCTACCCGCATACGATACTTGCCGAGCTGCCGGCGCGAATGTGCGAGGGCCTCCGTCGATTGAGCAAATCGGTCATCCAAGTAGTACACGAGGATTGACGATGTCTGTCCGTCGGTGATGAGGAGGGAGCCCGGTGCGATTGTTTGGCGAATGAAGTGAAGTGCCGCGACCATTTGCGGGCGGCTGAAGCAGCGTGGGTCGTTGTCCGGGGTGGTGGTCGCGAGCCAGAGTGGAACGGCAATCACGCTGGTTACTAGCACCATCCAGCGCGACCGCACGAGAGTCGCGAATCCGATGGCGGTGCCGGCGAGCGCGAATGGAAAGACGTAGGTGACATGGCGCGAACCACCGAATGGCAGCACGTGCAGAATCGCGCCGGCCACGCCCAACGCAAACGGGAGCGTCAACTGCAGCGCCCGCTCGAGCGGTTCGAGGCGCGCGCCGGCTTGATCGCGCTGCAGTGATCGGAGCGCGAACGCTGCAACCGCGACGAGATACGCCGTCATGGCGATCTGGCCACGCGTCGGCTTGCCCATGAGATAGCGGAACGTTCGCACAAAATGGCTCCACAAGAAGCCCAGCACGGTTTCTTGATCCGGTTGAAAATAGAAGGGTCGCAAATAGCCACTGTAGGCACCCGCTTCCAGTGTACTGCCATGCAAGTGCGCGAGATGAGTGACATACAGCACGAGATAGAGGGCGGCCGCACCGCACTGCGACGCGATCCATAGCGCTGCCAGTCGTCGCGGCGCACGCGTGTGCCACAGACGGATAAGCCCGAGCACCCCGAGCGTCACGATGAACCACACAGCTCCGTAGACGGAGAGAATCGCCAGGTAGAGGAAAGCGGCGAAGACAACGCCCCAGCGCCGCGATCCGTCGGCCCACATCCGTTCGAAAGAGTACAGCGCGCCGCAGATGCCGAGTTGTAGCAACGCGTACCCGCGGATTTCGGTGGCGCCCGAGATCATGGCGGGCGAGAACGCGAGCAGCACCACCCCGAGTAGTGCTGCGGCGGGGGTGGTCCATCGCGCGAGCCATTGGTAACCAAACCACAGTGCGACGGTTCCCGCCGCGATGCTTGGCGATCGCTCAGCCAGCTCCGATCGGCACCGGCTGAACAAATGTTCGACGAGAAAGGACAAGGGCGGATGGGCCACGGCCAGCGAGTGCCGATACACACTGCGCCAGCTCTGCGCTCGGGCGAGAACGACATGCAAAGCCTCGTCTGGATTGAGATAGCTGGCATGCGCATAGTAGACGCGCACCACGAGGCCAACGCCCATGAGCGTCAGAACCACCGGCGTCGAGTTCCGCGCAAGCCACTGCTCTGCATTCCGAGTCGTCGACGACAGAACCTGAGCGATGTGCGCGTACCGGCCGATTCTGGCGGCGTTGTTCTCGGCAGGTAGCACCGTCATGATCACGCTTCTCTATTGACTGGCCACCGACCCGTCAAATCGGTCGCTTGCTCCGGATGTTGACCCAGTCGGGTCGCGTCGATATGAGCAGAGTTCGATCCCCCGGAGCGAACGCCGATACAATCGTCGGAGGAGGCGATCATGGCGCGCGAAAGCGAAACCAATCCTTTTTTGCAAGGAAACTTCGGACCGATCCGCAGCGAGGACGAGTTCACGGACCTCAAGGTGATCGGGGAGATCCCGCCTGAGCTCAACGGGACGTACTATCGCAACGGTCCCAATCCGGCTTTCGAGCCGAAGGGGCGTTATCACTGGTTCGACGGCGACGGCATGATCCACGCCGTCAACATCCGCGACGGCCGTGCCAGCTATCGCAATCGCTACGTGGAAAGCCGAGGTCTGCAGGAAGAGCTGGCGGCGGGTCGCGCGCTCTATCCAGGGTTGCTCGACCTCGGCAAGGAGATGACCGAAGCGCCGCAATTCAAGAACACCGGCAACACCAACATCGTCGTGCACGCGGGAAAACTCCTGGCGTTGATGGAAGGTGCGTTGCCGACGCAACTCACCGCGGACACGCTGGCGACCGTGGGCGAGTACGACTTCGACGGCAAGCTCCAGACCGCGATGACGGCACATCCCAAGATGGACCCGGAAACCGGCGAGATGCTGTTCTTCGGCTACGCGCCGTTCCCGCCGTACTTGACCTACCACGTGGCCGACCGCAGCGGTCGACTACTGCGCAGCGAGGCGATCGATATCGAGTGGCCGTCGATGATTCACGACTTCGTCACGACCCGCGACTATGTCGTCTTCATCTTGTGCCCGTTGGTGTTCAGCCTCGAGAACATCACCGCGCGCGGCAATCCGTTCAGCTGGGAGCCCGAGCGCGGAACCCGCATCGGTGTGATGCCGCGTAGTGGCGGCAATGCGGACGTGAAGTGGTATACGACCGATGCCAGCTACGTCTTCCATCCGATGAACGCCTATGTCGACGGACGCAAGCTGGTGATCGACGTCGCGCGCTTCGGCAAGTTGGTGTTCATGGACCCGGCCGAACAGCAGAAGCCGCAAGGGCCGGAGGTCAACCCGCGGTTGCACCGCTGGACGATCGACCTCGATCGCGGCGGGCTTGCGTCGGAGCCGCTCGACGATCGAGTCGCCGAGTTCCCGCGCACCGCCGACACCCGGGTCGGCTTGCCGTATCGTTATGGCTACGCCGCGGGTGGCGGTTCCGACATGGGCGCAACGCCGACGTTTACCGCCATCTACAAGTACGATCACCGCACCGGCAAGCAGGACACCCATCAGTTCGGTGCCGGCAAGGGGTGCGGCGAAGCAGTGTTCGTCCCCAGGCGCTTGACGGGTGACGAAGACGAGGGTTACCTACTGACCTTCGTTTTCGATGCCGCACGGAATGCCAGCGAGTTTGTGATTCTCGATGCCCAGCACGTCGCCGATGAGCCGCTTGCTCGGATCGAGATCCCGCGGCGCGTCCCGTACGGTTTCCATGGCAACTGGGTGGCCGCCGGCTAGTCCAGATCGGCTTCTGTACGCGTACCTTGCGCTCGCGGCCCTTGGGCTCGCGAGTGTGTCGTATTCGCTGTTCAATCAATACTGGCAGTGGCGAAGTGGCGGTGTGTTGGTGCGCATCGACGATCGCTACGCCGCGCTACCCAGCCTGCTGCCGCCGGACGCGCGGCTCGGATTCTTGTCGGATCTGCCCATCAGCGACGACGACACCGGAAAGACCGTGTTCTATGAAACCCAATATGTGGTTGCTCCGCACATCTTGCTCAACAGTGTCGCGCCGCGATTCGTGATTGGGAACTTGAGCGAACCGGAGCGACTCGCGGCTTTCTGTCGCGATTTTCGGCTGGTACCAGTGGCGACGGCAGCGCCCGGTTTGGTGTTGCTGGCGCACGCGACGGAGCAATGGCCGAATTAGCCGGCGGATTCGCGTTCCTCGCCGTGCTCTTTGCCGGGCGCGGCGCGGTCGCATGGGCCTTTGACCGTCCATCGAGCGATTGCGCGGAGCGTGGGTTTCGTTTGGCGCTGGCGATGGCGGTCGGTCTTGGACTGTGGTCCAGTTCGTATGTCCTGGCGCTGTTCTGCGGCGCGGCCACTTCCCCCGTTTTCATGGTGAAGGACGGAGTCTTGGCGTTGGCCGGTGCGGGCCTGCTGTGGACCTCGCACAAGCGGTTGCCGGTGGATCGTCGCGAGGTGCCGCGCCGACCTCTATCGGCGATGGAGCGATGGCTGACCGGTGCATTTGCGATCGCGTTGGTTCTGGCCTCGATCGTGTTTCTGCTGCGCGTCGCTCGCAGACCCGACGGGTTTTGGGACGCGTGGGCGATTTGGAACCTGCGGGCGCGGTTCTTCGTTCGGTTGCCCGCCGATGTCACCCGCGCGTTCTCGCCGGAACTCGGGTGGAACACGCATCCCGACTATCCGTTGCTGCTGCCCGGCATCACGGCGCAGTGGTGGATAGTGACGCAGCAGGAGTCACGTTGGATTCCACCGGTGATCGCGGGAGTGTTTGCCGGCATCACGGTCATCACATTGGCCGGTGCGGTGAGGCAACTGCGCGGCACAATTTCGGGGCTGGTCGCCGGGATAGCGTTGCTCGGCACATCGGCGTTTCTGCGCCTGGCGGTACAGCAGGTGGCAGATCTGCCGCTGGCGGCCTACGCGCTCGCGGCCGTCGCGGTTGTCGCGGTCGCACTCGAGCGCGATGAGCCACGGACGTGGCGACTCTTTGTGCTCGCGGGCCTTCTCGTGGGCCTGGCGGCGTGGACGAAAAACGAGGGCGCATTGGCCGCGGGTAGCGTGAGTGCGGCGCTGCTGAGTGCCGCGCGCGTCCGCCCGGCGGCGCAGCGCCTGCGCCACGCCGGCTGGGTGAGCCTGGGTGCCCTGCCGATCATCTTGTTGTTGGCGTACTTCAAGCTGACGTACGCGCCGCCGAACGATCTGGCGAGCAAGAGTTCGCTCGCTGATCTGCTGAGCCGCGCCACCACCCTGATGCGCTACACTACGGTGACCGGCGAACTGTGGGCGCGAGTGTACCGAGTCCGCGACTGGAATTGTTTTTTCATTGCGTTGCCGCTGTTGCTGCTGCGGTTTGGTCGGTCGCGGTTGGCCGGCCCGGCGGCGCCGGTGGCGTTGGCTACCGCCGCGCTGATCTTGAGCGGATGCTTGATGGTGTACGTGCTCACGCCTCACGAGATCGTCTGGCACATCCAGACCTCGATGGATCGCGTGCTGCTGCAGTGGTGGCCGCTCTTCATTTTTTCCGTCTTCGTCGCATTGCCCCCCGTCGGCGGTGACCGCCAACCCCTTGCTCGACGGGATTCGCCACACTAAAGTTAGCGGCGTATGGCGTCGCGGCGAGAGACCGACTTCGATTTCGGGGTGGTGACCGAAACCGAGAAGAAGGTCGACAAGCCCAAGCTGTACAAAGTGCTCCTGCACAACGACGACTACACGACCATGGAGTTCGTGGTGCAAGTGCTGCAAGCCGTCTTCCACAAGTCGCTCGCGGAGGCGACGCAGATCATGCTCCACGTGCACAAGAAAGGGTTGGGCGTTTGCGGCGTCTATACCTACGAGGTGGCGGAGACCAAAGTGGCGGAAGTGATGGCCTTGGCCAAGGCGCACGAGTTCCCGTTACAGTGCTCGATGGAAGAGGAGTGAGCGAGGCCGCATGATCAGCCGCGAGTTGCAAGCGACGTTGACGTTGGCGCTGATGGAAGCGAAGCGCCGCCGGCACGAGTACCTCAGCCTCGAACATGTGCTGTTCGCGTTGTTGCACGATCACGATACCGCCGAGGTGATCCGGCAATGCGGTGGCGTGCTCGACGAGATCAAGCAGGATCTGGAAGCCTTTTGGAAGCAGCACGTCCGGCCGTTGCCGGACGGCGTTGAAGCGGATCCACAACAGACCCTCAGCTTCCAGCGCGTCGTCCAGCGTGCCGCCATGCACGTACAAGCCGCCGGCAAGGCGGAGATCGACGGCCGCAACATTCTCGTTGCCATGTTGCGCGAACCCGAATCGCACGCCGTGTACTGTTTGGAGAAGCAAGGCATCACCCGGCTCGACGTGCTCAACTACATTTCCCACGGCATCTCGAAGATCGGGTCGGAACCGGAGCCGGCAGATGAGCCAGAGTCGGGTGACGATGACCGCCGTCGCCAGCCCGCGCGCAATCCGCTCGACGTCTTTACGATCAACTTGGTGCAGCGGGCGCGCGACGGCAAGATCGATCCGCTCATTGGGCGCGAGGCCGAACTGCAACGCACCATCCACGTCCTCTGTCGGCGGCGCAAGAACAACCCGGTCTTCGTCGGCGACGCCGGCGTCGGCAAGACCGCGATCGTCGAGGGGCTGGCGCTCCGTATCGCCAACGGTCAGGTTCCCGATGCCATCAAGGACGCAGTGATCTATGCGCTCGACATGGGCGCGCTGCTGGCCGGCACGAAGTTCCGCGGACAGTTCGAAGAACGGTTGAAGGGGGTCCTGGCGGCGCTCAAACGCGAGGCACACGCGGTGCTCTTCGTGGATGAGATCCACACCATCGTCGGCGCCGGTGCCACCAGCGGTGGATCGATGGATGCCTCGAACATGTTGAAGCCCGCCCTCAGTTCGGGCGAGCTGCGCTGCATCGGGGCGACGACCTTTCACGAATTCAAGAGCTACTTCGAGCGCGACCGCGCGCTGGCGCGACGGTTCCAGCGGATCGACGTCGCCGAGCCGAGCGTTGACGACACGGTGAAAATCCTGGAAGGCTTGCAGTCGCGCTACGAGCAACATCACGGCGTGACCTATGCTCCCGAGGCCATTCGGACTGCGGCCGAGCTGTCCGCCCGCTACATCAACGAGCGCTTCTTGCCCGACAAGGCCATCGATGTGATCGATGAAGTGGGGGCGTCGGTGAAAATTCTCCCGCCCGAGCAACGGCGCACGATGATCGAGCGCGAAGACATCGAAGCGGCGGTGGCGCGGATGGCGAAGATCCCTCCCAAGACGGTGTCATTCGATGTACGCGAGCAGTTGCAGAATCTCGAACGCGATCTGCGGCTCAGCATTTTCGGTCAGGACGCCGCGATCACCGCACTGGCCAGCGCCATCAAGCTATCGCGCTCGGGACTCGGCCATCCCGAAAAGCCGGTCGGCAGTTTTCTGTTCTCGGGTCCGACGGGGGTGGGCAAGACCGAGGTCGCCCGCCAGCTCGCGCGCATTCTGGCGGTGGAGTTCATCCGCTTCGACATGAGCGAGTACATGGAGAAGCATACGGTGTCGCGTCTGATCGGTGCGCCGCCGGGTTACGTCGGCTTCGACCAGGGCGGCTTGCTCACCGACGCGATCAATCGGACGCCGTACGCCGTGCTGCTGCTCGACGAGATCGAGAAGGCACACCCCGACCTCTTCAACATTCTGTTGCAGGTCATGGATCACGCGACGTTGACGGACAACAACGGCCGCAAGGCCGACTTCCGCAACGTCATCTTGATCATGACGACCAACGCCGGCGCGCAGGAAATGAGCGCGATCCCCGTCGGCTTCGGGTCACGCACCAACGCGGGTAAGGACAAACAAGCGCTCGAACGGCTCTTCAGTCCCGAATTTCGCAACCGCCTCGATGCGATGATCACATTCGGTGCGCTGAACGAGGAGGCAATCAAGCGCGTGGTCGACAAGTTCATCATCGAGCTGGACATGCAGCTCAACGAGAAGAACGTCTTTCTTCAACTCTCCGATCGCGCGCGCGCCTGGCTCGCGCGGCGAGGGTACGATGCGGTGTTCGGTGCGCGGCCGATGGCGCGACTCATCCAGACCGAGATCAAGCGGCCGTTGGCGGATGAGATTCTCTTCGGTCGTCTACAGAACGGCGGCACGGTGGAGATCGACGAACACGACGATGCCTTGACCTTCGAGTACCCCGCGAACGTGCCGGCACCGGCGTAGTACACCGCGCTCCAGCCGGCACGATCGTTCTCCGCGTCCCAGTGAACGTTGTTCAGCGCGATTGAACGCCCCGTCAGCGCAACCAAACCATGCTGAAACGGAGGAGTCATGGCGAGCCGAACCGCGTCCCGAGGCTGGCCGCGTAGCCGTCTGCTGGGCTTGATAACGACGTTGGTGTTGCTCATGAGCCACCCTGGTTCCGCACGCCCGCCGTGTGCCGGCGATTGCGACGGCGAGGGCTCGGTGTCGGTGGACGAGCTGGTGCGGGGCGTCAATATCGCGCTCGGCAGCGTCGATGTGGATCAATGTGGAATCCTTGACGACGATCACGATGGACACGTCGGGGTGAATGAATTGGTGGTCGCCGTCAACAACGCGCTCGACGGGTGCCCGAGTTTTGTCGGCAGTTTCCAAGCGTACGCGCAGCTCGACGGCGGCCAAACGGCGACCGTAGCGATCTCGGTCGCCAGTGATGGACACGCCGATGCGACGCTGACCATCATTGAAGTCGCCGCAACGGCACTGCACGCAGGCGGCATCGCCGCGTCGGTTTCGGCGAGTGGCAGCGTCGACCTGGATACCGGGACATTCTCGATCAGCGGTAGTTTCGTGAGCAACGGGCAAACCGTCCCCTTTTCCTTCAGTGGTTCGTTGCCCCGTCCTGGTAAACCGGGATCGATCACCATTCAGATCGGTGACAAGGTCTACACCGGCTCGTATGGAGCGCCAGCGACGCCGACCCCCACCGCGACACCGATGGTGAGCGGCACGCTCCACCACGTCACCGTGGGGCAGCCGAATCTGCCGTTCGATCCCGAGTACATCGAGATCAATCCGGGCGATACGGTGGAATGGACCTGGGTGGGTGGTCCGCACTCCGTTCGGTCGACATTTCCGAGTATGCCGGGCGTGCCGAACTGCTCAGCCGACGGTCGATTCGACAGCTTGGCGAAAGCGTCCGGGACGTTTCGATTCACTTTCACCGCGCCGGGAACCTACGAGTACGACTGCGGCGTTCCAGGCCATTGCGAGAATTTCGAGAGCGGCATCATTGTTGTCCGCGGAACGCCGACGCCGACACGCACGGCCACGCCGACCAACACCCCCACGGTGGCAATCCCTACCGTCACGCCGACGCCTGCGACCATCGGAGGCGTGTCCACCGCGATGCTCGGCGTCTTTAGCGGAACCGCGCAGAATCAGTTCGGCGGAAGCTTCCCGATCCGACTCCAAATCGCGGTCGATGACGGCGTTGTCCACGTCACCGAGTTGCAAACAGTGGTCGGCAATGTCCTCGGCGGCGGAACGTTCACGATGACCGTCGGCTCCCCGACACACCTTTCGTACCAGTTCGGCACGCCCGCCCAAATGGTCACACTCGTGGTCGACCTGGCGGCATCAGGGCACGTGACCGGTACGTACACGACCGGCTCGGTCGGAATGGGAACGTTTACGATCACCTTCGACGTGACGCGTGAAGGCGGATCGTGACGTCACATCGAATACGGACGTACGTTTACGCGGAGAACGAAGAGCCGCAACCGCAGGTGCGCGTTGCGTTGGGATTCAGAAACTTGAACCCGGCTCCGTGGAGGCCAGCGACGTAGTCGATCGTGATGCCCTTCAGGTATTGGACGCTCATCCCTTCGACGAACAGGCGAACACCGCCTTGGTCGATGACTTCGTCGTCCTCCTTGACCTGATTGTCGAAGTTGAGCGAGTACTGAAACCCCGAGCAGCCGCCTCCGACGACGCCGACGCGCAGCCCGTAGTCGTTCCCGAGTCCTTCGCGCGCGAGCGCCTGTTTGACCATCTCGATCGCCTTTTCCGTCAATGTCACCGTGGGGCTTCCAGTGCCGATGTCCGCGGGCGGTGCCGAATGGTCGATGGTCGGATGCTCCATGTGTTGGCTCCCTGTCTCCGCCCGTGAAGATTTCGATGGTGAGCGGCGTCTCAGGAACGGTAGCGAGGGGGTGCCGGAGTGTCAAGGCGGCGGACAATTGCTTGAATTGCCATTGAGGATTCGCGTATAGAGACGCGACGTTCTCGTTATGACGATCCCACCGCGATACCTCGTGCTCGCCAACCTGGCGTTGCTGGCGGCAATTGCCTACGTGACTTCATCGGCGGTGGGTACTGCGATTGCGGCCAAGCTGACGCCCTTGCCCCCGATCCATATTTCTCCGCCCCCTGGGCCGTTGGCGCGCGAGGCGCGGAAGCCCGATTCGTACTACGCCCTGATTCATACGCGGGACATCTTCAACTCGGCGAAACCAGAGCCGGAAAAACCCAAGGGGCCGCCGCCAAGAACTGAGTTGAAGGTGAAATTGTGGGGAGTTGCGATCCACACCAATGGACCCTCCTCCTGCGTCATCGAGGACCTTGGCACGCACCAGCAGCAATACTACAAGGTTGGCGACACGGTGCAGGGAATCGCCACCGTCGCCCGGGTCGAGTGGGACAAGGTCATTCTGAGCCGCGATGGCCAGGAAGAGGTACTCGATCTGACGCCCGACCTCAAGCGGCCGGCCAACATGGTGGTGCCGTCTCCGGCGGCGAGCGCGCCTGGTCCAACCGATGAACATATCCAGTTGGTCGGCGAGAATCAGTACCGCATCGATCGCGCCGAAGTCGACAGCGCGCTGGAAAACATGAGCCAGTTGATGACGCAGATCCGCGCGGTGCCGCATTTTGAGGGTGGCAAGTCGACCGGATTCCGCTTGTTCGCGATTCGGCAAGATAGCTTGTTCGATAAGATCGGTCTCAAGAACGGCGATATCTTGCAAGAAATCAACGGTAGCGAGCTGTCGGATCCAAGCCGAGCCCTCGCGCTGTTCTCCGAGCTGCGCAACGAGCAAAGTTTGACCGTGAAGGTCCTCCGGAACAAAGAACTCAAGACCCTGAACTACCAGTTCCAGTAATTGGTGGATGCGAGGAACTATGTCGCGCGTAAGTCGCCTAGCCACCGTGTTGCTGGTGGTGGGCTTGTGGTGGTGGCCTGTGGCAGGCGGCGCTGCGGACGAAGCCGCGCCCGCTCCCCCAGCCGAAGAACGCTCCACCACCGAGCGGCAGATCACGATGGACTTTCAAGACGTCGATCTGCCGGTCCTCGTGAAGTTCATCAGCGAGATCACCAAGAAGAACTTCATTGTTGACGAAAAAGTCAAGGGGAAGGTTACCATCATCTCCCCGGCGAAGATCTCGGTCGACGAAGCGTACTTGGTGTTCCAATCGGTGCTGCAGGTAAAGGGCTTCACCACGGTACCGAGCGGAGCGGTGATCAAGATCCTGTCGACGAAAGAAGCGAAGACGTCGACGCTCCGGACGATTGCGCCGAAAGGTACGGTCTCGTCGAGCGACGAATACATTACGCGTCTGGTCCCGCTCAACCACGTCGACGCCAACAACATGGTGGCCATTCTCCAGCCCCTGGTGTCTCCCGACGGGCTGCTTGCCGCGTACGCCGCGACCAACACGTTGATTATCATCGACACCGCGGCACAGACCGCGCGTCTGGTGCGGATTCTGGCCGAACTCGACGTCGAGGGACAAGAACGCGGAGTCGAGGTGTTGCGACTCAACTACGCGTTCGCCAACGACATCGCCCAGACGCTGGCGCAGGTGCTCGACGAGGGAACCTCGCAGCCCGGAGCGCCGGCGCCGGTTCGGGCACCCCGCCCGGGGGTGCCCGCGGGCGCGCCGGCCGCTGCGCCGGTAGCCGGCGGTTCGACGCCGCAGAAGGCGTTCAAAATTATTCCCGACGAGCGTACCAACACGCTGATCGTGCTCGCCGGTCCGCTCGAAATGCGTCGCATCAAGGAGCTGGTCGATCGTCTCGATGTTCCGCTGCCGCTCGGCACCGGACGCATCCACGTGTACAATCTCAAGTACGCCAACGCCTACGAGCTGATCACCGTGCTGACCGACCTCATCGGTCAAGGGCTCGGCACCGGCCTGCGCGCGCGCGGGTTGCTCGGGTCCGCCGGTTTTCGTGGCGGCGGACTGAGCGCGAATCGAAATCTGAGCCAAGGGGGGTTTAGCAACCTCGGTGGCTTTGCTGGCGGCGCTGGGTTTGGGGGAGGTGCGCTCGGCGGTTTGGGAGGCGGCGGCGTCGGCGGGTTGGGTAGTCTCGGAGGACTCGGCGGCGCGTCGACGTCCGGGAGCATTAGTGGCAGAGGGCGCGCCGGTCTGGGCGCCGCCGGCGGCTTC
>Ga0335069_10008551_pt1 | contig 14638 bp, 12 predicted proteins | sample Lox_Sample_11_FD_206714 | JGI IMG/M metagenome (GOLD analysis project Ga0335069, IMG submission 206714) | Soil microbial communities from Loxahatchee National Wildlife Refuge, Florida, United States - Lox_Sample_1.1 | ecosystem: Environmental > Terrestrial > Soil > Wetlands | place: USA... | reverse complement strand
CCAGCCCTTCCTGCACCAATCGCAGCAGCTTGCGCTTGCTCATGATGGTGTAGGTCAGCGAGAGCCGGTCGAACTCGATCTGCTGCGACGGAAAAATCCCCAACTGCTGGATGTACCACTGATACAGTGGCTGGTGGTCGGCGAACTCCAGCGAGCACATCGAATGCGTTACATGCTCCAACGAATCCGATTGCCCGTGCGCCCAGTCGTACATCGGATAGATGCACCACTCGTTGCCCGTCCGATGATGCTCAGCGTGCAAAATGCGGTACATCACCGGATCGCGCATGTTCATGTTCGGCGACGCCATATCGATCTTCGCCCGCAACACGCGCGAGCCATCCGGAAACTCGCCCTTCTTCATGCGCTCGAAGAGGTCGAGGTTCTCCTCGACCGAACGGTTCCGGTACGGAGACTCCTTCCCCGGCTGCGTCAGCGTGCCCCGATGCTCGCGAATCTGCTCCGCATTTAGGTCGTCGACATACGCCTTGCCTTCACGAATCAGCTTCTTCGCCCATTCGTAGAGCTGCCCGAAGTAGTCCGACGCGTACCGCAGCTCTTCCCAGTTGAAACCCAGCCAACGCACGTCGTTCTGGATGGCATCCACATACTCCTGCTCTTCCTTCTCCGGATTGGTATCGTCGAAGCGCAGGTTGGTTTTGCCGCCGAACTCGTCGGCCAGGCCGAAATCGATGCAGATGGCCTTCGCGTGTCCGATATGCAAGTAGCCGTTCGGCTCCGGAGGGAACCGCGTCTGCACGACCGCGTCGCCGTACTTCTTCGAGCGTACGTCTTCGGCGATGCGCTCGCGGAGAAAATTGGAAGAACTGACCTCTGGCGTGGAAGTAGGAGTGCTCATAATTGCCCTTTGCTGCCTGGGTAATACTTCAGTTTACCCGATGGAGCGCGGGATAGCATGGTCGCAGGTCACGGGCGGGTGCCCGGTACTTTCCCTCGGTTGGAAAGGGCCGGAATGGGCATGTCGAAATCCACCTGCCCCAACCGACTCATCAATGAGACATTAAACAAAAGGAGTACCGCCATGAAATTCGTTGTCCTGGGATATTACGATCCCAAGAAATTCGAGAGCCTCCCGGATTCCGAACGCAACCAGATGTTCGACGATGCCTTTGCCTACGACGACGAACTGCGCGCCGCCGGCCACTTCCTGGGCGGACCAGCGCTAGACCCAAACATCGCCTCCACTGTCCGCGCGAAAAACGGTAAGGTCACCGTGACTGATGGCCCATATGCCGAGACCAAAGAGCAGATCGGCGGAATACTCTTCCTCGAAGCGCGCGACCTCGCCCACGCGGTCGAGTTGATGTCGAAGCACCCGGCGGTGAAGCTCGGTTTCAGCACGTTCGAGATCCGCGCCGAAGGCGACATGAGCGAGATTCAGAAGGCCAGCAAGAAGCGGCGAGCGGCAAAGGATTAACGATGAGAAAGCTAATCTTCGCAATCAACACTACCCTTGATGGCTGCGTCGACCACACCAAGCAATTTGTCGATGAAGGCATCCTTCAACATTTCACTCACCTTACGCGAGACGTTGACCTGCAGGTCTTTGGGCGTAAAACCTATCAATTGATGGTTCCCTATTGGCCTGATATCCTCAAAGACCCGTCCGCGACCAAAGCCGATATCGAATTTGCTCGGGCATTTGTCTCCATCAACAAAGTTGTTTTTTCACGATCGCTAGACCGTGCTGAAGCCAGTAATACGCGAATTGTTCGTGGGAACCTTCACGACGAAATGCTGAAACTGAAACAAGAGCCAGGCAAAGACATCCTGGTCGGTGGTGTAGATATTCCTTCACAACTGATCGAGCTTGGTCTCGTCGATGAGTATGTTTTTGTCGTTGGGCCAGTCATTGCAGGAGAAGGCAGACGATTATTGGAAGGAGCTAACCTCCCGGAGAAATTGCAGCTAAAACTCGTTGGGTCGAAAACTTTCGAATCAGGATGCGTTGTGCTCCATTACTCGAAACAGTGACGACTAACTCCTACTTCGTCCGGTATCGAATCGAGAGCACGCGATCCAGCCCCTTCCCGAGGCTTACTTTCTTCACCGGATAGGGCTCCTCGTTCGTCAACCACGCTTTGCAGCGGCGGATATTCTCGATCGTTAGCGGATAGCTTATCTCGGGGGACGACCAGTCTGAGATCAAGTCCGACGCGAGTTCGTCGTCATCGGCATCCCACACAAACCGATCGGAAGCGCTCAGGGCGAAGCCTATTTCGTGCAGGAGTTCCGGAGCGAGGCGCCCAGCGAGGACCGCATCGCACAGCGCCACCAGCATGCTGCGATTCACGCGGAAGTCCGACTCCATCTCTTCCACCTTCTGGTACGAAACCACCCCGCCGACACTCTTGGTGGAACCGGCTACGTCCGCGGCGAGCTCTTCCGCACTTGCCTTGCCTTCAAAGAATTGCCTAAGCACTTCCTCACGCATATTCGCCTCTTTCCCCAAACCTATTCGATTCGCCACAACCGGGTGCCCGGTTTCGATCCGCTACAGCCGGGTGCCCGGTCCTTTCCCTCCGTTGGAAAGGGCCGGAAGTACCACGTTTCGGGACGCCCCCTACTCGACCTTCCACAACACCGACGCATGCGGCTTCACCGTCACGTGTAACTCCGGCATCGTCCCCAGCGCCTTGTGCTCCCAAAGATCGGTTGCGCCCGATGCAGGCGCTGGCAGCCCCAGTTCGCGCCACGGATACTGCGCGTCCTGCTCTTTGTCGCCCAGATTGAACGCGGCAACATAATAGCCCTTTCCGCTCTCGGGACGCGCCGTCCAGATCACAATGTCATGTTCGCGTAGCACGGGGCGGTTCCCCGTCGAGTGTTGATCAACGGCAATAACGTCATCGTTAGTCAGCAGTGACCTCGTCCAGTCGTCGAGCGAAAGCAAGTCACCCCCCATGATCAGCGGCGAGCGGAAGATCGCCCACAGCGTCATCATGGTGCGTTGTTCGTCTTGAGTTAGGCGCGTTTGGCGAGTCTCGCCGGCTCCGGCATGTGGGCCGAGATACCCGAAGGGCAGCATGTCCGCATCGGGCCAGGCGCCGGGCTTGACCCTGCCAGCCCAGTTCGCGGCATTCGTGAACTGGTCGAGCAGGCTCTGCGACCATTCGAAGTGCGGCCAGGTTCCCCAGTGGTCCCAAATGTCGTTCGAGATGCGCCACATCTCCGCGTAGCGCGCCATGTAATCGGCGTTCTCGACCGCCGTCGGACCGGGTGACAAACTCAGCACGATGTCGCGCCCCGACTTGCGCAAGGCCGTGCTCAGCATGCGAATCTCATCGGCCTTGAACGGATGGTCCGCGATGCAGTCGACCTTCAGGAAATCGAGACCCCAGCCCGCGAACTGCTTGGCCAGCGAATCGTAGTAGGCCTGCCCGGCGGCGTTGTTCTTAACGCCCCAGTTATAGGTGTTCCATCCGCAGGCGTCAGTCTGGTCGGCGGCATCGGCGGCGTGAAAGCTCGATCCGGCAATGGGCAGGTTCCTGGCGACCGCCTCGCGCGGAATTCCCCGCAGAATGTGCACGCCGAATTTCAGTCCCAGCGAATGCATGTAGTCGGCCAGCGGCTTCAGCCCGGCGCCATTCGCCGACGACGGATACCGCACCGCATCGGGAATAAACCGGCCGTCCGCGTCGAGCGCGAACTTCGATTCTTCTGCCTTGGTGCGCTGGTCGAGATCGACCAGGTACCAGCCTTCATCGATCACCACGTATTGATAGCCGTGCGGCTTCAGTTCCTTCGCCATCTTCTCGGCGTTGGCGCGCACCTGCTGCTCGTTGATGTTTTCGTTGTACGAATCCCAACTGTTCCATCCCATGGGAGGCGTGGGAGCAAGAGGCTGCTGGGCGAGTGCAAGGGACGCGCTGAAGGAGATCAGTAACGATAGGAATAGTGTTCGTGCATTCATGGACAGTCGCTCGGGTTAAAGTTGAAAGCAGTACATCTTACTACCCGAATCCGCGCAGAGGGGTGTAGGCCCGAGATTCAGAGGCTGTTACGAAACGCGAGGTTTAACACGACTGTTGGAGCAAGCTAACAATAGCCGCGCAGCGGCGGAATTCATAAGCCCAGCGCGTAAGCGCTGGGAACAGGATAGTGGAGTGGAACGAGTCCGCTTCAGCGGACGGCACAGAGTTTCGTAACACTCTTTAGCTCGGGATGCGTGTTTCTTTTGCGCGCGGAACCCGGGGGTTCGCTCCAAGGCGGTGCGCAGCACCGCCGCACTCGTAACATTACTTGTGATATCGGAATTTTCCGCCACTAATCTTCTAAGGACGTGGAAAGGGAATTCGGGTGGTTGCGCTCATGCTGGGGCGACGAGGGCGGATATATGGGACCAGTTTTGGCCGGAGGCTCCCCGAGAAAAGATGATGCCCGCGTCTGACGTCGCGCGTGTCGTCCTGAATGCGCCGCTGATGCCGGCGGGAACGTCGGTGGACGAGATACACATCATGCCGGCGGCGGGGATGCTGTGATCCTTAAGTTTCCGTTCGCGGCCGGAGTAAAGACGGCGTTCGTCTAGAGATGCCCAGCAGCAGCGCACCGAGAGCCGACAGCATCAGGCTGGACGGTTCGGGTGTAGGCCGCGGCGGCAATGTCGATCCCGGGTAGAGTGTAACCGTACCGCTGAGGGAATCTTCGAAGGATGCCGAAGAGTTCGTCGATCCGACCGGGCTTTGCTCAAAAAAGCTGTTGTAGTTGGTGCCGAGGGTCCCAGTACTGAAAGAATAGACCGGCAGGTTCGAGATAATGAGGTCCAGTTCCGAGGACTCGTTGGGATTGCCGAAGGGACCCAGGCCCGTTCCCGGACCAGCATTGAAGACCCATAGGGTAATGCTCGATCCTTTGAAGGCATCGTACCAACTCTGGCTGAAATTCGAGTTGTACTGGTGAAAATAATTGGGCAAAACGACATTCGTGCCGACACCCTGGAACAGCACGCCGTTATTCAGGTCACTGTCTTTGCCTAATTGACCGAGCAAGTTAATCGACCACTGGCTCATAGTGTCGGTGGTGTAGTCCCACTTGAGGGTGCCGTTAACCGCTATCCCATTCAGCGTGGTCGCCGAAAGGCTATAGAGCAGGTAAGTATCGGCGGAAGCAGATAGTGTGAAGCCAGTTACTATCAACACGGTTAAAAGCAGGAACTTCCTCACGGCCACATACTTGCGCATACTCCCCCCAATTTTGACAGGAAAACGAAAACTGTTTTGAAGCGTGTGTGCTTCTTTGTGCAATTGTGTGGCCATCGAAGGCGTCGCGTCGTGCAGGAGCCAGGAACCCATTGTTTGGCGGGGTTTTCGTGTGCGATTGAGGCGATGGGAACTGATTCGCGGCCTTCTCGTTGTTGCAAAGGTTTTCACAGGTTGGGCAAACTGTCCGACGGGGAGCTGATCCGAATTTGCCGGCGTGTTGGTATTCGGAACTGCTGTGATAGCAAAGCGCTTACTACCTCGCGGAATACCTATACCTTCTCGGCCTGGTTGGAAACAGCTTGATCATCGCCGCGTCAGGATGGCTGAAACGTCTTGGTGGCCCGTCAGTGCGGCAAGATCAGCGGCAGTCTGACCAAACTCATTTCTGATGTCTATGCGAGCGTCGGAAGCGATCTGTCGCTCAGCGACGTCCCGTAGTACGCGGCTGGCCGCATGATGCAAAGGCGTGTTTCCAAGATCGCCCGTTGCGTTTACATCCGCACCTGGGTTAACCAGAATATCGACATCCTCACGCGATCCGCGAACCACTGCGGCGTGTAGGATTGTGTCGCCGGGTGCCCGGTCCTTTCCTTCGGTTGGAAAGGGCCGGAATGCCGTCAGTGCTTGGCTTTTCTCTCGAAACTTGAAACTTGAAACTGTTCTTTGGCAGTTCCCTTGCTAACGTTCCCGTTTCGGAAATCGCCGATCGCAAAAAGAACGCTTCCAGTGCCGGTTTTGCTTGACTCCATTTTCCCAATTTCTAGAATAGACAGCAGAACACAGCGTTGTTCCAGGCCGCCCGTCTACCAAGCCGGCGGCCTTTGCGTTCTTTGAAAATTCGGCGTGCGTCCGGGTGCGTGGTGCCCCATTCAAGCCCTCTTTCGGCTTGAGTGGGGTAGTTGGCTTTGAGTTAGCAAATTGGTAATCATCCGGTAAGCAGACACTTATTGCAGATTGCGATTTTCTGCCTCTAAGCTGCTGATTTGTATGTATTTGCTATTAGCACGTTGATTCTGCAGTATTTACCCGAGAAAACTCTGTAACTCGATGATTCTGCAGATCGACTGGGGTGGTAGTCCCCTTAATGAACTGGTAAACGATTTGCATCTGCGCTGGACGCTTGCGAGACTAAGTCCTTTGTTTTCTTATACGGCGCCTGTAAGTTGTTGATTCCACTATATGGGCTTCTTCTTTTTTTTTGTCATCACGAGGGCACGTGAGTGCCCGAGGGACCTGCTTCTTCGAAACTCGGCGGTTCCACGTGCGGCGGGAATTGAGGGAACGGGGTTAATCTACCAATTTACTAACTTATTTACTAACTTACTCATTTACCAATTTTCTCCACCGCCCGCTCCACCCGCTCCAGCACCTTCTCTTTGCCCAGCACTTCGAGCGTCTCGAACAGCGGCGGCGCGTTCTTCTTCCCGCACACCGCCACGCGAATCGGCTGGAACATCTGTCCCGCTTTGAGGCCCAGTTCTTGGGCGGCGGCTCGCAGCGCGTGGTCCAGCGGATCGTGCTTGAACTCGACGTTCGGCAGCACCTCCCGCGCTTTCTCCAGCGACTTCTTCGCCATCGCGAGATCGCCCTTCTGCGGAATCAGTTCGTTCACGTCGTACGGCGGAAGCTGCTCGACAAAGAAGAAGTCGCCGACGGTTAGCACCTCCTTAAGCAAGCGAATGCGTTCCCGCACCAGCGGCGTAATCTGCGCCATCTTCTCCGGCGTGATGTTGAAGCCCGCACCGCGCACAACGGCCAGCAATTCGGCGCTCAACTGCTCGATCGGCAACGCGCGCAGGTGCTCGCCGTTCAGCCACACTGCCTTCGGATCGAACGCGTCTTCGGGATTCGCAGGCGTTTCGCTGAAGTTAACGACAGCGTTAGCCCGGTTGATGCCCTCGAGCGTGAACAGTTGCGTGAGTTCGTCGAGGTTCATGAACTCGCGGTCGTTCTTCGGATTCCATCCCAGCAGCACGAGGAAGTTAATGAACGCCTGCGGCAGGAATCCCGCGTCGCGATACGTCGTCACGCTGACCACCGGCCCGTGCTTGCGCTTCGACAGCTTGGTTCCGTCCGGCGCAACCAGCAGCGGCAAGTGCGCGAACGTCGGCGGCTTGAATCCAGCGGCTTCGAAGATCAGCACGTGCTTGAAGGTGTTCGACAGGTGATCTTGCCCGCGAATGATGTGGCTGATGTTGAGGTCCGCATCGTCGGCGCACGAAGCCAGATGATACGTCGGCATTCCGTCGGACCGCAGTAGCGCGAAGTCCTCGATGTCGGCTGTCGATTTCTCGTTGTCGCCGTAAACCGCGTCTTTGAACGCGATCACGCGATCGGAATCGCGCGGTACCTTGAAGCGCAGCGCAAACGGCTCTCCATCGGCGGCGCGGCGATCGCTTTCCGCCTTCGACATGTTGCGCATGTCGGCGTTGAACAGCCACGTTCCCTGCGCAGCTCCCGATTTCTCCGTGTCGCCCTCGCGCGGAGGCGTGAAGTCGCGGTAAGCCATGCCCTTGCGGAAGATCGCTTCGGCCATCTGCTTGTGCAGCGTGAGCCTTTCCGACTGCTTGTACTCCTCGTCCCAATTGAGGCCCAGCCAGCGCAGGCCATCGAAGATGGAGTTCACCGACGCTTCGGTGTTTCGCCCCACGTCGGTATCGTCCAGGCGAAAGATCATCGTCCCGCCGTTGTGACGGGCGAACAACCAGTTGAAGATGAAGGTGCGGGCGCTGCCCACATGCAGAAAGCCGGTGGGAGACGGCGCGAATCGTACTCGTAGCATAACTTCTCAGTATAGCGGAGAGCCGCACAGGCAAAGCCCTTGTTACCTTGGTGATTCCGTACCCGCAAAAGCGCTAAAGTCCCGCATCCATGCGCGCTAGTATGGGGCGAATTCCCTCGATTCGGTCGAGGTGGGATTGCTTCGCCCAAGCTGCGAGCAAGGGCGAAGCAGTGGCAAGGGGACTTCGATGAAACCTAACTTTCGGGTTGCGACCGCGCAACGTTCATTCTTCGTAATCGTTCTTCTCACCGCGGCCATGTTGTGCACTTCGTCATCAGCGGAAGAGGCCAACACGCACGTCCGCAGGCCAGTCGTCTTCGACTGGACTCACCGCCACGTCCTCTATCCCGAATCGCAGAACTATTGGGCCACCGCTCGCCTGCAACAAGACGAGCGCTTCGTCAACACCTGGATGCTGCGCCATCCTCATTATTGGTATCCCATTTTCCCGCGCGGACCCATCAGCGCCGTGAACAACAAAAGCCATCGCGACTGGAACGTCTCACTCGGCACCACGCCGACCTACGAGCCCATCATCGACTTCAGTTACACGGTTTCGACGCAATCCGGACACGGCTCCCTCAACACCAGCGACCGTGGCGGCGGTAGCTTTCTTGCTACCGCGGGCTCCCTCACGAACACCGCGGGAGTCGATCTCAGCACCTATGTGCTTTACCCGGGCGGTCCGGGCGTAACCCTCAGCGCACTGGGCTCGTTCAACTTTGACAACCTGGTGGCCTACACGAGCAATCCTCCCCTCGACGGAGACGCGCTCCTTTTCAGCACCGGCACAACGCCTGGCACCGACACGTACGAAATCAACATCTGGGGCAACAGCGCCAACAACTACTCCTACTACAACTCCAACGCCAAGCAGGTTTATGGCACCCAAATAACGGCAGCGGGCACCTTCACCAATCACTTTGATCCCGGCGGCGGCCAGACCTTTCCGGCGAAGTACAACTTCGACATCACTCTGGCTCCCGATTGCACCAAGGATTTTGTCGCGATGGGCATTGCGGCCAATCCGGCATCCGGCGGACAGGCCAACATTGTTGCCTATAACAACCTCTATCGAGGAACTGGCGGTTTATGCGGTGCGGGCACGGCAACATTGCTGTTCGCCTACGCCTCGGGAACGGGCGAGGTGCCCGCGTCGGTCGTCCTTTCGCGTGATGGTACCAAGATCGCCTACGTCGAGAATCAGCTGTCAGGAAGCTCTTACTTCCACTCTCTAACCTGGAGCACCGGAACGGGTAACGGCACCAGCGCTACCGCCGCAGCGGTTCCCGGCACCGGCAACACCGCTTCTGACTTGCGCGTCCTGCTCTCGCCTGACGGCGGCACCACCAACCAAAGTTCAACCACCGCGCCTTTTATCGTCTATGCGCTCAGTGAGGCGAGCGACGTCGCCTACGTCACCACTTACACCTGGAACGGCGGCGCCTCGGGCTATTTGTACAAGCTCACGAATATCTTCAACGGATCGACCCCGAGCATTGTCTGGAGCGCGGCCATCAACGCGGTTCCTTCGGCGCCGGTGTACGACACGGTCTCGAACAAGATCTTCTTCACCGATTCGAACGGCCGCATCGATTATGTAACCGACAACGGATCGTCGCCGTCGGCGGTGACCTATAGCGCGGTGCTTGCGTCGGGAACGATCTCGGAGAATCCGGTCATCGTCGATAGCACCAACCAGAAGGTTTACGCCACCTTTAACTCCAATGGTACAAATGCCATCGTCGTTCAGGCGCCTACCAGCCTGGCCAGCAACGTAAAGGTCAGCGTTGGGACAGGTTCCACCTACTACACCGGCCCTTACGGGGTAGAGTTCAACAACGCCTGGTACACCGGCGTGGGCACACCGTTGATGTATGTCGTCGGAACGGGGACCGGCGCTCTGCCGACTCTTTACAGCGTCGGATTTACGAGTGGCACCATGAATACAACCGTCGCGAACTCTACGGCCCTGGTAAGCGCCACCGGGGCCGACGCCTCTCCACCGACCGAGTTCTACAACGCCACGCTCAGCAAGGATTACCTGTTTGTCGGCGTGACCAACCATTGCCGGGCGACTACCGGAGGCGGAACCGCCGGCTGCGTGATGACCCTCGACATCACTGCCGGATTCCCCACCGTCGCCGCCGGTACCACGGCGCTCGCGGCCACAAACGGCACCACCGGAATCGTGGTGGACAACGGCAGCAGTTTAGGCCAAGCTTCGAGCATTTACTACGCTACCAAGACGGGAACGACCCTGGTGAAGGCGACACAGTCGGCGTTGCAGTAAGCGGCTGAATTGTCTGGGGAGCAAGGTTAGCTAGTCGGGAGGCGATCCAAGAAACCTATCTCCGTTGATTTGTCACGCCGCAAAACTGTTTCATCTCGGTCTTCCGGTGACACAGAAGCGCGTGATGAGCGTATAGTGGACTTAGCGCTTAACCCTGAAGACCCATCGTATCTTCCTTCCTTGCGCCTTCGCGATTAAGAGGCTTGGCCTCGATCTCAATAAAGTCCCCAACCATTCACCTTAACCGCGATACCCGTGTTTCGCTTCGCCGAAGTCCACCTCGAGGCGTCCGGGAAGAAAGCTCAAGGACAACATGAAAAGCATCTACATCGGGAACCTGAACTCCCGCACCACGGACGACACCCTGCGCACGGCCTTCGCCACATTTGGCACCGTTTCCAAAGTCAACATCATTGCCGATCGAAATTTCGGTTTCGTCGAAATGGCTAACGATTCAGAAGCAAAGACTGCCATCGACGGCATGCAGGGCAAGAGCATTGATGGCAATGCGCTCACGGTGAACGAAGCTCGCCCCAAACGCGAGCGTCGCTAAGTCTGTCGTTATCCGGCAGCCGGAATGGACTTGTCATACGAAAAAAGGAGTCACCCGTGAGTTCCATCGACAATGTGAGGCTCAACCGCAAAGTTCTGCTCTTCGATTTGGACCACCGACGCCGTGATATTCGTGCTGGGAACCTGCGCATGCGCGGATTGGATGTGCTCTGTGCCAAGAACATTGGGGAACTGCGCGACTTCTGGCAACTGCAAACGTTTCGGCTGGTGCTGATCGAAGCGAGCGACTGTCCTGAGGCCGTCGGCTTCAGCGAAGAAGTTCGATCGAATGACCCTCGCCAGAGGCTTGCCTTCTTTGTCGGCAAGCCGAAGTACCTGGCCTTCCTGCCTCTGGCCGACGAGGCTGCGCCGACGATCGCCTTGATAAGTGAAGGTATTCCGGTTGAGGACGCTTTCAAATCGTTGGCCATCAAGAACGGATTTATGGAGGCCTCGCTGCGTATGCAGTTGGCCCGTTCCTCGCGCAGAGGAGCCACAACCATCCGGCCAGCAAAGGATCCCTGGGATGCCCTGAAGGGGCCTCGCGATGCCGACTGAATCGTCGTCCATTCCCGCAGCCTGGTTGCCCGCAGCGAAGTCGATCTTGTTGCTGGAGGAGAAATCCGACGTTGACAGCCCCCATAGCACGGTGCTGGCGGAACGTGGCTATCGGGTGGTTCTGACACACACTGGTGCGGATGCCTTCGAGTCATGGAACCAATGCCGCCCTGACCTTGTATTGCTGTCTTTCCGGCAATTCGATCAGGGACTTTTCGATTTCCTGGAGAAGATCCAATTGGCTATGCCCACTCAGCGCATAGCGTTCCTACAACAAGGGGATTTCTCGCTCGCACCCGTTTTCCGCGATGACCAGTTGGTACGTCTCGCCGAGCATCCCGAGGACTACCTGAAGAAAGTCGATGCCCTACTGGGACAGAAATGAGGACACATGTCACAGCGTAATGGAGATCGATCGAGGTTCAATCGCGGACGCAAAGCCAAAATAGCTCGTCGGCTGCGCTCACGCAATGCGAGCACCGAACGTGCGGATAAACGACCCGGGGAAGCTTCGGCAGGGAAAGCCAGAGCCACTAATCCCAGACCATAGTCAATCATGTCTCGTGCGTATTCGCGGTCCAAGGGGACCGAGAGGCACGTAAGCGCATGTGAGGCAAAATGTTTGGCGTAAAGAGTTTCGTCTCGGCAATTGTCGCCACCGTTGTCGTGATCGTTGCGTCAATGGCGGCTTGCGCCAGCAAGCGAAACACATTTCGAACTATCGCCTTACCGTCCGCTATCTCAGGTTGGAGATAGTGTCTGAAAGGAGCCGATCATGCCTGCATCATCAAGAGAAACGACTCATGCAAAGGTTAAGCCGGCGACTAAACGTTCCCAAAGAAGTTCTGTTGCGTCACGCAAGCCATTCCTTCGCTTCTACCACTCGGACGCATTGCGAGTGAAGACTCTTGCCGTCCTCGCCACGATCGAAAAAGCTAAGGACAGCAGGCAACATCGAGATGCTCTGGCCGACATCGTCGTGGAACTGACCGATAGCGGAATGGAATATTACTTCCTGAGACCGCTGAAAATTGCCAACGCGGGCTTTTTCACCGAGCAAACCGCCAAAGTAGGCATGTCTGCGACCACCAGTGTATTGGGAACAGTCATTCGCAACATCATCGGACGAATGGACCCTCCTCAACTCCTGTCGGTGAGCGGCTATGTTCGGCAACTCATGAAATGATCGCCTTGAATGCTGCTTCACCTGATGGATTTCACGGCTCACGAAAGAGCGATTATCGAACGTGCGCCTGGAGAGATATGAAGAACATCTTCGTCGGCAACCTGGACATCACCACAACTGAGGCTGAACTCAGCAATGGACATTCCCGAGTACGACGGCTGGAAAACCAGTTGTTCCTTGATAAGCAGAAATGGTGCCGGGAGGGGGGGTCGAACCCCCACGACCTGATAAGGGTCGGCGGATTTTGAGTCCGCTGCGTCTGCCAGTTCCGCCATCCCGGCTTGGGGTTGGCAACCACAAGGGTAGCACACGTCCGGAGGGAGCCCAAACCGGACGTGGCGATCGTTTACACCGCAACGACCGCTGCACAAAAACGATCCACAAGGAATCTTGGTCCTGTGCACCCTTCAAAGCAGCACGCCGCTGTATCCCCCGCGTTAGCCAAAGTTGACAGCGTCGGCTCTCGCCTTTAGCCTCGTTGCGCTGGTGCCGAGCGTTTCCAGCGTGTACGCTAACGTCACCGAGTTTCGGCACCCGGGAGAAAACATGCATCTCTTTAGAAAACGCACGCCGCTGCTCATTTTCGCGTGCATCGTTCTTATTGCCTGCGCCGCGACCGCGCAAGAAAAGGCCCAGGATACGTCCAAGCTTCCCTACATGGATCCCAAGCTTTCGCCCGAGCAGCGCGCCGCCGACCTGGTGCACCGCATGACGCTCGAGGAAAAGGCCTCTCAGCTGGTGAACCAGGCGCGAGCCATTCCGCGGCTGAATGTTCCTTCCTATGACTGGTGGAGCGAAGCCCTGCACGGCGTCGCCAGCAAAGGCACTACCGAGTTCCCGGAGCCCGTCGGCTTGGCGGCAACGTTCGACGTGCCGCGCATCCACGAGATGGCGACGTATGTCGGTATCGAAGGCCGCGTGAAACACATGCAGTTCGAGCGCGAAGGGCACTCCAACATCTTTGAGGGGCTCGATTTCTGGGCGCCGAATGTGAATATCTTCCGCGATCCGCGCTGGGGCCGCGGGCAGGAGACCTATGGCGAAGATCCCTTCCTCAGCGGCCGCCTTGCCGTCGCGTTTGTCACCGGCATGCAGGGTGACGATCCGCATTATTACCGCGTGATCTCGACGCCCAAGCACTTCGCGGTGCACAGCGGTCCCGAGCCCACACGCCACTTCGCCGACGTGGACGTCAGCAAGCACGACGAGTTGGACACCTACACTCCAGCGTTCCGCGCCGCGGTTGTCGATGGCCACGCGGGATCGGTGATGTGCGCCTACAACGCCATCAACGGTGAGCCGGCCTGCGCCAACCAGTTTCTGCTGCAGGATCTGCTGCGCGGTTCGTGGGGATTCCAGGGCTACGTGGTTTCCGATTGTGACGCCGTGCGCAACATTTTCCGCGATCACCACTATCGTCCGACGCAGCCGCAGGCTTCGGCGATTTCGCTGGAACGCGGCATGGACAACGAGTGCATCGACTTCGGCAAAGTTAAAGACGACCACGACTATCGCCCTTACATTGAAGCCGTGCAACAGGGATATCTCTTGGAGAGCGCGGTCGACACGGCGCTCATCCGCTTGTTTACCGCGCGCATGCGGCTGGGGATGTTCGATCCGCCCGACATGGTTCCTTATACGAAGATCGACGAACACGAACTCGACAGTGCCGCGCACCGCACGTTTGCGCTTCAGCTTGCGAACGAGTCGATGGTGCTGTTGAAGAACGATGGCGTGCTGCCGCTCAAGCCTACGCAACGCATTCTCCTCGTCGGACCGCTTGCGGAACAGACCGATGTCCTGCTCGGGAACTACAACGGCCAGCCGACCAAAATCGTTAGCGTGCTGGAAGGCATGAAGGCCGAGTTCCCCAACGCAAAGATCACGTATGTGCCGGGAACACAGTTTCTTTCCAACAAGGGAACTCCGGTGCCTGCGTCTCTTCTGACAACTATGGATGGCAAACCCGGTCTCGAGGCCAAATATCGTCGGGGTTCGCCGTTTGAAGGCAATATGACCCCGGTCACGTCGCGCGTTGAACCGGA
>Ga0335069_10008550_pt1 | contig 14641 bp, 14 predicted proteins | sample Lox_Sample_11_FD_206714 | JGI IMG/M metagenome (GOLD analysis project Ga0335069, IMG submission 206714) | Soil microbial communities from Loxahatchee National Wildlife Refuge, Florida, United States - Lox_Sample_1.1 | ecosystem: Environmental > Terrestrial > Soil > Wetlands | place: USA... | reverse complement strand
CCGGCGGCAAAAACCGGGTGTCCCTCTTGGCCGACGCCCTGGAGGCGGTTTTCGGGGCCGTGTACCTGGCCAGCGGGCTCGCGCCGGCGCGCAAACTCATCCTACGGCTCCTGCAGGAGGACGTGGACAACGTCTTCACGGGCCGCATGGAAAAAGACTACAAGACCCTCCTGCAGGAGCATTTCCAAAAGACCCAGAAAACGGCGCCCCATTACCAGATCGTCCGCGAGTGGGGGCCGGACCATAACCGTAATTTCGAGGCGGCTTGCGTGGTGAACGGCAAGACCATCAGCACGGGGACAGGGAAGAGCAAGAAGGAAGCCGAGCAGTTGGCGGCCCAAGAGGCCATCCAAAAATTCAACATCGCGGTTTCCATTCCCAGCGACCACAAGCTCAACCCCGGCCAATCTTAAGATTGGGCCGCGGCGCGATCATCCGCCGCTTCCAAAAAAAACGCCGTCAGAGACTCCTGGGATCGAAGGGGAAAAAATGAGCGGGTGGGAATTGCCTTTCTTGGCGGCGAAAACAGCCTTCGTTTTTAATTTTTGTTAGAAGCCCTCGCGTGAATCCCTTGATCCTGGCTTCCACTTCCCCCCGACGAAAGAAAATCCTCTCTTTTCTAGGAATCCCCTTCAAAGCCGCCGCGCCCCGGGGCGTGGTGGAAGAAGCAAGGCCGGGGGAAGCCCCGAGAATTTTAGTGAGGCGCCTGGCGATGGAAAAGGCCCGGTCGCTTCAATCCCGCTATCCCCGTCGTTGGATTTTGGGGGCCGACACCTTGGTGGTCCAGGGGCGGCGGATCTATGGAAAGCCCCGAAACCGGGTGCAGGCTGAGGAGATTTTAAGGTCTTTGAGCGCCAAGCCCCATTCGGTTTTCACGGGCTTCGCCTTGGTGGGGCCGGGTCGAAAAGTTTTTTCGGGAGTGGGGGAGAGCCGGGTTTATTTCCGCCGGCTGGGGAAGGACGAAATTCGGGACTATACGCGAAGCGCCGAGCCCTATGACAAGGCGGGGGGCTATGACATCCGGGGCACCGCGGGCGCCTGGGTTCGCCGCTTGGAGGGCGATTTCTTCACGGTCATGGGCCTGCCCCTGCCCGAGCTTTTAGCCGCCTTTGCCCGGGCGGGGCTTCAAACCGCTCAGTTTAAGTAAGTCTTCACTTTCAGCTTTTTGCGCTGATCGTCCAGGAAGGCCTTCAACCATTGGTCCTGTTTCTCGCCGACCAGGCGGGCCAAGGCGATGGGACGGGCTTTGTTGAGGCCTTCGGGGGAAAGGGCTTGGTCTTTGGCTTGGGTGATTTGGAAGAAATAATGGTTGTCACCCAGGGTCAAGGGGCCTTTCCACTCGCCCACGTAAAGGTCGGCCAAGCTCTGCGTTAATTCCGAGGAATCCTTCACGCCGGGAAGCCCCGCGTTTTGGGTGAACCAGGGGGTGTTTTCGACCTTGAGCTTCAACTCGGAGGCGGCTTTGGCCATGGATTCTTTTTGCTGCAGCTTGATGGCCAATTGTTGGGCCAGGGCCGAAACCTGCTCGGAGGCTTTTTGCTCGCGGTATTGGTCCAGGACCTTGGCGCGGACCCCCTGGAAGGTGCTGGTGTAGGAGCGCTCGTAGTCCTCCAATTGGACCAAGTGATAACCGAATTGGGTCTTGAAGGGCTGGGAAATCTCGCCTTTCTTCAACTTGTCGAAAATCTCGTCCTCGAACTCCTTAACCATGGTGCCCCGGGTGGCCCAACCCAATTCGCCGCCCTGGTTCTTGGAGCCCGGGTCCTGGGAATATTGGCGGGCCAATTGCTCGAAGGTGGCCTTTCCGGACAGGATCTGCTGGCGGTAGCCGTTCAGGGTCTTCACCACCGCGGCTTCCTCGTCGGGGGTGGCCCCGGAGCGTAAGGCGATGAGGATGTGGCGGGACTTGGCCCGCTCAGGATGGTCGAACTGGGCCTTGTTGGGAGGGGTTGACGGACTTCTCGTAGTTTTTCAGGTTCAAGTCGACGTAATCGGCCTTCAAACCGCGGTTCAAGAGGTCGGCCAGGTGGTCCACTTCCAAGGGCGAGAAGACCACGGAGTCGGAAAGCGCCGAGGTGATTTTCTGGGTCAGGATTTGTTGGGCCTCGGTTTGCTCGTAAAATTCCGGGGTGAGCTGGTTTTGCTGCAGGATTTGGAAGTAGCGCTTCTTGTCGAATTTGCCGTCCGCGCCCTGGAAATAAGGCTGGCGTTGGATGACCGCGGCCACTTCCTCGGTGGAGACCGCGATATGGAGCTTGGCGGCGGTTTGGTTGAGGATGCTGGTGTCGACCAGTTGGTCCAGGATTCCCTGGCGCAGTTGGTTGATCTCATCTGCTGTAGAGGCGGTTCAAGGCCGGCTCGTAGAGCTGGTTGACCTGGTCGATGGTGATCTTTTCCTCGCCCACTTTGGCGGCCAGGTTGGGGTCGTTCTGGTTGAGGCCCTGGAACTTGGTGCCCACGGCGATGAAGACGAAACCGACGACGAAGGCGAAGATCAAAATCCAAAGAACGACGTGCATGGTCTTTTTGTCCCGCAAAGTGCGCATCATGGGAAAAGCCTCCGAGGATTAGGGGTGGATTGGGTTCGGGCCGATTTTCAAAGGTTTTTGGCCCGCTTAAGCTCGCGCATTATATCAATTTGCACTATGAAGACAACGCTAACTTGGGCCCGGGGAAGGGAAGCGCGCGGCGTTGACAGCCAAAAGGTTTATCGTGATATAATCGCAAAAATCATTCACCCCGGGTTTCATGATCCAAAAGCGAAACTTACCCCATCCCGCCCTCGTCTGGTTGTGCTTTTTGCTTTTGGCGCCGGTTTCACCCTCCTCCGCGGATAGTGTCAGCAGCTCGGGGGCCCAATTCCTCCAAATCCCCGCGGGGGTCCGGGCCTCGGGCATGGGAGGGGCTTTTACGGCCTTGGCCGACGACGCCAGCGCGGCTTATTGGAACGCCGCGGGACTGGCCCAACTTTCCCTGCCCCAGATTTCGCTTTCCCACGTTTCTTATTTTGAGAGCATCAATTACGAGTTCATCGGCGGCGTCCTGCCCTTGGCCCCGGGCAGTACCCTGGGATTGACCGCGAACCTGGACTCGGTCCCTTCTTTTGACTCCACGGGCGGCTCCTCCTCGACGCCCGGCAGCGCCATGGATTGGGATTTGGGGTTTGAGTTGGGTCAAAGCTTTGGCGACCACTTTTCATTGGGGCTGGGGGCCAAATTCATCGACAGCACCCTGGTGTCCTACAGCGCCAGCGGGGAAGCCTTCGACGCGGGCCTCTTGGTTTACACCACCCACCGGGAACTCACGCTGGGCCTGGCCGTGCAAAACGTGGGTCAAATCTCGGGTTACGGTTCCTTCGGGACCCAGGAAAAATTGCCGACCACCTACCGGGTGGGCTTGGCCTATCGGTTCGAGCCCCTGATGCCCAACCACTTTTCCTTGGACCTGGACCTGGAGAAACCCATCGATCAGGATCCCATCCTGCACGCGGGGGGCGAGGTCTGGCTCGGTTTCAAGGACCTGTCGGTGGCTTTCCGCGGGGGCTACAGCCTGAACCCCTTGAACAGCGATTTGGGCGGGACCACGGGCGCCTCGGTGGGCGCGGGGGTCGTGGTTTCCCCCTTCGAGTTTGAGTACGCACTGGTGCCTTTCGGCGCCTTGGGCAACATCAACGAGTTCGCCCTAACCTACCGGTTCGAGCCCTCGGCGGCCGAGGCCGCGCAGGCCGCGGCCCAGGAGAAACCCGCGGAATTGGACATCAAGCCCCAATTGGCCGACTTCAAGACCGGTTCGGTGCAGCAAGCCACCTTCGAGATCAAACCCCAAGCCCGGACTGAAATCAAAAACTGGACCCTGGAAATCCGGGATCCCAGCGGCAACCTGGTGAGGACCTATACGGGCCAGGGCCTTCCCCCCAAACAGATCGCCTGGGACGGCCGGGACGCTTATGGCCACGTGGTGCCCCAGGGTATTTTCGCCAACTACAATTTCAAGACCGAGGACGTGAGGGGCCAGCAGCTCGTGTCCAGCAACTCGCTGTTCAAGCTCAGCGGCCCCAACGCCGCCAACATCACGCCGGGCGTCATGACGCCCCAATTGGCGGCCATGATCGCCCAAGCCCAGGCCGAACCCGTCTATGTGCCGGTCATGCCCGAAGCCATTGAGCCTCTGGGACCCCGGGGCGAGATCAAGGCCCCGGCGGTGGGCTTCGCCGAAGGATCCAGCCGATTGGATCCGGCTTACGCCATCTTCCTGGACCAAGTGGCCAAAACCATCCGCCTCTATCCCCGGGCCCGGGTTTATATTGAGGGCCATGTTTCCTCCGATGAACCGGTCCGGGATCCGCTGGCGCTTTCGCAGAACCGCGCGGACTCGGTTTTGAGGTACCTGGTGGAAAAGGGACATGTCTCGCCGGGCAACCTTTATGCCCGGGGCCACGGCAAGACGGAACTCCCCGAGGAGAGTGCCGACGAATTGGCCCATTTCAAAACCCGCTGCGTCGAGATCATCATTCTGACCAAATAGGTTGATAGGGAGGCTTCACGTGACTCAACAAATCCACCGCACACTGGGCGTCCTATGCCTGGCGGGCCTGGCTTTCGCGGGCTGCCAGCGCAACAACGAATTGGAAACCGCGGCCGCGCTGGAAAAGGCCGGCCAGGGGAACCGGGCCATCCAGCTCTACCAAGCCTACCTGAAGAAATACCCGGCCTCGCCCCTGACCGCGCGGGTTTACTATTTGACCGCCAAGGATTACGGCCAAGCGGCGGATTACGCCAACGCCATGCTTTGGTACGAGAAGGTCATCGCCCAATATCCCCAAAGCCCCGAGGGACTGCAGGCGCTGTTGGATGAGGCGGCGCTTTACAAGGACAAGCTCAAGGACAACGCCAAGGCCACCCGCTACTCGGAGAAGGCCGTGGGCCAATATTTCGCCAACGGCCAGATCAAGGATGACATCCAATTTTTGGTCGAGGCCCAGTACCAAAGCGCCACGGCTTTTTTCGCCAAAAAGGACTATAAGTCCGCCAACCAGGTGGCTTCCTCCATTTTCGCCGCCTACCCGGTCTTGTTCGTGAGTCCCGATTCCCGGGCCCGGGTGGAAGCCCTCATGGACCGCGCCCGCCGCGCTCTGGGGATGGCCCAATTGGATTCCAGCGCCGTTTCCATCCGCAGCGAGGAGCCCTTCAATAAAAGCTTCGAGGCCGACTTCGCGGCCAACACCCCGACGGCCGCCGACCGGGTGGTTTCGCCCAACGGCGATTGGGTGGTTTCCCGCAAGCAGGCGGGGAAGAGCTATTACCTTTACTTGGCCAAGGAAGATTTGAAATCGGGCAAACTGGTCTTCAAGATCGTCCCCCACACCTCGGGCGCGAATCTGCCCGCTTGGTCGCCCGACGAGGGGGCTTTGGTTTACTTGCGCCAAACCGGCGGGGTACGGCGGTTGGAGAAGATGGACTTAAGGACCCAAAAGGCCTCGACGGTGTTCCACTCGGACGACGCCAGCCTCGGCCTTTATCCGGTTTTCCACCCCTCGGGTTCGAAAATCGCTTTTGTTTACGGGGGGAACGTGTGGTTGGTCAACGCCGACGGCACGGACAAAAGTTTATTGAAAACCAACGAAAGGCTTGATTATACTGCGCACCTAACTTGGTCCGCCGATGGGACCCTCTTGCGCTGCCAAACCGACCCGAAGAAACGAAAAACCTTCGATGAAGTGCTGACGTTGGATGTGGTGGGGCCTTAAATCCATGGAAATCCCGGTGCGGTTCATGAAAAAAATCCTCTTTACCCTGCTCCTGCTGTCGGCCTCGTCCCTGATGCGGCTGGGGGCCCAGGACGTGACGATCTCCGCCCTGCAGGACGCGGTGAAGGCCAACCCCAACTCCTTCGAGGCCCATTTCAATTTGGGCGTGGCTTATTTCAACGGCCGTCAATATGACCTGGCGGCCCCTGAATTCAAGCGGGCGCTGGACTTGCGCTCCGGCGACGCCCAATCCAAGGAAATGTTCGAGAGCAGTTTGGGGATCGGCGCCTACCTGAAGGGGGACTATGCCACCGCGATCCCGCATTTGAAGGCGGTCTTGGCCGTCAATCCCAAGAACCCCAACGCCAACATGCTCTTGGGCAACGCTTATGTCCAGACGAACGACTACAAGAGCGCCGAGGCCTTTTTCCTGGGCTATCTGGCGGCTTTCCCCGACAAGGCCGAGGTGGCCAAGGACGCCCATGAGGGCTTGGCCAAGATCTACATGGACGAAAAGAACTACGCGGAAGCGGCCAAACACCTGACGTTGCTGGTGGCGGCCCTGTCCAAATCCCAGGAACCGGACCGCTACTTCGGCGCCTGCCAAAACCTGGGGGTGGCTTACTTTCAGTCGAAGGATTACGCCGACGCGGTGGACGCCTGGAACAAGGCCGTGAAGGTGCATGACGACGCCCAGATCGAGAAGTTCCTGGGTTATTCCTACTATAATCTGGGCCAATTCCCCGACGCCATCGCGGCTTACCAAAAATCCATCCAGTTGAATCCCGGCGACTCCGAGACCTACTTCAACTTGGCCGTGGCCTACAACGACAACGGACTCTATGACGAGGCGGCCTCGGCTTTCGCCCAGGCCTTCAAGATCGATCCCAAGGATTCCAACGCGGCCGTGGGCCAGGCCCAGGCCACCGAGGCGGCCATCAATGCCCACCTTCAAAAGGGAAGCAACCTCTCATTGAACGGCCAAACCAGCGAGGCCATCGCCGAATGGCAGAAGGTGCTGGCCTACGCGCCGGACAATAAGCAGGCCCAAGGCCTGATCGCGGACGCCCAATCCAAGCTCGCGGTGGACGTCGAGAAACATTATGAGGCGGGCCAAGCGGCCTACCGCAACGGCAAGTCCATGACGGCCCTCAACGAGTGGAACAGCGCCCTCAAGATGGACCCCACCAACGCCAAGGTCCAAGCGGCCCTGAACAAGCTGAAGGTCAAGAACAGCGAGAAGGTCGCGGCGCTGCTGTCCGACGGGGACGAGCTTTACGCCGAGAAAGATTACGCCGGCGCCTTGGACAAGTACCGCCAGGCGGCCCAGGTGAACCCGGACAGCGCGGCGGTGAAGAAGGCCCTCAAGAAGCTCAAGACCACACAGGGTGACGCCTTCGACAACTATTACACCGATGGGAAGGCCAGGGAAAAGAAAGGCGACTTCAAGAAAGCCATCGCGGATTACGAGACCGCCTCCAGCATTGATCCCTCCAACGCCGACGTGAAGCAGAAATTGTTCGCCGCCCGCAAGAACCTGAGCAACCGCATCAACCAGCTTTTGGACGAGGGGTCCGCCCTGATGGACAAGGGCGACAAGGACCAGGCCAGCCAGAAGTTCCAGCAGGTCCTGGCCCTGGACCCTGAAAACGTCAAGGCCAACGACTACATCACCAAGATGACAGGCCAAACGTCCCAACAAAAGGCCAATTCGGAGAACGTAAAAGCCCTTTATTACGAGGGCGTCAACCTGTATCTTGATAACAAGATCACGGACGCCGTGGCCAAGTGGAAGCAATGCTTGGTCCTGGATCCGGGGAATGTGAACGCCCAGCAGAATATCGCGAAGGCTGAGGCGAAGTTGGCGTCGATCAAGAAGTTGAGCGGAAGTTAAGCGGTTTCGGTTAAAAGCGCGGGCGTAATTCAGCGGTAGAATGCCAGCTTCCCAAGCTGGACGTCGTGGGTTCGAGTCCCATCGCCCGCTCCATTTTTAAGGTGTGTCCTACGAATTTTCCTTCCCTCCAGAATTTTTCCCGAGTAAAACCCATCCTGTTTTTTTTATCCTTTTTTCTTTGGTGGGCCGGTGGCGTCCGGGCCCAAACCCCGGGCGACCCGGCCGGCGATATTTTGTTCCCCTCGGGGCCGGAAGATTTGGGGGCCCTGCCCTTTTCCATTGGGCGGCTGGAAGCGGGCGGCTTCGCCAGCGGGGAAAGGACCTTAGCGGGGCTTTTATCCACCCAAGCGGGCTGGCCCAATTCCCTGGGCCAGGGTGGGGTGGGTCTTCGATCGATGGCCCCGGCGCTTTTGTTTGAGGGCGTCGCCTATCCGCTGGCCAGCCCGGGAATCCTTGCCTGGGCCCCGGCCTTGGGCTCCTTGGAATTTTTGGATTTTCCCGCGCAAGCTTGGTGGGGGCCTTCCGCCGCCGCCGGGGCCATCGGCCTTCGCGCCATCGATTGGACCGGCCGCCCCCAAGGAAGCCTGACCCTGGCGGGCGGGAGCGGGAATTCGGCCGACCTGTCCGGAGCCTATTCGGACTTGGGTCTGGCGCTGTCCGGAAATTACCGCCGCGCCGCGGGGGACTCCCCGCCTTCCAGCCTGGGGCTTTCGGGCAAGGCGCATTTTTTAAGCGACGACGATTTTGACCTGAGCTCGGCTTTCCTGGGCCTGCGAAAGGACCTGGGGGACTATTGGGGTCTCTGGGTCGGCGATTTCCAATGGAACGACGCGGACTTTCAAAGGGTCCGCCTCCGGCCTTATTTTCAAGCCGCCCAAGGGGAAGGCCAGGATGCCCGGGAAGGCGGCGCCAATTTGGATTATGACTTGAACCTGGCGGGCCTGGCGGAGGCGAATTTGGCGGCGGGTTTTTCCCGCCAGATAGGCAGCGCCGCTCCCGGGGGCCGGGACGCGGGCTTTATCCAGGACACGGAACTCATCGACGCGTTGGGCGATTTCTCGGCGGACCTGGCCTTGCGCTTGGACTTTCCCGGCCAAGGGCGCTCCTTCTTTTCGACCGCCCTAGGGGTTCAGTATACCGAGGGAAAAGCCACCTTCCGGGCCGACTACGCGGCCAGCGCGGCCCTGCCGGCCGAGCAAGTGGAACTGGGGGTTTCGCTCAAAGGCGACGACCCGGACGGGTTGGATTTTTCCGTCCTTCATGAGTCGGGCGCCTTCGGCCCATTTAATGGCGCAAGGCTGGGGGCCGTGAAGGGATTGGGCTTTTTGGACGGGGAGCTGTTGGAAGACGCCCAGATCCAAGCCCGATTCCAGGATTTGGCGGAGCTTTCCGGAAAAAATTTCACGGACCTAACAGCCTCTTTCCGGGGGCGTTTGTTTCGCCGGTTGGAAGCCCAGGTGGGCGCCCGCTTGATCCAAGGCGGGACGCTTTTGGGTGAGGCCCGGCTTGCCTGCGAGTTGAATTCCCATTGCTCGATTTTTTTGGACGGGGAAAACCTGGGGGGCAACCCGGTCCCTTGGCCCGAGCCGCAGGACGCGCCGGGATTTCACCTGATGGGCGGGGTCACCCTGACCCTGTAAGGAAGGGTGGAATCGGCGGTTCGGTCGGTTTTTTCGTCCCTTGGCCCATCGGGGGGACTTCGCCTTGACCCCCCCGAAAGCGCGTGTTAGTTTTGACCCATGAGACCCCGGCTCCATCCCGCCCTTTTTTCGTCCCTTTTGTTTTTCCTTTTATCTGCCTCCCTTTGGGCGCAGGATCCGGGAACCAGCGGGGCCGATATCCTCAAGACGCCCATCGGCGTGAGGGCCCAGGCCATGGCGGGGACTTACACGGCTTTTGGGGACGACGTCTATGTGATCGGCTATAACCCGGCGGGTTTGGCGCGCATCGCGAAGTACAGTTTGGGGCTGGATCACATGGAAGGGTTGGGGGGCGTTGAAACCGAAGCCTTGAGCCTGGCCATCCCGACCCGCTCCTACGGCAATTTCGGCGGACAGCTGATCTATCGCCATATGCCGCCGATTTCCAATACCTTGGCCACCGACCCGGTCGTCCAGGTTTCGGACGTGGTTTTGACCGTCGCGGACGCCCAACAGTTCGGGGCCCTGGCCGTGGGGGGATCCCTCAAAACCCTTTTTTCAACCCTCGGCAACAAGCAGGCGCTGGTGGAAGCCATTGACTTGGGCGTCAAGTTCCAGCTGGAGGGAACCGACCTGGCCTTCGCCCTCCAGAACCTGGGCGCGGGGGTGGAGTACCAACCGGACCCCGCCAACGTCTCCGATCCCTTGCCCCTGACCGCACGCTTTGGTTTGGCCAGGCCCCTGATTGTTTCCCCGGTCTCAACCCTCTTGGCGGGGGCGGAGGCTTTTTACGTCAATGACGAGGGCCTGCAGGCTTCCCTGGCTTTGGAATATTGGTACCGCAGCGTCTTGGCTTTCCGGGTGGGTTATCGGTTCAGCCATGCGGACAACTTGTCGGGCGGTTTGTCCGCGGGGGCGGGATTTCGCTTCAACCTGGGGGGGCTGGATGGGGAAGTGGGTTATGCCTGGCGGCCCGCTTCGGTGGGTTCGGACTTCCTGGTCAGCAGCAGTACTTTTGGCCTCCTTTTGTGGCTCTAAAGGGCCCCCAGGCCTTAAAAACCCAATAAAAGCCCGCCTAAACGCTTGACAAGGCCCCTCTTCGCCCATAAACTCTTGAATTCTTCGACCTACCGAGTGGCTTGTTGAAGGAACATTTTCAGTGATCCCGCAAGGGTTTTATCGACAGGGAGGCAGTGCATGTACGCCGTGATTCAGACGGGTGGAAAACAATACCGCGTTTCCGAAGGGGATGTCATTACGGTGGACCGCGTCCAGGGCGAACCGGGCGATCCAATCGTTTTCAGCAAGGTGATCCTCCTGGAAAACGCCGGCAAACTCCAAGTGGTTTCCAACGAGATCAAGAACGCGAAGGTGACGGGCAAGATCTTGGGCAACAAGCAGGGCAAGAAGATCCGGGTTTTCCGCTACCGCCGGCGCAAGAACACCATGCGCACCAAGGGCTCGCGCCCCAAGTACACTTCCATTTCCATCGAAAAAATCACGACGGCTTAAGGGCCAGGGAGGCAAGTCATGGGTCAGCATAAAGCGGGTGGTTCCACCCGGAATGGTCGCGACAGTAACAGCCAAAGGCTGGGGTTGAAGGCTTACGGCGGGAATTACGTGACGGCCGGCAGCATCTTGGTGCGCCAGCGGGGTTTGCGCTACAAACCCGGCCAGAACGTGGGCGTGGGCAAGGACGATACCTTGTTCGCGACGGTCGCCGGTTTGGTGACCTTCCGGGAGTACAAGAAGGGCGGAAAAATGATCAGCGTGGAGCCGGCCAAGGCCTAATCCCGCTTTTGAGCCGTTCAAACCCCGCCCATCCGGGCGGGGTTTTTTTGTTTCAGGGCAAGTTGAGACCTCTGGCCATTCGGATCAAACGGCCGCCCGAGGCCTCGCCCCAAGGATTCCCACGGGAAATCGTGGCGTTGTTTTGGGCCGGCCTTTTCGGGCGCCCAAATTGTTTTCCAACAGGACCCACATGATCATCGATGAAGTCTCTTTAACCTTGGAAGCCGGCGCGGGCGGCAACGGCTGCCTGAGTTTCCGCCGGGAAAAATTCATCCCCCGGGGCGGGCCGGACGGCGGCGACGGGGGCCGGGGCGGCAGCATTTACCTGGAAGCCCGGCTGGATTGCCACACCTTGGTGGACTTCACCTTCCGGCCGCTTTTCACGGCCCACCATGGCCAACATGGCAAGGGCAAGAACATGCACGGCAAGGACGCCGAGGATGTGGTGGTGCCCGTGCCCGTGGGCACCATGGTGCTGAGCGAAAAAGGGGAGCTCATCGTCGATATGGACGCCGCGGGCAAGAAATTCCTCATCGCCCGGGGCGGCCGGGGCGGCCGCGGCAACACGACCTTCACCAGCTCGGTCCACCAGGCGCCCCGCTTGGCCGAAAAGGGCGAGCCCGGCGAGAAAAAAATTGTGCGCCTTGAGCTCAAGATGCTGGCGGACGTGGGGTTGGTGGGTTTCCCCAACGCGGGCAAGTCCACCCTGCTTTCCCGGGTGAGCAAGGCCCGCCCCAAGATCGCCGATTACCCTTTTACGACCTTGGAACCCCATTTGGGGGTGGTCCAGCTTTCCGAAAACCGCAGCTTCGTGCTGGCGGACGTGCCGGGCCTGATCGAGGACGCCAGCGAGGGAAAGGGCCTGGGCATCAAGTTCCTGAAGCATTTGGAGCGGACCCAATTGCTGCTGCACCTCGTGGAACTGAGCCAGATGGAGGACTTCGCCGCGCTGGAAAAGCAGATCAAGACCATCCAAAATGAGGTGAAGAAATACGGCGGAAAGTTGGCCAAGACGCCCCGACTATTGGTGTTGACCAAGGTGGACGCCTTCGTGGACGAGAAGAAATTGGCCCAATGGAAGGCCAAACTCGAGAAAAAAGCCGGCCCGGTCTTCGTCATTTCGGCGGTCACGGGCAAGGGACTCAAGGAGCTCTTGGAGGCGGTTTGGGAGAAACTGACGGCGCTTTGGGAGGCCGCGAAGAACCAGGTCCCGGCGCCGGTGGAAAAGGTCTATGAATCCAAGGAAAGGTTCCGGGTGGAAAAGGGTGAAGGCGCTTTTTTCGTGACCGGGCCCGAAATCGAGAAGTGGGTGGCCATGACCCAATTCGGGACTTGGGATTCGTTGGAGCGGTTCCAGAAGATCATCGGGCGCATGGGCGTGGTGCGGGAATTGAAGAAGCAGGGCGTGAAGGAAGGCGACGTCATTTATTGCGCGGACCAGGAAATGGTTTTCAGCTCAGGAAATGTGGGGTTCCCCCGTGAAGACTGACCGGCTCAAGAGCTTATCCAGGGTCAAGAAGATCGTGATCAAAATCGGCAGTAGCCTTTTGACGGGCGACGCCTCAACCGGCATCCGGGGCCGTTTCCTGGCGGGGATCGCCGACCAAATCGCCGCCCTCCAGGGGCGGGGCTACCGTTTTTGCATCGTCAGCTCGGGCGCCATCGCCGCGGGGCTTTTTGAGCTCAAGCTCAAGAAGCGGCCCAAGTCCATCCCGCAACAGCAGGCCTTGGCGGCGGTGGGCCAGAGCAGCCTGATGCATGCCTATGAAAAAACCTTCCGACGCCGGGGCCTCAAGGTGGCCCAGGTGCTCTTGACGGGCGAGGATTTGTCCAACCGGCGCCGTTACGCGAACGCCCGCAACACCTTCCAGGAACTTTACAAGCACGGCTTGGTGCCGGTGGTCAACGAGAACGACACCGTGGCGGTCGAGGAAATCAAGGTGGGCGACAATGACACCCTGGCCGCGTTGGTGGCCCAATTGACGGGGGCGGACCTTTTGGTGCTGCTCACCGATACCGACGGTTTTTATGAGATGGACCCCAAGCTCAACCCCAAGGCCCGCATCCTTTCGGACATCAAGGGGTGGAGCGCCCAGTATGAGAAAAACGCCACCTCCTCCCGGTCCCTGGTGGGCACGGGCGGCATGATCACCAAAATCCGGGCCGCCAAGAACATGATGAAGTCGGGCAAGCCCATGGCCATCGTGAACGGCAACGGCCGGGAGGTGCTCCAAAGGCTGATGGCCGGGGAAGCCGTGGGGTCCTTTTTCCACCCGGCCAAGCGCCGTTAGGAGGCTTCATGGAATCCGTATTGGAACAACTCAAAAGCGCCCGGGCGGCCTGGGCGAGCTTGTCCCAAGCCACCACGGGCGTCAAGAACCTCGCCCTGCGGGAAATGGCCGAGGGGCTGGCCGCGGCGCGGGCTGAAATCTTGGCGGCCAACGGCCGGGACTTGGACGAGGCTCGCCAAGCCGGGCTCACGGGCGCCCTCTTGTCCCGTTTGGAATTGACCGACAAGAAAATCGAGGGGATGGTCCGGGGGATCCGGGACGTGGAGGCCTTGGAGGACCCGATCGGCCGGTCGCTTTCCACCGTCACGCGGCCCAACGGTCTTCAGATCACCAAGATGAGCGTGCCCCTGGGGGTCCTGGCGGTCATTTACGAGTCCCGCCCCAACGTCACGTCGGACGTGGCGGCCCTGGCGGTTAAATCGGGGAACTCGATTATTTTGCGCGGCGGCAAGGAATCCTTGAACAGCAACCGGGCCATCGCCGGGATCCTCCGCAAGGCCTTGGTCAAGGCGGGGTTGCCCGCGGATTGCGTCCAACTCATCCCAACGCCCGATCGGGAGGCCGTGCAGACATTGCTGACCGCGACCGACCTTTTGGATCTCGTCATTCCCCGGGGCGGGGAATCGCTCATTCGGACCATCGTGGAGAATTCCCGGGTCCCGGTCATTTTCCAGTACAAAGGTGTTTGCCACACCTTCGTGGACGAGAGCGCGGACTTGAAGATGGCCCTGGAGGTGGTGGTCAACGCGAAGACCTCCAACCCCGCGGTTTGCAACGCGCTGGAGTGCTTGCTCATCCACCGCTCGGCCGCCGCCCGTATTTTGCCGGCTTTGGCGGAGCGCTTAAAGGAATGGGGTGTGGAAGTTAGGGCCGATGGGCCGGCGCGGTCCTGGATGCCGGGCGCCGTGGAAGCGAAAGAAGGGGACTTCGGCCGAGAGTTTTTGGACCTGGTTTTGGCCGTCAAGGTGGTGGACTCTTTGGAGGAGGCCCTGGCCCACATCCAAAAATACGGGTCCCGGCATTCGGAAGCCATCCTGACCAACGATTACGCCAATGCCCAGGTCTTTTTGAAGCGGGTGGACGCGGCCTGCGTCTATGTGAACGCCTCCACCCGTTTCACCGACGGGGGGGAATTTGGTTTCGGCGCCGAAGTGGGCATCAGCACCCAAAAATTGCACGCCCGGGGGCCTATGGGGCTGGCCGAATTGACCACCACCAAGTATTTGATCCTGGGATCGGGGCAGGTGCGGTAACTGTAATCTTTTTTAACACTTTAAAC
>Ga0335069_10008549_pt1 | contig 14641 bp, 21 predicted proteins | sample Lox_Sample_11_FD_206714 | JGI IMG/M metagenome (GOLD analysis project Ga0335069, IMG submission 206714) | Soil microbial communities from Loxahatchee National Wildlife Refuge, Florida, United States - Lox_Sample_1.1 | ecosystem: Environmental > Terrestrial > Soil > Wetlands | place: USA... | reverse complement strand
CATGGACACCACCGCCCTGGCCGTCATCGTGGCGCACTGGCGACGGCAGGCGGACGAGGGCGGCCAGTTCCTGCTGGCCGGCGCGCGCTACCGCTACACCAAGGCGCTGTGGATCACCGGCCTCGCCGACCGGCTGCCGATGTACGACACCGTCGACGAGGCCCTGGCCGCGACTGGCTCCGGGGCCGCGGACGGCCCCGGAGCCAGTGAGCCAGGTGAGCCCGAAGCCAACGCCGACTAGCGGCGGCGGCTCGGTAACCAGCGGTACCAGCGACTGCGCGATCCGCCTTCGCCCGTCCGCACGACGAACCCGATGAGCCAGATCACCAGCACGATCAGGGCGATCCACCACAGGACGTGAACCGCGAACCCGAGCCCGCCGAGGATGAGGGCGAGCAGGAGAACCAGCAGGATGATACCCATGAGCTGATTTACCTTCTTTCTCAGTGGCCGCCTTAGCGGCCGACGTCAGGCCGGACTCCGATTACCCGGTAACCGGGAATCCACACCGGTTCAGGGCTTGAGCCCCTTGCCCGCGTCCTTGACCTTCTCGCCGGCCTGCTTGATGTTGCCCTTGGCCTGCTCGGCCTGGCCCTTGGCCTCGAGCGACTCGTTGCCGACGGCCTTTCCGACGGTCTCCTTGGCCTTGCCCTTGGTCTCCTGGGCCTTGTTCTTGGCCTTGTCGGTGGCACTCACTGCCGTTCCTTCCCTCGTGGTCTTCTTTGTACCCGCTCTCCTCTGCCCCGCCAATGCGGTTCTAACCCGTTTGGCTCGCCCTGCCGGGGTAAGTTCACCCGCCGAGGGGCGGGAAACCAGGAGGCGGCGGTGCCGGGTACTGCGCACGACAACGAGCCGGGACGGCTGACGGGCGACGCCGCCGTGGTGCGGGACGCCTTCGAGCAGCTGCCGGTGATGCTGATGGCGCTGGACGGCCCGGACCATCGCCTGGCCGCGGTCAACGCGGCGTACCGGGCGTTCACCGGGCGGTCGGGCGTGATCGGCGTGGCGTACCGGGACGCCTTCCCCGAACTCGCTGGGCAGCAGGTGTATGAGCTGTTCGACCGGGTGTACGCGTCCGGGGAGGCGGAGACGGGCACCGAGTGGCGAGCGCGGGTCGACCTGGGCCCGCGCGGCGTGCGGGAGATCTTCACCGACTTCACCGTGTCGCCGCGGCGAGCCGCCGACGGTTCGGTCAACGGGCTGCTGATCATGGCCACCGACGTCACCGGCCGGGTGACGGAGCAGCGAGCCGCCCGGCGGCGGGCCGCCGACGCGGAGCGCAGGAACCCGGCCAGCCGCGGGATCGTGGCCGAACTCCAGGAGGCACTGCTGCCCACCGCCCTGCCGGTGCTGCCGCGGGCCAGGATCGCGGCCCGGTACCTGGTGGCTGGGCAGGAACAGGCGGCCGGCGGCGACTGGTTCGACGCGATCCCGCTGGCCGGCGGCGGCGTCGCGCTCGTCGTCGGGGACGTGGTGGGCCACGGGGTGGCCGCCTCGGCGGCGATGGGGCAGCTGCGCGCGGTGCTGGCCGAGCTGCTCGCCGCCGAGCAGGACCTGGGGCAGGTGCTGCGGCGGACCGACGCGTTCGCCGCGCGGATGCCGTCGCTGCGCGCCGCCACCTTCGCGCTCGTGGTGCTCGACCCGGCCTCGGGGACGCTGCGCTACACCACCTGCGGCCATCCCCCGCCGCTGGTCATCGGCGTGGACGGGACGGCCAGGTACCTGGCGGGCACGGGGACGGGACCGCTCGGCACCGGCTCGCCGCCGGTGCTGGCGAGCGACACGCTCGCCCCAGGTGAGCTGGTCCTGCTGTACAGCGACGGCCTCATCGAACGGCCGAACCGGACTATCGCCGAGGGCATGGCCGAACTGGCCGCGGTCGCCGCCGACGCGGCGGCCAACCGGTCGCTCGCCCCCCTGGTGATCGAGCAGAGCGAAGACCCGGCCACGGCCGAACGGGTCTGCCAGCTGAGCGTGGAGCTGCTGACCCGCACCGGTCACGCCGACGACATCACCGCGCTGGCCGCGCAGTGGCTGGCCGCCCCGGTCCCGGCCCTGCACTTGTCGCTGCCGAGCGAACGGGCCAGCCTGACCACGGCGCGGGACGCGTTCGCCGACTGGCTGAGCCGGCTCGACGCCACGGCCGATGACGCTGACGCGCTACACCTGGCCATGGTGGAGCTGTTCACCAACGCGATCGAGCACGCCTACCCGCGAGAGGCGCCGGGGACCATCGAGCTCGACGCGACCCTGGAGGCCGACGGCAGCGTGGCCTGCCGGGTGACCGACCACGGCGCCTGGAGGCCACCCGATCCGGCCGACGGGGACCACGGTCACGGACTGATGGTGGCCGGGCACGTCGTGGACAAGCTGCTGGTCAGCCACCCCGGGGGAACGGCGCCGGGGGGGACTACTGTGACCCTGTGGCACCGGCTGCGCCGGCCCGCCGTCCTGGCCTCGGGCCCGGGCGGGCACGTCGCGGACCCGGCCGAGCCGCCGTTCACCGTGGACACGTCGGTCGCGGCCGGCGCCACGGCCCGGGCGCAGGTCGGCGGCACGGTCGACATCACCACCGCCGACATGCTGGCCCGGCGGCTGCTATCGGTCAGCCGGGGCGGCACCGTTCCGCTGGTCGCCGACCTGACCGGCGTCACCCAGCTGGCCAGCGCGGGAGTCCGCGCGCTGTATCAGGTGAGCGAGCAGCTGGCGGCGCACGGCCAGGCACTGACCCTGGTCACCGCGGCGGGCAGCGCCGCGCACCTGGTGCTCGACCTGGTCCGGCTGGACCATGTGACCGGGGAAGCGGGAGCCTAGGTCGCCCGCATCCGGTTGTTGCGGGCGTCGTGGGTGACCTCGGCCAGGCCGAGTTCCTCCAGCAGCGGCGGCAGGTACATGCCGAACCGGCCGCGGTAGCCGTTGCGCAGGCCGTACCAGCCGCCGACCGGATTGCCCGCAGACCGGCCCCAGGCCTCCACCGTGCCCTCGGCGGCGGGCTTCTTCTCGTCGGCCGCGCCCAGCGGAACCCAGTCGCGCTGCCCCTTCAGCCAGGAAGCGGATCTCCACCTCGGTGGCGCCGGCGCGGTTCCGGCCGAGATACCACAGGTAGGCCAGCCGGGCCGGCGGCTGCCACACGGTCACCTCGCCCCACTCGTGCTCAGCGCCGTCGGCGGTCCGCTCGTAAATCCGGCCGCCCACGCCGCCTTGCAGGACGACCGCCTTGGCCCGGCCGGTCACCGTGTGGTCGGGCGGCCACCAGGCGCTGATGCCTGAGGTCCAGACGGTGAACGCGTGGCCGGCGGAGCAGGCCACGTCGAAGGACATGCGCAGCGGTTCGGTCATCCGGTGTTCTCGGTGTTCTCGGTGTTCTCGGTGTTCTCGGTGTTCTCGGTGTTCTCCGCCAGCAGCCGGAAGCGGCGGGCGGCGTCGCCCCAGACCCGTTCCAGGTACTCCTGGACTGCACGCAGCCCCTCCTCGCGCAGGTGGTAGATCCGGCTGGTGCCCCGGGCCTGCTCGGCGACCAGGCCGGCCTCCTTCAGCAGCCGCAGGTGCCGGGAGACCGCGGGACGGCTGATGGGCAGGGCGGCGGCGATGTCCCGGACCGGCTTGTCGCCCTCGGCGAGCAGGCGGAGGATGTCACGCCGGTTCGGGTCGCCGAGTGCTTCGAACGGGTCGCCGGCGGCGTTGGTAACCACCGGGCTACCGTAACATGCTGGTTACCGAAGCGCCAGAACCGCGGGCCGTGCCCGTGCCGGCCAGGGTGGCCACAAGTAGGCGGTGATCCCGACCGCCCTGACCGGCGTGGGGGTCCCGTCACACTCCTGGGCCGCGGCGTGTCAATGGATCAGACGCTCGCGACATAGGAGGACATCAGCATGGAGACCATGACCGCCCGGATGCCGAACCCCGCGATGGTCATCCCGGAAGCCATGAAGCCGATCCACGCCCTGTTCGGGTCCACCAGTCGGGGCGGCGTGCCGCAGGCCACGCTCGATCTGGTGCACCTGCGGGTCAGCCAGGTCAACGGCTGCAGCCCGTGCGTGGACGGCGGCTGGCGCAAGGCGAGGAAGACCGGCGAGACCGACGAGCGGATCTTCTCCGTGGCGGCGTGGCGGGAGACTCCCTATTATTCCGAGGCCGAACGGGCGGCGCTGGCGCTCGCCGAGGCGGTGACCCGGCTCAGCGACCGGTCCGACCCGGTGCCGGACGAGATCTGGGACGCCGCGGCCCGTCACTACGACGAGCGCGGGCTCGCGGCGCTCGTCCTCGCCATCGCCACGACCAACCTTTTCAACCGGCTCAACGTCAGCACCAGGCAGCCCGCGGGAGCTTGGGGCTGAGCTGGGGTTTCCTGGCCATGGGCAGGATTGCTTACGGTCGGCTTACGGCTCCGGGCGGAACGCCCGGAAATCTTAACCACAACTGAACTTCTTCGGGGTTGGGTCCTAGTAAGTCGTTGGGCATGATTTCTATCAGAGTTCCTTGCTCAGGCGCCGGCCGCTTCCCTGCCGCGGCCGTGCGGATGACATGGAAGGGTCCGCGTCGATAGGGCAACCCTGCAGCCTTATCAACGCGGACCCTCTGCGTTTGCGGGCTGGGAGATCGCCTGGCTGGTCAGGCGGAGACCACGGCGACTATAGTGCGGCCGATCTTGATCTTGTCGCCTTTCTTGAGGCGCTGGGCCTGATAGACACGGCGGTTGTTGAGCCAGGTGCCGTTGGTCGAATTGAGGTCCTGGACGAACCAGAAGCCGTGGGCCAGCTGGAACAGGGCATGGTGGCTGGAGGCGTGGTCGTCGCTGATGACCAGGCTGCCCTGCCGGCCGACGGTGAACTCGGAGTAGAAGGTGTGCGTCTGCCCGCCGGCCTGGACGATGATCTTCTTGGTCGACGGGGTGTCGGTGAGGGTGGACTCGCCTGGGCCGGTGACCGCGGAGACGGCGGCGCGCCAGGCCCCTTTTTCCTGCGGGCTGGCCTCGTCCCACGACGGGAGGGAGCCGGACTGGGCACTCCGGTGGGCTTCGTAGGCGGTCTGGGCGAGACGGTCGAGATCGGTACTAGCCACGAGTCGATAATGCCAGAGCAACGGGACGAACGGTGAGCTGGGCCAGGCCGGCCGCGGCGAGCGTGACCAGGCTGGCCGCGGCGGCGACGGCGGTCAGGCTGGCCGCCTGGGCCAGGACAGGCCCGGCCGCGGCGCCGGCCAGGGTGGCGGCCGCCTCGGCAGTCAGGAAGACCGCGCTGACCCGGCCGAGGACCGGGTTCGGGATCACCCGCTGCATGGCGGTCTGCGGGATCACCAGTGATATGGAGCCGAACGTGCCCACGGCCATCGCCGCGGGCAGCGCGGTACGCAGCGACGACGAGGTGAACAGCGCGTAGTACGCGGCGGCGGTGGCGGTGAGGGCGGCGGCCAGCAGCCGCCCGGGCTGAACCCGGTCCAGCAGCGGCCGGATGACCGGGGCGCCGAGCAGGTAGCCGACGCCCAGGCCGGCCAGCAGGAAGCCGGTGTGCTCGCTGCCGCCGAGCCGCTCCAGGCCGAACGGGATCAGCACCGCGCTGAGCGACGCGTTGGCCGCCAGGAAGATGACCGTAACCGGCAGCAGTGCCCGGGCGACGGGCTGGCGGCACAGGACGCGGGCGCCGCGGACCAGGTCGCGGGCGACCGCGCCGGCGGTGGTGGTCTGGTGATCTTCGGGTTCGCGGCCGGCCGCGCTGGTCATGAACATGGCCGCCGCGGACAGCAGGTAGCTGAGAGCGTCGATGCCGATCAGCCAGCGGGCGCCCCAGGCGGCCAGCAGGACCCCGCCGAGCGGGCCGCCGATTAGCCTGACCGTGCCGCTGCTGGCCGAGTTCAGCGCGTTGGCGCTGCTCAGTAGCGGGCCGGTGCCGACGATGGCCGGCGTGCGGGCTTGCCAGGCGGGCGTGTAGAGGACGACGCCCGCGTTCTCGGCGACCAGCGCCGCGTACAGTACCCAGTACCGTCCGGGCGCGGTGCCGAGCAGCATCGCCGCCACCGCGCCCGCGCAGAACAGATTCGTCCCGATCATCAGGCGGCGCCGGTCCCACCGGTCGGCGGCGACGCCGGCGACCGGGCCGAGGACCAGGAGCGGCAGGTACTCCGCGGCGAGCGTCAGCCCGGTGGCCCGCAGCGAGCCGGTGACCAGGAAGATGTGGGTGGGGATGGCCAGCGTCAGCAGCCAGGAGCCGAACGAGCTGACCAGGCCGCCGGCCCACAGCAGCCTGAAGTCCCGTATCCGCAGCGCCCAGAACACGACCGTCACCCATCCGCCTTCGTTGACTATTCTGACAGAATAGATTTACGCATTACTGCTCTGTCAAGACAGGAGGGGCGTGGACCAACCGGAGATCGGCCGGCAACTTCGCGCGCGGCGGACCGCGGCCGGGCGGACGGTGGCGTCGGTGGCGACCGATGCCGGCCTGTCTGTCCCCTACATCGCCAACCTGGAGAACGGCCGGGGCAACCCGACGACGGCGGCGCTGACCCGGCTGGCCGAGGCGCTGGGCCTGCGGCTGGTCGTCACGCTCGTGCCTGCCGAGGAGAGTTCGGCGCCGGCGGGCGCGCCCGGAATTCCGCCGTCGCTCGTCCGGCTCGGGCGCACCGACCGGTTCCGGTCGGCCGTCGCGGCGATAGCGTCGGGGCTGGACGTGAGCCCGGATGAGCTCTCGGTTCGGCTCGTGGCCGCGCTGGCGGCGCTGGCGCAGGCGATGGGCCGGGATCTGGCCGAGGCGGACTGGTGGCGGATGCTCGACGCGCTAGTGCTGGTGGCCGCCCATCCCGCGGGGCGGGCGCCCTAGATTCGCGGTCAGGAGATTCGCGGTCAGGGCAGCCAGGGGTCGTGCCGGTGCGAGCTGATCGGCACCGCGGTCACGACCGCGCCGATGAACGTCACCAGGAACAAGATGATGAACCCGCCGTAGAAGGTGAGGAACGCGGCGACCAGGGCGGGCGGCAGGACGACCGCGCCCGCACCGAAGGCCACCGCCCTCCGGCTAACCCGCTTCCTGGCGGGCGGATGCATAATCTGGGCCGGGGAGGCTGGCGCCGGGCGGCGTTCGGCCAGCACGGCGGTGACCGCGCTCAGGTCGGCGTAGGTCCGCGCCGCGAGCACCTGGCCGCTGCGGGCGGCGAGCTCCTCCCTGGTCAGCAGGCCGTAGACGTACGCCGCCTTGAGCGCGTCGACCACCCGGTCGCGGTCAGCGTCGGACGCACGCATGTGGCCGCTCGCGGCCGCGGACAGCGGGTCCCATGGACCTATCGCCACCGGCACCTCCCGGGCTCCCGGCTAGGACAACTCACTAGAAGCGTAACGCGCGTGGCTTATCAGCCCTTCCGGGCGGACGGGACCCGGCGGGCCCTGGGGCCTTGGCAGGCGCCGGGCCGGGCGACGCCGGAAGGGGCAACGGCGTGCGTGGCATAATCTTGATCTGCCGTTGGGAGGTCAATGCAAGACGGGCCACGTATTCTAATCGCCGCCGCGCTGGGAAAGATCATCGAGCCCATTTTGCGGCAATCCCTGACCGACTCCACGGTACGGATCGCCGAGGATAAGGCCGCGGTCCAGCGCGCCATCAGTGACCGGCTGAGATTTGACGTGGTCGTCAGCGACCTCACCTGGATGGACTACGCCGTCGAGTACTCGTTCGACGGGCTCGACGTGCTGAATTCGCTGCGACGGGCGGGCCGGCAGACGCCGGTGATCTTCGCCGCGCAAGGCCAGGGGCGCGAGCGCGATTATCTGGACGAGGCGGTCGAGCAGCCCGAGGTGGTGGGCATCTACCGGAAGGCAACCGGGCCAGGGCCGCTTATCGAGGCCATCGGAATCGCGGTCAGCGGGGGCACCCTGGATGTCTCCAGGTTTCCTCCCGGCAATAGCCCGCCGGATATCATGCCGATTCACGCCTATTTCAAAAAGGGCAAGGGCGTGACCGCGGCCCGGCTGGCCGGGGCGATCGCCTCGGGCCGTGCCGTCAACCACGAGACGCTCGCGAGCTCCGCGCATGTCGGGTACGACACCGCCGCCAAGATCGTCGACTACCTCGGCCCCCTGATCAGGGCCCGGCGCGAGCATAACGATGAGCTCAAGATGACGCCCGAGGTGGTCTACCGCTGGTGCGGCGAGCATGCCGCCTACATTCTGAGCTGGTGCCGCCGTAATGGCTACAGCGACATCGCGACACGGGTCACGGCGCCCGTGACCTCCTGACGCCAGCCCGGGCATGCAAGTTCTTGCATGCCCGGGCCAGGAGCTGGCAAGGATCTGCCTGATAGTCGGCCGGCAGGGGCGGTCGGTTCGGTTGCGGAGATAGCGTGTTTTGTCCGACGGTGCCCGGAGAGCAGTCGCCGCCGCGGAGCGCGCGGTGCTCGCCAGGACAGCCCGATGAGGGCGAAGGGGGGGCGCCCTAGGCCCGCCGACCGGTTCAGGTCGATGCGGGCGGGGGCCGGGTGGCCCTGTGATCTGTCACAGGGCCACCCGGGCCATCACGGGTCAGCCACCGAGCCCGGGCTACTCTCTGGATGCTTTGCCATTGCGTCCGCAAGCCAGGCCTTCAGCCGGACGCGGCGTGTTTCGGCTGCGGGTTGCGGGGTCGGCCAGCACACTGGACGGAGACCCAGACAAAGGAATGGCTGATGAGGCTCGAGCCGCTGTACCGCATCCGCTTCACCTACCCTGAGAGCTGGGCCGTCGGCCTGGACGGCGGCTGGCAGCAGATGCTCTTCATCGCGGAGGGGCGCTGCGAGGGGTCGGTAACCGGGCGGTACCGCGGCGCGAACTTCGCCCGTAAGGAGGGTGCGGCCGGTCCCTTCAGGCCGGACTTCCGGGCCGTCATCGAGACCGACGACGGGGCCGTGATCATGGTGGAGTGGCACGGGTACGGCCGCGCCTACCCGCCGGAACGCCGCCAGATCGTCGGAGCCATGTTTCACCTGGCCGACCGCGAGCCCTACCGGCGGCTGAACGACGCCGTCTGCGTCTGCACCGGCGAGGTCCGCGCACCCGGCGATCCAGGCCAGCCCGGCCCCGATCTCGTCATCGACGTCGCCGAACTGATCTGGGAACCCATTGCCGACTGACGCGCCGAGCAGCGCGTCGTGGATTACCTGGCCGGGTGGGCCATGGTGTCGAGCACCGCGGTCGCGGCGAGGATCAGGATGTCGTTCTCACCCGGGGCCACTTCGACGCCGTAAGTATCCCTGACCCGGAACCATCGCTTAGATACTTCGGCGACCTTCGCCCCGTCGCGCTCGATCTGGTATTCGTGGTCGACGATATTGCCCTCGACGTGCAGGTCCTCGCCGTCCTCGATCTTGATGATCCATCGTTCGCGCAGTGGCGTGATCAGGGCCTTCTTGACGATGGCGATCCGGTTCCCGTCGGGCCCTTCGATCTCCATGCTGTCTTTGATGTGCAGCATCCGTTCCTGGATCTTGGCCAGCTCGCGCCCGTCCATGTCCTTGAACACGATGGTCTTCCGAATCCGCAGCGCCTTGCCGTCGAGCTTGTACACCCGCTCGCCGCGCTCGTTTTCGATGTTGTAATCGTCGCCGACGGAGATCATGCGCTGGCGCATCTGGTAGCGCGTGGCCTCCTGGTCAAAGCGCCGTTCCTCCCGCCTCTTCCTGCCGAACACTGTCAACGCCCCCATTCTTCGACGCAGGCCTGTGGTACACGCCCAGTATCGGCCGGCTCGCGGCAGGCCGCATCACCCGTCGGGGTGAGCGGGTTCAGCCGCCCAGGCCGGCGGCCTGAGCGCCAGCTGGAAACCCAGGCGCTGGCCATCGTGAGCGGCCCGTGATGACCCAGGCCGACCTGCTCGCGGCCGTGCAGCAGACCCTGGAACCGGCGCACGCTTCGGTCTGGATCCGGCAATAGCCGGCCGGGCGGAACGACGCGCCCAGCCCGTTCGGCTTCAAGGCCTTTGCTCTTGCCCTGTCCGGCACCAGTGACCGATCCTGTGAATAGAGGTGGCGGCCGGTCAGGAAGGTGGCGAGATGGGCTCATCGACGCGAATCATCCGGGCGGTGCTGCTGGCGGCCGCCGGTGCGGCGCTGGTCGCCGCGGCTTACCTGCTCCGCGAGAAACACCAGGAGGCCGAGGCGGCCGTGCAGAACATCCAGGACCAGCTCAATGCCCTGGATCCGGCCACGCGGGCCGCGGTCATCGCCCGGCTGACCTCAGATGAGGTCAAGAGAGTACGCGGCGACTAGCTCACGATCTCCGACCGTGGCCGCCTCACTGGTCGCCGCCGGGTTGCTCAGCGCCGCCCTGTTCCCGGCCGGGGCGCAGCGCCTCCTGTCCCGTGGTCCGGTCGGCCGCCTCTGAGCCGGTGATTCCCACATCCGCCGGCGTGAGCGGCGCTGACCGGTGCAACCCCACCGCGATGAGGGGGTAGACCAGGACCGACAGCACGCCCGCGCCGACCAGGGCGGCGGCATTGGCGGGGAGCATGACGCCATCGCGCTGGCCGATCTCGACCAGGGCAATCAGCAGCGGCAACGTGGTCGCGGTGATGAACGTCATCTCCACCCGCTGCCGGGCCGGGAGGGCACGCCGGTAGACCAGCAGCGAGGGCAGGCCACGGACGATCAGCAGCAGCAGGAAGAAGACGAGCAGGCGCAGCGGGTCCTGGGCGATGGCCTTGAGGTCAAGGGTCATGCCGGAGGAGACGAAGAAGATCGGGATGAAGATGCCGTAGCCGACCGCGTCGAACTTGCGCTCAAGGCCGGCTGTGTCCATGTTGAACCGCTGGGTCCAGGCCCGCAGCACGATCCCGGCCAGCAGGGCGCCGAGCACGACGTCCAGGCCGAACCGGCTCGCGATGGCGAGCAGCAGGAACAGCAGCACCACGGCCCAGCGCAGCGTGGTCTGCCCGGTGGCATCCTGGCCCTCGCGGATGATCCGCTGGACCGTGCTGCTCCTGGCTAGCCAGGGCGCGGCGGACAGGACGATGGCGAGCGCCCCGACCAGGGCCACCGAGGCCAGCGCGATGAAATTGCCCCCGCCCGGTGAGGAACACCGCGATGATCAGGATGGGAAACAGTTCTCCGGCGGCGCCCGCCGCGTACACGTACTGGCCGAACCGGCCGCCGAGCATGTCATTGTCCCGCAGGATGGGGAGCAGCGTGCCCAGCGCCGTGGTGGTCAGCGCCAGGCCGACCGGCACGTAGTCCTTGATGTAGCCGAACGAACCCAGGATCGCCGTCACCCCCACAGCGATCGCCGCCGAGATGAGCCAGCCACCAATCGCCAGCTGGCCCGGCCGTTGCCGGAGCAGCTGCGGATCCAGCTCGTAGCCAGCCAGCAGGAACAAGAAGCCGAGCCCGATGTTGGCCAGCAGCGCGATGTTGGACGTTTCGGCCAGGCCGAGCACATGAGGGCCGATCAGGACGCCGCCTATCAGCAAGATGACAACCTGCGGGATCCGCGGGCCGGGCAGGACGGCGACGACGAGCGGCGCGAGCGCGGCCACCAGCGCTACGGCAACCAGGTCCACCAGCCCCTGGTTGAGATCCACGACGGCCGCCTAACCGGGCGTATGTTCGGCGGCCGCCGCCGGGACACCGGTTCCTGGTGCGGGTTCGGCGGCCGGGAGCAAGACGGTTGCGGCCAGGCCGATCAGGCCGATGACCGCCAGCACGAGCATGGCGATGCCGTAGGACCGGCTGGCGTCGGCCAGGCCCGCGATTTCATATCGCTGAACAGCATGGTGGTGAGGATGTAGACCGGCGGGATCAGCAGGGCGGTGCCGACTCCCTCGAAGATTGAGTTGCCCAGGATCAGGATGCCAAGGCCGGGCGAGACGGCACTGAGCACCGCGCCGACCCCGTAGACCCACAGCCCGATCGTGAAGCACCGTTTGCGTCCCCAGCGGTCCGTCAGCTTCCCGCACGGGATCATCAGGGCGGCCATGACCAGCAAGAACAAGGTGATGCACACCTGCACGCCCTGTACGTCGGTGTGCAGGTCGGCGCTGATGTCATTGATCATGACGTTCATGTTCGAGCCCGCGAAGCTGCAGATGAACTGGGCCAGGGCCAGCGGCAGCAGCATCCTGCGCAGCGACTTGCCCGGGAGCTGGCGCGGATCGAATCCGTTGGCGTTCATCGGTTGTTTTCCTCCTGCTCACCAGCCGTTTCCTAGCCGCGGAAGACACCGCTGGGTCATCGGCTAGCACACTGACATGACGATCCGCCCACCACATCACCCACCGTGGGTGGTACCGGCATCTGGCCTCGGCGGGCGGCGCCTCCAGCCGGCCGGCCTCCGCTGGCGTGCCTCGGATAAGGGGATGCCGAGGAATAGGCGCGTCCTGCGCGGGCAGGGGGTGGGCTCGACGCCTGCGCGAGGAGGACATGATGAGCCAGTGGGGGCGCCCGCGTCATGCTGGCACCCGGCACAACAGGCGCGTCCGCGGCGGCGGGACGTGGGCCGATCAGGACCGCCGGCTGAGCCGGCACCAGCTCGGCCGGCTGCACCGGAAGAAAGGTCACGTCGAGACCTGGTCCGGGCAGGTGCGGCGGCTGGACCGGCGCGGCTCCCGGCGCGATCGCTACGTCGCGGGCATCCTCGTCCTCGGCCTGGCGGTGGTCGCGCTCAGCGCCGGCGGGACGGCGCTGATCGTCTTCGTGGTGGTGGCCCTGCTCATGATCGGCTGGCGCCGAGCCCGGCCCCGGCAGCGCTGACAACGAGTCTCCCCGGAATAACTCAGCGGCACTCCGTTGCCGACCCGGCCGCTGCCTACCTGGCCGGGGGCGCCGCGGGGGCGGCTACCGCGCGCGGCAGGATGAACTGCTCGATGGCCTTGGCGAAACCGTCGTCGTCATTGGAGGCGGTTACCCACGTGGCCTGACGCTGCACCTCGTCGCTCGCGTTGCCCATCGCGATGCTCAGGCCGCTCCGCTGGAACATCAGCACATCGTTCGCCCCGTCGCCCAGGGTAGCGATTTGCTCCAGCGGGATCTGGTAGTACTGCGACAGGCGCTCGGCCACGACTCCCTTGTTGGCCTCCGGGTGCGTCACATCGAGGTAGTACGGCTGTGACCTGGAGGCTGAGACATGCGCCCCGAACTGCCGATCCACCGCCGCCTCGCAGCGCTCCACCCGGTCGTGGTCATTACTGACACCGACGATCTTGACCGTCCGGTCCAGCAGGCTGTCGTAACCGGGTACGATCGTCGGCTGGAACTGGACAGTCGCTGCTTCCCGCTTCGCGTGCGGCGCATCAGGATCGGTGACATACCACTCGGTGCCGCGGTAGATCCAGGGGTACAGGCCATGCGCGCGGATCACGTCGATGACGGGCGGTGCGACATCGGACGGTACCGGAAGCTCGTCGGCAATGGTCAGGTCCGGCTGCACGATGATCCCGCCGTTGAAGGCGGCCATCGGCCCGCGCAACTCCAGCGGGTGAATCAGCATGCGCATGCCGCGCGGCGGGCGCCCGCTGGTGATGGCGAACAGCACACCCCGCTGGTGCAGCTTCTCGATCGCTTCGATCGCCCGGGTGGTCACCACCTTTGCGCTGGTGACCAGGGTGCCGTCCACGTCCGCCAGGACCGCGGCGATCGGCTGGGACGGCGGAACAGGAGCCTCAGTCATGTGTTCGCCCTCTCTTCTATTACCGAGCCGGGGTGCCGTATCAATTCGGCCCCTATCCAGGCGCGTGGCACGCGCGCACTTGGCCATGATCGATCAGCCGGGCTCCTCGTATGTGACCGGCAGCCGACGTGCCCGTGAACAATCGGCGCGGCGCAGCCAGCTCAGGGCTTTCCTTTAGCGTGCCGGTAAGGACAAACTAGCGTTGAATTCATCCAAGGGGTATATCCGGGTGGGGAGATACCGCGCCTGAGAACCACGGGGCGATAAGCTTTGGCCATGGCCGAGCATCGACAGGAATTTCATCGCGAGCTAGAGGCAATCGAAGCCAACGTCATCGAATTGTTCGGCATGGTCGCTGAGGACCTGCCCAAGGCGACAGATGCTCTCCTGACCGGCAACAGCGAGATTGTCCGGACTCTGGCGCAGCGTGACCGCGCTATCGACAACCTCTACCCGAAGATCGAGGAACTGGTCGACCGGGAGCTTGTACTGCAGCAGCCTATGGCGTCGGACCTGCGCTTCCTGGTCTCCGTGCTACGGGTCGTGCCCGAACTCGAACGTTCCCATGACCTCGTCGTCGACATCGCCCGGCGGGCCAGCTATCGCCTTAACGAGGACCTCTCGCCGCGTGGCCGGGGCCTCGTCGAGCAGATGGGGATTGTCGCGTCCGACATGTGGCGCGAGGTAGTCGACTGCTGGCGCGAGCGCGACCGTTCCGCTGCGGCTGCACTTGACGACCGTGACGATGAAATGGACGAGTTGTTCGCCAGCTTGATGGCCGAGCTCGGTTCAGGACGGATGACGCTACCGGTGACGATGGAGATGACGCTGGTGGCACGCTTCTACGAACGTCTGGCCGACCACGCGGTCAACATCGGTCGCCGAGTGATCTACCTCGCAGGATCTATACGGCCGCCGGGTCCGGGGGAGTAGGCTCCGCTGGCGTGATCATGGCTGCTGGGCCTGGCTTGAGCTCGACCGTGCCGCCCGGTCCGGGCAGCACGACCAGTTGCGTCCCGAACG
>Ga0335069_10008548_pt1 | contig 14642 bp, 12 predicted proteins | sample Lox_Sample_11_FD_206714 | JGI IMG/M metagenome (GOLD analysis project Ga0335069, IMG submission 206714) | Soil microbial communities from Loxahatchee National Wildlife Refuge, Florida, United States - Lox_Sample_1.1 | ecosystem: Environmental > Terrestrial > Soil > Wetlands | place: USA... | reverse complement strand
CGGATCGAGAGCTTTTTTTATTTCACCTTCATAATCTACCTCCGTCTCACCGCTCTCGCGCGAGAGAGGTGTTTTAGGTTTAGGTTTAGATGTAGATTCTTTTATATACTTCGGGTCACTGTCAGTTACCAGTTCACTTCCCGACCGGTGACTACCAGTTACCACCTGGTCTGCTGGCCTGTCACCGTGAGTTACCGGTTTACAACCCGACCGGTCACTACCAGTTACCAGTTCGGGGAGCTTCCAGTGCTTTGCATCGAGGAGCCGATATTTGTTTGGCTTGCCATGTTCCTTTAGGACCAGGATCATGTTAGCGGCTTCAAGCACTTCAACCTCACGGATCGCCTGCATCTTGCTCATTCCCCATTCGTCGGCTATCGTAGTGAGGGATGGCCAGCACTCGCGGGCGGCATCGGCATGGCGCAAAAGGCTGTTGTAGACGGCGCAACCGAATGGGCCGATTACCGGTCCGGCGCGGTCAACGAGGTCTCGCTGCGCGATGTAAAAGTCTCGTTCGCGGATGTCTTTGACCTGGATTGGATGATCAGCGGACGGCTTCATAGCACACCGCAAAGTGTTGCGACTTTTGTTGCGACCCCGAAAGCGGAGCAAGCAACATCAACGCATCACGGCGCACTGGGCGCAAAGGGGGTGGTTCGGAAGTAGTTGAAATTGCAAGAGATGCCTCAGAGCACGATGGCTTCCTAATCCATGTGCCGCATGTTCGAGTCATGCCGGGGGCACTTGCCTATCATCGTTCACAGATCATCGACGGATCAATGCGACTATCATCTTTTTTTGTGACCAGGGACACACTTTCTAGATTATGGGGGTTGAAAAGTGAGATGAATCTATTTTAAACTCACTTTAGGGTTATGAACGTAACATGGCAATCAAAAAATATTTGAAACATGAAAATAGTGTGATATACTTAGAAAGAGCATTAAATATAGGGAGGTAACCAATGAAAAGGAAAATACTTTTTGTTTCGATAATCCTTCTGGCCTCTGCTCTCGCCGCGCCGTACGCCTTCTGCGGGGAGATGAATGAACCGTATTCAAACGGTTCGAGCTCAGGCGAGTCCATGCTTTTTGACCTCCTGTTTCTGCGTCCATTAGGGATAGCCGCCTGCGCAATCGGCACAGCCGGGGCTATCGTTTCACTGCCTTTTACGATCCCGACGGGAACGGCTGGCGATGCGGTGAAAGCGCTCGTGACCGCGCCAGGCAATTACACCTTCGTGAGGCCGCTCGGGCAGTTAGAGCCACCGTCTTCGAATTATTAGAATTCACTCTTACGTAAAGGATTCCTGCGGGTCTTACCACTACGACATTGAACCGGAGAGTTCGATGTGCGTCCATCAAATTCAGAACTGATCAACGCCACTCACCAGTTTTCGAGAACTATCGGCAAAATCGCTATAGGATCGTCAGAAATCGGGGTGAAATTTATGTAAATTGCTCATCTCTCGATAATCAATAGTGGGACAAGTGCTTTCCCAGGACGAATAGCCCGATAAGTAAGGGCAAAACTAAAGAGGGAGATTAGGTGGACACCATGGGCAAAGAGAATAGAGATTACCAGCAGCACCTTTTAAACCAGCTGACCTATACGCTCTCGAAAGATATGTATTCAGCAACGCCGAGGGACAAGTACAACGCCGCTGTCCTGTCCATACGGGCCCAGATAGTGAATAAATGGATAAAGACGCAACAAGCCTACTATAAGGTCGACGCGAAAAGACTCTACTACCTCTCTCTCGAATTTCTCATGGGCAGGCTGCTTAAGAACTACCTCATCAATCTCGACATGCTGGAGGTTTACCGGCAGGCCATCGACGTGTTTGCCACGAACCTCGAGGATGTGTTCGAATATGAATCGGACGCAGGGCTTGGCAACGGGGGGCTCGGCAGACTTGCTGCGTGCTTTCTCGATTCCATGGCCACCCTGGACTATCCCTGTTATGGATATGGCATTCGATACGAGTACGGAATCTTCACGCAAAGAATAAGGGATGGCTATCAGACCGAAGCCCCTGACAACTGGCTCCGCTACGGAAACCCCTGGGAGTTTCCCAGGCCGGAGCTTTTGTACCCTATCCACTTCTACGGGAGGGTCGAGTGTCATGCCAACTCGCAAACGGAATGGCTGGATGCCGATGAGATCCTGGCCATGGCCTATGATTATCCTGTGCCGGGGTTCAAAACGGAGACGGTCAATACATTGCGTCTCTGGGCCGCAAAGTCCACACGTGACTTCGATTTCGACTATTTCAACAGTGGCGACTATGTGCGAGCCGTTGAAAACAAGAACAATAGCGAGAATATATCCAAAGTTCTCTACCCCAACGACCTTTCTTTGGCGGGAAAGGAGTTGCGCCTTAAGCAGCAATACTTCTTTGTTGCAGCAACGCTCGCCGATATCATCCGACGATACAAGAAATTTCACCCTAATTACAACGAACTGCCCCAGAAGGTGGCAATCCAGCTGAACGACACGCACCCGTCGATCGCGATCCCGGAGATGATGCGCATACTTGTTGATGACGAAGGCTTCTCCTGGGACGCAGCAAAGAAACTGACGCTTCAGACTTTTGCTTATACCAACCACACGATACTGCCCGAAGCCCTTGAAACCTGGTCGGAGGGCCTCTTTGCGCACATGCTTCCCAGACACCTGCAGATAATACAGGAAATGGACAGGAAGTTCATGATCCAGGTGGCGAGAAGGTTTCCCGATGAGCCCGAGAAGAAAAAAGCGATGGGTATTATCACGGGCGATAATGACAGGGCGGTTCACATGTCGAGGATCGCGATAGTGGGATCTCACACGGTGAACGGCGTCTCTCAGCTTCACAGCGAGCTCTTGAAGACACACGTGTTCAGCGATTTTTACATGATGTTTCCGGAAAAATTCCAGAATGTCACGAACGGAATCACGCACAGAAGGTGGCTTCTGGAATCGAACCCGGGACTCTCAGCGCTTATCACCGAGGCGATCGGCGACGGCTGGACCACCGACCTCGAAGAACTCAAAAAGCTGGACGCTTTCGTTGAAGATTCTAGTTTTTGTACACGCTTCCGCGAGATCAAAGACGAGAACAAGATGAGGCTCGTCAGGTTCCTGGAGCGAGAATCCGATCTGTCCTTTACCCCGCAGTTCATGCTCGATTGCCAGGTCAAGCGGTTTCATGAGTATAAGCGTCAGCTTCTCAATATCTTTCATGTGATCACGCTCTACAACAAAATTAAAGAGGGCAGGATAGACGAGAACTATACGCCAAGGGTTGTCATGTTTTCCGGCAAGTCGGCGCCGGGTTATTTGCTTTGCAAGCTTGTGATAAAGCTTATCCATAACGTCTCGGAGGTGGTCTCTGCCCACCCGCTCGTGAGGGACAAACTTGAGGTGGTATTCGTGCCTAACTACGGCGTGACCCTGGCCCAGCTCATCATGCCAGCGGCTGAATTGTCCGAGCAGATTTCCACGGCGGGATATGAGGCCTCGGGCACGGGTAATATGAAGTTTGCTCTCAACGGGGCTTTGACCATTGGCACCTATGACGGGGCAAACATAGAGATACGCGAAGAGGTGGGAGAAGAGAACTTCTTCCTGTTCGGGCTCAACGCGGAGGAAATAATCGACTTGAGGTCCCACTACGATCCCCGCGCGCTTATCGATAAGAATCGCGATCTTGCGCAGATCATGCAGCAGCTCTCGAGCGGCTTCTTTTCGCCGGAAAACAAGGACCTGTTCCAGCCGATCGTTAATACTATTATGGATGGTGATCGATATTGCATCCTTGCGGACTATGCATCGTATATAGAATGCCAGGAAAAGGTCTCACAGGTATACCGCGACAAAGAGAAATGGACCAGGATGGCTGTGCTGAACGTGGCTCGTTCGGGCAAGTTCTCCAGTGACCGGGCGATCAACGAATATGCGAGGCATATCTGGAATATCACCCCGGTCGATATTGAATAAGAGCGCTTAAAGCGCCGAGACGTAAGACGTGATTGAGCCTAAAGCCGTGATCTCACGGGTAGGGCGCGGACTACCACACCTCGCAAAACCTGCTTGACTTCAATCCTATGCCATGATAGTTCATTTTCACGTATCAAAGAAGATAGCGACAAGAAGAGATGGGAAGATATCCACACATATTTCAAACAGGCCGGATCGGAAAGCTCGAAACCAAAAACAGGATTAAATATGCTGCAACAGAAACAAATTTCCCTTTCGGTGACGGATATGTGACGGACAGAGAAGTGGCGTACATGGAGGCCCAGGCCCGGGGAGGGGCGGGGATCATCACCACGCAGGGCGCGTACCCTGACGAAAAAGGTGAGGGGAAGGGCTTCAAAGGCATGATGGCAATATCGCATGACCGATTCATACCGGGGCTTACACGCATTGCCGATGTGATTCGCGCGAACGGCGCTCTTTCTTGCGTGCAGATACTCCATTGCGGCAGGGAAGGCGGCGTTGATCTTGATTACTGTCTCATGCCCTCCGTTGTTCCACAGAAACTTTCTTATTTCAAGCCTCCGAGGGAGATCACGAGGGATGAGATCACCCAGGCGATAAAAGACCATGTAGAAGCAGCGGGACGAGCGCAGAGGGCGGGTTTTGATATGATCGAGCTTTCCGGTATCGTGGGCTACCTCATGTCGACCTTTCTCTCCCGATACACTAATAAAAGAACCGATGAATACGGCGGCGATATCCGAAACAGAGCAAGACTCATGGTTCAGATCATCGAGGGCGTGAAGAGACGGGTAGGGGACATGCCGGTGGGCATCAGGCTTTGCGGCAATGAATTACTTGACGATCGGGGCGGTAACACCATGGAGGAGAGCATAGAAAGCTGCAAGATTGCTGAAGAGGCGGGGGCTGACTATGTGAGCGTGACCATCGGATGGCACGAGTCTTCACAGTCGGTCATCACCCGAGACGTACCCATGGGACACTGGCTCTTCGTGGCAGAGGCCGTGAAAAAGGCTGTGAACATACCCGTTATGATGGCCTTCCGCCAGTGTCTCCCCCATCTTCCCGAAGCAGCCGTGGTCTCCGGCAAAATCGATTTCTGGGAGATGTGCAGGCCCATGATTGCGGATCCGGAACTTCCCCGGAAGGTCATGGAAGAGCGGGAAGATGAGATCATTCCGTGTATTGCATGCAATCTCTGCTTTTCACGACTCTACTATCATCAACCGATCATGTGCTCGGTCCGTCCAACTTTAGGCCATGAAGGTGAGACGAGTTGGGGCTATTATGGATTCTCCAAAGCGAGACAAAAGAAAAAGATTGTGGTCGTGGGCGGAGGCCCGGCAGGGCTTCAGTGTGCGCTTACTGCGGCTGAAAGGGGTCATGATGTAACCTTATTCGAAAAGAGGGGCGAGCTCGGCGGAAACATCCTTCTCGCGTCACGGGTCGATGACGGGGCCGTTGAGCTTCTACGACCAATAAATACATTGAAGTCCCTGTGTGATAAGGCCGGGGTGAGATTTTATGTTGGGGTCCCATGCACGCCGGAGACCCTTGCGGACAAAGACTTAGACGCGCTCGTCATCGCAACAGGCCCTTCGGTGAAAAGCTTTCCTCAAGGGGTGCTCACGCCCAAAGATGTGATCGGAGAGGGCGTAAAGCCTGGGGAGAGAGTTATCATTATCGGAGGGAGCGGCGTGGGTCTCGGGGTAGCGGTATTTCTCTTGCGCCATGGTGATTACCGGATCACGATTGTGGAAGAGAGTAGCAAGATAGGCCGTGACGTAAATCCGTTTTATCTCTGGCAGTACATGGGACTTTTGAAAAAGAAAAAGGTGGCATTTCATATGAGGAGTAGAGCGAACGTTTCCGGGAGCCACCTTGTGCGTGTGTCGGGCGCTTTAGCTGATCAAGCACTCGAGGGCGACAGCGTGATCATGGCTTCATTTGAGTCCCAAAAAGCGGCACCGGAGAAATTTCAGGGTATTGCCCAGGAAGTCTATGTTATAGGTGACGCAAAGAAACCGAGGAGACTCGATAATGCCATACACGACGGATACCGCCTGGGAATGGTGATTTAATGATACCCGTAATCGATGAAGAGGAGTGCACGGGCTGCGGAGCATGTGTAGATGTATGTCCTCCATCGGCCATCTGCCTGGAACATGAGAAAGCCCTCCTAAATACTGATTTGTGCGAAGAGTGCGGTTTTTGCGCGGCAGAATGCCCGGTCAAAGCTATAAAGATTCCCTTTCCCTTATCCCATAACTAACCGATTCGCGGTTTAAGTATCCCAGAAAACGCTCGATAAACTCTATTAGCACCGAATTTGCCCGGACGTATGAGACCTAGGCCCGGCCGGTCATCTATAAAGATCTGCGAGGACAGCATGGAAACCAAGATACTCCTTGAAACCGGGACGAACGAAGCGGAGATTCTCGAACTGTTTATTGACGAGGAAGAGTATCGGGGCTTCTACGGGGTCAACGTTGCCAAGGTCATAGAAATCATTCCCATGCCCACCAAGACGATTAAGCCGCCTGATGCAAAGAGGGGCGTAGTCTGTGGACTTTTCAATCATCGGGACAAGGTCATAGTACTCATCGATCTTGCCCATTGGCTCAAGAAAAAAAGCGTTGAAAAGCGGCCTCCCAACGTGCTTATTACGGAGTTCAACAATGTTGTCACCGCCTTCAAGGTCTCCGGGGTCACGAGAATTCATCGTGTTACCTGGGAAGACATAAAGCCTCTTGATGGCTATATGGATGGCGTGAGCGATGCGGTCACCGGTGTGATCGAACTGGAAAACAAGCTTGTCTTTCTGCTCGATCTGGAAAAAGCCATCAGCGAGTTGAACCCTGAATTGGCCATTAAGAGCTCCTCCTCTGACGATGCGACCCCATTTGAGTTCAATCTGGACAAACCCATAAAGGTCCTCCATGCCGACGATTCAAACGTTATTCGCCACAACGTGAAGCTCCGCCTGGAGGAAAACCACTGTTTTTCGGTTGACTCCGTTATTAATGGAGAAGAAGCGTGGAAACATCTTGTCGCGCTCAAAGAGAATGCACATAAACAGGGCCGTGAACTCACGGATTTCGTGGATGTGGTCCTGACCGACATAGAGATGCCTGGTATGGATGGATATCACCTGTGTAAACGGGTGAAAGAGGATCAGGAACTCAAGACGCTCCCGGTCATTCTTTTTTCCTCGCTCATTACCGACAAACTCGCTCACAAAGGAGAAGCCGTCGGGGCTGACGGTCAGTTCGCAAAGCCCGATTTAAAGCTCCTGGGCTTCATGAGAGAGCTCGTAGAAAAAAGAAGAAAAGCCGCTTAACAAGCCACTAGCAGTAAACGCCGTTTTCCTCCGCCGGAATAAAAGAAAGCCACCGGCTTTAGGTGGGGGGAACCGGTGGCTTCTAATATGGCAGCCCCGTGAAATGATATGGTATGGTGTGGGGCTGATCGAAGTATAACATCGTCTTCTTCTCTGAAAAATGATCAATGTCACACTTTTTCTCCCCGCCAGAAAGACTCGATGACCCGCTCACTACGTGTTTCTGAGACTTGCAGGAAACTCTTTCGTTACCAGTGGTTATAGGGAGCATTGTTGGCGATATATTCGAGCCCTTGACTTGTTGGTCTTTATGTAGCATAAATTGGTTATGTCAGATCCAAAATGGACGCTCGTAGATAATGCCATGAGGCCTCGCAGTCCCCGTAGAGTCGGACAAAAACGCAAGGAGAAAGTGGGAGCGGGCCGCGTTGGGGGAAAATCGGCTAAATTCCCTCCCCGTACCATAACGGCTCTGGAACAGAAGTACAGGCTGGACAGAGGTGGACTATATCTGCCCGATGGCGTGGTCGATCCCTCAGCGCTCAAAAAGGGTTTCGCGAAAGCCAAGACAGAGATACGTTCTATGATTGATGAAGTAGCCGGTTTGGTCGTAAGCGGCGAGCACAAAGTCAGCGAGATAGAACTATCCGTAAGCTTTTCTGCTGATGGAAAGTTTCTTGGTTTTGGCGTGGGCGGCGAGACCTCAATAAAGATCAAAATAGTTCCTTCTTCGTGAGCAAACGCGTTTTTCAAGGTACTCCACCTTCCTTGGTATAGGGTTGCCGCGTCAGGCAGATATCGGCTGTAAAAACATTTAACAAAAGAGAATCAAAGGACGACGATGGAAGAAAAGTATTGGGTAAATATGGCGCTGAAAGTCTGTAGGGAGTGCGGAGAGGTGACAGACCTCAAACCATAACGAGGAGGTTCCGATGCCCTTCTGGTTCAAGATGGCGATGGTATGGTTTATCTTGCTGCTCCTCACAGGATTTCTCAGACGTAAATCGATGCCGAAGGCCATAGGTTTCATCCAGGCTCTGTCAAAGGATAAGACAGACAAATTCCTCGGGAGGTATTCGCTTGTGGTCACATGCGAGAAGATCCGGCTCTTCATCTTTCCGTTGGCTGCATGTATCAGTTTGTACTCCCTCTATCTTTCTGCTTCCGGATACTTCGTCTATTCCGCAATAACCTTTGTGCTGGTCTATTTATTTCTCCTCAATGATTTTACGTACCGCAGAGGGATGATGAGCAAAATCAGAGCCGAAGAGCATCATTCAGAAGACTCCGGCGCATAACGAGACAAAGGATTGAGAGGGTAAAAATATTCGGCTTATGCCAGTATAAATCATCTGCGCTTTTTCATAGCGACAGAGGCGGGCAGGCACAAGGGACAGGTTACACTCGGCCCGGTAGCCGGCAATAGAGAGGATTTGTATGTTACATCATTGAGGTTCCTGAAGGGTAATGATGTTCCTTGCAACATAGATGGAACGGACTGCTTCGCGGAACGCCGCAAGTTTTCGTGCAAAGAGCAGCGAAGCCACGGCGCAACACGCGCCGCCGAGAAGGACTGTCTTGGGCGCTCCGATATGACTTGCGAGACTGCCTGCCATAAGACTTCCGAAAGGAGACATGCCCATAATGGCCATGGCATAGAATCCCATGACCCTGCCGCGCTTCTCGTCGTCCACAACCGTTTGTATGATCGTGTTGCACGAAGCCATGGTTCCCATCATGCCACAGCCCGCGATGAATATGGCGACAAATGAAAAAATCTCTCGATGAGACAGAGAAAAAATCATAAGTCCCAGTCCAAAGAGGAAGCACTCGATCACAGTGAACCTCTCCAACCGCACGACACTCTTTCTGGTGGCAAGGTATCCCGCCGCAACCAATGCGCCTATGCCGAGGGTGCCCATGAGAAAACCGAGTGTGTGCGGCCCGCCGTGAAGAACGTCCCTCGCGAAGACGGGCATAAGAACCTGTACCGGCATTCCCATGATGCTTATGAGGCTGAGCAGGAGCAACAAGTATCGTATTGGCGCAAACCCGAATGCGTACCGATAACCGTCTTTCAGATCATGCCACGGATGCGCCTGAGATTGCTTCCTATCGCTACGTCTGACCTTCATAGCCAGGAGTGCAACAATGATGGCTACGAAACTCAATGCGTTGAGAACGAAACAAATACCCTCCCCGAACCCGGCAACCGCAAGGCCGGCAAGGGCCGGGCCGGCCAGGCGAGCTCCGTTAACCATCATAGAGTTAAGCGCGATAGCATTCGGCAAATCTTCTTTATTCCCTACCATATCGATGACGAAAGACTGACGGGCGGGCATATCAAATGCGTTAATGATACCGAGTGAAAGGCTTAGTAGAAAGATCTGCCAGACTGCAATGTGTCCTGTAAGAGTAAGGGCAGCGAGGATGATCGACTGGATGGTGGCCAAAATCTGGGTGACCAGTAACACCCGGTAACGGCTCGATCGGTCGATAAAGACTCCGGCGAAGGAAGCCAGGATGAACGTGGGGACCTGTCCGGCAAAGCCGACAAACCCAAGAAGAAAGGCTGAGCCCGTGATACGATAGACGAGCCATGATACAGCTATTCGCTGCATCCAGGTGCCTATGAGGGAAAGACCCTGTCCCGCAAAGAATAGGCGGTAGTTTCTATGACCGAGGGCACCCATCATGAGCCTCGAGGCAACACCACTATTTCTGTCAGATCGCTTCGCCACCGTCTCTCCCTTGAGGGTACTGCGTGTGCTCGTTTTTTTCCTTATCCTGGCCCAGCGTTCAGACGCTTGAGAGAGACCATTTGCGCTCTGCTCACCACTGAAGGGTATTTTCCTATTGAATTACGCGAAAGGTCTTTGGCCCTGGACAGTAATCATGCTGAATATCTTCGCTCCATAATCGGCATACAAGCATAGCACGGATAAGAAATTACGCGCAACTCCGGGGGAGAAGAAAGGTACCATCATGCAATCTTGCACATCGATCAAGAGCATCAAACTGAGGATTCCAGTCAAAAGCGTTAACGATGGAAATTGCTGAACAAAACAATGCACGGGTCAGGGGGCGAGGAGCCAGTCCATGGCGCGCGGGCATTCCGAATCAACCACATTGTGGAGCACCTCGACAAGATCGTGGAGCTGATGAGCGTCAACGCCGGCATCAGGAGGGAGTGAAAGGGGAGGGAATTATACCTACTAATCGAGCCTTGGTCTTCTGACGAAGAAACGAGAAGTACGGGTTGAAAGGCAGCATAAGTCCACCAGGCGGTCTGGTAATCACTTCGAGGAGACCATCTCCGAAGGCTTCCCAATACCTAATTTTCTCAACCGGAAGCGAAGCGTCGTAGGTTTCAATCCAAGAATGTCTTTTCGGAGGCCGAAGAACTCCTCTACCTACAAGTGTCGAGTCGTAGGGCGGTCAGACCAAGGTAAGATCGCCGACTGTAATAATGAGTCCGGGAGATAGAGGCTCGGTTGTTAGTTGAGTCATTTTCCGTGGAGCACAGCCACCCAGCGTAACGCCTCAGCCTCGCTGATCCTTCCGAGATACATCTAAGTGTTTTTATTACCCTGGTGCCGCAGGATTACCTTCGAGATAATTTCAAGGGTTATATCATTTCGGCTCACATAGGTAGCTGAGTGGAGTTTGTGGTGATGGGGTTTGTGCGATGGATGTGAAAGGTACACGTTCCATGTTTCGTGTGAAACCATGCATTACGTGAGAAACTACGGTCGAAAATGAATTTGTTTTTGCGTTGTTAACCTATTCTATCTACAATTTTCGTCGGTGATCACAGAAAAAAGATGGAGGATTTAAAGGATTAAGTATAACTTAGTTATGCATCGTGAGACTGGACGCCACTCTACAGGCCCTGCGAACCTGGCATAGATCCTGCATTTCCCTTGGCATGATGTGTAACCTCAACATAACTGGCCCACCCATTAATAAACTGACCGAGACCAAGCAATGTCCGAACTGCAAACGAGAAAACAAGGCCACCGCAGTCGTATGCCGTTATTGCTATTCAACCGTGGACAGGGGTGCATGGAGTGCAAAAATCCGAGCATCCGCCGAAGCGAATGACAAAGAAAAGGGTTTTGTACCAGCCTCCTGTTCCTTGCGGACCTATCTGAACCACAAAGAGAACAGGCACATAAACCGTGTGCGTCTTCGGAGATTCAATCGGCAGAAGGCCGAACTCCAGGAATTGATTCCAGCACAAGACCTGCCCTTGCATGATAGGTTTATCGGCCTAGCACGTCAAGTGATTGCGGAAGGAGTTAGAACAGGCGCTACCAAGGAATGTCCGAACTGTAAACGAGAGAATAATGCCAGAGCAGTCGTATGCCGTTATTGCTATTCAACCATGGACAAGGGTGCATGGCGGGCAAAACCTGAAAGTGCAAAAGAAAGGCGTTTTGTACCAGCTTCCTGTTCCTTGCATACATACTTGAAGTATAAACAAAACAGCCACATAAACCGCGTGCGTCGACGTAGATTGAATGAGCGCAAGTCCGAACTCAAGGAACTGATTCCCAGACAAGAGCCGCCCTCGGATGATAGGCTTGTCGGTCTGATACCTCAGGTCGGGAAAGGGGAGGAAAGAAACCAAAGAGTTGCTACGAGATGGCCGATACAGAATTCCAGGCCGATCCTCCCTGTTCGGTCGCAGGCTATTCGAGGGGACTCAAGCACGTCACAAGGATTATCGGGCATCTGGTCTTATCCCATAAAGATTTTTGGTAGCAGACGCTCTGGCAGAAAATACGGACCAACCGGGGTTTAAGCATAATGAGCCGGGGCACCGATAAAAAAGGGGCCTATTCAATCGAGCCCCCATTCAGCCGAGGGTATTACTCGACCTCTGGACCGATTAATTGGAGGCAGGTCAGTAAGGTCAGGGGAGCTTAGCCAACATTCCACTCCTTTAGTGCGAGCTCGCGCTGCTTACCCTCAAAAACCCAGATAAATCTCCTTTTGAACATGTCATGGAAAGTGATCTGGATCTGTATCCTTTTTGCAGCATAATCGTCTTCACGGAAAAAGAGTAATTCTTCATCTGGACCCACAATCGAGTACCGCTCGCTGATTTGGGCGTTGTGCCCAAATGCGCTGCCCACGCCGGTCACCAGGTGCGCACTGTCCGGCAATGGCATCTTAAGAACCGAAACGTTAAGGGCTGGTCCTTTTCCTTTATTTTTCACGTAGAGAGCCTCGAATCCCTCAGTGTTTTTCGGTGTGAAACCCATGACAGGCATAATCGAATAAGTGAATGTGTCATCTGATCTCTGCTCGGTGTTACTGGAGGCCGCGATAAGAGTCCTTGTCTCCTTCCAGTATTTATAGATGTATATAACCGCAAGAAAAAGCGTTGCGAATGCGGCTGCAGTGACCAGTATATAGAGCCATTGCACCACGATATCGAGTTTGTATAGCGCTGGAATGGATACAAGCAGGATGAACAATGTAGATGGTATCAACCACGGATTAACCTTCTTCAGATTATCTGATAAAGACTTCAATCTCATACTGGGTTGTCCTCGCAAAGGCTAATGGCAATCATGTGATCAGCCGTTCGTACCTGCCCGCCCGAAATCGGGTTAGGGAGTCAGAAGCACATCAGAGGCCGGATCGGGGCCGATGCCCGGTTTACCCTCAGGTAAGCCATCGCTGTTATAGACGATTTGCCCGCAGCACCTTCCTACCCATCCATTGCCAAACCGGAGAAGGTCGATCTTTTTTCCGCAAGAAGGACAGAGAAAAATACCCCGCATCCCCTCCAACTTTATCCCATCATCGGACATGGGAAGGATTATACATGGAAAGTATTAAAAATTTGATACTAATTAAATGCATTAGGAATACACTAATAATTAGTGTATTATCAGAGGGTTTTAAGATGAGTTTGAAGATTAGTTTTTTTGTTGTTTAACTTGAGCTTCTTTCTGATACTGTTCCTGTAGGAGTCGATTGCTCGATTGCCGACTCCAATGACCTCAGCGATCTCTTTGCTCGTCCTGCCGTCCCGTATCAGATTTGCCACCTCGGTTTCCCGTGGAGTGAGACCAAGCTGTTGGATGTTGCGTAGGAAGGGGGATACAATCTCGTTCAGGTTGCCCTCCATAATGCTGAGTAAAGAGCGTTGCCGCTCCTCGAGTTTGCCCTTCATAAGCATTCGGACGTATGGGAGGACGAGTCGTTTCACGTTTGCGACCAGTTGCTGTCCCAGGGCTTCCTTTTCCTCCTGCACCTGATGCAGCAACAACTTGAGCGCCGCGTTGAGCTCTTCCACGACCAGGGTCTTTTTTTCGAGCTCCGCGGTGCGTTCCTTCACTAACTCTTGCAATCTGTCGCGATGTCCCTTCAATTCTTCCTGTGCGCTCTTAAGGGCTGTTATGTCACGAATAAATGCAGTATGCAGGCGGCGGCCGTCTTCCACAAAGTAGCCTCCCGCAATTTCAACCGGAAAGATGGTGCCGTCTTTTTTCCGGTGGTGACGTAGGGGTACTCTGGTAACTAAGTTGTTGATTGCAGCTCTGGTTTTGTCCGGCTCAGAGGAGACGTCGAGGTTCTTTATGCGCAAGAATTCGTCTTCTGTATAACCGTAGAGACTGCACGCAGCACCATTGGCCGCAATGATGTCCCCCGTGTCCCTGTCCACAACGAGAATGCTGTCCTGTGAAGTTTCAAAGAGGGAGCGGAAACGATTTTCGCTCTTTGTTAACGCCTCTAGGGCCCGCCGGCGCTCTGTGACATCACGAATGGTCATGGCCGTCATTTCTTGACCGTTCGCTGCGGTAAAGAGTGTGCTCGAAACCTCAACTGAAAAAGTGGAGCCATCAGAGCGGCGTGCCATAAGTTCACCCTGAAATCTCCCAGTCTTGGCCCGCTCCGCGATGGCTGCCTTCAGGCTTTCATCATCCACCATCACGCCTGGCCTGCCGACACGAAGGAGTTCTTCTTCCTTCATCAGAAACATCTCACATGCCCTGCTGTTGGCAGCGAGTACGGTGCCATCCTGTTGAGTAAGTAGCATGCCGTCCAGGCTGGTTTCGAAAAGGGAACGATAACGATCCTCAGATCCTGGCATGGCTTCCTGCACGGGCTTGACTGATAAGGGCCTGCTCTCTGTCATCCAAGAATTTTATCATCGTACTTCGAAATTGTCTGCAAAAAACTTTAGGCGTATTCTGTCCTCGATTGCCAATTGTAAGTCGCGATGTTCTTTTAAAAGTCCATTTCGCAAATTTCAGTCAAAAAGGATTACTGATGGAAATTGCTGGTGAAGCAATGAGAG
>Ga0335069_10008546_pt1 | contig 14643 bp, 17 predicted proteins | sample Lox_Sample_11_FD_206714 | JGI IMG/M metagenome (GOLD analysis project Ga0335069, IMG submission 206714) | Soil microbial communities from Loxahatchee National Wildlife Refuge, Florida, United States - Lox_Sample_1.1 | ecosystem: Environmental > Terrestrial > Soil > Wetlands | place: USA... | reverse complement strand
TATTTTGTGTATTAGCCACGTATCATGGGTACTGTAGTAGGGAGGCCGTAGGAGCCTCGCCCCATCGAGGGATGACCGTGCAGATGCCGGGCCGGTGAGTCACCGGGTACCCGGGTCACGGTGCACACGCCACCACATGACACGCCTGAGCGGCAGGCAACACCTAGCCAGGCCCCACATGCGGCACAGCACCGCTGATCGGTGAACCCGACCTTAACCGGCCTGGCTGCGGCTTGCCTCCGCTCGTCCACACCCGACGAGAGGAGTACCGCCTTTGCCCACCCCTGCCCCCGCAGGCATCATCCGGCACACCGGAGGGTGCCTGCTGCGCAACCGGTTCTGCTGCGCGGCCGCGCCGACTACATCGACGGCGGCACTGGCGAACTGATCCACCGCTACACCACCGTCCACGAACCCGGCGGCGTCCTGCCGATCGCCTGCAAGACCCGCCGCGCCTCCCGCTGCCCGCCCTGCGCCGAGGTCTACCGCGCCGACACCTACCAGCTCATCCACGCCGGACTGACCGGCGGTAAGGGCATCCCCGCCACCGTCGCGGACCACCCGTGCGTCTTCGTCACGCTGACCGCGCCGTCGTTCGGCCCGGTCCACGCCCGACGGGAGAAAGACGGCCGGGTCCTGGCCTGCCGACCGCGCAGGAAAGACAAGACCTGCCCGCACGGCATCCGCCTGTCCTGCTCGGAGAAGCACGCCCGGGAGGACGACCGGCTTGGCGAGCCGCTGTGCCCGGACTGCTACGACTACGCCGGGGCGGTGCTGTCAACGCCTGCGCTCCCGAACTGTGGCGCCGGTTCACCATCACCTTGCGCTGGACCCTAGCCCGTCAGGCCGGGCTCACCGGCGAGGCCCTCGCCGCCCAGGTCCGGGTCTCCTACGCCAAGGTCGCCGAATACCAGCGTCGTGGCGTCGTCCACTTCCACGCCATCATCCGGCTCGACGGCCCCGCCGGGCCAGCCGACGCCCCGCCCGCCTGGGTCACCATCGCGCTGCTCACCACCGCCATCGATCAGGCCGCCCGTGCCGTCAGCGTCACGACTCCCGCTGCGCCGGGACTCCCGGCCCGCGTCCTGACGTGGGGCCGCCAACTCGACATTCGCCAGGTCACCACCAACGGCGACGTGACGGACACCAAGGTCGCCGCGTACGTGGCCAAGTACGCCACCAAGGCGGCCGAATGCACTGGCACGCTCGACCGCCGCCTCACCCCCGCCGACCGAATCGCTGACCTGCCCGTCCGTGAGCACGCCCGCCGCCACATCGCCGCATGCCTCCGCCTCGGCAAGCTTTCCCAGCTCAAGGAACTGCGCTTGGCCGCATGGGCGCACATGCTCGGCTTCCGCGGCCACTTCTCCACCAAGAGCCGCGCCTACTCCGTCACCCTCGGCTCACTGCGCGCCGACCGCGCCGCCCATCAGCGCGAGTACGCCATCGCCGCAGGACTACAACCCGACTTCGATCCCGGCACCACGCTCGTCGTGACTGACTGGCACTACGCCGGACGCGGCCACCCGCTTATCGACTTGCTGGCCGCCGACCTTATGTCCCCGCCGCCGAGGGGAGGTCCGCCATGCCCCGGCTCCTGCTGACCGTCCCCGAAGCCGCCGAGACCCTGGCCATCTCCCGTAGCAAGCTCTACGAGCTGATGGCCAGCGGCGCCATTGCCTCGATCCGCATCGACGGATCACGCCGTATCCCCGTCACCGTCTTGGAGGAATATGTCTCCAGGCTGCTCGCCGAAAGGACCGCCGCCTGATGCCCGCAACCACCCGAAAGAACACGCCCCGGCTCCGCGATGGTGTCATGAAACGCGGCACCACCTGGTCGTACGTGATCCGCGTCAAGGACCCTGAGACGGGGATCAGCAAACCCCGATGGGTAGGCGGCTTCGCCACCGAGCAAGACGCCAAGGCCGCGCGCGACCAAGCCCGCGTGAGCGCCCGGCAAGGCCAGTACATCAACCGCAACTCGATTACCGTGGCCGCTTACCTCGACCAGTGGCTCGAAGCCCACGCAGTAGAGGTCAACCCAAGACCTTGCAGGACTATCGTCACCTGATCAACCGGCATGTCCGGCCGTATATCGGCGAGTTGCGGCTCCAAGCCATGAGCCCGGCTCGTCTCACGAAGCTCTACCGCGAGCTGACCACAAACGGTGGCCGGGACGGCGCGGGTCTGTCCTCGCGCACCGTCGAGTATGTCCATGCGGTACTGCGCAAGGCGTTCCGTGACGCCGTGGTCGTTGACCAGATCCTGCTGTCCAATCCGGTCGAACGGGCAAAACGACCTCGCAAGGCCCGCTCCGAACCGGGGGGAGTATGGACACCCGCCCAGCTCCGGGCGTTCCTCAACACCGCCAGGCAACACCGGCTATTCGCCTTCTACCGCCTCGCCGCATACACCGGCGCCCGTCGCGGCGAACTGCTCAACCTCCGCTGGCGGGACATCGACCTGGACCTGAGCAAGATCCGCATCACGGGCTCGGCCGCCGTCATCGGGGGGCAGCGCATCGAGGGAACGACCAAGAGCGGCCGGTCCCGCACCGTCAGCATCGACGCCGAAACCGTGCAGGTACTTCGAGATCACCGCAAGCGCCAGGCCGAGGAGCGGCTGAGAGTAGGTCCCGAGTGGCGCGGCGCCGATGACTACGTGTTCTCCACCGCCTGGGGCGAGCCGATCCACCCCGATACGGCGTCATCGCTCATGACCACTCTCACCAGCACCCACAACGACCAGCAAAGCGAGCCGCTACCTCACGCCCGGCTGCACGATCTGAGGCACGTCCACGCCACGACCCTGCAAGGGCGCGGAGTTGCATCAAACGCAACATTCCGCGAAAAGCGTGAGGACACCCGACCTGCGCTGCGGCTGCTGCTGCCTTCATAGCGAGCGGGCAGGGTCCGGCAGCAAAGCAGCGATGACCTGCGATGTCATCACCCGGTTGCATCAACCCAGACGATGTTGCAGCCACTTCTGTTGCATCCAGCGACCCGCATGATGCGGCAGATGCAACGAAAAGCGCAGCGACGAGGAGAGATGCCACTACCGCCCGCTCGTCAGGCTGACGTATTCGGCAGGGTTGGTAAACCGCTCCCTACCAGTTTGCTGGCTGGCGTGCCGGTGCATGTGGTCGCCGCCCGGCTCGGCCATGCCGATCCCTCGATCACGCTGCGGCCGTTACACGTCATCAGCGACCAGCTCACCGAGGCTGCCGACATCTTCGCCCGCGCCGTAGCGGCCACCACCTAAGACCGCGCTGTTAGCAACCGCGTTAGCAAAAGAGCCCCTTCCATGATCGGAAGGGGCCTCTGACCTGGGCGCGCTCGGAGGGACTCGAACCCCCAGCCTTCTGATCCGTAGATCAATGGAGCATGTCCGGTCGGTGCGCCGGAATCCGTATCGGCAGGTCAGCGTCCTGCCCGCAGTCCGGCATGGACGCAATTGTCCGGTACCGTCCGGTCAGTCCGTGAGAAAGCTGTGAGAGGGTCTTACTGGGATCGCCGGAACCAGTGACCTCTTGCGTATCAGTTCTGACTGTCACCGCTCACGGGATGTACTTGCGCCTGGCCGCGCCGCCACCGACGGGGCGAGAAGAAGACGGTCCCCAAAGTGGCGCCCGCGATGTACCACACGACGAAGCTGAAAGGGGTGAAGCTACGCAGTAGCGCTGCGACGACGGCGAGTGCGATGAGTCCTCCAAGTACCGCACGCGCCCAATGAAGGAGCAGGTATTGCCAGAGGGGCCGCCGACTCATCCACGCCCACTCCTTATCACGAAGCAGCCATCGCCGGAAGGATCGCTGGCTCATCCCCACCCACTCCTTCACCAGGTCATGACGCACAGGCCTGCTGTACAGAGGTCGACATCTGACCCTTTGATACACGTTAACTGCAGCCGGTTCCCTGACCGCGACGGTTACGGGCTTGGCCAGCGCCAGCCCAGGCGACCTACGCATTACGAGGGTGTTCTCGTGCGTTGCTCGCGGCTTTGAAGTCTGCCCTGGCTCATGTTCGCAGGTTGCTGGTGGTGGCGATCGTTGGCCATTGATGGCGGTTCGGGGACATCTCAGGGACACGGGTCCGTGATGTATAAGCCAGGCTCTCGGTGGGGCGGCGCCGTCGAACGACCTTCTGCTTTCTCGGGCAGGACATATTCCAGGTTGGCGCTGATCGTGCGGGAGTTATGCGCTGTCGCCGGTCGCTGCCGTTAGCCGGTGGCTGCCGCCGTTGCTGTCAGCCGCGGTCTGATACGTGCTGTACTGTCGTGACACGATCAGCCGGACTGTCGCGAGGGAGGCTGGCAACGATGCCGGATATCGATCGCACCGCAGATATCAGGGTTACCGCAGCCCAGGCGACGGTGACGGCTGAGATTCCGCTCGCCGGGCACGCTAGCGAGCAGTGGCGGGAGTTCTTCGGCAGTCAGGTGTCGCTAGATAGGCATCAGCTCCACGCGGAGGTCGAGGATCGGGAGGACCGCACCTGGGTTATCGTCTGGCTCCCTTCCGCCAGCCCGGACTTCAATCCTGATCCGATGCTTGATGCCGCACGTGGTCTGATCAGCCAGGCCAATGGCATGGAGCAGGAGTCACAGTCAGCCGCCGCTCAAATCGAGGCTGCGGTCCGCGTGTGGTGGGCGCGGCAGCAACGGTAGCGGGGGGTGTAGCTCTTCTGCAGGGACTGGCTGAACTGGGCAGATGCGGGCTGGCCGGCCAGGGGGACGGGTCGTCTTCTACCGTTTGGGGTAGGAGCGAGGAGATGCCCGATGGCTTCGCTGATCGAGGAACTGCGGCGGCGTGAGGCGGCAGCCCGCCAGGAGGTAGATGAGCTGCGCGGTGAGATCGCGCGGTTGGGCGAGCGGCTGGCGCGGGCCGAGGAGAGGCTGTCCCGGCTGGAGGTCACCCGGGAGACGGTCGCGGAGATCCTCGGCGGGGTGGGCACGGGCACGGACGAGCCGGCGGCGGGGGCGGCTGATCCGTCGCTGGCCGGTTCGCGGCTGGCCGGCGGCTCGCCGGCCGGGGTGGTGACGGTGCCGCCGTGGCGGCCGGGCCTTGCGCAGTCGGTGCTGCCGCCGTCCTACCGGGACCTGCTGGAAGTCCTGGCTGATGCGGGGCGGCCGCTGCGGGCCGGGGGCATCGCTGCCGCGGCCGGGCTGAGCACTGATAAGTCCACGGTCGAGGGGCTGCGTTCGAAGCTGAAGCGGCTGGCGGAGCGCGGCTGGCTGGCCGAGGACGGTCCCGGGCTGTTCACGCTGCCCCGCCGCGGTGCGCAGGACGCGTCACACCCGCCCGCCTGAGGGCGGGCGGGCTCTTCTTCCTTAGGTTCGAAGGTGCGAACCAAACGCGAACCAGAAGGAAAGAAGAGCCCGATGGAAACCTACGGCACGCCCGCGCCGGCTGACCCCTTTGCCCGCTCGCGGATCTGCTTTGAGTCCCTGGCAGGGGATCTGGCCGGCGGCCGGGCCGGGGAGATGACTCACGATCAGCTGGAGGAGCTAGTCAGCACGCGGGGCCGCGAGCTTGAGCGGCAGCTGCTGCAAGACCACCTTGACCTGCGGGCGCTGCGGGAGGAGCAGGCGCTGCCCGCCAAAGGCGAGGCGCGGCGGGTGGAGGGGCGGGGCCGGGTCGAGCGCGGCCACGAGCGGGGCCTGGCCACGGTGTTCGGCCGGGTGACGGTGCGCCGGCTGGCGTTCCGGGCGCCGGGAAGGGTCAACGTCTACCCGGCCGATGTCGCGCTGTCGCTGCCGAAGGGGCGGCACAGCCACGGGCTGGCCCGCCTGGCGGTGTGCGAGGCGGCGCGCGGCTCCTACGACACCGCCATGGCGGCGATCGACCGGCGGTGCGGGCACGTGGCGGGCAAGCGGCAGCTGGAGGAGCTGGTACGCTCGGCCGCCTGCGACATCGGCGCTTTCTACGCCCAGCGCGTCCCGGTGCCGTGCACGAGCGAGGTGCTGCTGGTGCTCAGCGCGGACGGCAAGGGGATCTGCATGCGGCCCGAAGGACTGCGGCCGGCCACCCGCAAGGCCGCCGCGGGCAAGAGGCGGGGCCGGGGCGTCTTCCGCACCCGGCTGGCCTCGGGGGAGAAGACGTGCCGCAAGCGGATGGCCGCCCTGGCGTGCGTCTATGACGCGGCCCCGGCACCGCGCCGGCCGCACGATGTGATCGCCGTGCCCGGCGGGCGCAGCGACCAGCGCGAAGTGCGGCACGGCCCGCACGCGACCGCCAGGTGGCTGACCGGCTCGGTCGCCAGCGGCGCCGGCGAGGTCATCGCCGCCGCCTTCGGCCAGGCCGGGGCCCGCGACCCCGGGCACCTGCGCACCTGGGTGGTGCTGGCCGGCGGGGACCGCCACCAGATCGAGCTGATCGAAGCGGAGGCCGCCCGCCGGAAAGCAGAAGTTCACCTCGTCCTTGACCTCGTGCACGTGCTGGAATACATCTGGGCGGCCGCGTGGTCCTTCCACGCCAAAGACGATCCGGCCGCAGAAGACTGGGTCGCCGGAAAAGCCCTGGCGGTGCTGCGCGGCCGAGCTGGGGAGGTGGCCGAAGCCCTGGCTGCGCAGGCCGGTGCACGCGGGCTGACCGGTGATCAGCGAACCGGCGTGGACGCGTGCATGCGCTACCTAGTCAACAAGCAGGAATACCTGTGCTACGACGAGGCACTCGCCTCCGGCTGGCCGATCGCCACAGGTGTAGTTGAAGGCGCGTGCCGCCACCTGATCGGCGACCGCCTCGTTATCGCCGGCTCAAGGTGGGGCGTCGAGGGAGCCGAGGCCATCCTCAGGCTCCGCGCCGTCATCGACAACGGGGACTTCGAGACGTACTGGGCATATCACCTGCGCTGCGAGCATGACCGCGTCCACCAGGCCCGCTGCCAGGACAGATACGACCTCACCGCCTGACCGAACAGGTCACTGCAGAAGAGCTATACCCGTAGCGGGGGCGGCCCGCTGCTCGTCCTGACCTGCTGCTTAGGAGGACGTAAGCGGCAAGGCCCGGGCCTGTCCGTTCGCAGGTCAGCGGGCATGCCGAGGTATCCGCGAGTGACTGTCAGTGCCCGTGGTTGGCTGCTTCATCGGGCACGCAACGGGCACGTCGTCTGCGCTCACCCGGCAGTTGCGTCCCGGTGACCGCCTGCACCGTGCAGGGGATGGCCCGCGTCCGGTCCGGGCAGGCTCCCGCCTGCCCTTGGTCTCTGGCCGGAGTGTCCGCAGAGACTCCGGGGTCAAGCATGACTTCGCGTGTACGTTCGCCGGTCTCCTTCCGTCTGTGCTCGTTGCCCTGCGGGCACAGTCATGCTTGAGGCTGGAGGGGCGGGCACGTACACTCAGCGGGCCATCCCCGGTTCCGGCCGCCCCCCGTTGAACAACGCGTCATTGTCAGAGGAGTTCAGCGATGTCCCAGCCTCGCCCTGTCTCATCTGCCCGGCCCCTGGCGCTGGTGACCGGGGGCTCGTCCGGTATCGGCCGGGAGTTGGCCCGGCAGTTCACGCTGCACGGCTTCGACCTGGTGATCGGCGGCTCCAGTGACCGGGTCGAGGAGGCGGCCGCCGCGCTGCGCCTGAATGGGGCCACCGTGGTGCCAGTCAAGTCCGATCTGGCCACCTACGACGGTGTGGAGGCGGTGTGGAAGGCGGTGCAGGACACCGGCCGCCCGCTGGCCGCCGCCGCGCTGAACGCGGGCATCGGCATCGGCGGGGCCTTCATCGACACGGCGCTGGAGGATGAGCTGCGGATGATCGCGGTCAACGCGACCTCCCAGGTGCACCTGGCCAAGCGGATCGTGCCGGGGATGGTCGCCGCCAGGAGCGGGCGGATCTTGTTCACCTCTTCGCTGTCGGCTACGACCCCGACGCCGTATGAGACGGTGTACGGGCCGACCCGGGCGTTCGTGTACTCCTTCGCCGAGAGCCTGCGGGAGGAGCTGCTCGGGACTGGTGTCACCGTGACGGCGCTGCTGCCGGGGGCGACTGACAGCGAGTTCCACCAGCGGGCCGGGATGGGCGATACCAAGTTCGGGGACAACAGCTGGAAGAACAGTCGGGAGCTGGTCGCCCGCAAGGGCTTCGAGGCGCTGATGGCCGGGCGCGATCATGTGATCGGCGGTGACCGTGCTACCTGGCGGGCCGCGGTCAGGAACAAGTTCCTGCCCGAGCGTGTCAAAGCGCACCGCCAGGCCAAGATGGCCCGGCCCGAATAGGCCGGGCGCCAGTGGCCAGGACCATCAGGCCGCCGACGCGTGGTCTCGCAATGAGCTGATCAGCCGTTCTTATCACCGTCTGCTGCATGCGCCGGTCCGGCGCGGGCGCGCCGGGCGGGGCCTCCCAAGGCCAGAGCTCGGGCGCGGGGAGCGCCGGACCGGCGCCGCGCAGCGGCGCCGCTTGATCTAGTACGGCTAAATTCGGCAACGCAACGAAGACGTCACTCGGGCCGTACCTCGGACCCGCAGCGAACCGTGCCGCCGACCAGCTCCGTGGAGTGCACCCATCCGCATCGGACACGAGCGGATCGCGGTGCGCGCTACGGCGTGGGCTAAGTCGCTGGCCCTCCGCTTTTCAGGAGAATTGCCGGGTCCATACAAGTCCACTACAGGCCACCTGAGCAGGCCAGATGACTCGCTTAGACATCTCGGCGTCCAGGATCAACCCCACGCGTCCACAACTGTTGTTAGCAGTGAGTTAGCAAGTGGCCTCCATGTTCAGTGATCTGACCTTCCGCCCTCGAAGCGGGGAGTCAAGCCCGTACAGCCACTCCCCCAGCACGTTTCCCGCGTTCGATTGGATAGCGTTGGCCTCTTCGTCCCGAAGCCAAGTTGCGGCGCGAGCTGCCAGCGCCGCCGCACATCTGGCCTGGGACATACCGTCCGTGGACGTCCGCTAGCGTCCACTGATGGCCGTGGCGATTGTCACTCAGTCTGTCACTCAGTCGCCCCGGCGACGAGGACTCTGCGGCGAGTCGACGAGGACCGGAGCCAGCCCATAGCTGTGCTCAATCCTCGTAAGGTGGGTGACCGGCCGCGAATCCACAGGCTACAGCCCGAGCGACCCAAAATCCGCGATTGTGAGCCGATCGTGGGCCTAGTCAAGTAACATTCATCCTTGCCTATGCCGATCACGGTGCGCTAATAGGGGAGGATGCCGATGGCTGTCACGGAGGACCGCTGGTGCCCGAAATGTAAGAAAAAGGTACGTATGACCCGGTGCGAAGTGTGCAAGGGGACGGGTGGTTCGGGCGGACTATTCCCGTCCCAGTGCCGGAGCTCATGCAACCAGCACGGCTGGCTATGCCCGACGCATGACAAGAATTACTAAGCTCCGTGATAATGTAAGCAACCCAAAACCCTGGAAAGGTCGCAAAAATGAAAACGGTCGAAGGCCGAGAACTCACAGAAAAACAATTGGCCATCATCGAGCCAGGCGAGATTCCAATATTCGCGTCGGGGCTGAGCTTTGCGACGGTGGGAGACGGGGACACCTGGAAAATGCCGCTCCTGCTGCTCACCAATCGGCGCTTCATTATCAGCAAGGACAAGCTGCTAGGCAAACCAAAGGCGAACTTCGCGACCGCCTGGCCCGATGTCTCGACCGTGGGCAGCGGGTCGATTACCCCGATCTTTATCGAGCTGATAGTCCAGACGGCGCGGGGGACCATATCAGTCGTCGCATTGTCGCAGTATGCCGCCGAGGTCGAGGCCGCGATCCGCGCGGGTTACCTAAGCAACCCGAATCATCCAGCCCATCGCCGCCCCAATCGAGCGTGAACTACTCAACGTGGACGAGCAGGCTGTGGCCGACGTGCCGAAGCTCACGGGTGCCCGGCATCACGGGCCCCGGCGCGTGAGCGGTGGGCGGAGCGGCGCTGCCGTGAGTAATCACCGCTCGGTGGCGCTGCATGGTGCTGGTCGGACAACGCTGAGCATCTGGATGCAAACCAGCCTCATGGAGGTCAGTGAGGGTCGTTCGGGCAGGTCCGGGCCATGGAACAGATCGGCCAGGGTCAGGCGCAGGTCGGTCTGGTTGCTGCACTTCGGTGCTGCACTGCTTCTAGTGGTTTCGAACCGGCGATCCCTTCGCTTGCAAGGTACAGCTGGATGGCCCGCGCCCGGTCCGGGCGTCCAGCACTCCGGGCGTCAACCCCGCAACGCTGCGGCTCATGCGGCGACGTAGAGCGACAGGGTGTCGGCGACGCAAGCCGGGCGTTGCTCGCCCTCGATCTCGACGGTGACGCGTACGGTCGACAGCTTGCCCGCGTGGGAGTTCTTCAGGTCCACTAGGACGGCGCCCCCGCGGATCCGGGAGCCGACGCGGACCGGCATGGGGAATCGCACCTTGTCAAGGCCGAAGTTGATGCCCATCGCCAGCCCGCTGATCTGGAAGATCTCCGGCATGAACAGGTTCACCAGCGCCAAGGTCAGGTAGCCCGGGGCGATCGTCGCCCCGAACGGGCCCGCCGCTGCCCGTTCCGGATCGGTGTGAATCCATTGGTGGTCCCCGGTCGCGTCGGCGAACAGGTTGATCTGCTGCTGGGTTACCTGGTGCCACGAACTGTAGCCAAGGTGCTCGCCCTTGGCCGCGGCGAACTCCTCAAGGCTCGCGAAACGTCTCATGGCAGTGATCATCCCCGATCCTGGCGGGATCTGTATTCGTGAGTGACCGCTGGCGACTGCAGTCTCCCGCACATTGCGGCACGCCTCCCCGACGGCCAGCATCTGATCCGTAGACTGTGTCACGCGCACCTGCTACCTGCTCATTCCGCTGCTGACCTGCCCAAACGGTACTCACTGGTGCGCAGTAGGCGGCAGCGTTGAGCGTCCTTGTGTGGCCAAAATGTGGCCAGGGCAGCCAGGCAACAACGTCAGCTCGATCGTCGGCCGACTGTCAAGGCAAAGCTGACAACCCAGACGAAGCCTCTGCGTCCCGAAGCCAAGTCGCCGCGCTCGCTGCCAGCACTACGGCGTGCCCGACCTGGCGAGCATCGTCCGTCGATGTCCGTTGGCGTCCACCTCTGTAGGTGGCGATTGTTACTCACTTGGTTACTCGGTGGGTCGTGAGTCGGTGTGCTGAGCGGTTGTTCAAGAAATCGTCCAGACAGGCTTCGCCTGATACCTCCGCTTGTGGCTGCGTTAGACGATATGTGGCATGAGGGCAGTTAGTGGTAATAATCGCTATAGATGCCAGGACCTTCAGTGCGAAGAGGGGGATATAGATGGGCAGGAGCAAGGCAAGATCCGGCAGACAACAGCCGCGATCGGCTCCGGGTAGCCAGCCGAAAGCTGTAAGGCAACCTGAGAAGCCGCATCGGCGTAAGTTCGTATGGCTTGGAACTCTCGGGACGGCTGGGATCGCTGTGCTGGTTGGTGTCCTGGTGAACGTGCTCTCGACTCAGGCTCAAAGAGTCGTTCCTCTGCCATCGTCCACGCCAGCCTCATCCGCACAGGCCTTGAATGCGCCGCAACTGGAAGTAGATGGAGTGAGCCTTACTTCTGCGAGCTACCAAATCCCCATACTCCCGCCATTCAAGATCGATATCAAGCTGCTGAACAACGGCAATGGGGTGGCGGCGATAAACGGCGCAAGACTGATCATCGAGAAATTTGCCGTACTGCCGCAATGCGCGTCACAGGGGGATTTTGAATCAACCGGTACATATAGTAGCAATATGCCTATTAACCCAGATCCGGGACAGGTAGTAGATATTCCCATTAGCCAGCTAGTTCCGCCAAACGGCGCAGATCGCTTTGATCTGCTGCTTCATGCACCGCTGGTGAAGGGCGAGTGGGGGCCAACTGTGTATCTATATCGAGTGCACCTGTATTTGACATACAACGTTCATACCAAGCCGCTTGACGTCGGCGAAATGCTGATAGATCTCCCATTGACGCCAGACGCCGGAGAGTATTATTGGGACAGCTACTATGCGGCGCATCCGGAAATCATATCGGGCGCTGTCTACGGGCCCGATATACCGGAATACAAGCGGTGTGTTATCAATAATTCATATGCCCTTCGCTCCATGTTGTCATTTCCTGCGATGCGCCCGGCGGAGCTCGCTACAATTCTACCGCAATTGAGGTACAAGTGAAACTTGCTGTGAAATAACCTCTGACTTGCCGATACACAGGGATGCTGCAACTGCTCCTCTTATCCCGACGCCGTGAGTTAGTTGCTTAGGAGTTCGTCTGGGTAAGCCGACGACGGTTAGATTGCAGCTCAGGGGGCCAAACGGAGCTATCTGTGTGTGACTGCCATGCTCCTCTCCTACTTCTCCGACGGGTACGCAACGGGCATGATGCGCCGGGCGTTCAGTCAGTTAGATCCCCTCGATGCGAACTATCGGCAATGCGGTCGATGAAGGTCGTTTGCGCAGGTGGCCTGGTGTAAGTAATCGGTGAACCCGTGTTGCCGAGGTGGCCGAGCCCGTTGGCGGTGGCGTGCTGCGGCGCATGGGCCTGGCTGATGCGGGGAATCTGCGACACGCTGGGTTTGGTGCGTGACAGCCGGGCTGTGGTGATATGCGCTGGGGAGGGTGTCCCCCGGACAGGTGATCGACGGTAGCGCTGATCTGGCCTGCTGGCGTGCCCGGGCCGAGCGGGCTGAGGCGGCGGCCGCGCGGCTGCGGCAGGAAAATTCGGAGCTGAACGCCCGGGTTGCCGCGCTGTCCGCCGAGGTGGGCCGGCTGCAGGAGACGGTCACGACGCTGAGCGGGCTGCTGTTCGGCACCTCCAGCGAAAAGCGCGCTCCGGCCGCGCGCGGCGGCGAGGACGGCGCCGGCGGGCAGCGTGCGCGCGGTGCCCGCGGGCGGGGGCAGCGTCCTGGCGCGCCGGGGCACGGCCGCCGCAGTTATGCGCACCTGGAGACCGAGGAACGCGTCATCGACCTGGAACCGCGGGATCGGTGCTGTGCGCGCTGCGGGACCGGGTACGAGTTCATCGGCACCGAGGACAGCGAGCTGATCGACTGGCGGGTCAAGCTGATCCGGATTCTCCTGCGCCGCTACCGGCGCCGCTGCGGGTGCGACGGGCCGAAGACGGCCTGCGCGCCGCCGGCGCCCAAGGTGGTGCCGAAGGGGCTGTTCACCGCCGGGTTCCTGGCCCGGCTGCTGCATGAGAAGTACGTGCTGGGCCGCCCGGTGCACCGGATCGTGGCGGCGCTGGCCGCCGGGGGGCTGGAGATCGCCTCTGGCACCCTGGCCGGCGAGCTCAGGCAGGTCGCGCCGCTGCTGGCGCCGTGGGCGCAGGCGATCGCCGCTCATGGCCGCCAGGCCGGGCAGGTGCATTGCGACGAGACCTCCTGGCAGGTGTTCGAGGACGTCGCGGACAAGGAGAACCACCGCTGGTGGCTCTGGGTGTTCGTGACCCCGGACACGACCGTGTTCGTCATGGACCCCGCCCGCTCAGCGCAGGTGGCCGCCGGCCAGCTGGGCATCGACCGCACCCAGACCGCGCTGCAGGCCGGCCGCCGCCTGGTCATCTCCTCCGACTTCCATAAGGCCTACCAGTCGCTGGCCCGCATCGACGGCGTGGACGCACTGTGGTGTTTTGCCTCATATCCGGCGGTATTTCCTGCGGGCCGGCGCCGCCCACCCCGACCAGCTGGGCGAGTGGTGCGCGGCGTGGACCGGGCGGATCGCCGTGCTGTACCGGTCCCACCACGCGCTGGCCGCGGCCATTCCCGGCACCGGCGCCCACGAGCAGGCGCTCCAGCGCTACCAGCGGGCCTTTACCGATCTGGATGCCGCCCGCATCCTTCAAACCCAGTCGGCCGCCCGTGGCTTGCTGCACCCGGCCGCTGCCAAGGTCATCGCCACGCTGAACAACGAATGGGACGGTCTTGTCCGCCACCAGGACCTGCCGCAGCTGCCGCTGGATAACAACACCGCCGAGCGCGCTCTGCGCAATCCCGTGATCGGCCGCAAGAACTTCTACGGCTCCGGCGCCCGGTGGGCCGCCGACCTGGCCGCCGACGTCTGGACCATCACCGCCACCGCCACCCGGAACGACCTGGAACCCCTCGCCTTGCTGGAGGACTACCTGAGCGCCTGCGCCCAGGCCGGCGGCACCGCGCCCACCGGAGCGGACCTGGAAGCCTTCCTGCCCTGGACACCCCAAGGACGCGCCCGCCGCGCCGTTCCCGCCGGCGCCCGGCAGGGTCCGGCCCCGTAACCCCATAGCCGGGACCGCCCGCACCGCCATCCCGCCCGCTATTCCGCGCCCCCGCGCCCCCGACGCCGAGGGCAACATCGCCATGCCCGGGCGCAACGCAGTCGCCCACAGGTTCACCGATTACTTACGGCCTGGTTAACCGCAGCGGTTCGAAGCCGATCGATGTCGGCTTGGTTGCTGCACTTTGCTGCTGCACGGCTCCAGGCGTCACCGCGGCTGAGACGACATCTGTAAGTAGATCAACAAGTAGAGTGAGAGACTTGAAGCCGTTCGTCTGGGCTAGACCTGCCGACGACGCACTTGAAAAAGTCGTCGAATAATGCTATCGAGTTACCGCCTCAAGAGACTAGGTTTCAGCGCTAGCGTTGGTAATCCGGCCTTCTTTAGGTTGCTTTACCGGAGGCTCAGGACGGTCCTCACGGGGATCCATATATAGAGACCTGAAGTGCCTGACGCCAAGTTCACGGCGGACA
>Ga0335069_10008545_pt1 | contig 14644 bp, 14 predicted proteins | sample Lox_Sample_11_FD_206714 | JGI IMG/M metagenome (GOLD analysis project Ga0335069, IMG submission 206714) | Soil microbial communities from Loxahatchee National Wildlife Refuge, Florida, United States - Lox_Sample_1.1 | ecosystem: Environmental > Terrestrial > Soil > Wetlands | place: USA... | reverse complement strand
CCTGCTCGTCGTACAGCCGGGCCCACCGCTCGCGCGCGCCGCGGCCGGGCGCGGGCGGAAGCGAGAGCTCGGCGAGCGCCGCGCGCAGATAGAGGCCGGTACCGCCGACGACGACCGGCGTCCGCCCTGCGGCGAGGATCTCGTCGATCGCCGCATGAGCGAGCGGTGCGTACTCCCCCACCGAGGCCTCATGCTCGAGCGGCCAGATGCCGACGAGCCGAGTTGGATGGGTCGTCTGGTTCGTCAGGATCGGAAGGTCGCGATAGACCTGCATGGCGTCGGCCGAGACGAGCTCGGCGGGGATCAGCGCGGCCACGGCCTCGGCGACCGCGGACTTGCCGCCCGCGGTCGGCCCGAAGATCGCGATCACCGTCACGGGAGCATTCTCGCCGGAGTCGCGATGACGGCGATCGCCCTCGGGGCGCTCTGCGCGGTCGCGTCCGCTGCCGGCGTCGACGACGTCGCCGTCCGTCTCAACTCGGTGCATCCGTGGTGGTTCGCGGCGGCCCTCGCCGCCGAGGCGGTCGCCTATCTCGGCTACACGCTCGGCTACCGCGAGGTCGCCCGGGTCGAGCGCGGTCCGGGCCTGTCGCGCGGCCGTGCGGTCGCCGCCGTCGCCGCCGGCTTCGGACCGTTCGTCGCGCGCGGCGGATTCGCCCTCGACCTCCATGCGTTCCGGCAGACCGGCATCTCCGACCGCGAGGCCCGCGTCCGCGTGCTCGGTCTCGGCGCGCTCGAGTACGCGGTGCTCGCCCCGGTGACGTGCGTCGCGGCGATCGCAGTGCTTGCGGCCGGCGTGCGGACGCCGTCGGAAGGCTTCACGCTGCCGTGGGCGATCGCCGTCCCGCTCGGCTTCGTCGTCGCGCTCTGGGCGGTCGGGCACCGCCACCGCTTCCACGGGAAGGGCGGCTGGCGCGAGCAGCTCGCGCAGGCGCTCGACTCCATCCACGTCCTCCGCTGCCTGTTCGTCCGCCCGCGGCATCTCGCCGGTCCGGTCGGCGCGAGCGTCTACTGGCTCGGCGACATCGCCTGCCTCTGGGCGTGCGTGCATGCCTTCTCCACCACGGCGCCGTCGGTGCCGCTGCTCCTGATCGGCTACGCGACCGGCTACGCGCTGACACGGCGGTCGCTGCCGTTCGGCGGCGTCGGGATCGTCGAGGTGCTGCTGCCGTTCGCGCTCTCCTGGATGGGGATGCCTCTCGCGGCCGCGGTGCTCGCCGTCTTCGCGTACCGCTGCTTCAACCTGTGGCTGCCGATCGTGCCCGCGGCGGTCGGCATGCGGCGCCTCCGCGCCGCCGCCGTCTAGGACGCGACCGCGACGGCGGCCTGCGAGCCGCCGAGCGTCGTCGAGGTCGCGCTCTCGATCGCAACGCCGACGAGGTCGCCGGCATGTGCACTGCCGGTGAAGTTCACCGTCGTGTTCCGCCGCGTCCGCCCGCGGAGCACGGACCCGTCGGTGCGGCTCGGCCCCTCGACGAGGACCTCCTCGACGAGGCCGATGCGCGAGCGGTTGCGAGCGGCCGCGACCTCCTGGACGACCTCCACGAGCCGCTCGATCCGATCGCGCTTGATCTCGTCGGGAATCTGCTCCCGCATCGCGGCTGCCTCGGTTCCCGCGCGCGGCGAGTAGACGAACGTGAAGGCGCCGTCGAAGCCGACCTCCTCCACGACCTCCAGCGTCTCGCGGAAGTCGTCCTCCGTCTCGCCGGGGAACCCGACGATGACGTCCGTCGTCAGCGCGAGATCCGGGATCGCCGCGCGCATCTCGGCGGCGAGCTTCACGAAGCGCTCGCGCGAGTACGTCCGGCGCATCGACTTGAGGATCCGCGTCGACCCGGACTGCAACGGCAGGTGCGCGTGCTCGCAGACGGCCGCGCACTCGGCCATCGCCTCGATCACGTCACGCCGGAAGTCCTTCGGGTGCGGGCTCGTGAAGCGAATCCGCTCGACGCCGTCGATCGCGTCGACCGCGCGCAGCAGCTGTGCGAAGTCCGTGCCGAGATCGCGGCCGTACGAGTTGACGTTCTGGCCGAGGAGCGTGAACTCGCGCACGCCCTGCGCCGCGAGCGCACCGACCTCGGCGAGGATCTCGCCCGGACGGCGGGAGACCTCGCGTCCACGAACCGCCGGGACGATGCAGTAGGAGCAGACCGAGTTGCAGCCCATCGAGATCTGCACCCACGCCTGGAAGACGCGCTCGCGGTGCATCGGCAGGCGGGCCGCGAACCGCCGCTCCTCGCCGGTGCCGAACGCGCCGCGCGCGACACCGAAGCCGCCCGCCCCGAGCCACTCGCCCAGATGCGCGATCGTCCCCGGCCCGAACGCGACGTCCACCTGCGGATAGAGGGAGAACAGCTGCTCCCGCTGGGCCTCGGCGTAGCAGCCGCCGACGGCGATGACGAGATCCGGCCGCTCGCGCTTCGCCGCCGCCGCGTCGCCGAGATGCGCGGCGAGCTTCGTGTCCGGCTTCGCGCGGATCGTGCACGTGTTGAAGACGAGCACGTCCGCCTCCTCGCGGCTCGACGCCTCACCGAGACCGAGCTCCTCGAGCATGCCCTTGATCCGCTCGGAGTCGTGCGCGTTCATCTGGCACCCGAACGTCGTGACGAAGTAGCGCCGACCCATGCGCGGAAGGGTAGCCGCCGAGCCCGGGCCGGTCTCGAGGCGGACGGCGTCGCGGTTCCTCACGGTGGAGTCTCCACGAGCCGACCGGCCTCGTTAGGCTCGCGCCGGTGGACGAGGTCGGGATCGGAATCGTCGGCTACGGGGCGATGGGACGCGCGCACGCCTACGGCTGGACGGTCGCGCCGCTCGTCCGCGAGCTCCCGGTCGCGCCGCGGCTTCGCGTCATGAGCGGCCGCGACGCCGAGGCGGCGGCGCGTGCTGCGGCGCGGTACGGCGTCGAGAGCTCCGTCGACGACTGGCGCGCGCTCGTCGCGCGGGACGACGTCGACCTCGTGGACGTCTGCACGCCCCCGGGGGCCCACGCCGAGGCGGTCCTCGCCGCTGCGGCCGCCGGGAAGGCGGTGCTCTGCGAGAAGCCGCTCGCGACCGACTACGCGTCGGCGCGGAGCGCGGCCGAATCGGTGCGCGAGGCCGGCGTCGCGAACGCGGTCGGGTTCAACTACCGCCGCCTGCCTGCGCTCTCGCACATGCACGAGCTGGTCGCAGAGGGCGCCGTCGGCGACGTGCTCCTCTGGCGCGGCACGTGGCTTTCCGACGAGTTCCTCGACCCGGCGATCCCGTTCGACTGGCGGTTCGAGCGCTGCATGGGCGGCTCGACCATCTCGGACCTCGGCGCGCATCTCATCGACCTCGCGCTGTGGATCGTCGGCGAGATCGACGAGGTCGCTGCGCAGTCGGAGACGTTCACGCGCGAGCGCAGCGGCCGCACGGTCGACGTCGACGAGGCCTCCTCGGCACTCGTCCGCTTCGCCGGCGGCGCACGCGGCACCTTCGAGCTGACGCGCGTGTGCGCGCGGCGGCCCTGCGACTTCTTCGTCGAGGTGAACGGCACGCGCGGGACGATCCGCTTCGAGTACCCGCGTCTCAACGAGCTCTGGGTCGGCGACGCATGCGACGACGACCGCCTGTACGGGCTCCGCCGGATCCGCGTCGAGCACCCGAAGCATCCGTACGCGGCAGACTGGTGGCCGATCGGCCAGGGCGTCGGCTACGGCACGACGTTCGTGAACCAGGCGGCCGACCTGCTCGAGCGCTGGCCCCACGGACCGTGGGAGCCGGACCTCGCGCAGGGCGCGCGCGTGCAGGCGGTCTGCGAGGCGATGGAGCGCGCCGCCGCCGAGGCGCGCTGGGTGCGCGTCGCCGAGGTGACGGGATGAGCGTCCGCGCCGCGGTCATGACCGGGCCCGGCGCGATCGAGCTCCGCCGGTTCCCCGTGCCCGAGCCGGAGCCGGGCGCGGTGCTGATGCGCGTCCGGCTCTCCGGGATCTGCGGCACGGACAAGCACACGTTCCGCGGCGAGACGCTCCAGTACGCCGGCACGCCGCACGAACGCCGGCTCGAGTACCCGCTCATCTGCGGTCACGAGAACGTCGGCGTCGTCGAGGCGACCGGCGGCGAGGTGCTCGCCGCGGACGGGACGCCGCTACGCCCCGGCGACCGCATCGTCCCCGCGGCGAACGTCACCTGCGGCGCGTGCTGGTACTGCAGGAACGACCAGCCGTACTACCTCTGCGAGCGCCTCGAGGACTACGGCAACTCGCTCAACGTCGCACGCGAGCCGTCCCTCTTCGGCGGCTGGTCGGAGCTCATGTATCTCCTCCCGAGGACACCGCTCTTCCGCGTCCCGGACGAGCTGCCGGACGAGCTCGCCGTCCTCACCGAGCCGATGGCCGTCACGCACGGCGTCGAGACGGCGCGCCGGCTCACCGGCGTGCCCGAGGGCGAGACGGTCGTCGTCCTCGGCGTCGGCCCGCTCGGGCTCTGCCACCTCCTGAAGTCGCGCCTCGTCGGCTGCGGCGAGCTCGTCGCCGTCGACCGCCTGCCGTCGCGGCTCGAGACGGCGGCGGCGCTCGGCGCGACGTGGACGCTCAACGCGGCCGAGCTCGGCGCCGACGAGCTCGTCGCGCGGGTGCACGAGCACACCGGACGCGGCGCCGACGTCGTCCACGACTGCAGCGGAGTCCCCGAGACGTTCCCGACCGCGCTCCGGATGGTCCGGCCGGGCGGCGTCCTCGTCGAGTCCGGCGCGTTCGTCGACCTCGGCCCGGTCGAGGTGAACCCGAACCGCGACATCTGCACCCCGGGCGTGGCGGTGCTCGGGATCGGCGGCGAGCGTGCGACCGAGTACGCGCCGTCGCTCGAGCTGCTCGCGCGGAACCGCGACCGGCTTCCCGTCGACCGGATCGTCACGCACCGCCTCCCGCTCGAGGCGGCGCAGGACGCGGTCGAGCTCTCGCAGCGCGACGAGGCGACGAAGGTCGTGCTCGACCCGGCGCTCTAGACGCTCTCAGACAATGAGCGACTGTGTCGCATCTCATTACGTGAGAGCTCTAGGCGTCGTGGCCGAGCGCGGCGGAGATCTCGCGCGCGCCGTCGACGAGCAGCCGCACGAGCTCCGTCTCGCCGTCACCGAGCACGAGCGAGCGCATGCCGCCGACGGAGAGGGCCGCGCGGATCCGCCCGGTGTAGTCGAAGATCGGCGTGCCGAGCGACGCGATCCCCGGTGTCACGTCCTCGTCGCTCACGGCGTAGCCCTGCGCGAGCGTCTCCTCGAGCTCGCGGAAGAGCGCGGGGCGCGTCGTCGGCGTCCGGTCGGTGAACGAGACGAGGTCGCCCGCGGCGACGTACGCCTCCCACTCCGCGCGCGGCTCCCACGCGAGGAGCGCCCGCGGGCCTGCTCCCGCGTGCAGCGGCAGCGAGCCGCCGAGCCGGAGCGCGAGCGACTGCACGCGCAGCCCCTCGAGCCGCTCGATGCAGACGGCGTCCGAGCCGCGGCGGACGACGAGGAACACCGTCTCGCCGATCCGCTCGTGGATCCGCTCCATCACGGGCAGCGCAGCCTGCCGCTCGTCGAGCCGCTCGACGACCGCCGCCCCGAGCCGCATCAGCTTCCAGCCGAGCCGGTAGGAGCCGGGCTGCGTCCCGGCCTCGACGAGGTCGAGCGCCTCGAGGCTCCGCAGCAGCCGGTACGTCGTCGTCCGCGGCTCGTCGAGGATCTCGGCGAGCTGCCGCGGCGTCGCCTCGCGCGCCTCGGCGAGCTGCTCGAGCAGGTGCACGGCCTTCGCCAGCGACCGGATCGGGTTGTCGCGGATCTGCTCCTTCCGCGTGCGCGTGGTCGACGCCGCCAGCCCTCCCACCTCCTGATCCGCATCCTAGACAGGGTGTCCGCATGATGGTACGTTCGCCGAGGCTTCGCGGCAACGACACCGTGGCGACGACCGTAGCGACTCCTACCGACACCGAACCGGCGAGGACGACCGCGGGGATCGAGCTCCGCGGGGTCGTGAAGCGGTACGGCTCGGCCAACGCGCTCCGAGGGCTCGACCTCGAGATCCGGGACGGCGAGTTCTTCTGCCTCCTCGGCCCGTCCGGCTGCGGCAAGACGACCACGCTCAACCTGATCGGCGGCTTCGTCGCCCCGACCGAAGGCGAGATCTGGATCCAGGGCCGGCGGATCGACACGCTGCCGCCGCACAAGCGGCCGGTGAACACCGTCTTCCAGTCGTACGCGCTCTTCCCGCACATGAACGTGCGGGAGAACGTCCGTTTCGGACTGAAGATGGACCGCGTCCCGCGCGTCGAGTCGACGGAGCGTGTCGAGGAGGCGCTCGCGCTCGTCGGCCTCGAGGACTACGGCGACCGAAGCCCCGCGCAGCTCTCCGGCGGCCAGCAGCAGCGGGTCGCCGTCGCGCGCGCGCTCGTCAAGCGCCCGGCCGTCCTCCTCCTCGACGAGCCGCTCGGCGCGCTCGACCTGAAGCTGCGACAGCGGCTCCAGATCGAGCTCGCGCAGATCCACCGCGACGTCGGCACGACGTTCGTCTACGTGACGCACGACCAGGAGGAGGCGATGTCGATGGCCGACCGCATCGCCGTGATGAACGACGGCAGGGTCGAGCAGCTCGGCTCGCCGGAGGAGGTGTACCGGCGGCCCGTGTCGCGGTTCGTCGCCGATTTCATCGGCGACTCGAACTTCTTCGCCGCAGACGTCGCCGGCCCGACGGCGACGCTCGCCGACGGGACCTGCGTGCCGTGCGAGGGCGGAAGGAGCGGCGCCGCGACGCTCATGGTGCGTCCGGAGACGATCCGGCTCGGCGGCGGCGAGGGCTCGATCGCGGGCCGGGTCGTCCATACGTCGTTCCTCGGCAGCTACGTCCGCGTCGCGGTCGAGACCGGAGCCGCCGAGGCGCCGGTGATGGTGGCGCTGCGCGAGGCCACGCTCGTCCCGGCGCCCGGTGAGACCGTGTCGCTCTCCTGGTCCGCCGCCGACGGGATCGTCCTCGAGGCGGGCTCGTGAGCGCGTCCGCCGAGACCGCCGAGCAGCCGCAGGCCGTTCGTGCCCACCGGCGCGGCGCGGGCATCGCGTCGTACGGCGGCTTCATCCCGGCGATCGTCCTCTTCGGCCTGTTCTTTCTCGTCCCGCTCGCGATCATCGTCTGTTACTCGTTCTGGGAGACGATCGACTACTCGGTCGTCCACCACTGGACGCTCGACAACTACCGCTACTTCTTCAGCGTCTCCGCGTACGTCACCACGATGTGGTCGACGCTCTGGGTCGCCATCGTCGCGACGGCGATCGCGATCGGGCTCGCATTCCCGTTCGCGTACTGGTTGTCGCGCTACGTGCCGCAGTGGCTCCGCCTGCCGCTGCTCGTGCTCGTCATCGTGCCGTTCTGGACGAGCTACCTCTTGCGCGTCTACTCCTGGCTGACCATCCTCGGCGAGAAGGGCGTGCTCAACCGCTTCCTCCAGTGGGCCGGGATCACGCACCACCCGCTCGGCGTCTTCCTCTACGACCGGCCGGCGGTGATCCTCGTCCTCATCTACCTCTACTTCCCGTTCGGCGCGCTGACGCTGTACTCGTCGATCGAGCGCTTCGACTGGAACCAGCTGCGCGCCGCGATGGACCTCGGCGCGTCGCCGCTGAAGGCGATCTTCCGGATCCTCGTGCCGCAGATCATGCCCGGGATCGTCACCGCGGTCATCTTCGTCTTCATCCCGATCCTCGGCGAGTACCTCACGCCGCAGATCGTCGGCGGCACCGGCGGAGTGATGATCGGCAACCTCATCGTCAACTTCTTCCAGGCCGCGGAGTACACGCGCGGGGCCGCAGTCTCGCTGCTGATCGCCCTGTTCATCGTCGGGCTGCTCGCGCTCTTCCGGAAGTCCCTCTCGACCGCGGACGCCTATGGCGCGTGAGGTCGAGGTCCTGTCGCGCCGGGCGCGCGTCGCCCGCGTGCTGCTGAGCACGTACGCGATGCTGATCTACGTCTTCCTGTTCGCGCCGATCGTGCTGCTCGTGCTCTTCAGCTTCAACGCGAACCGGTACGGGACGTTCCCGATCACCGGCTGGACGCTGACGTGGTACCGCCAGGCCTTCACCGACTACCAGGTGCACGACGCCGTCTCGACGACGCTGAAGGTCGCGCTCCAGGTCACGCTCATCTCGACGGTCGTCGGCACGGCCGCCGCGTTCCCGCTCGTCCGCTCGACGCTGCGCTTCCGCAGCGGGATCCGCATCTTCTTCATCCTCCCGATCATGATCCCCGGGCTGCTGATCGGCGTCTCGCTGCTCGTTCTGTTCACGAGCACGTTCCACTGGAAGCTCTCGCCGGAGACGGCCGTGATCGGGCAGGCGGTCTACACGACGCCGTTCGTGATCCTGCTCGTCGCCGCGCGGCTCCAGGCGTTCGACCGCTCGCTCGAGCGCGCAGCCGCGGACCTCGGCGCGAACAACTTCCAGACGCTGCGCCGCGTCGTGATGCCGCTCATCTTCCCGGCCGTGATCGCGGGAGCGCTGTTCGCGTTCACGCTCTCACTCGACGAGTTCATCATCACGTACTTCCTCATCGGAGGGCACAACACACTGCCGATCTTCATCTACACGCAGGTCAAGTTCGGGATCACGCCGGAGGTGAACGCCGTCGCGTCGATGCTGCTCGCCGCGTCGCTGCTCATCCTCGGGCTCGCATTCGCGCTGCCCGTCGTCGTCCGCGCGGTACGCCGCGCCGTCCTGAGAGCGAGGACCGCATGAGCATCCGTATCGCGACCGCACCCGTCTCGTGGGGGATCTGGGAGCAGACGATCGACCGGCCCGATCTGATTCCGGCCGAGACGTTCCTCCGGACGATCGTCGACATGGGCTATGCCGCAACCGAGACCGGACCGCCCGGGTACTTCGCCGAGGACGGCGCGGCGGCCGCCGCCCGCGCAGCCGAGTACGGCGTCGAGCTCGTCGCGACGTTCCTGCCGCTCCGGCTCGACGACGCCGACGGCTTCGCGGAGGACCTCGCCGCGCTCGACCGGACGGTCGAGGTGCTCGAGGCGACCGGCGGCGGGATCGTCCTCCTCGCCGACATGGAGACGCCGGACCGGGCCCGCGCCGCCGGGAGCGAGGAGCGGCGGCGAGCGACGGGCTGGGACGCCGCAACGGTCGACGCCGCGGCGGCACGACTGCAGCAGGCGACGGACATCGTCCGGGCGCGCGGGCTCGGCGCCGCGCTCCACCCCCACGCCGCGACCCACGTCGAGTCCGTCGAGGAGACCGAGGCGATGCTCCAGCGCACGGACATCGATCTCTGCATCGACACCGGCCACACGGTCGTCGGCGGCGGCGACCCCGTCGAGCTCGCTCGGCGCCACGCGGGACGGCTCCGCCATGTGCACCTGAAGGACGTCGACGGCGCCGTCCTCGCGCGGCTGCAGCGCGGCGAGGTCGACATGGACGAAGCCTGGCCGCTCGGGATCTTCTGCGAGTTCGGCGCCGGCGTGGTGCCGCTGCGGGAGTTTCTCGCGCTCGCCGAGGTCCGTGGGCTCGACGGCTGGGCGGTGATCGAGCAGGACCGCGTCGCGGTCACGATCGACGACATGCCGACCGTGCGGGTCGCCGACGAGCGCAACCACGCGCACGTCGAGGAATGGCTCGGATGACCGAGGCGGTCGTGGTCGGCCGCGTCGGCGTCGACCTCTACCCCGACCAGCTCAACACGCCGCTCCGCGAGATCCGCAACTACACGCGCTACGTCGGCGGCTTCGCGGGCAACGTCGCGACCGGCCTTGCGCGGCTGGGCGTACGCACGGCGATCGTCTCGCGCGTCGGCGACGACGGCCACGGCGAGTTCGTCCGCGACTTCCTCGAGGCAGAGGGCGTCGAGACGCGCTTCCTCGCCGTCGACCCGGACTGGCCGACGCCGCCGACCTTCTGCGAGATCTGGCCTCCGGACCGCTTCCCGCTGACCTTCTACCGGCGGCCGACCGCGCCCGACTGGCAGCTCTCGCCCGTCGACTTCGACGCGGACGAGGTCGCCGCCGCGCCCGTCCTCTTCGCGACGGGCACCGGCCTCGCGCAGGAGCCGAGCCGCGGGACGACACTCGGCGCGCTCGCCGCACACGGCGGCACGACGGTCCTCGACCTCGACTGGCGGCCGATGCTCTGGAACGAGCCGCAGGACTACCGGGAGCTCGCGCAGCAGGCGTGCGGCGTCGCCGACGTCGTGATCGGGAACACCGACGAGGTCGCGGCGGCAGGCGGGATCGACGAGCTGCTCGCACTCGCGCCGGCGCTCGTCGTGAAGCGCGGCGAGAACGGCGCCGCCCTCCACGCCGACGGCGAGGTGGTCGAAGCGCCCGGACTGCCGGTCGACGTGGTCAACGGGCTCGGCGCGGGCGACGCGTTCGCCGCGGCCGTCGGCTACGCGCTCGTGCACGACCTCGGCCTCGCCGAGGGCATCCGGCTCGGCAACCGCGCCGGGGCGCACGTCGCCCAGCGGATCCCCTGCTCCGAGGCGATGCCGCGCCTCGAGGACCTGACCCTGCTCGTCTGACGTGACCTTTCGTCTCGCCCTCGTCGGAGCCGGCCGGATGGGCGCGACGCACGCCCGCGCGCTCACGTCGTCGACCGAGGTCGAGATCGCGTGCGTCGTCGATCCGTCGGACGCCGCCGCCGCTGCGGTCGCCGCGCCGCGCGCGACGCTGGAGACGCTGCCGGACGTCGACGGCGCGCTCGTGTGCGTGCCCACGCGGCTCCACCTCGAGGTCGTGGCGCGGCTCGCCGCGCTCGGCCTCCCGGTCCTCTGCGAGAAGCCCTGCGGGCTGACGACGGCGGAGACGCGCGCGGTCGCGGCGCTCGGCACGCGCCTGCAGGTCGCCTACTGGCGCCGTTACGTGCCCGCGCTGCGCGAGCTTCGAGAGCGCATCCGCGCCGGCGCCCTCGGCGAGGTCGTGCTCGTCTCCTGCGCACAGCTCGACGAGCTGCCCCCGCCGCGCGCGTTCCGCGACCCGGCATCGAGCGGCGGGATCGTCGTCGACATGGGCGTGCACGAGCTCGACCAGCTCCGCTGGCTCACCGGGCGGGAGATCGCGGAGGTCACCGGCGTCGCCGGCTCGGTCGGCTGGGACGAGCCGGTCGCCGGGGATCCCGAGCTCGTCCAGCTCTCCCTGACGCTCACGGGCGGCCCGGCGGCGGCGGTGACGCTCGCGCGCCGCCATCCGCCGGGGGAGGTCTGCCGCGTCGAGGTCGTCGGTCTCGACGGCGCAACCTCCTTCGACTTCGTCGCGCCGCCCGACGGCGACGAGACGATCGCGGCCGCGCTGCGCGCACAGGCGGAGGACTTCGCGCGCGCCGGCGGCGAGGGCGCCACGGTCGAGGACGCGATCGCCGCGCTCGACGCCGCGGAGCGGGCCAAGGCGGCGCTCGGTCTTCCCTAACGGTTCTCCATGCCGAGCGTCGTCAGCCGCCTCACCCTCGCGCGGCCTCGGCGGCGAGGAACATGTCCGTCAGGAGCGCCGTGTCGATCCGAGCCTGCTCGGGCGGCGTCAGGCACTCGGCGCCGTCGACGCAGCACGCGTGGAAATGGATCAGCTCGCGCCGGAACGACTCCTCGAACGAGCGGTAGCGCGTGACGGCGTTCGCGTAGTCGTCCGCGTCCTGCCGCTCGTAGACCGTCGGGCTCATCTTCAGCCACGGCGACGGGAACGTCAGGGAGCGCACCGACGTGTCGAAGAGGAGCCGGATCGATTCCCGGTACTCACGCGTATCGAGCAGCTGGATCCACGCGCTGTCCCAGCGCGAGCCGTTCGCGAGCTCGCAGTAGCCGGCGACCGAGCGGCCGCCGTTCCACCACGCGCCGTCGACGACACGTGCCGGCAGCGGCTCTCCCATCCGCTCGAGGAAGCCGTTGACGATGTTGACGTGATGGACGAGCGAGCCGAGGTACCCGTCCGAGAACGCGAAGCACGCCTCGGGGTCGCCGCGGCCGACCGCCTCCTCGACCTGCTCGCTCTCCGCGCGCCGCGTCGCCTCGATCACGTCGGCGGGAACGTCGCCTCCACGCAGGATGTCCCCCGGAAGGAAGTACGGCACCCACTCCGGGTCGTTGACGACGATGCTCACGTACCGCAGCTCGCCGGCCGACGCGGGCATCTCCTCGAGCGCGCGCCGGAAGGCGGGGTCGTGGCGCTTCATGTAGCCCACCTGGACGACGCGCGACGCGCGGTCGCGCGCATCGACGATGCGGTCGACGTCGGCGAGCGTGATCGCGAGCGGCTTCTCGCAGAAGACGTGCAGGCCCGCCGCGAGCGCGCCGAGCACGACCTCGACATGCGTCCCGGCCGGCGACGCGACGAGCACCGCGTCGAGCGGCGCGCCGTCGAGCATCGCCCGCCAGTCGGCGTAGGCGCCGGGAATCCCGAACCGGGCGCAGAGTGCGTCGCGCACCGTCGCCGAGGGCTCCGCGAGGCCGGTCACCCGGAAGCGGTCCGCAAGCTCGTTCAGGTGCGGCAGGTGCATCGCCTGGGCGATCATCCCGCCGCCGACGACCCCGATCCGCAGCGCCTCGTTCCGGGTGCTGGACACGTTGTCCGCATCATGGTACGTTCGCGCCGGCCCGTGCAACCGGCATCTGACGGGCCGCGGCAGGCGTGGTGGAGTCCCCGGGGCAAGTCGTGACGAGTGAGGAGGGGAACGGAATGGAGCACCTCGAACGGCCGCTGACACGCGGCCGGTTGCTGCGCGTCGGCGCGGCAGGAGCCGCCGGGCTGGCGGCGTCGCGCATGCTCGGCCCTGCCGGGCGCGCGTTCGGCGCGACCCAGGTGAAGGCCGGCGGCGTCACGCTGAACTGGCTCACCTGGTCGGACCACTACTTCCCGAATCAGCTCCAGCAGGTGAAGAAGTCGACGGGCATCGGCGGCCGTCCGCAGCTCTTCAGCGACGACTCCGACGCGTACATCAAGGTGAAGGCCGGCGGCGGCGCGTGGGACATGTCGTCCGAGGACGCGCTCTGGGTCCCGAAGTTCTACAAGGAAGGGCTGATCGTCCCGTTCGACATCAAGTCGTTCCCGGTCTCGAAGCAGCTCTACTCCGTGGCCCTCTCGGTCCCGTTCTGGAAGGCCGGCTCGAACCAGATGGGCTACCCGTTCGGCTGGTCGAGCCTCCAGATCTACTACAACCCGAAGTACGTCACGACGAAGCCGGACTCGTACCACGCGCTCGTCGACTCGAAGTACAAGAAGAAGATCGTCCTCGAGAACCAGCCGACCGACCTGATGGCGATGGCCGGTCTCGCGACGGGAGCGAAGCAGCCGTACAACATGACGACGGGGGAGATCTCGCGTGCGAAGGCGTTCCTGAAGCAGCTGAAGCCGAACGTCCTGAAGCTCGTGTCGCAGAACACCGAGGTCGTGCGCGCCCTCACGGACGGCTCGGCGTGGCTCACGATCGAGAACCTGGGCACCGACGCGCGCGTGAAGGACGCCGGCGGGCCGGTCATCAACTCTGCCGACCCGAAGGAGGGCCTCTACGGCTGGATGGACGCCGAGATGCTGCTGAAGGAGTCGTCGAACCAGGACTCGTTCGAGAAGTTCATCAACGCGATGGAGCAGGCTCCGTGGATCGCGAAGAACTTCCTCCAGAACGGGCGGCCGCTCTTCAACGAGAAGGCGTACAAGATCCTCGTCAACCAGGGGCACAAGGAGCGGGCTGACCGCTTCTTCTACAACAACCCCGAGCGCCCCCTGGGCATGACGCTCAAGGGCCCGTCGGGGAACGCGCAGGCGTACATCGACGCCTTCAACGAGGTCTTCTCGAGCTAGAACGCACGCCGTCGGGCCCGGGGCCGCCCGGGCCCGACGGCCACGATCTCGCCCACGCTCGCGCGCTATTCGTCCGCGAGGGCGAGCAGGCTCGTCACCGTCGTCCAGTTCCGCGCGGTGGCCGGAACGCCGAGGCCTCGGCCGGAGAGCAGCGTTGCCAGCTTCGACCGTCCGACGCCGTCGGGATGCCAGGCGTAGACCTCGCGACCGATGATGCAGACGCGCTCCTGCCCGGCGCCCGCGCTCTCGATCCGCTCCACGATCGCCGGCTCGAGCTCCGACGCGAGGAACGTCACCTGGTAGCGCTTCGGATTCGCGGCGACGTCGCCGAGCGGATCCCGCCGGACGACGGCGGCGAGCTCGTCGCGCGTGCGCACGACGACGTCGACCTCGAGTCCGAGCCTCGCGGCGATCAGCCGGGTGCACAGACGCGCGACCTCGGACGGCGAGGCGTCGCTCGAGAGGACGGCGTTGCCGCTCTGGACATACGTCCGCACGTCGCCGAATCCCGCACCCGAGAGCATCTCGCGCAGGCGTGGCATCGCGATGCGGTTCCGCGGGCCGAGATTCACGCCGCGCAGGAGCACGACGTGCCGCGTCACGCGGCCTGGATGGGCGTGTCCTGCTCCTCGTCGCGGCGGTCGACGATCCCGCCGTGGTTGCGCGCGACGTCGATCGAGCGGCTCTCGCGGATGACCGTGACCTTCACCTGGCCCGGGTACTCGAGCCGGTCCTCGATCTCGCGCGCGATCTCGTGCGAGAGCAGCGCGGCCGCGTCGTCGTCGACCTCGCTCGGACGGACGATGACGCGGATCTCGCGACCGGCCTGCAGCGCATAGACCTTGTCGACTCCCGGCTTCGACGCCGCGAGCTC
>Ga0335069_10008544_pt1 | contig 14645 bp, 17 predicted proteins | sample Lox_Sample_11_FD_206714 | JGI IMG/M metagenome (GOLD analysis project Ga0335069, IMG submission 206714) | Soil microbial communities from Loxahatchee National Wildlife Refuge, Florida, United States - Lox_Sample_1.1 | ecosystem: Environmental > Terrestrial > Soil > Wetlands | place: USA... | reverse complement strand
AGAGCCCCCAGCTGCGTCAGCGCCGCTCGAGCCGTCAGCTGCGCCGGCGCTCCCCGACGCATCGCGTGAAGCCGCAGGCGCTCCGCAAGCGCCGGAGGCGGCGAATCCCGCGCCAACGTCCACGCCACTCGCAAACGGGGGGGCCACGGTCGAGCGCGCGCGGATCATTCGGAGTTACGAGGCGGAAGCGGCGCTCCTCCGCCGCACGTTTGCCGGTCGCGCCGCGGCGATCGAGCAGCTCTCGAGCTTCGCCGAGGAGCGGCGGGGCCTGTTCGACGCGCTCGCTGCATCCCGGTCCGAGACGGCGCGCTACCGCCAGCTCGTCATCGATCTCGAAACCAACGCCGCGCCGCAGTTCTTCGGCGCTGGCGCGCCGGATGACCTCAAGTTGATCGTCGGCATCGGCCCCGTGCTCGAGCGGATGCTGCAGATGATGGGCGTGACGACTTACAAGCAGATCGCGCGCTGGTCGGAGCGCGACATCGATGAATTCGACGCGAAGCTCCAGGAATTCCCCGGCCGCATCCGCCGCGATGCATGGGTGACGCAGGCACGCGCGCTGCATCTGAGCAAGTACGGCGAGACGGTCCCGTTGCGGGGTCGCGCATGACGCCGCGCCGAGAAGGCCGGTGAGCCGATCGCCACGGTCGGAGGCATCGCCCGCACAACACATCACCGCGGCGCAGCTCTTTCCGGTCGCGGTGCTCGCGCTCGTCTGGGGCGTCAACTGGCCCGTGCTCAAGATGGGCGTCACCGAGATCGCGCCGCTTACGTTCCGTGCGCTGACGCTGCCATTCGCCGCGCTCGGCCTGCTCGCGATCGCGATGGCGACAGGCGACTCGATCCGCATTCCGCGGCCGCTGTGGGCGAAGGTGACGCTGCTCGGCGTCGCCAACATCACCGGCTGGAACGGGCTGCTCCTGTTCGGCGTCCAGCAACTGCCCGCGGGCCGCAGCGCGATCATCGCGTTCACGATGCCGATGTGGTCGGTGCTGTTCTCGCTCGCGCTGCTCCACGAGCCGCTGTCGGCGCGCAAGGCCGCGGGCCTTGCGCTGGGCATGCTCGGAATGGGCGTGCTGCTGGGCGACGACATCCGGCACATCCAGCGCACGCCGACCGCCGCGCTGCTGGTCCTCGGCGCCGCGATCTGCTGGGCGCTCGGAACGGTATTACTGCGCAAGTGGAAGCCGCCGCTTCCGCAGAAGGCGCTCACCGGATGGATGATGATGCTCGGCTGGATACCGCTCGCCGCACTCGCGCCGTTCTTCGACGGCCAGCCGCTGCATCGGCTGTCGGCGGCCGGCTGGTTCGCGCTCGTCTACAACATGTTCCTCGCGGGCACGCTCGCGCACTGGGCGTGGTATTCGCTCGCCCGCACGCTTCCGGTCGCGATCTCGTCGATGTCTTCGTTGCCGGTGCCGATCGTCGGCGTGTTCTCCGGCATGCTGCTCCTCGGCGAGCATCCCGGGACGGGCGAGTGGACGGCGCTTGCTCTCGTCGTCGCCGCCATGGTTGCGGTGTTGTGGGTGCCGAAGCCGGCCGCCCCCGCGCCGCCGCCGCCCGACAACTAGCTTCCGGCGCCCGCCGCTACGCGAGCTCCGGAATCAGCGTCAGCACGGGTTTCCCGGCGAACCACGCGTCGAGATTCGCCTTGCAGAGATCGCCCATCGCCTGGCGTGTCTCGCGCGTCCCGCTGCCCACGTGCGGGAGCAGCACGACCTGATCCATCGCGAGCAGCGCCTGCGGGATCCTGGGCTCGTCGGCGAATACGTCGAGCCCCGCGCTCTTGATCGTGCCGCTCTCGAGGGCGGCGACGAGCGCCGGCTCGTCGACGATCGAGCCGCGGGCGATGTTGACCAGCGTTCCTTTCTTGCCGAGTGCCGCCAGCACTTCCGCATTGACGATGTTCTTCGTCGCCGCGCCACCCGGGCAGGCGACGATCAGGAAATCGGATTCCGCGGCAAGCGCCTGCAAATCCGGAACGAACCGATACGGCACGTCCTGCGGCTTCCTTCCCGTGTACGCAATCTTCATCCCCATCGCAGAGAGTCGTTGCGCGATCGCCTTGCCGATGCGCCCCAGGCCCAGGATGCCCGCAGTCTTGCCGGAGAGCTTCGTCGTGAGCTCCGCTCCGCGCTTCAACCACTCGCCCGCGTGAACGAAGCGGTTCGCCCGGACGAAGCCGCGGCCCGTCATCAGCACGAGCCCGACGGCGACGTCGGCGACGTCGTCGGTAAGCACGTCGGGCGTGTTCGTCACCTTGAGCCCGCGCTTGCGGCAGTAGTCGACGGGCACGCCGTCGTAGCCGACACCGAACACCGATATGATCTCGAGCTTCGGGAGCGCGTCGAGAAGCGAGGTCGGCGTCACTGTTCCGCCGCCCTGGACGAGTCCGCGTATCGTGCCGCCGACCGCCGCGACAAACGCCGGCTTGTCGGATGCCTGCACGTAGTCGTGGCAGCGATAGCCGGCCTTCAAAGGATCGTAGAGGAACGGCGGCAGCGGCGCGGTGACGATGACGTCGGGCGGCATGGGATCACCTCTTCGGTGGGGAATGCGCGGCGGCCCATTCTAGCAAGCCGGCGATGAGTCCCGCGTCGCCGCCCGCCGTTGCGATGACGGACAGCCCGAGATCGCGGGCGCGAGCGACGATTCGCGGATGGGGTGCGAACGTCGGGCGCGCGCGCCATGCCGCGCGGATCGGCTCGTTCGCAATCGACCACAGATTGTCGAGCGCCTCGCTCGACGTGATCGTCACCGCGTCGATCGACCCGATACCAAACGCCTCGGCGAGCCCCTGCCCGTCCGAGCGCGGCTGCGCGCGTCGGTAGCAGGCGACCGCGTCGACCTGCGCACCTCGCGCTCGCAGCGTGTCGGCGAGCTGTTCGCGGCCGCCCTCGCCGCGCAGGATGAGCACGCGCTTGCCCCGCACCTCGCTGAGCTCGCGAAGCTCGAGCAGTCCTTCGCTGTCGAACGTCGTCGCCGGGATACGCACACCCCCGATCCCCGTTGCGGCGAGCGCTTCGGCGGTCCCCGGCCCAGGCGCGAAGGTCGCGAGTCGCGGCGGCCAGCTTCTCGGGTCGGGGGCGCCGTACTCGACGGCGTTCGGCGAGATGAAGATCGCGATGTCGTAGGCGCCGAGTGCCGCGTGCGCGCGATCCACCGCGGCTCGATCGTCGGGCGGCAGAATGACGATCGCTGGAAATATGACGGGTGAGCCGCCAAGCGCGGCGATCTTCTGCGCGAATCCGGCGGCCTGGCGCGCCGGCCTCGTCACGAGGATACCGAGCCCGGAGAGCGGGCCGGCTGAGCTAAGCGGCGACAAGCCGACCGGCACCTCGGGCGAGGAAGTCGGAGGCCAGCGCGCGCCCCAGCGCGTCGGCCGCCCCCTCGTCGCTGGCGGCGGCGCTCCGCTCGCCGCGCATCACGTCGGACCCATCCTGGCTCGCGAGCAAGCCGCGCAGCCAGAGCTCGCCGTGCCGGAACGTCGCGTACGCGGCGAGCGGCGTGTGACAGGTGCCCGAGAGCGCTCGCGCGAACGCGCGCTCCGCCGTCGTCGCGAGCATCGCGTCGCGATCCATCAGCGGATGGAGCGCGGCGACGACGTCATCGCGATCGGCGCGGCATTCGAGTGCGAGCGCACCCTGGCCGGCGGCCGGAAGGCACTCCTCGGGGTCGAGCAGCGATGCGATACGCGCGCCCAGGCCCAGTCGCCGGAGTCCCGCAGCCGCGAGAATGATCGCGTCGTACTCGCCGCGATCGAGCTTCGCGAGCCGCGTGTTGACATTGCCGCGCAGCGGCTCGATCGCGAGCAGCGGATCGCGCTCGCGCAACTGCGCCCCCCGGCGCAGGCTGGACGTTCCGACGCGCGCGCCGCCGGGAAGCGCCGCGAGGTCGAGGTAGCGCACGGACACGAATGCGTCGCGTGGATCCCCGCGCTCGCAGATCGCCGCCAGCGTGAAGCCGTCCGGCATCTCCATCGGAACGTCCTTCAGCGAGTGCACGGCGAGATCGGCGCGGCCGTCGGCGAGCGCGAGCTCGAGCTCCTTGACGAAGAGCCCCTTGCCGCCGATCTCCGCGAGCGAGCGGTCCTGTACGCGATCGCCTTGCGTCGTGACTCCGAGCAACTCGACCGCTGCGGCCGGATAGAGCGCCGCGAGCCGCGCCCGGACGTGCTCTGCCTGCCAGAGCGCGAGCGCGGACTCGCGCGTTGCGATCGTCAGCCGTCGAACGGGTGCCGCGCTCACTTCGCGCTCGCGCCCGCCCGCAACGTTCCGAAGGTGCTGCCTTGAGCGTCCTTCGGATAGACGAGGCAACCGACCGGCGGAACGCGCTCGCGGCGATACGCGATCGCCCCCTCGGCGTTGTCGGCGTGGATCTCGAAACGGATGTGACGCGGCATCGGCTGCTCCTCGAACGACCGCCCGCCGCTGGCTGCGGCATGGCAAGCCGCTATCATAGCGTTGCTGGACGACCCGGGAGAGGAGCGAACGATGCGCATCGTGATAACCGGCGGCGCCGGATTCCTCGGAACACGTCTCGCCCGCGCCATCCTCGCGCGCGGAACGCTCGCCGATGCACGAGGCGACCCGCACCCCGTTCGCGAGATCGTCCTGGTCGACATCGCCGAGGCGGGGGGCATCGGCGACTCCCGCGTAAGCGTGATGAGCGGCGACCTCGCGGATTCCGCGCTCGTCGAGCGCGCACTCGGAAGCGGCACCGACGCGGTCTTCCACCTTGCTGCGGTGGTCAGCGGGCACGCCGAGGCGGATTTCGACATCGGGATGCGCGTCAATCTCGACGCGACGCGCGTGCTGCTCGAGCGCTGCCGTCGCCTGGCGGCGCCGCCGAGGTTCGTCTTCGCGAGCTCGCTCGCGGTATTCGGCGGCAAGCTACCCGATCCCGTCGAGGACGATTCGCCGCTTACGCCACAATCGTCGTACGGGACGCAGAAGGCGGTCGGCGAGCTTCTCGTCTACGACATGACGCGCAAGGGCTACATCGACGGCCGCAGCCTTCGGCTACCGACGGTCACGGTCCGCCCGGGGAAGCCGAACAAGGCGGCCTCGTCGTTTGCGAGCGGGATCATTCGCGAGCCGCTCGCCGCGCTCGACGCGGTGTGTCCTGTCGCGCCGCAGACGCGGATGTGGGTCACGTCGCCGCGTACGGTGATCGCGAACCTGATCATCGGCCACCAGGCGCCTGCGTCGGCGTTCGCAGCTACGCGCTCGGTCAACGTGCCGGGCCTGTCGATCTCGGTCGGCGAGATGGTCGACGCGCTGCGCCGGGTCGCGGGCGATGCGGTCGCCGATCGGGTCAAGTGGCAATTCGATCCCGCGATCGATCGGATCGTCTCGACATGGCCGGCGCGATTCGCGCCGAAGCTCGGGCTGGCGCTCGGCATGCGCGGCGACGCCGACTTCGACACGATCGTCCGCGCGTACATCGACGAGGACAGGCCGCGGGCGTAGCAAGGCTCGCACCGCAACGTCGCGGAGCGAGGTAGGCGCGCCGCGCTTGTCGTAAGCGAAGCGGGAGGCATGCGCACCGCGGCGCCCCCCGGCGCACGGCTTCCGTCCGCCCCTCTGCCTACGCCCCGATCTCCGCACCCGCCGGCTCGACCGCTGCGAGCGCTTCCTCGAAGAGCTCCGGTCCGGCGTCGCGCAGCCTCGAGGCATCGGAGAGAATTCGCCTGAAGCGCCGGCCGCCGGATCGTCCGTGATAGAGGCCGAGCACGTGACGCGCGATCGCGCGCAGGGCCACACCATTCGCAACCTGCGACTGCGCATAGGGAATCAACGCGTGCAGCACATCGGCGCGCGCGCGTGCGGGCGCGCGGTCGCCGAACGCGCGGCAATCGGCCTGCGCGAGAAAATACGGATCGTGATAGGCGACGCGGCCGAGCATTGCGCCGTCGACATGCTCGAGCTCGCGCTCGATCGCGTCCCAATCGGTCAGCCCTCCGTTCAGCACGATCGTCAGCGCCGGAAAATCGGCCTTCAACCGACGCACGACTTCGTAGCGCAGCGGCGGCACCTCGCGGTTCTCCTTCGGCGTCAGCCCCTGCAGCACGGCGTTGCGCGCATGGACGATGAAGACTTCGCAGCCGGCCGCGGCGACCGTTCCCACGAAATCGCGGACGAACCCGTAGTCCTCGCGATCGTCGAGGCCGATCCGGTGCTTGACGGTTACGGGTATCGTCACCGCGTCGCGCATCGCCCTCACGCAGTCGGCGACGATCGCGGGCTCGGCCATCAGGCACGCGCCGAAGCTCCCGGTCTGCACCCGCTCCGAAGGGCAGCCGCAGTTGAGATTGATCTCGTCGTAGCCCCAGCGCGCACCGAGGCGCGCGCAGGAAGCGAGCAGACCCGGGTGGCTGCCGCCGAGCTGCAACCCGACCGGGTGCTCGGCCGGATCGAAGTCGAGGTGATGGGGCACGTCACCATGGACGAGCGCGCCGCTCGTGATCATCTCGGTGTAGAGCCGCGCGCGGCGCGAGATGAGGCGCAGGAAATACCGGCAGTGCCGGTCGGTCCAGTCCATCATCGGCGCGACGCACAGCCGATGCGACAACGTGCTCATCGACTCTCGCGTCTTCGGCGTCCGGGACGGGATGTCGGACGGGCCGCGACGATCATTCTACTGTCCGACCCGCGGTCGACATCACGGTCGGCGTTCGACACCGTTAACCTGGAAGTGCTCGCGCACCCGAACCCAACGATTCGACTTAAAGAACGGGTCATCTATTTGCGCAGCAGCCAGAGGATCAGGCTCAGCACGATCGAAACGACGAGCCCCGTCGTAATCGGGAAGTAGAACGAGTAGCCCCCACGCACGATATGGATGTCGCCGGGCAGTCGTCCGAGCCCAAGCTTGCCGAGCCACGGCCACGCGATGCCGATGGCGACGAGCCCAACGCCAACGATGATCATCCAGCGTGCGATCTCGCTCTCCCCGCGGACGGCGAAGCGCCCCGCGCGACGGCTCCGCGCTAGTCGAGCGAGAGCCCCTCGCGCTTCAATCGCGCGCGCAGCCGCTCGAGCTCTTCGGTGAGATCGACGACGAGACCCGCGAGCTCGGGGTTTGCGTCGAACTGGCGCTCGAGCGAATGGAGATGCTTGGCGCGGATCAGATCATGACTCGTGAACGTCCAGCCGAGAGGATCGGGGCCTGCGCGCTCGAGCAGCACGCCGGCGCGGACGTGCTCGATCACCCATTCGCGGGTGACCGTGCAGGTTGCCGCCAGCTCGTCCACGCGCAGGACCGTCTCCTCGAGGAGGGTCGCCTTGAACAGATCGGTCGTCATTCGGGGCTCCGCGGATCGAAGGCGAGATCGCGCGCCATCGCCTGGTAGAGTTCGCGCGCTTTCGCGCTGGTGGCCCGGGGAAGCACGATCTCGAGGACGAAGTAAAGATCGCCGGGCGGTGCGGACGGGATGCCGCGGCCCTTGAGGCGCAGTTTGCGGCCGCTCTGCGAGCCTTCCGGCACCGCCACCTCGACGGCCCCGACCGGCAGCGACGCTTTCACTTTCGCGCCAAGCGCGGCCTCCCATGGAGCGACGCGGAGCGTCGCGTAGACATCGGTTCCGTCTACGCGGAAGCGCGGATGCGGCTCGAAGTGGATCTCGAGAAAGAGATCGCCGGGCTTGCCTTCGCCGATGCCCGGGCTGCCCTGGGCCGCGAGCCGCAGCACCTGGCCTTCGCGAACGCCCTTCGGAATGCGCACGTTGAGGTTGTGCTCCTTCATCGTCACGTGACCCTGCTCGTCGACCGCCGGAGCGCGCAGCGTGATCATCCTCGTTCCGCCCTCGTACGCGTCTTCGAGGCGGATCAGGATCCGGGCGTGGTGATCCTCGCCCCGCGCATCGAAGCGTGCACCGCGCTGCGCGCCGGCGCCCCGAGCGCGGCCGAAGAGCTCGGAGAAGAAATCGCTGAAGTCCGCGGCGCCGCCGCCGCCGAAATCGCGACCGGAGTACTCGAACCCGGCGTCCCAGTTGGGCGGCGGCCGGAAATCCTGGCCCGCCTGATAGTCGCGCCCGAGCTGATCGTAGGCCGCGCGCTTCTCGGGGTCCGACAGCACCGCGTAGGCCTCGTTCACCTCCTTCATTCGCGCCTCGGCGTCCTTCTCCTTCGAAACGTCGGGATGGTATTTGCGCGCGAGGCGGCGGAACGCCTTCTTGATCTCGTCGGCGGTCGCCTCGCGGGCAACGCCGAGCGTCTGGTAGTAGTCCTTGAACTCCAAGCGAACGCTCCGTCGGTGAGCGCGCGGCCGATCGACGACCGCACGGCACCGCGAAGGTTACGCCGCGCCGACAGCTTGCTCAATCGCGCGCACCGGCGCGTTTGACAGGTGGGCCCGGCCGCTTGACCCCGACGCGCGAGCTGAGCGGCGTCAGCGGCCTCGCCTGAGCACAACCTCGGCGTACTCGCCGGGAGCCACCAGCGAACCGTCGGTGGCGCGATTGAACCTCTCGGCCAGCGCGATCAGGTCTGCGGCGAGCGATCCCTGCACTGTCGAATCCAAGGCGCCGAACGCCTTCTGCAGCGGACCATACGCAGTGCGGAACACGTCGAGCCAGTGGGTCACGCTGCGGTAACGGAACACGAAGTTCCTGCGCTCGAACGCGATCGTATGGTACCGACCGTCGAACAACTCCCGCAGCCGCTCTTCGGTGCCCCAGAGCGCGGGCGAGCGCACACCCGCCGGCGGGGGAAGATACCTGCCCAGGAGCTTGAAGAGTTCGCCGATGAAGCTCGCCGGCGTCCAGTTCGCCAAACCGATCCGGCCACCCGGCTTGCAGACCCGCGCCAATTCCGCGGCGGCTCGCTCCTGGTCGGGAGTGAACATGACGCCGAATGTGGACAGGACGACGTCGAAGCTCGCATCGGCATAAGGCAGGCTCTCGGCGTCCGCTTGCTCGAACCGTACCGGCAGGCCTTCGGCATTCGCCCGGTCGCGCCCGCGCTCGAGTAGCGCCGGGACGTAGTCGGTGGACGTGACGTCGGCCCCGCGCCGCGCCGCGGCGAGTGTCGCGTTGCCGTTGCCCGCGGCGACGTCGAGCACGCGCTCGCCGGCGCGAAGGTCGAGCGCCTCGCACAGCGTTTCACCGACGATCTGCAGCGTCGTGCCCACGACGGCGTAGTCGCCGGCGGACCATGCGGCCTGCTGCCGTGCTTTGACGGCCGAGAGATCGACGGCGGGGGGGAAGGTGATATCAACCATGAGCGCTCTCCTGGTGTTGGGGGTGGATTGGCGGTCCGGCAGCCTGATCAGACGGGTGCCGCCGCGCTCGCGCTCAGGGAAGGACGCGAATCGACTTCGGCTTCCACCGTAACCCCGTTGCGCAGGGTCTGCAGGACGACGCAGCAGTTTTCCGCCACAGTGACGAGCATTCGCGCCTTGTTCTCGTCGATTGCATTGCCGGGCTGCAGCCGCACGCGGCAACGCATACGTTGGAAACCGACGGGAACCTCGGGTTCCACCTGCAGGCAGCCGCGAACGTCGCATTCCGCCGTGACTTCGACGACCAGGGATCGAAGGCGGATGCCGAGATGATCGGCGACGATCCGCAATGTCGAGTCGAAGCACGCGGCGAGCGCCGCGGACAGGAGGTCGCCCGGATTCGGATGGTCGTGGAAGCCGCCTACCGAGCGGTGAACGCCGAAGCGCAACGGCACGTTACCGCCATTGGCAGGCACGACGCTACCGTGAAACGGATCCTCGTCGCAGGCGTCGATGGTGTGTGCGCCGTCGTTGATCCAGGCGTCGGCCGGAACGCGGCGATAACGTTCGCGCAGCGGGCCTTGCCGCTGTGCAGCGATGCCCGTGTCTCTCGTCCCCATGGCGCTCTCCTTTCCGTTGCGATCGTGACGATCGCAGCGTCGCACCGCCAACGGGCGCCGTCATGGGGCGACGGCCTCAATTCGAATCGGATTCTCGCGCGCGCGGGGGCGTCGCGTAGGACGCAGGCCCCGGTTACCGGGCCGCGGGCTTCAGTCGCGCCCGAGTCCCGCCTTGCGCGCGATCACGATGGCCTGCGACCGATGCTCTGCGCCGAGCTTGGAGAAGAGACTCGTGACGTGATTGCGAACGGTCTTCTCGGCGATGTGCAGACCGGCCGCGATCTCCGGGTTGGTCAGGCCGCGCGCGATGCAGTCGAGGATTTCTCTTTCGCGCGCCGTCAAATCCGAGAACCCAGCCGCCGCCGATTCGTCGCCCGGCTCGTCGACAGCGAGGAAGTCGTCGAGCTCCTTCCTGAATACCGGCCACGCGGGCTCGTCCGCGCGCAGGATGTGATTTCTGCCTTCGAGCGGCACGAAGCGCGCATTGGGGATCGCGGCGGCGAGGCGCCGGCCTGCCTCGAACGGCACCATCGCGTCCCCTCGGACGTGAAACACGAGCGTCGGTGCGGTGACCTTCGGGGCTTCGTCACGGATGTCGAACGTGTTGAATACGTTCCACAGACTGCATGCGGTCGCTGGCGACGCGCTGCGGCGCTGGAGCTCGCTGATCCACTTGACCTGATGCCCGGCCCCTTCGGGCATCAGCAGGCTCGCGAACATCTCGCGGAATGCCCCGACCTTCCGGCCCCAGCCGAGCTCGATCACCTGTGCGAACGCCTGCGCCTGCTTCGACAGGTATTCGGGGGCGTCGGCGGCGAATGCGCCGTGCAGGTAGCTATCGTAGAGGACCAGCCGGGCGACGCGCTCCGGATGGCGTGCCGCGTACGCCGTGGCGATCACGCCGCCTTGGCACAGACCGATCAGCGAGACGCGGCGGAGACCGAGCGCGTCGACGACCGCATCGAGGTCGGACACCAGTGCATCGAGCGAAAGATCGGCAACATCTCGATCGGACAGTCCCGAGCCCCTGGGGTCGTAACGAACGAGCGTCCGCCGTTCGACCAGGGCCTCGGACCAATGGCGCCAGACGGGACTATTCCAATCGAGCTCGAGGTGCGTGAACCAGTTGTTGATGCGTACCAGAGGCGGACCTTCGCCCGCCGTCGCAAAGGCGATCCGCACGCCGTCTCGTGACCTGCAGAAGCGGATCCGCTGCGGCTTGCCGGCCACGATCGACCTTCGCGCGCGTCAGCTTGCCACCATCAGGAAGACCGGGAAGCTCCGGTGGCCGCTACCGACCGCCTTGGTCATCGTGTAGGCGGTCGTGAACTCCACCGACGTGAATCCTGCCCGCCGGGCTTTCGCGGCGAGCTCGGTGCGATCGAAGCCCAAGTGTCCGTCGAATCCGGCGCCGTGGAACGACCCGTCCTCGGTGTCGAGGTCCGCGATGCAGAGGAACCCGGCCGCGGCGAGCGCCGTGCGAAAGCGCTCGAGGATCCCCGCGGTATCGGGAATGTGGTGCAGCGTCATCAGCGAATAGACGATGTCGTACGCGCGCGCCGGCACCGGATCGACGAAGTAGTCGAGCCTGACCGTGCGCATCGATGCGTCGTCGGCCGCGATGATCTTCCGCGCCGCGACCGCGAGCATCCCTTCGGAAACGTCGGCGAGAGTGATGTCGCCGAGCCGCGCGCGCAGCATGAACGACAGCAACCCGGTGCCGCAGCCGTACTCGAGGGCGCGCATCGTGGGCGCGAGCGGAACGCGCGCAACGATCGCATCGGCGACCGCCTGTGCGCGCTCGACCTTCGTCGGATCGTCGTCCCAGGTCGCGGCGCGGGCGTCGAAATCGGAAGTGGTCATAGCGTTCGACATTCGCGAGCCTTCGGATGGCGGGGGAGGCGGAACGAGGGGCTGTCCGCGTCCGCCGGCTAGGGCTTGAACCCGGTCTGCTGGTAGACCGCCTGCAGCGTTTCCTTGCCCACCCGCGCCTCGTTCTCCTTGTGCACCCCGACGAGCGCCTTTTTCCACGCGGCCTTCTGCGCGTCGGTGAGCGTGATCACCTCGCTTCTGCCGGACTTCCTGATCGCCTCCAGCGCGTCGTCGTTCTCCTTCTTCGCGATGTCGTTCGCGTACTTCGTCGCGTCCTTCATCGCGCCCTCGAGCGTCGTCCGGATGTCCGGCGGCAATCCGTCCCAGAACTTCTTGTTGACGATCACCGCGTAGCCTATGTAGCCGTGGTCGGTCACCGTCGTGTACTTCTGCACCTCGTGGTGCTTCTGAGTGTACATGTTGGACGGCGTGTTCTCCGAGCCATCGACTACGCCGGTCTGCATCGCCTGGTAGACCTCGGAGAACGCCATCACCTGCGGGATCGCGCCCAGCGCCTTCATCTCGTCGGAGAGCACCTTCGACGACTGGATCCGCATCTTGAGGCCCTTCATGTCCTCCGGCATCCGCAGCGGCTTGTTCGCGCTCATCACCTTGAGGCCGTTGTCCCAGTAGGCGAGGCCAACGATCCCCTTCGCGTCGAGCTTCTTGAAGAGCGCCGTGCCCACGGGCCCTTCGGTGACCTTGTGCAGCTCGTCGTAGTTGTCGAAGAGGTACGGGAGATCGAAGACCTCGAATTCGCGCACGCCGAGCGGACCGAACTTCGCGAGCGACGGCGCGAGCATCTGCACCGAGCCGAGCTGCAGCGCCTCCATCTCCTCGCCGTCCTTGAACAGCGTGCTGTTCGGGTACACCTCGACCTTGACGCGCCCCTTCGTGCGCTCCTCGGCGAGCTTCTTGAACTGCTCGGCGCCCTTGCCCTTCGGCGTGTCGACCGCAACGACGTGGCTGAACTTGATGACGATCGGCTGCTGCGCCGCGGCGAACGGCGCTGCGAGCATCATCACGACGAACGGAAGGGAGAACCGGAGATTTCTGCTCATCGAACGCTCCTCGGGTCCTGCATCTGCTGCGATCGCCGCTTCAGACGGCCACGTGCTCGCGCTCCGCGTAGCGACGGCAAATCCGCTCGTAGTCGGCCGGCGTGTCCATGTCGGTCGTGTAGCGATCGTGGGCCGCGACGTACCGATGGACTTCGTTCGGATACGCGTTGGCGAGCTTGCGGCACCCGAGCTTGCGGTCGCCGGCGACGACCTCCGGCGCGTAGCTCGCCGCGAACAGAATCGGGTTGCCGCGGTCCTCTCCGAAGTACGGGATGACGATCGACGACTCCGGCGCGGCCTCGTACGCGGCAACGAGATCGAGATAGTCCTGCCTGCCGAGCAGCGCCATGTCGCCGAGACAGACCATGATCGCGTCGGTCGCGCGCGCGAGCGCGCCGACGCCGACCGCGACCGACGTCATCTGGCCTTCCTCGAAACGCAGGTTCGGCTGCAGGCCGACCGGGAGATCGACGACGACCCGGCCCACCTCTCGCCCCTGAAGGCCGGTGACGACGACCACTTCGTGCGGTCCCGCCGAAACGACCTGCTCGACAGTGCGCCGGATCACCGGCTTGTCGGCGATCGGCAGCAGCAGTTTGTTCCGGCCTTCCATTCGCGACGACGTGCCGGCGGCCAGCACGACTGCGGACCACTTCATGCGGAAACCCTCCCGAGCGAGGCAAGATGAATCGCCGCATATTTTGCCGGATTCGCACGGAAGCTCGTCCAGCAGCAATCGCAGCAGAAGTAATACGCGACGCCCTCGTAGCGCTCGACGTGCTTCGGGCTCGCGACCGACACGGCGACGCCGCAGACCGGATTGACGAACGTCGCCGCCGCGCGCGGCTCGACCGCCGGGGTCGACGCCGTCAGAGAATCGGCTGCGCCAGCCGCGACCGCTCGGACGGCGGGCTGCCCCGATCCGGCCCGCTCCGGCGCGGGCGCCCGCGACCGCGATATCGCGTCGCCCGCCACCGCGCCGAGCCTCTGGCCGCGCAGCGCGGCAAGCACGCCGACCATCGCGACGAGGGCGATCTCGATGGGTGTCTTGGCGCCGGCGTCGGGTCCCGCTGGCGCCTGCAGGCGCCCGAGTTGTCTCTCGGTGATTCCACGCATGCGCATCACCTCGCGCAAGCGCTCCGCCTTGCGCCGGCTCGCGATCAGCAGCACGTGCGCAGCGTTGCTCGCCAGCGCGCGCTCGAGAGCATCCTCGTCGCCGTGTCCCTGGGTCGCGACCAGGACGACCGGCACCTCGTCCGGCGTATCGGCGAGCCGCACGCCCATCCGATCGGCGAGGTAGCGCGCCTCGTCGGCGGCCGGCGTCGCACCGAGCACGCACAGCACGCTGCGCGCGCTCTGCGGGTGGACGAACAGCTCGATCGTGCCGTTGCTCGCGCACGACATCGGATGCGCCTCGACTCCCTCTTCGTCCCGCAGCTGCTCGTTGCTGATCCGGATCAGCTTCGGCTCGCCGGCGGCGATCGCTTCGCGCGCGGCAGCGACGACGACCTCCCTCGCGCAGCCGCCGCCGATCCAGCCTTCGAGCGTGCCGTCGCCGCGCACGATCGCCTGCGCGCCGACGTACGCCGAGGTGGGCGCGGTGACGCGCACGACCGTGACCATCGCATACGCCTCGCCACGGCGCGTCAGCGCCTGCGCGAGCTCGAGCAGGCTGTTCGACGTCATGACAGCGTGGCGACGATCCCCGGCAGCGCACGCTCGATGCTCGCGAGATCGGCGCCGGAGGCGAAGAGGTCCACGTGCGGCAGCGCCGCGCGCATCCCGCGGCTCGTTGGCGTGTAGCCCGGGCTGCCGGCGAACGGGTTAAGCCAGACGACGCGCCGCGCCCGTCTGCGTAGCGCACGCATCG
>Ga0335069_10008543_pt1 | contig 14646 bp, 11 predicted proteins | sample Lox_Sample_11_FD_206714 | JGI IMG/M metagenome (GOLD analysis project Ga0335069, IMG submission 206714) | Soil microbial communities from Loxahatchee National Wildlife Refuge, Florida, United States - Lox_Sample_1.1 | ecosystem: Environmental > Terrestrial > Soil > Wetlands | place: USA... | reverse complement strand
TTCGTCGTGCGGCAGCACACGTCGTTGTGGAGGTGGGCGCCCACTCGCGCTGGGTGAGCGAGCTACTCGAAGATCTCGGGCATCGGGTAACCGTAGCCAACCCGAGGCGGGTGAAACTGATCTCAGAAAGCGACAACAAGACCGATCGGCACGATGCGGAATGGCTGGCTCGTCTAGGAAGAGTGGACGTGAAGCTGTTGTCTCCCGTTACTCATCGTGGCTGCCAGGCTCAAGCCGATCTGGCAGTAGCGAAGGCGCGCGACGTCTTGGTAGCCACCCGGACCAAGTTGGTGAACCACGTGCGCGGCACCGTAAAGGGCTTCGGCGAGAGGTTACCTGCATGTTCGGCGGAAAGCTTCGTGCGGAAGACGCGCATGTGGATACCGGCGGTGCTGAAAGCGGCCCTGGGTCCCGTGTACGAGGCTATCGAACGGCTCAACGAGCAGATCAGGGAGCAGGACAGGATGATCGAACTGGTGGCCAAAAAGTATCCGGATGTCGGCGTGGTATCGCAGATTACCGGGGTGGGGGTTCTGACCGGGCTGGTCTTCGTGTTGACTCTCGAAAACAAGGACCGATTTTCCAAGAGTCGGATGGTGGGTGCGTTTCTCGGGCTGCGCTCGCGCAAGAGTGCGTCGGGCAACGACGACCCCCAGCTTCGGATCACCAAGGCAGGGGACGGATTCGTGCGACGACTGCTGGTAACGGCAGCGAACTATATTCTCGGTCCCTTCGGCCAAGACAGCGACCTGCGGCGCTGGGGGCTGAAACTGGCCCAGCGAGGCGGGAAAAACGCGAAGAAGCGAGCCAAGGTTGCCGTGGCAAGAAAGCTCGGCGTGCTGATGCATCGGTTATGGGTGACCGGCGAAGTCTACGAGCCCCTGGGCTACCACGAGCGACAGATGGAAGAGAAAAGACGGGCGGCTTGAGCCATGCCCAAGCGATACGGTCTGGTGTCCACGCGGCGTCGCCCGCGGGATCCACCTCACGGGCGGGGGGCGTCGCCGGGCTGCGCACCTTGGATGGTGCGCTGATAGCCCGCCGACGCCGAGGGGCGACGCCCAGCATAGGAAAGCGCGATTGGAAGCTCACTGACAAGGAAGGTCCACAGGAGGTCGAAAGACCAAAAACCGCCCTGTCCGGGCGACTGCGATCTGCGGCCCGAGCCCCTGAGCTCGATACGAAGATGTCAGCGCCCGTCCGGGTCGGACCCCAATGTGCACCGGGCCCCTTTGGGGGCCCTTCGACGAGTGCGAATGGAAGCCTGGCGGAGCGGTGTTTCGCCGTCCCGTGGACCCGACCTTGGAAGAAAAAGCTTGACCTCGGGTGGCCTTCTCATGGAAGGCCGCAAAGGAAAGAAAAAAGTTGGGCTCAAGGTTTTGCAACCTTTTTCCTTCCGGCTCTGTGGCCTTTTCCATCCTCCGTGATCTCTGTGGTTAGTCCGGTTCGAACATGATTTGGCGTGGGTTGCGGCCGTCAGGCTGCGTTGTGGCCTGAACCATCCAGTCGCGCGCGGACGTCAGCTGTTCCCGCGGACCGGGTCCTCGTCGTCGCTCAGGTAGGCGAAGGTTCGCACCAACTCTTTGATCTGATCCTGTTGCGTTGGCGTCAGGTCGACAAACTGCACACCCATGCCTGGATTGATGCTGTCGTATTTGCGCGGGGGATTGATCCAGATGACCCGCCCCTCGACGTCGATCTGCGGGCCCTCGGGCGGCCGGAAGCGCAGGTTCAGCATGGTGCCTGGCGGGTGAGGGCTGGTGGTCTGGATGAAGATGCCCATCACGGACAAGTCGGTGATGTAGGCGAACAAGAAGGTCTCGTCGCAGCGATAGTCCACTTCCATAGAGACCAGCACGCGCTGGTGCTCGCGCCGCTCAGCACCGCGCCGCCGCTCGTGGCCGACCGGCACGACACGCTTGCGACGCTCCTTGACGGGCATGGTCACTTGATCTCGATGGTCCCCAGCCGGGTACGGTCGGCGCCGTCGTTGTTCCCAGCCGTAATCTTGAGTCGCTTGCCTTCGCCGCCGGGCCAGAACCCGATGAGCAGGGTATAGGTGCCTGCCGGCGTGGTCATGAGAGGAACCTCCACGTCGTATTTGTCGCGGATGTACTCACCCGCCAGCCAGTGGTCGGTGGGGAAGGCGCCGTTGAGCGGGGAATGGTCTCCGATCAGGCGCGGCTCGCCCGGAATGTCGAAGTGCACGAAGATGCGAAACCCCGGCGCCGGCTTCTTGTTCACGCGGAAGTACAAGGTCAGCGGGATGTTGCCGGGCCGGCGCACGACCGCCGGGAAATCGGCCCCCACCAACTCGATCGCGCCGGCAAAGGTGGTGTTGGCCGGGACGCGCCACTGCCAGGGCGGGCTCGGATTGAACCACTCGTAGCGCGATGGCTCGCTGGCGCCGGGCTCGGTCACCGCCTCGGGCGCCCGCGGCGCCATCCACACGTCCTGCTTCAATGGATTGGTGTCCCGCTCGCCTTGCCCCAGGTGGTTGGTCAGCAAGAGGAAACGCGACGAGCGCGCGTCCACCACCGAGTACGCTACCCGCGCGGACTTGAGCGCCGCATCCAGGGCGGCCAATTCGCCGGTCGGGACCAAGGCGAACACTCGTTCATTCCTCTGCAGGAACTCGACCACGCGATTCTGCGACGGTAGCTCGGTCATTTGGCTCTGGCTGTAGAATTTCGCCCCCTCGCCCTCGACCTTGTAGCGCCCGATGGGCTCACCGTTCCGGGCCAGACGTGTATACGATTCCAGGGTTGGCTTGAAAGAGAAATCGCCTGACAGCTTGGGCACGATGTAGTGGCTGAGCAGCAAGCCGAAAACCACGGCGCACGCCAGCGCGGCCTGGATCCCCCAGCGGCCGATCTCGACCACGATTCTCTCGATCCAGCGATGGAAACGCCGCGCATTTCCCAGGTCACGCAAGGCCACGCGTCCGAGGGCTCGGCCCCGAGTGGCCAGGCCGGTGTAGAGGCCGGCGCCAATCAATAGACCGGTGGAGATGAAGAGCCAGCCCAGCTTGAGCTTGGCCGGCCATTGCACCTTGTTCAGGGTGTGCACGGAGACCAGATCCTCGGGGGTCAGCACCAGATCGCGCGCCACCACCATGGTTCCAGTCGCCACCAGGAGCCCCAGCACGGGCTCGGCCCGCTCGCCCTCGAGCGCCTCGTCGAGCAGGGCGCCGACGGCCAGCGCGACCGGGGCCAGCGCACAGAAGCGCCCCTCGCCGGTCATGAACACGAACAGCGTCGACAGGGCAAAACCAAAAGCCGCGAAGACCAGAAGATAGAGCTGACCGAAGGCCAGGCGCCCCCCATCCGCGTTGTCGCCCTCACCGAGGCGGATGAGCGGTCGGCCAAGGGCGAAGATGGCGAAGGCGCTCCAGGGAAACAGGCCGAAACCGAGTTGGCGGACGATGTAGTCGAAGGTGACGCTCGGGGTGCCACTGCGCGGAACCCCGCCGAGCAGCAGGGAATACTGGCCGGCCACGTTGGCCTTGGTCATGGTGAGCACGAGCAGCAAGACCCCGGCGAGCGCAGCGCCGATCAGCACCACGCTGCCCCGCACGCTCGGCGAGAACAGGCTGGCCCCCAAAGACTTGTCGGCCGGCACGGCAATCCCCTGACCAGGGAGGGAAAGCTTGCTGGCCTGGGGATCATCGGCCGACCGGGGCCGCAGGCCCCATCCAATGAGCACGGCCGCCACGATGGCCAGGCAGGGCAGAGCCATGCCCAAGAGCGCCCCGCCCGAGAGCAGGCCGACGAGCAGGCCGACGATCGCCACCGCCAAATCGCGGATTCGGCGCGCGCCGGTCCCCGGCCAGGCGAAACGGCCCAACCCGCCCATGGCCAGAGCCAGCCCAGCGACCAGCGGCATGTCCGAGGTGAGCTGGCGCGCTTCCAGCACGAAGAGCGGCATGGAGCCGAGCGCCAGGGCGCCCAGCGCCGCCGCTCGCCGACGGAACAGGCCGAGCCCGGCCCAATACACCGCGAAGATGGCCAGGATGCCGAACAGGCCGTCGGAAAGTCGGCCGCCCAGCTCGCCCACGCCGAAGATCCGCATGCCCAGGGCATTGAGGGCCAGATCGAGCGGCGGCTCGGCGCCAAAGCGGCGATGGACGGTGACGTCGAAGAGGGAATCCGAATGGGCTATGTCGCGCGCATGCTCTGCCAGCTTGAGCTCCCAGGGATCCCAGAACCCAAACGAACCCAGGCGCGGCAGGATCAACGCAATCGCGAAAAGCGCCACCAATATGCCGGGCGGAACCCGGCGCAATCTTTCCACGAAACTCATGGCTCGGTTTCTTGTTACAGCCGGCGCACTCTAGCAGCGGCACAGGATAAAGGCTAATCACCTGTGGGGGCGCCCATCTGACGGCGCGCCGGACAGCGATTCCTAGGTCTTGGCTGAGCCGGCCCGCACCAAACAGGTCTCGCCGTGACCAAGGACGGCAAGCTGGCTCGACAGGCCCCGGTCGGCACAGATCTGCCGGAGCCAGCGCAAGGGCTCGTCGAGCGGCTCGTAGCCGAGGGGAAAGGACCCGTACCCGACGGGCACGAGCAGTCTGGCGCCGAGGTCGGTGAACGCCTGCACGGCGTCGAGCGGCGACATGTTCGCCTGACGCAAGCCGGGCGGTTCGTACCCGGCGACCGGCAGAAGCGCCACGTCCGGATGCAGCCGCCGGCCGATCTCCTCGAAGCCCGAGAAATAGGACGTGCCGCCCGCGAAGTACACGCTGGCTCCGGCCGAGCGCACCAGGTAGCCCACGGCCCCGCGCCACGCCTGGTCGAAAAAGCCGCGTGCGCCTTCGTGACGCGCGGCCGCCGCCGTGACCTCGACGTCCGCGTAGCTGAAAACCTGGCCGGGCGCCAGCTCCACCACGCGACCAAAGCCCAGGCCAGCCACCAGGGGCGCGCAGCGAGGCGGGACCAGGACCGCGACCCGGCCGGCCAGGCGCCGCAGACTGGGCAGGTCCAGGCGGTCCCGGTGCGCGTGCGAGATGAGGACCAGGTTCACGTCGGCCGCGTCGTCGGCGTGCAGACAAGCCGCCTCGGCGCGACGCAAGCCAAGCAAGGAATCACCGAGGTACGGGTCCGTGATCACGCGTGCGAGCGGCGTGGTGAGCATGACGGTGGCGTGGCCGACGAAGGTCACGGCGATCTGGCCCGGCTCCGGGTGCTTCACGGGCCGCGGCTCGGACCTGCGCGGAACGGTCACCAGGTGTCGGGCAGCGGTGCGCAGGAAACGCAGGGACAGAGCCAAGCCCGCCGCTGTCTGCCAGAAACCTCGCGGGCGACGCCGGTGCTCCTGGTCGAGCTCCTTGGTCCGCTCGATCACGCGACGGGGCCAATCGTGATCCGCTGCAGGGAGCATGTGGAGAGATTAGGGCGCGCGCAGGCCCAAGACGTCAAGGATGTCCAGCCACGGCCACGGGGCGCAGCAAGCAGCGCCCGTACGGGGAACGGGCGATGGGTCCGTAGGGGCAGGGCTTGCCCTGCCCGGATCCTAGTACACGGGACCTCTGTACCCGTCGCGGGATTGCGGTTACCTGGAAGCCATTCACAAAGCCGTGCCCTGGGGTATGCTCGGCCGCATGAGAAAGCGAACAATCCCTCTCACGTTTGTCATGCTTGCCGTGTCCGGCCTGGGCTGTAAGAAGCCAGCCAGCGAGCCACCAGCGCAGATCACTCAACCGGTAGCCGCGGCACCCGCACCGAGGCCGAGCGTGGCGGCGGAAAAGCCGTCGTTGTTGAAGCCCGAGGCGTTCAAGGAACAGGCCCCGGCAACGTATCGCGCCAAATTCACGACCTCCAAGGGTGACTTCGTGATCGAGGTGCAGCGAGATTGGGCACCCATCGGCGCGGATCGTTTCTTCAACCTGGTCAAGAACGGTTACTTCAGCGACGTGCGTTTCTTCCGGGTCATCAAGGGTTTCATGGTCCAGTGGGGTATCCACGGCCAGGGCGAAGTGAACTCGGTCTGGCGTAACGCCAACATCAAGGACGATCCGGTCAAGCAGTCGAACAGGCGCGGGTTCATCACCTTCGCCACCGCCGGACCCAACACCCGGACCACGCAGGTCTTCGTCAACTACGGGGATAACACGCAGCTCGACGGAATGGGCTTTGCGCCGTTCGGCAAGGTGGTGACCGGCATGGAAGTCATCGACGGCCTCTACGGTGGCTACGGCGAGGGCGCGCCCCAGGGCAGGGGACCCAACCAGGGCCGCATGCAGAGCGAGGGCAACTCCTATCTGGCGCGAGACTTCCCCGATCTCGACTACATCATCGAAGCCAGTATCATGCGCTAGTATGCGCTAGTCGCGTTAACCCGATGTGGAACACCGAAGCACGAAGGGAGCTCTCCGCAGACGTTCGCCAACCTTCGCGCCAAGCTCCCCACCCTTGCGGTGGCGAGATCCGCTTGGTACCGTCGAGGGCATGCTGCCCCGCCCCCTGTTCGGGTTTGGCCTTGTTTGCTTGGCCACGCTTCCCTTGCTTACACTGGGCGGCTGTTCATCCAAGCTCCCGCGCGACCAGTACTATGGCACGGATGCCGGGGCCAACTACCAGGTCGAGGCGGCGAGCATTTCCAGCCCGCCAGACGACGACGCGAGCCCGGCGGACGAGCTGTCCGACGACACAGCGGATGCGCTGTCAGCGCAGAACGCGGACGCTGATGCTGGTTCCGAGTAGGGGGGCAGCAAGATGAGTGGGCCGTCAGGCGAACACGTCACCGAGTGGGCAGGCGGCACACTCAGCGAGCTGATGAGTGTGCTGTCGGCAGCCGCCCTCCCGTCCCGCATCCAGGTGTACAGCCCCGGTGCAGACGGTCCTCTGGCCGGGGAGGTGCACCTGCTGGCTGGCGGCACGAACGACGCCTTTGCCGGTGATCTGCGCGGCCCGGATGCCGTGTCGGCCCTGCAGCGCGTGGCCGGCGCCCGTTTCTTGATCGAAACCCGCCTGCCCGATCCTGATACCGGATCGCTGGCCAAACCGGGTCCGGGCGACGGAAACCTGGCCGAGCGTCCGGTGGTCGAGCTCATGCGCTACTGCGAGACCTACGTGCTGACCTGCACGCTCGAAGTCTGGCGCGGCGAAGAGCAGGCTCGCATCAGCTACCGGCGCGGCGAATTGGTCGGAACCATGGTGGGCGGCAGCGACGCTCCTGAGCGGCTTCCCGAAGTCATGGCCTGGAAGGAGGGCTTCTATGAGCTCTCGCTGCCTTCGCCGGTGACGCCTCCTGTGCCTGCGCCCTCCAAGCGCAGCACGGGCACGGCGGCCGTGGTGGGCGACACGGGGATTCCTGTGCAGCCGCCCTCGGGGGAACGAACCCGGCGCGGCACCGATCCGCTCATTTCCGTCGAGGCCATCAGGCGCAACACGCCTGTTCGGCCGGCAAGCGCGATGGTGCGGCCGAGCGGCGAAGCCAGCGCAGGGCCCAGGTTGCCGCCGGGGCCGCCCATGCCCGGGGTCCGGGAGCGAGCCGCGATGCCCGCTCGGCCACAGGCGAGCGTAGCGCCCGGAGCGCAATCAGCTCCGCCTGCCCCGGCCCAAGCCGCGGCCAAGGCACCTGCGCCACCCAGTCCGGCGGCCCCGCCCAAGGTGGCCGCGGCTGAGTCGGACATGCCGGTCGCGCGCCCCCCCGGGCCCCGAGTCCCGGCTCCCGCTCCATCGGTCGGCAGGCCCGTGGCGCGCCCGGCGGCTGGCCCACGGCCGGCTCCCATCCCGTGGGCGCCGAGCAAGCCCGCGGTCGCACAGCCACCCCCGGCTCCTTCCAGTTCCGCTCCTGCGCTAGAGGACACGGTCACGCCCCCGCCGGTGACACCTTCGCTGGATCTGCTGGCCACTCCGCGTCCCGTCTCGGCGCGAGTGACCCCCGCGGCACCGAGGGCTGGAGCCCCGGCGAGGCACATGACGCCTGCTCGGGGCCTCGAGGTCACTCCGCGCCCCGTCTCGCCGCCAGCTTCCCCTTCGACGAGCACTGCGGGGCCAAGACACAGGACGCCGGCCCTTGGCTTCCAGATCGTTCCGCCTCCTGTCTCGTCGCTGGCTACTTTTCCCGCGAGCGCTGCATCAGCCGAATCTCGGAAGCCGTCGCCGGAGCTGGAGGTGACTCCGCCTCCCGTGACACCGCTTCCACCCCTGCCGGCCAACTCTGCATCGGCTGGGAGCAGAGCGCCCTTGCCGGAAGCCAAGGCGACTCCGCCTGTGGCGCCGGTGCAATCTCCTGGTCCCCGCGCCGCCTCCCCTGCCTCCGGGCAGCCGGCCAAGGCGCGTCCGTCGGGTCCCCCGGCTATTCGCGGAGCAGCGGTAGCCGCGGCGAACATGCCGCCGTCCATTTTCAATCGCACCTCGGGCGAGATCGCGGGAAGCCCGGCGCCAATACGCACAAGCGACCCACGTTCTCCTGCCGTCGAGGCGCCAACGCGGAGCGAGACGCCGGTCCGCGGCGTCAGCTTGCGTGTCCCGACCGTCGAGTTGCCAGAGGATCTGCAGGATCCGGCAGCGCTCGTGGCCACGCCGCCACCCGAAAGGCCCTCGGCCGCGGGCTTGGTCGCGCCGCATACGTCCACTCCCACGCCAGTCTCGCCTCCGCCGGAGGTAGGCGCACGGCCGAGCGATCGCCTCTCGGCCTTCACCTCGGTCCAGGCCAGCGATCTCGGGGGCGACGACATCGACGAGCGTCAGCTTCGCGCGGGCCAGCGGCGCGGGAGGCGCGGGGTGGGCGAGTGGCCCCTCGTGATTCACGTCATTCTCGGCATCGTGCTGGGGGTAGGCATCGTGGTGGCCTACTCCGCCTTTTACGGCTTGCCCCTGCCCTTGCCGTAGATTCCGCTTGGCGCTCGGGCCACGGGGCGATTAACTGGATCTTGCCGTGAGTCTGTTCTCACAGATCGCCGATGCCTACCGGCGCACCAAGAAACCCAGGGACATCCTGTGGAATCGTTTTGCGGCGCGGCCGGTGGCCGCAGTCTTGTTGGTGCCGCTGGCCAGAGCTCGCGTCACCCCCAACCAGGTCACCTTCCTGTCGCTGGCGTGTTTCGTGGGCGCGGTCGCTCTGTTGGTCGGCATGCCTGGCTACGCCGGGCTGCTCATCGCGGTCGCCGTGCTCGAGCTCTCCTATGTGCTCGACTGCGTCGATGGTCAGCTTGCCCGTCTGCGTGGAACCTCGTCGCCGGTGGGCGCGCACCTCGATTTCCTGATGGACGAGCTCAAGGCCTTCCTGCTGGTCGCCGGCGTGGGCACGCGCCTGTGGCGGGGCGACGGCCGCACCGAGTGGTTGCTCGAGGCGCTGGCCGGGCTGGCGGTCGTGGCCTCGGCCATCAGCCTGACCACCTTCGTGCGCCGGCCCGAGTACCTGCAGGCCACCGGCTTGGCCCGGCCGCGGACTGCCGGCGACTATGGCGACGGCCTGTTCGAGGGCTCGGCCGCGCCGGCGCAGGCCCCGCGCTCGCTTGTGGCCCGGGCGGTGGGGCTGGTGGAATCCCTGGGCCGCTTCCTGATTCACTACCCCAGCTACATCGTGTTCGTGGCCCTGGCCAACCGCCTGGATCTCTTCCTGCACGTGTACCTGGCCATCAACGCGGCCTACGCCGCCCGAACGATTCTTGCAGTTCTGCGCAAGCTGGGTAGATCAGCGACGTGAGCGAAGCGAGCCGCAAAGTCATTATCGTAGCGGCCGGCCGCGGCCGGCGCCTGGGCTCTGAGACCGAGAGCATTCCCAAGTGCATGGTGCGTGTGGCCGGTCAGCCGATTCTGCACTGGCAACTGCATGCCTTCGCAGCCGTCGGCCTCGCCCACGTCGTGCTGGTGCGCGGATACCTCGGCGATCGCATCGACGGCCGCGGCACGTCGCTTCGTTTCGTCGACAATCGCGACTGGGAACGCAACAACATCCTGGCCTCGCTCATGTGCGCGGTGGACCATTTCCCCGGCGGCTTCTTTTTTTCATACTGCGACATCGTGTACACGCCCGAGGTGGTGACACGCCTGGCCGCTCGCGCGCGCTCGAAAAGCCCCGCGCCGGTGTCGCTCATCGTCGATCGCCGTTGGGCAGACGCCTATCAGGGCCGCACCCTGCACCCGGTTTCCGAGGCCGAGCTGGCCCTGGTCGAGGGAAAGGCCGGCCGGCTGCGCGTCGCGCGCGTGGGCAAGGGCGCGGTGGCGCGCGAGCAGGCGGCGGGCGAATTCATCGGTCTGGCCTACTTTTCCAGCCGGGGCGCCGCGGCGCTGCGTTCGGTGTGGGACAAGGCGCTCGCCAACGGGGGCCTGGATGCCGCCTTTGGCCGCGCTCCGACGCTGCGTCAGGCCTACCTGACCGACGCCCTCAACGGGCTGGCCGACCAGGGCGTCCGCCTGGAGCCGGTCTTCATCGATGGCGAGTGGCGCGAGATCGACACGCCCGAGGATCTGGCGGCGGCACGGAAGATCGTTGTAGGCTGGAAGAGTTAGAGTTAGTGAGGCGAGCCATTCCTGATTGAATCCGATTTGGAGCTCAGGCATCTAGCTAGACAAACCACGAAGGGAGTCGACACGTGCTCAGCAAGACCATGCAAGACGCTTTCAGCGAGCAGATCAGAGCCGAGCTGTCCTCGGCGTATCTTTACCTTTCCATGGCGCTCTACTTCGAAAAGCAGAGCCTGCCGGGATTCGCCAAGTGGATGCGCGTGCAATTCACCGAGGAGCAAAGTCACGCGATGAAGATGATCGACTTCGTCGTGGATCGCGGCGACACGGTGACCCTTTCCGCCATTGAGAAGCCGTTTTCGGACTTCAAGTCCGCCACCGAGGTGTTCGAGCGCACGGTCGCCCACGAGCAAAAGGTGACCGGGCTGATCCACAATCTCTACGCCTTGGCCGCCAAGGAGAGCGATTTCGCCTCCATGGAAATGCTCCAATGGTTCATCAAGGAGCAGGTGGAGGAGGAAAAGAACGCCACCCTGATCCTGGACCAACTGAAGATGGTGGGCGACAAGGGCTCAAGCCTGGTCATGCTGGACCACCGTATCGGTAAGCGCGGCGACTAGCCCGACGGGCCGACGGCAACCCCTTCCCCGACTCGGGTGCTGCATGGTGCGTGACCCCGACGATCCGCCCGAGGAGGAGGCGAGCCGGCCCAACGAGAAGAACTACATCACGCCGGCTGGCTACCGGAAGCTGGTCGACGAGCTGGAATTCCTGCGTGTCCGCAAGCGTCCCGAGGTGGTCGGCGCGCTGGCGGATGCGGCCGCCGAGGGCGACCGCTCGGAAAACGCGGAATACATCTATCGCAAGCGTCAATTGCGTCAGATCGACAGCCGGTTGCGTTTCCTGTCGAAGCGACTGGATTGGGTGGTGGTCGTGGACCCGAGCGAGCAAACCCGGCGCGATCGGGTCTTCTTCGGCGCCACGGTCACGGTGCAGGACGAGGAAGGCGAGAGCTTCACCTATCGGATCGTGGGCCAGGACGAGATCGATGGCTCGGCAGGGACGATTTCCTGGAAGTCACCGGTGGGCAAGGCCCTGCTGGGCAAGTCCGTGGGCGATGCGGTCGTGGTGCGCTGGCACGCGGGGATGCGCGAGCTGACGGTCACCGCCATCGACTATCGCTGAAACCGGGTGCCCCAGGGGGCTGGTTTTGCCCCGCGGTTCTTGATAAGGTCCCAGGCTGGGCGCCGCAGGCGTTCGACCCGCATCCGGGGTCTACGGCTCCGACGCTGCCTGGTGCGATGAACAAGATAGTCGTCAAAGGCGCGCGCGAGCACAACCTGAAGAATGTCGATGTGGAGATCCCGCGCGACAAGCTGGTGGTCATCACCGGGCTGTCCGGCTCGGGCAAGTCTTCGCTCGCCTTCGATACCATCTATGCCGAGGGCCAGCGTCGCTACGTCGAGTCCCTGTCCGCCTATGCACGCCAGTTTCTCGAACAGTGGGGCAAGCCCGACGTGGATTCCATCGACGGGCTTTCGCCGGCCATCGCCATCGGGCAAAAAACGGCGTCGCGCAATCCGCGTTCCAGCGTGGGCACCATCACGGAGATCTACGACTATCTGCGCCTGCTGTGGGCCCGGGTGGGCCAGGTCCACTGCTGGCAGTGTGGCCAGCGCATTTCCGCGCAAACCATTCCCCAGATGGTCGACCAGGTGCTGGCCTTTGCCGAAGGCACGCGCTTTTCGGTGCTGGCCCCCATGGTGCGCGACAAGAAGGGGGATTTTCAGCAGGAGCTTGCTCGCCTGCGCCAGGACGGCTATGTGCGCGCCAACATCGACGGCGAGCTATGCGACCTGTCGAGCCCGCCCAAGCTGGAAAAGACCAAGAAACACACCATCGAGGTCTTCGTTGACCGCCTGGTGCGAAAGCCGGGAATGGAGCAGCGCTTGGCCGAATCGGTGGAGCTGGCGGCCAAGCTGTCGGGCGGCCTGGTCAAGATCTCGCCGCTGGAAGGCGACGACCTGCTGTTTTCCCAGAACTTCGCCTGTCCCGACTGCGGCATCCGCTTTCCCGAGGTAAGCCCCAGTTTGTTTTCCTTCAACAGCCCGGCGGGTGCTTGTCCGGCTTGCGACGGCATCGGCGCCAAGATGTACTTCGATCCGGAGCTCATCGTCACCGATCCCGACCTGTCGCTGCGCGAGGGCGCCATCGAGCCCTGGGAACGGCGCAACAGCGCCTTCTTCCAACAACTGCTCGATTCGCTGGCTGCTCACTACAGCATCGATCTCTACAAGCCGTGGAGCAAGCTGTCGCCCGAGATTCGTCGGCTGGTCCTGGAAGGGTCGAAGGGCGAGGAGCTGAACCTGACCTTCGAGAAGAACGGGCGCACGCACACCTTTCGCAAGGACTTCGAGGGCGTGCTGGCCAACCTGCAGCGGCGCTACGACGAATACCAGCGCCGGCGGCGCGAGCAGGGCCGCACCACCGACGAGGATTTCGAGGCTATCTACGACGAGTTCCACCGCTACATGTCACAGTCACCGTGCAGCGAGTGCGGCGGTACTCGCTTGCGCAAGGAAGCGCGCCACATCCGCGTGGGCGACAAGACCATCTCCGAAATGACCGCGCTGACCGTCCGGGAAGCGCTCGACTTCATCAAGGGGCTGGCTCTGTCGAAGCGCGACTGGCAAGTCTGCTTGCGGGTCATTCGCGAAGTGACCGCTCGCCTGGGCTTTCTCATCAGCGTGGGCATCGACTACCTGTCGCTCGACCGGCCGGCCTCGACCCTGTCGGGCGGCGAGGCCCAGCGCATCCGTCTGGCCACGCAGATTGGCAGCGGCTTGCAGGGCGTGCTGTACATCCTCGACGAGCCCAGCGTGGGCCTGCACCAGCGCGACAACGCGCGCCTGCTGGAGACCTTGCTCAAGCTGCGCGACCTGGGCAACACCGTGCTGGTGGTGGAGCACGACGCCGACACCATCCGCGCCGCGGACTTCGTCATCGACATGGGGCCACGCGCGGGCGAGCTGGGCGGCCGGGTGGTGGCGGTGGGCACGCCCAAGGAGATCGAGGCGAACCCGCAGTCGGAAACCGGGGCGTACCTTTCGGGTGCCAAGCTGATCGACGTGCCCAAGCACCGGCGCGGCACGCAGAGGCGCGCCTTGGTGCTGCGCGGAGCGCGCACGCACAACCTGCGCAACATCTCGGTCAGCTTCCCACTGGGCGTGCTGACCTGTGTGACCGGAGTGTCGGGCTCGGGCAAGTCGAGCCTGATCGTGGACACGCTTCTGCCCGCGCTCAAGCACCGCCTGCACGGCGCGCGCGCGCCCAATGCCGAGTTCGACGCCATTGAAGGTCTGCAACACATCGACAAGGTGATCGACGTGGACCAGTCGCCGATTGGGCGCACGCCGCGTTCCAACCCGGCGACCTTTACCGGGGTCTTCACCCACATTCGCGATCTGTTCGCCAATTTGCCGGAATCCAAGGCCCGCGGGTATCGCGCGGGACGCTACTCGTTCAACGTGAAGGGCGGGCGGTGCGAGGCGTGCCAGGGCGACGGCATCGTGCGCATGGAGATGCACTTTCTGCCGGACGTGTACGTGAAGTGCGACGCGTGCGGCGGGCGGCGCTACAGTCGCGAGACCTTGGAGGTGAAATACCGGCAGGCCAGCATCGCCGACGTGCTCGACATGACAGTGAGCCAGGCGTGCGGCTTCCTGGAAAACATCCCCAAGCTGCGTCCCAAGCTGGAGACCCTGCGCGAGGTGGGCCTGGGCTATGTGACCCTGGGTCAGGCGGCCACCACCCTGTCGGGCGGCGAGGCCCAGCGGGTGAAGCTGTCGCGCGAGCTGGCCAAGAAAGCCACCGGCCGCACGGTGTACATTCTGGACGAGCCGACCACGGGCCTGCACTTCGCCGACATCGACCAACTGCTGCAGGTGTTGGCGCGCCTGGTGGACGCCGGCAACACGGTAATCGTGATTGAGCACAACCTGGACGTGATCAAGAACGCGGACTGGGTAATTGATCTCGGCCCGGGCGGCGGCCCGGCGGGCGGGCAGGTGGTGGCCGAGGGCGCGCCCGACGACGTGGCCAAGGCGCAAGCGAGCTTCACCGGGCAGTTTCTCAAGAAAGTGCTGTAGACGGGGGCGAACAATGACCGCGGCAAATGCTTTGCGACTTGGCCTCGCGTTCTGTTGGGCATTGGCTTGCTCGTCGAGCG
>Ga0335069_10008542_pt1 | contig 14647 bp, 9 predicted proteins | sample Lox_Sample_11_FD_206714 | JGI IMG/M metagenome (GOLD analysis project Ga0335069, IMG submission 206714) | Soil microbial communities from Loxahatchee National Wildlife Refuge, Florida, United States - Lox_Sample_1.1 | ecosystem: Environmental > Terrestrial > Soil > Wetlands | place: USA: Florida... | reverse complement strand
AGATCGCGCTCCACCTGCGATGCATCCGCCATGGTGGAACCGGACCTCCGGGCCGGTTCATCCCCGCCCGCGCGACTAAGCGCGCCCGGAGGTCGCGCTCCACCTCAGTGACCGGCAAACAGCGTATTTTCTGCGCTGGATTCCGACCGCCGCGCGGGCTCGGGTCACACATGCGCGAATTCCCGGGGCGCCTCTATCATCATGTCCCCGACTGGGTGCGTCCTGGATCGACCTTTCATATTCGAATTCGCACCGCGCCTTCCAACCTCATCTGCCTGACGGACAGCTCCATCGCTCCTTTGCTCCTCAATTCTGCGAAGTTCTACCATCGAAGCGGCCGGTGGTATGTCTGGCTCTTCCTGCTCATGCCGGATCATCTCCATGGGCTCATTGGCTTTCCGCCGGGAAGAGCCATGGCCGACGTCATCGGTGATTGGAAACGTCATCAGGTGACCCGGCTGCGGGTCAGGTGGCAGTCGAATTTCTTCGACCACCGGATTCGCAGCGACGGCGAACATCAGGAGAAGGCCGCGTACATTCGGCGGAATCCGGTCGCACGAGGCCTTTGTCAAAGCCAGTCCGAATGGCCGTGGGTGTTTTCGGATCTCGATTAAGCGCGCCCGGAGGTCGCGCTCCACCTGCGATGCATCCGCCATGGTGGAACCGGACCTCCGGGCCGGTTCATCCCCGCCCGCGTGACTAAGCGCGCCCGGAGGTCGCGCTCCAACGCTCAGCCCTTCTCCTTCATGGTGTAGACACCGTCCCAGTCGGGACCAGGCGGATGCAGCTTCATCTCGCGGCAGCGCTCAATCATGATGAGCGAGGGATTGGTCGAGATCGCCAGCGCCTTGTTCGGCTGGAAAGGCTCGAGCTTGGCGCTGCGTTCGAAGAGGGCGATGGCACCGTCCCAGTCCTGCGCCTGATACCGCGCCAGTGCCTGGGCATGCAGGTCCAGGCACTCCAAGACGTTTGATTTCAAGGCCTGCCGGTAGCCGACGACCTCGTGCACCGGCACCGGGAGCGAGCGGCCCTTGACCACGATCCGGTCGAGAAAGCGGAAGACGATCTGGTCGCCGCTGTTCCGCTCGCACTCGGTGCGGGTGGCGTCGGTCACCATGGTGTAAACGCCCAGCAGCTTGGCGCCCGACTCCATGCGGGCGGCCAGGTTGACGTTGTCGCCCATCATCGTGTAGCTGAACCGCGAGCGGCTGCCCATGTTGCCGATGATGGCCTCGCCGGTGTTGAGGCCGAGCCGGGCCCGCAGCACGTGCACGATGGGCGGCCAGCGCGTGCCCTCGCTCCGCCACTTCTGGCGGAGCTCCTCGATCTTGTGCTGGACGCGAATCGCGGCCACGCAGGCGCGATGCGCGTGGTCCGGCAGGGGCAGCGGGTCGCCGAACATCGCCACCACCGCATCGCCGATGTACTTGTCGAGCGTGCCCATCTCCTCCTGGATGATGTCGGTGCAGGCCGTGAGGTACTCGTTCATCAGCTCGACGAGCTGCGCCGGCGGCATGAGCTCCGAGAAGGTCGAGAACGACTGGATGTCCGAGAAATAGGCCGTGATCCTCGCCTCGTGGCCGCCGAGCTCCGGCTCCTTGCCGGAGTCGACGAGGCTGTTGACGACCGTCGGCGAAAGGTACGCGCTGAACATTCCCTTGATCCGGCCCTTCTGCCGCTCCTCCTTGCGCAGTTGGATGACAGTGGCCATGAAGCCGGTGGTGAACGCCGCGCCGATCGGCGCGGCCATCGGCAGCACATAGTGGACCTTGGCGAAAACGTAGAAGCCGATCCCCACGAAACCCGCCAGGATCAGCGCGGCCGCGACCTTGGCCAGCAGGCCGCGCGCACCGCCGACCAGCGTCAAGGATGTGACGGACAAGGTCAGGGCGAAGACGCAGGCCCACAGGGCCCAGCCCGGCGCCCGCTGCACGTATTGCTCAGAGATGATGGTCTTCAGGAGATTGCCGTGAGCCCCCACCTTCGGCACGGGACTCGAGTCAAAGGGTGTCGTGGCCAGGTCCTGAAAGAGCGCGTCCGTCGGGCCGATCAGGACGATGGCGCCGGCAAAACGCTTGAAAAATTCCGCCGCCTTGGTCCGGGTCGCCTCGTCCTCCGACTTCAGGTCCTTGCCGTAGGCCAGCACTTCCGCGAGGCTGATCCGTGGATTGAGCTCGTCGTTCTTCCAGCGGGAAAACCAGTTGAGCTCGATTTCCTGTCCGAACGCCACCGGGATGCGCCGCCGCACGCGCCCCTGGGCGTCGACAATTTCCACGGCATCCCCTGCGCGCCGCGCGGAGCCCGGTGGCAGCCCGAGTTCGACGCAGGCCAGTTGGATGCTCATCTGCCAGAAAGTCGGCCCGATGGTCTCGGCAAAGGTCGCGGCCCACCGCGGCGTCTCATCGCCGCCCAGCCCATAGTCGTAGTCGATCAGGCCGATGGTGGCGGACGAGACCGGGTTGACGATCGGGTAGCCGGGCAATTCCGGCACGTCGTTCTTCTCCCGGTCGGTGTAGCCGAGGCGCAGCAGCGGAAAGCGCCGCTTGCTCTCGCGGATGAGCAGCGCGTCGCCCTCGGAATAGTAGGCCGCCAGCACGATCTGGGGGTACTTCCGGGTCAGCAGCGCCAGCGCGCGGTTGCCGGCCTTGTCCATCTCCTGGTTCACGAGGAGCGAGTGGCTCAGCGCCGAAAACACCAGGTCGAAGCCCACGCCCTTCGCCCCGCCGACCTCGACCAGCAGCCGCGCTGCCTCGGCGAAGTTCGCGCGGTTCCACGGACGCTCGCCGATCTGCTCCGTAGCGTCGCGGTCGATATCCACGTAGAAGACCTTCACCGGCGCGGAAATTTCGCCGCGGGCCCGAAACCGCATGTCGAGCAGAATGGTTTCGAGCTTGCGCAGGACGTGGTACTGTCCGGCCAGGGCCCAGGCGAGCGGCACGACCACGAGGATCAGCATCCGCCAGTCAAACTTCAGCTTGAGCTTCGCCACGGTGCCGGAGAGTAGCCGCGCCGGAATCGAGATAAAGGGAAAACAAAACGCCCGGGCCGTGGCCGGCCCGGGCGCGCATCAAGGACGAAATTGGACTCAGGTTCCGCCGTCACCCGGCGTGAGCGTCGGCGTGTTGTTCGGGTTGTTCGTCGGCGGAGTCGCCGGCGCGGGCGTCGGCGCCGGCGTCGGCGTGGGCGTCGGCGTCTGCTGCTCGGTCGGGGTGAACGTGGTGGTTTGCTGCGCCTGGTTGATCACCGTGGTTGTCGCCGAGGTGATTGCCGACGCGGCCGACACGGAAATCGAATGTACGTCGGAGATCTGGACCGACGTGACCGCGTTGGTGGCCGGGTCGACCTGGGCGGTCACGACGACTTCCTTGTCCTGCGGCACCTCCACCCCGGCCGCATTGGCGACCGAGCCCGTGAAGAGCACCACGCCCTCGGCGGTGCTGAGCGTGAAATTGAACGCCTTGCCGTCGCCGCTCGGGCGGAAGACGATGCGGAAGGTCGTGCCGCGGATGCCGGCCGCGCCCACCGGCGTCTCGATGTCGAACGTCGAGCCCTTGTCGCGGTTGAGGTGCTTCACCTCGCCAACCATTTCGCCGTAGGCGAGATTCAGCTTCGTCTTGGACACACTCGGTTCGTTCTGCAGCTTCGACACGTTGATCGGCTCATCGAGCGGATCCATCTTGAATTCCTCGATCGCCAGCTTCGAGTCCGCCGAGACCTTGATCGAAGAGCCGTTCATGAACACCAGCACGACGCTGGATGACTTGCCGGTCGTGACCGTGTCGCTCTCGGTCAGGAATGCGCCCTCGGTCAGCTTCACCGACTGCCCGTCGTGGGTCAGTTTGAACACCTCGCCCTCGACCTTCCGGGCCTTGATTGCACCCGCCTTGGTCTGCGCGAGCGCCGTCAACGACAAAGCGGTTGCAACAATAAGCCCGAGCAGAAAACGGAGGGCGAAAGTTTTCATAAAATGCCCGTGGTGGGTTGTTAGCGATGCACCTTCAAGCGCTCGCGCAACGCTACCGCCGCAAAATTTCCATGGTCAAGAGCTAAACAGGACTCCAGCTCGGCGAGCGCGTCCGCCTCGCGGTGCTCGGCGGCGCTGAGGTGATAGGCGTAGGCGAAATGCCAGTCCGCACGGTTGGGCGCGAGGGCCAGGGCTTCGCGAAAGCAGGGCGCCGCCTCCCTGGGTCGGCCCTGCATGTCCAGCGCAACGCCCTTGCGCACGTGGAATTCCGACATCACCGGACAAAGCCGGAGGGCCGTGTCGGCCGCGTCGCCGGCGCGGCGGCCGAGGGCCACGAGGTCGCCGCGCGTGACGTGCCACGCGAGTTCCGTGGCCCAGCTGAGATCGGCCCAGGCCTGACCGTTGGCGGGATCGATTTTCACCGATTCTTGAAGGTCGACCAGCGCAGCCGGCAGCAACTGGTCGAGTGGGAGCTGCGGACCGGAGGCGACGCGGTCGAGGTCCTGTCGCCGCCCATAGCGCAGCGCCTCCGCGCGGTAGAGCGGCGCGGCCACCCCAATCGCAACCGCGAGCACCGCCAGAGCCCCGGCCGGACCGAGCCAGCGCCACGCGCCTGGGGCCGGCCGCACCAGCGCCGGATCGTCCCGCAAGAGCCAGCCGGCGGCCGCGGCCGCCGCGAAGGCAAGCGCCGGGATCCGGGTGTGAAAGTCGACCGACAGGTGAATCGCGAACGCCGCCAAGCCGAGCCAGAGTCCCTGCCGCCAGCGCCAGCGTTCGAAGATCCCGCCGGACGGCCCGCGCTCGCGCCGGACCCGGCGAATGGCGCGCCAGCCGAGCCCGGCCAGCCCGGCGCCCGCAGCGGCCCAGAGGCCGAAGCCGACGACGCCATAGTCGGACAGGGTGTTGACATACTCGTTGTGCGCCCACTGTGGCTCGTTGAGGAATCCCGGTGGCCGGTGCTGGTCGAAGAGCACGTTGTAGGACGCCGCCCCCGTGCCGAGCCACGGACTTTGCCGCCAAAGCTCCAGGCCGGCCCGCCAGAGGATCGGGCGGCTGGCCTCGTATTCGCCGGTGAGGAACGGACGGATGCGCCCGCGCGCGGCGGCGCTCGAGTAAAACATCACGGCCACCAGCCCGGCGGCGAGCGCGAGCGCGGCAGCCCCCCCGGCGATCCGCCAGCGCCAGCCCCGCGCGAATGACAGCGGCCAGAGCACGAGCACCGCGAACACCGCGAGCCAGCCTCCGCGGCTGCCGGTGAGCGCCAGCGCGAAGAGCAACACCGCCGCCAGCCAGCCGGCGAGCACCCGGCCCAGCAGCGGCGTCGCCCGCGACCATGCCAGCGTGAGGCAGACCGGGAGCAGCAGCTCGAGCAGGCCCGCGAAGCTGTTGGGAATGCCGAACATGCCGGCGGAGCGGTGGAGAAACTGCGTGGCCTGGTGCCGGCCGAGCATCAGGAACGTCGGATCGTGGAAGCGCTGCCATGCGGCGATCGCGGCGCCGGCCAGCCCCAGCGCCACGAGGACGCCGGCCACCAGCCAGGCCTGGCCGGGGCGGCGCACGTGGTGCAGCAGCAGCGCAAACACCAGCCAGGCCTGCAGCCACAGCAGCCACTCACGCCACGCCAGCCAGCGCGCGGGGGAGATCCAGAGGGTGCTCGCCAGCGCAAAAAGGAGAAACGGCACCGGAAGCAGCGCCGCCAGATTGAACTGGGGCGCGGCCCGCAGCGCCCAGAGCAGTCCGCCCAGCGCCGCCAGCCCAAACACCGCCGCCGAGGTCACGACCATCGTCTCCGGGCGATAGCCGCCGAGACAGAGCGTGGTCCACGCCAGCGCGGCGGCAAGCCCGGCCGCCAGCAGCCATTCGCCCGCAGCCAGCAGTCGCGCCGTCACGGAGCTGGGTTCGGGCTCGGGCATCACCCCATTTCAAGCGCAGCCGGCCGCGGCCCGCTACAAAAAAACGCCCGGCCGCTTGCGCGACCGGGCGTTGGTCTCTTGTGAGCGTTCTACCCCAAACCAAATCAGCGGATGAAGAGCATCTCCTCGTAGGTCGGGACCGGCCAGGTCTCGTCCGGGCACACGGCCTCGAGCGCGTCGACCACCTTGCGGATGGCCGAGAGCTGCGGCAGCACCTCGTGGCACATGTGGGCGGCCTCGGCCTCGAGTCCGGAGACGTGGTGTGCGCGCAGCTCGTCCAGCTTGTCGGCCGCGGCCTGCAGGTCGGCCAGCAGCCCGCTGACCTTGTTGAGGAGCGCCGCGTCGGCCTTGACCCCGGCGGCCTTGAGGGCCGCGACGTTGGCTGCAAGCTCCGTCTGGTAGCGGAGCGCGGCCGGGACGTACTTCGTCGAGACGAGCTCGGCGACGAGGTTGGCCTCGACGTTGATTGCCTTGACGTACTGTTCGAGGCCGATGTCGCGGCGGGCCTCGAGTTCGCGCTTGGTGAGCACGCCGTACTTCTCGTAGGCCTCGACCGTGGACTTGGCGGCGATGACCGCGAGGCAGTCGACGGAGGTCTTGAGGTTCGGCAGGCCGCGCTTGGCCGCCTCGGCGTGCCACTCCTCGGTGTAGCCGTTGCCGTTGAAGATGACGGCCGAGTGCGCCTTGGCGATCTCGGTGAGCACGTCCTCGACCGCGTCGTTGAACTTGCCCTTCGGGGCCTTCTCCAGCTTCGTCGCGATGTAGTCGAGCGATTCGGCCATGATCGTGTTGAGGGCGGTGAGCGGGGCGGCGATCGACTGGTTCGACGCGACGGCGCGGTACTCGAATTTGTTGCCGGTGAAGGCGAACGGCGAGGTGCGGTTGCGGTCGCCGGCGTCCTTCATCAGGATCGGCAGCGTGTCGACGCCGAGGTGCATCGTGCCGGCCGTCTTCGACGACTTGGCCTTGCCCTTCTTGAGCTGGTTGAAGACGTCGGTGAGCTGCTCGCCGAGGAAGATCGAGATGATGGCCGGGGGCGCCTCGTTGGCGCCGAGGCGGTGGTCGTTCGAGGCCGAGGCCACGACGGCGCGGAGCAGCGCGGCGTGCTTGTGCACGGCACGGATGACCGCGGCGCAGAACACGAGGAACTGCATGTTCTCGTGCGGGGTGTTGCCCGGCTCGAGCAGGTTGCCCTGGGTCGAGTTGCCGAGCGACCAGTTGAGGTGCTTGCCGGAGCCGTTGACGCCGGCAAACGGCTTCTCGTGCAGCAACGCCTCGAGGCCATACTTCCGGGCGACCTTCTTCAGCGTGATCATGATCAGCTGCTGGTGATCGGCGGCGACGTTGGCGTTCTCGTAGATCGGGGCGATCTCGTACTGCGACGGGGCCACCTCGTTGTGGCGGGTCTTGACCGGCACGCCCAGCTTGTAGAGCTCGGCCTCGGCCTCGTGCATGAAGGCGAGCACACGATCCGGAATGACGCCGAAATACTGGTCCTCAAACTCCTGACCCTTCGGCGGCTTGGCGCCGAACAGCGTGCGGCCGGACGACACAAGGTCGGGGCGCGACAGGAAGAAATTGCGGTCGATCAGGAAGTACTCCTGCTCGGGACCGGCGGTGGCCGTGACCATCGCGATGTTGGAATGGCCGAACAGCTTCAGGATGCGGCGCGCCTGGAGGTCCAGCGCCTTCATCGAGCGCAGCACCGGGGTCTTGAGGTCGAGCGCCTCGCCCGTCCACGACACGAACGCCGTCGGGATGCACAGCGTGACGCCATTGGCGTTCTCCACGATGTAACACGGGCTGGTGATGTCCCACGCGGTGTAGCCGCGGGCCTCGAAGGTCGCGCGGATGCCGCCCGACGGGAATGACGAGGCGTCGGGCTCGCCCTGCGCCAGCTGCTTGCCGGAAAATTCGGCGATCGCGCCGCCGCGGCCGTCGGGCTCGAGGAAGCTGTCGTGCTTCTCGGCGGTGATGCCCGTCAGCGGTTGGAACACGTGCGCGTAATGCGTGGCGCCGCGCTCGAGCGCCCAGTCCTTGATGGCGGTGGCGACGACGTCGAGCACCGCCGCATCGAGCGGCGCGCCGGTGTCGATCGTCTTGCGCAGCGACTTGTAGGCGGCCTTCGGCAGGCGCTGCTGCATGATCTTGTCGTTGAAGACATTCTTGCCGAAAATGCCGGCCGTATGGCTTTCCTTGAAGGCCAGCGTCGGCACGGTACGGTAGGAGTTCGCCGCAGAGATGGCGGCGAGACGGGAGGGACTAACGCTCATGTTTGGGTGTAGTGTATCTGGTTTGGGTTCCACATCCGCGCAAAGCCACCCGGCCCACGGCGGACGCAGTAAGAGAGGCTGAAAAAAAGCACGTCCTGTGCCACGGGACGGTCGATTCGGGCCATAAGCCCACCGACGCTGCGGCCCGTCTGGTGACCGGCGGCGGCGGTGGGGACTTCTCGGGGCACGAGGTTCGTCTCTAAGCCTTGAAGGCCGACTTGGGCAAGCGTTTCACGCCGACAAATTTTGCGCGGAAGAGCTCGTCGAGCAGTTCGCGCGTCGGCGCCGGGATGCGCTGCACGAGCGTGTCGAGCGCCGGAAGCTCGTCCGCCTCGGGCTCGCCGCCGGGCGCCGGTTCCGGCGGGCCGGCGAACGCCGGCGGTTCGGCCGCGGTCGGGGTTTCCGGCGTCGGCTCGCTCGTTACCAGATGGCTGGCAGGCGCTTCCTCGGCCTCGGCCGGTTCGGGCGGACTCTCTGGCGCGGGCTCAGCCGCTGGCGTCAGGGCTTTTTTTTTGAGCCGTCGTCGGGCAGGCTGCCGGCCAGCGTGGCGATCTCCTTGATCAGCGAGTCGATCGCCCGCGCGCGGCTGGCCTCGACCGCCTTCAGCAGCGCCACCTCGAAATTGATCTTCTCGGCGAGGCCGTGCTTCACGGCGTTTTCGCCCTCGCGCAGTCCGTCGAGTAGGCGGGTGAGCTGCTCGGTCGTCATCGGCGTGCCGAGCGCGGCGCTCTGGCCGCCCTGCTGCACGGATTCGAGCAGCGCGGTCCGCACCTGCGCCTGGAGGTCGACGAGCAGCCGGAAGAGGTCGCGCCCGTTCTCATCGCACTCGTCCACCAGTGCGATGATCTTGCGGTGGTCGCCCGCCGCGAGCGCGGCGGCCAGCGCGGCTACCGTCCCCGTCGCGACGAGTCCGTAGACGTCGAGCACGTCCGCCTCGCCGATCTCGGAGCCGCAGAATGAGATCATCTGGTCGAAGATCGACTGCGCGTCGCGCATCCCGCCGTCGGCCATCCGCGCGATGCTGGCGAGCGCAGCGTCCGCGACCTTGATCTTCTCGGCCGCGGCGATTTTCTTCAAGCGCTGGACGATCAGCGCGGGCGGGATCGGCTTGAGGTCGAAGCGCTGGCAGCGGGACAGGATCGTCGGCAGCACCTTCTGCACCTCGGTCGTGGCGAAGATGAACTTGATGTGCGCCGGCGGCTCCTCGAGCGTCTTGAGCAGCGCGTTGAAGGCGGAGGCGGAGAGCTGGTGCACCTCGTCGATGATGTACACCTTGAATTTCCCGACCGTCGGCCCGTACTGCACCTGGTCGCGCAGGTCCCGGATGTTCTCGACCGAGTTGTTCGAGGCGCCGTCGATCTCGATCACATCGAGGCACGAACCCTCGGCGATCGAGCGGCAGACCGGGTCCGCGGGATCAAAGTCCGCCTTCGGTCCGCCGGTGCAGTTGAGCGCCTTGGCGAAGATGCGCGCGGTGCTGGTCTTGCCGGTGCCGCGCGGCCCGACGAACAGGTAGGCGTGCGCGATGCGGTTGCGGGCGATGGCGTTCTTGAGCGTCCGGACCACGTGCTCCTGCCCGACGACGTCGTCGAACGTCTGCGGACGCCATTTGCGGGCGATGACCTGGTAGTTGCCGGACACTTTGGCTACTCCAAACCGATGCGCCGCGCGCGCAATTCAATTCGCAGCCGATGTGGGCGGTTTGCCCTCACCCTACGGGTCCCAAGCTGGGAAACCACAGATAAACACAGATGCACACAGATCGGGGCCAATCTCAGCGCCTTGAACTCTGGCGTTCCAGCTGACCATCCAGTGAGACCGTAGAGCATGGCTTCCCTCCAATCGAATCACCCTGCCCCTCCGTGTTCATCCGTGTTTATCTGTGGTTCAAATGCGTGAATCTGGCTAAGCGCCTTCCTTCGAGGTCTTCAGTCTGGCTCGGCCGGCCTCGAGCAGCGCGGCGATCCGGTCGGGGTCGTACACGCAGCCCGCCCAGGTGCCGCCGCCCGCGAGCTGGAGCGCGGCCCAGAGCCGGGTATCTGCCGGCAATCGGGCATGCGGGGCCAGGTCCGGCCGCGTCGGCCGGGCCGCGAGCACCGCCGCGCCCTCCGCGGGGGAAAACCGCCGGCCGCCCTCGCCGACAAGGTCGACGCTCCCGGTCATCCGCCGGGTGTCGATCTCCAGCCGAATCGTGTCTTCGTCCCGCAGCCGGCCGATCGGTCCGCCCGCCAGGCCCTCGGGTCCGATATGTCCGACGCACGCACCGGTCGACACGCCGGAAAACCGGGCGTCCGTCAGGAGCGCGACGTGCTTCCCAAACGGGAGATGCTTGAGGGCGCCGGTGACCTGATAAGTCTCCTCCATCCCGGTGCCCATCGGCCCGATGCCGCCCAGCACCATCACGTCGCCGGCCCTGATCCGGCCGCCCTTCAGCGCCGCCATCGCCTGGCTTTCACTGACGAACACCCGCGCCGGTCCCTCGAGGCGGAACACGCCGTCGGCGTCCAGCACCGTCGGATCGATCGCGGTCGCCTTCACCACCGAGCCTTCGGGCGCGAGATTGCCCCGCGGAAAGACGAGGGTGTTGGCGAGTCCTCGCGCCCGCGCCAGATCGGGCGGTAGAATCACGTCGTCGGCCTCCACACCGTCCTCGCGGCGCAGCGCCTCGCGGAACCGACGCCGGCGCTCGGAGGTTTCCCAGGCATCGAGGTTTTCCCCGACGGTCCGGCCCGTTGCGGTCCGCGCGCCCGGGTGCAGCAGGCCAAGGCGGCGGAGATGCAGCATGACCTCCGGCACGCCGCCCGCCAGGAACACCCGCACCGTGGGATGGTGCACCGGGCCGTTGGGCAGGACGCAGACGAGCCGGGGCACGCGGCGGTTCACGGCGATCCAGTCGTCGACCGTGGGCAGCCTCAGGCCGGCCGCATGGGCGATCGCGGGAATGTGCAGCAGCAGATTGGTCGAGCCGCCGAAGGCCGCATGGAGGACCATCGCATTCTCGACGCTCTCGCCGGTGAGAATGTCGCGCACCGTGACCCGCTGGTCGTCGAGCTGCACCAGCGCCCGCGCCGATCGTCGGGCGAGGTCGAGCCACACCGGCTGGCCCGAGGGCGCGAGCGCCGAATGCGGCAGTGCCAGACCGAGCGCCTCCGCCACGACCTGCGAGGTCGCGGCGGTGCCAAGAAACTGGCAGCCGCCGCCGGGCGTCGCGCACGCACGGCAGCCGAGCTCCGCCGCCTGCTCGAGGGAAACCAGGCCGTGCGCGTACCGCGCACCGAGCGTCTGCACCGCACCGGCATCCTCGCCCGCGGCCGGCGGCAGGGTGACGCCGCCGGGCACCACCACGCAGGGCAGATCCGGCAGGCCGGCCAAGGCCATGAGCATCGCGGGCAGTCCCTTGTCGCAGGTGGCGACGCCGAGCACGCCGGCGCGCCGCGGCAGCGAGCGCGCGAGCCGGCGGAAGATTATGGCTGCATCGTTGCGGTACGGCAGGCTGTCAAACATGCCCGCCGTGCCCTGCGTCCGGCCGTCGCACGGATCGGAGCAGTACCCGGTGAACGGAATGCACTCCCGCCGCCGCAGCTCCTCCGCGGCAGCCTGCACCAGCAGCCCGATCTCCCAATGGCCGGTGTGGTAGCCGAGCGCGACCGGGTGGCCGTCCGGCGCCCGAAGCCCGCCCTGGGTGCTGAGGATCAGAAATTGCCGGCGGCCGGCCTCGGCCGGACTCCAGCCCATGCCCACATTCTGCGACAGTCCGAAGAGGTCGCCGCTCGGGTGGTCGCGCAGCATCCCTCCGGTCAGCGGCAGGCTGCCCGCGGGACCGGGCGCGGAGGTTCGCACCTGATAGATCGCGGGATCGTCCTCCGCGAAGATGTCCGGACCGGCGCTCATGGTGGCACTGAATCGCGGCGCCACGCCGGCTCAATCGGAAAACTTGCGAGGCCTGCGGGGTCGGTCGAGGGGGAGCGCGACCTCCGGATGCGCTCTGGATGCGCGGGGCACCATCACCCGTCGGGCCTCGGCCGTCCCGGGACTCGCCATCATCGAATGTTCGCGCGCGGGCGGCCGAATCACAAACCCGTCCGGAGGCCGGGTTCCACCTTCGGGCGCGCCAATCTCGCGCGGTGGAATGACGTTCATTTGCGTGGTCCCGGCCGATCGGGCTCCTCCAGCGGCGTCACCGGATCGATGCCGAGCCAGCAAACCGCCCCGGCCGCGTAGACGATGGCCGCGAGGACAAACGCGAGGTGCCAGTCGCGCCTGGTCCAGTCGAGGACGAAGCCGACGACGATCGGGCCGGCCATGCCGCCGAGGTTGCCGAGCATGTTCATGGATCCGGAGACCGTGCCCGCGCAGCGCCCGCCGACGTCCATGCATGCCGCCCAACTGCCGGGCAGCGTGACGTCGTTGCAGAAGCTCGCCAGCCCCATCGAGACCACCGCCAGCAGCGGGTCCCGCACGTAGTAGGACGTCAGCAGGAGCACCGCCGCGCCGGTCAGGCCGGCAAATCCAAACGACCGGCGGACGGCCGCCACGCGACCGGTGCGCGCGATCAGCCGGGTGGCCGCCACGCCGGACACCAGCGAGCCGACGCCGCCGGCGAGCAGGGGAATGCCGGCCAGCGCCGCCGCCAGCAACTGCAGCGTTGTCTCGGCGCTGAACCGGCCCTCGAGCAGGCCGGCGACCCAGGCCGCGACCGGATTGGCCCGGATTTCGAGTCCGCGGGCCTCCTTGAGGTAGGTGGGCAGCCACGTGACGTAGAAATACCAGCCGTAGCTCAGGCAGAAATACTGGGCGCCCAGCAGCCACACCGCGCGGCTCGCCATGAGCCGGCGCCACGGGACGTTCCCGTGTCCCTGCAGGTTGGCCTCGTTCTCGCGGAGCAGCGCAAGTTCGCCCGCGTTGACCGACGGATGGTCCCGAATACGCCAAAGGCCGCGCGCCAGCTGAACAGCGTCATCACGACCACCACCAGCAGCGGCGCCGATGCCCCGCCCCACCGCGCGCCCATCCACATCAGCGCCTGCGCCCGGGTGCGCTCGCGCGTCGGGAGCCAGGCGCTGAACGCCTTTGTCAAATTCGGAAAACAGCCCGCCTCGCCGGCGCCGAAAAGGAAGCGCACGACCGTCATGGAAACGAAATTCCACGCCCAGCCGGTGGCCGCGGTGAAGAATGACCACCACAGCACGACGCGCAGCAGCACCCGGCGCGGTCCGATCCGGTCGCCGAGCCAGCCGGTCGGGATCTCGCAGAGCGCGTAGGCCAGCGTGAACGCGGAGAAGACCAGTCCCATCTGCTTGGCCGACAGCCCGAGGTCGCGGGTGATCTGCGGCGCGGCCTGCGAGATTGCGACGCGGTCGACGTACTGGATGACCGCCAGCAGCACCGCCAGCCCTATGACCCAGTAACGCGCGCGGCTGGGCGCGGCCTCCGCCGGACCGGCGGTCAGGTGTGCGGGGCGGGGCATCACCCGACTGTGCTTGCGCGGGCTCGGCGGCGTCAACCTTGGATGATACGGTGGAGGTCAGGACCAAGCGCCGGGCCGGACGAACCAGGAATTGGGCGAAGGCCGCGGGATCCGCTCCTTTTTCGTGTCCATTCGGGTTCATTCGTGGTTCACCTTCGTCAGTCTGGTCCAGCCTTCCCGGCGTTCCGGATTTCCCGATTCCCTCCTCATGAACCTCTGCCGTTTCGCCCTCAGTGATCACGCGGTCCGCATTGGCCTGGTTCTCGAGGAGGCCACGGTGCTGGACCTGACGCCCGCCGGCGTGACCCGGCTCGAGCCGCTGCTCGAGAGCAACGATCCTGCCGCCCAGTTGAAGGAACTGGCCCACCGCTTCCTGCCCCGGTTCCCGCTGGCGGAGGTGCGGCTGCTGGCACCGGTGGAGCGGCAGGAAGTCTGGGCCGCCGGGGTCACCTACCTGCGCAGCAAGGCCGCGCGCATGGAGGAGTCGGCATTCAGCGCCACGGCCTACGACAAGGTGTACTCGGCACCGCGGCCGGAAATCTTCTTCAAGGCGCTCGCGGACAAGGTGGTGTCCACGGGCGAGCCGGTCGGCATCCGGCGCGATGCGAAGTGGAGCGTGCCCGAGCCGGAGCTCGCGCTCGTGTTGAATTCCCAGGGGCGGCTGGTCGGCTACACCGCCGGCAACGACATGAGCTCGCGGGACATCGAGGGCGAGAACCTGCTCTACCTGCCCCAGGCCAAGATCTACGACCGGTCGTGCGCGCTCGGACCGTGGATCCGGCTGGGCGCAACGGAAGATGAGGCCCGCGCGTGGCGCATTCGCGTGTGCATCGCGCGCGGCGGGCGGACGGAATTCGCGGGCGAGACTTCAGTCGGGCAGATCAAGCGCAGCTTCGCGGAGCTCGCGGAGTTCCTCTTCCGCTGCCAGAAGTTTCCCCACGGCGCGGTGCTGCTGACCGGCACGGGGGTCGTCCCGCCGGATTCGTTCACCCTCGCAGCCGATGACGTGGTCTAGATCGCGATCCTGGGG
>Ga0335069_10008541_pt1 | contig 14648 bp, 13 predicted proteins | sample Lox_Sample_11_FD_206714 | JGI IMG/M metagenome (GOLD analysis project Ga0335069, IMG submission 206714) | Soil microbial communities from Loxahatchee National Wildlife Refuge, Florida, United States - Lox_Sample_1.1 | ecosystem: Environmental > Terrestrial > Soil > Wetlands | place: USA... | reverse complement strand
TCGCCCCTCCGCGCCGCTGACCACGAGTGTTGCATCACGCGGCAGAACGACACGTTCTGCGTGCAGGGACATTGAGATCGCGGTGGGAATTCGGACTGCGTAGTGCCAGCGCGCCTCCCCCGCCGCTTCAGTCCACTCACCGTCTTGCAAGCTTGATACAGCGTGCGACACCTCGACCGCAAAACGCGTCTGGTCGCGAGCGGCCTGGTCGATCAGTGGCGCTAGATCAACCGCCAGCATCCTCGGCGGCGATACTGCGTTCGCGCCCGCGCTGAGCGCGCACATCCATGCGACGGCCAGGGCCCGCCACGTCGCGTTGCACAAGATCCCCTGAGCCATTCGCGAGCCCCCTTGCTTGCGGAATTCGACCTGAGTTGGCGCGACTGACCGCAGGGCGGCGCCGCGTTCTCGGTTCGCTGTGCTCTGAACATGCCGGAGACCGCAGCCGCTGTCTAGCCGATCCTGATTAGCGTTTCGGCACGAATTATGTTCGAGACGAATGGTTGCGCCTGATCTCGCCTACAAGGAGAAATCATCGTCCGGCGTGTGCGTCCTGGCCTTGTCCCGCGTTCGATCGCGCTCCTGGCTGTGCCCCGTCTCGCTCCCCTTCCCTTTTCCCTGTTCCGCCTGCTGATCCCGGTACTTGAGCCACTTCTCACGCGCCTCCGATTGGATCGCGTCCGGACTCTTGCCTTGCTGACTCGCCTGTCTGGCTGCTGCGACGCTAGCTGGCAGATCGAGTGCCGATGCGCGCAGCTTTCTCGAGGCCTCCGGAACGCGCCCAACCTCGGCGGCTTTGGTGAGCCGAGCGCTCGCCTCCTCTCCCTCGATGCGCTCGACGACTTTCGAGCGATGCCCTCGTGCTTCGAGGCCAAGGATCCGGAGCAACCCCCATTTGGACCGGACATGGTCCAGGAGTTCGCTGCGACATGTGCGCGCCAGTTGATCGCGCAATTCAATAAGGGCCCATTACACGAAGTTGGATAGGTCAGATCCGGGGGGGGAGTCTGCAATCTGGGGCCCTGACGTCCCAGATTTGGAGTCACTGGCCGGGTTCCAATTTCCGAGAACCAATAGTGCTTGGATGCATAGGAACGGGACATTTGCCGGAGCGCGGCTGTTGGGTGACCGAACGCCGGTCGTCTCCGACGAGCGCTGCGATTGGCAGAATCCGCGATTCAACACCGCGTGCATGTCCAGTCTGATACGTGACCCCGCCCAGTTGACACGTTATTACATTTCTAATAACTGCCAAGATGATAAAAGTCAAACTCACTGCGGTTGGGAATTCCTTGGGTGTCGTGCTTCCGAAAGAGGCTCTCGGTCGGCTGAAGGTCGCGAAGGGTGACACGCTGTACATCACCGAGGCGCCGGACGGCTTTCGGCTTACGCTGTTCAATCCTGAATTCGAGCAACAGATGACTGCCGCACGGAAAGTGATGAAGGCGCGGCGCGCGGCCCTGCGCGAGCTCGCGAAGTAACAGACACGTCGTTCCATGAAGGAACCGGTCTGGCTCGAGCTCACGGTAGTACTCGCGATTCATGATGAGCAGCTCGCCGAGCACGGCGGCCAACCCGGCATCCGCGACTACGCGGCACTCGACTCTGCACTGAGCCGCCCGAAGCACCGATTCGCCTACGGGAGTAAGTCGCTCGCCGAGCGAGCGGCGTCGCTGGCTTTCGGTATATCCCGAAATCGCCCCTTCATCGACGGAAACAAGCTCACGAGCTTGGTTGTCGCCGAACTCTTTCTGAGCCTGAATCGCGTCGAGATCAGCGCGACCGATGCGGAATGCGTTGCTACGTTTCCTGCCCTGGCGGCGCGTGAGCTCTCGGAGGCACAGCTGGCTGTCTGGCTAAAACGTCACACGTGAGCTGAGAACTGAGATTCGCGAGCCTTGATTCGCTCACTAACATACTAAATTATTATGCGTAGTTCGCTGCGACGCAGCATTCGGCCTGAGTGCTCGCGCAAGGCGGAATAGCTTTTCCTGACCACAGAACGAGAGCACCGTCGCCCGTTCTGAGCGAGGCGACATTCTGCGATTCACGGCTTCCCGCGAACAACCTTGCGCAAGCCCGTGAAACGGGGAGACCTGCGCCGAAGCAACCGAGGAGATTCGGATAAACTGCCGGGACAGCTTCGCAGGATCCGCGCCGGAACTACCGCCGGCTGCAGATATCGAGGTGATCGTTGACTCGAGCACCATCGCAGGCAGTCTTGCGCGGCGAGTGCCTGGTCCACCAATGATTCTCGTGCAATCTCGTCGCGCCCGAAGAGTGTAGATCCGGGAACTGAGGAAGGCTCTTTAGCAAGGGCACGCTGCCGAAGGCCGTCGAGGGGGGCCGTGCGGCGATGACGTCAGTAGCCAGTCGAGAGTCCGCTGCCGCCATGCGCGGCACATTGCGACGGCCGCGCCCGACGTTGGTCCGGGTGAAACAGCCGATTAGTCACCAGACTCGCGGCGCGACCCTGCGATTGCGTCCCGCCGGCAGACAGGCATCCAGAGGTTGCGTCGCGTGTGCCTCGCCGCCATACGTCCCGATGACCTTCAGGCAACACCTGCAAGGACACGATGGACCTCCGCTGAGAAGCACAACGTTGTGAGCAGAGCCCGCATGGCCAGTCGATTTCCTGCCTTGTCCAAAGCGTTGAAGTCGGTGGCTACTACCTTTGACGACGAGAGCGGTCGCCGCCAACAAGAGCTGCTTGCGGAGCTGGCGCGGTCCCGGTTGCCGCTCAGCAGAGCACTGTCAAGTTACTCGAATACGCTGATGTTCATCGCCGCGCATCCACGGGACGCCTGTGTTCTGCGCGCTGCACTCGACTGTCTTGAGCAATTGGCTGACTTCCTGCGCTGCCAGTCCTCCCGCAAGAAAGACAAGCTGCAGAACTCCGGCCTGCCCTACACGGCGACCGTGTCGACGTACTCCCATGACCTGATTCCGTGGATGCTGCGTTCCAAACACTACCGCATCAGCCTTGATTCGTTTTGGCGCCCCGAAATCAAGCTCTCTCGGGCGCTCGCGTTCACGCTGCCGTCCCTCGAGTGCGACCAGTCCGGGAGCGGCTACGAAGGACGGCGGCTGCTCGAAGACCTCGTGCCGCGTGCAGAAAACCGATTGGCGTTCCTGATCGCGGAGTTTGCGCGGCTCGACGACCGGCCGGCACTGAAGGACTATCTATTCGACGGCCTGCACCTGTACCTGCGCCTGACCCCGACGAACCGTTCGTTTTCCAGAGCCTTCAACCGCCTCGCAACACCGGCACCGTTCTTTCACGGGGAGTCAATTGGTCAGGTTGACTTGCGGCAGATCGTCAAGCGCCGATTGCCGCCGCCGCGCCGGCTGATGCGCATGGGGCGCGATGCCGTCGTCACCGCGGCCCGGCACGCGATGATGCTGCTGGAAAGAGAGACCGACCCGACGACGCATCTCGACGCCCGGTCGTTGCGTGTCTTCGAACTCGATCGCGGAGTCGCGGTGGCGATTTACGGCATGGTCGCCTGTCGGCAGCTGCCGCTGGAATCGTACGTCGGCTACACGCTCTTCAAGAACGGCTTCCCGGCCGCCTACGGCGGCGCATGGATCTTCGGCCGCCATGCGCTTTTTGGAATCAACATCTTCGAGCCATTTCGCGGCGGTGAGTCGGCCTACCTGTTCGGGCAGCTATTGCGTGTCTATCGGCAGGCATTTGGTGTCAATTACTTCGAGGTCGAGCCTTACCAGTACGGCCAGGGCAACCCGGAAGGGATCAGGTCAGGCGCCTTTTGGTTTTACTACCGACAGGGCTTTCGCCCTGTCGAGCCTAATCTCGCCAAACTGGCGCTTGCCGAGCGCAGACGAATCATCAAGAACCTTGATTACCGCACACCGCCGTCCGTATTGCGCAAGTTGGCGGAGGGCAACATCGCCCTTCAGCTTGGGCGACGCATTCCCATGAGCGTCGCGGACGTGCGCGCGAGAATCACGAGCCACATCCAGTCGCGCTATAACGGCAATCGGGTGATCGCGGAGCTAAGCTGCCGGCGCCTCTTCGCCCGATCGGCCGGATCTCCAGGGCGACTCGATCGCGACGGCCAGCGCGTATACAGGGAGGTCGCACTGTGGGCGCAATCCGCCTCCATCCGCTCCGCGCGATCACTGGCGCTATTGCGGAAGATGATCCGGGTCAAGCCGGTCGACCTCTATGGCTACCAGCGACTCCTGCGCCAGGTATTGCGCTAGGAGCCCGAGCGTCGTGTCGGCTCGCTTGGCAATCTTCTGCATACAGTAAGTGTCGGCGCGCCGCGCCCGGGCGGGACTTTCACGCTGCTCGCGAAACAGAACGTCGACACGTTAGGCGATCGAGCAGGTGATAGCATTGTTTTTCCACGAGTCTTCTGGCCACACATCTCTAGAGGTGCGCCTTGAGGAATCCTTCCAAGCCCTCGAGCACCTGGACGCGCGTGTCGGTACGGGACCGCCAATGATCGAGCCCCGGCAGCTCAACGACAGTCACATCTTTTCCACGCGCTTTGAGCGCCTTAGCCATCCGTTCCGACTGATCGTGGTCTCCGGAGCCGACCCCAGTCCCGTAAACAATGAGAACTGGGGCGGTCACTGCCGCTGCAGCATTTATTGGCGACTTGGCGGAGAGGAGGTCGGAGTTCCACGGCCCGATCCGCGCCTCCAGGGCGGCCCTCAAAGTCGATTTCCTTCTACCCAAATCGGTCGCGTCCCGCATCAGCGCTGCGAGGTCTGAGATCCCGTTGATGCTGGCCGCGCAGGCGTATAGGTCCGGTGTGAAGGCCGCGCCGGCGAGCGCGGCATATCCGCCGTATCCTTCGCCGACAATGCAGATCTTATGCGGGTCCGCGATCCCCTGGTCGATCATCGCACGGACGCCATCCGTGAGATCGTCCTGCATCAGCCCGCCCCACTGCTTGTAGCCGGCCTCGCGGAAAGCGACGCCGAAGCCGACGGACCCTCGGAATTGCGGCTGCAGCACAGCATAGCCGCGCGTAGCCAGAAACTGAACGAGCCAGTCGAACACGGGATAGTCGCGTGACTGTGGCCCATCGTGCGGCAGGACGACTAACGGTACAGGGCGCACATTCTGATCAGGCGGGGTCGTGAGGTATGCCACGATGGATGTGCCGTCGCGCGCGGCATACGTGATCTGTTGGGAGTTGCCAAGGCGAACATTCGCGAGCTGCGGGTATTCCTCCGCGGCGATGTCGGCCCGATGCGCCTTGAAATCGACAACATAGTAAACCGGAGGAATCGATGGCGTCTGAACCTTGGCTAGCGTCTTTGAGCCGTCTTCGGTCCATCCGTACACATGCACGTCGCGGCCGACAAATGAGCGCTGCAACGCATCGAAGCGCTTCTGCGCCGACGGCTCGAGCCACGTGATCTTGTGCTCCGCCCCGCCGACATATGCGCCGACAATGCTGCCAGTATTAGAATCGCGATATACGCCCGTGATGTCATCCGCCGGATCCTCAACGAGCAGTCGCGTCGGCGATCCATCGAGCGGTACGGCCCACGCGGCTTGGTTTCCGCGCTCGTTGGCGGCGAGCACCACTACGGCAGACGCGTCTGGCAGCAGGCCCGCGAGGATCGGACGATCCGTGTCGTCTTTCCGATAGATCTCTCGGATCTTGTGATCGGCCATGACCGCCGAGATCCGGTATGCCTTCTGGCGCCAGTCCCAGTCTTCGCGCGCGAGGACCTGGCCATCGCGGTTGACGACCCAGGCCGTAGTCAGGTCCGTGCCAGCAGCGACCATCGTGCTGGCCCCGGTCCGCGCGTCAACTTCCACCAAGCATAGGCGGACGCCTTGCTTGCAATTGGAGTAGGACAGCATGATCACGGCCTTGGGCTTCGTGGTGCGCGCGGAGACGAGCGTCGCGCGTGCCGCACTTCCTCGGCCGAATCCAGCCGATGCCGGGAGCATCCGGCCGACACCGCCGCCAACGTCTTGCGCGACGGTAACAAAGAGCTCAACGCCTGCCTCAGTCCCCCGAAATACCTCGAACGGTTCGCTGGCCGTTATCAGAAGAGTCTCGTCATCGTTCCAAAGGAGCGAGCGAAGCTGTGCACCTTCGGAAACCGCGAGAGTTCGTTGGAGCTTGTTGCGGTCGAGGTCGAACATGATTACGTGGGGTGCGGGTCCCTTGCGTTCCATCCAAGCGAGCCAGCGTCCATTTGGACTCATGACCACATTGGATTCGACGGGGAGGGTACCGAACGCCTCCGGAGGCGGACCCGGCGCCGGGGCCGCGACAGCCGCCGTACCCGCAAGCCAGCAGACCGCGCCCAAGAGTGTGCGGGTGAGGTATCGAATCGGAAACGTCAAGAATTGAGTCCGCCGTTCCGTCGGAGCACCAGTCGCCGCACGTGATCGCCTTTGTCCCCGCCACCCGGTCCATATTGTGCCCACGCGGAGAAGGCATTCCAAGTCGGTTGTCGTTTTCGATCAATTGCTCCACTTTCTCCAAACAACTACTGCGCTAAGCGCAATATGACGAACAGCATCTTCCGCCTCCGCCAGAGATTCAAGTCATTGAGTGCCGCGGCATAAACGGCGCCACGGCGCAGCGAGCGCATCTTCGAACCGTGCGCCGGCCGGCCGGATGAGATTTCACCGCGAAGAACGTCGGACCGTGGCCCGCCAGCCTGGGATGCACTACGAACTCGTACTCATCGATCAACCCAAGCTCCGCGAGCGCCAGCGGGAGCTTCACGCCTCCCACGAGCAGTCCCTTACCCGACCCCCGCCTGAGCTGCTGAAAGGCCTTTCCTAGATCCCCGCGCACGAGCTCCGCGTTCCAATCGACCCGGTCCAAGGTGCTCGACACGACGTACTTCTTTGCAGCGTCGATCGTCCGGGCGAAGAGTTCCATCCAATCAGGTCTCGCTCCCGTCCGCGCCGGCGGCCGAAACGCAGCCTCCATCATTTCGTAAGTCACCCGGCCAAAGAGGAGGGCATCGGCCTGGTCGAGGCTCGCAATCGCGTGACGATGCAACTCTTCATCCGCGGGGATGGCGCAATGATCGCAGCACCCGTCCAATGTGACGTTGATGGAATACCGGAGGGGGCGCATTTGGCCGGACTAGGGCGACTGAGGATAGTGAGGAATTGCCTGACTAAGGCAAACCCACGGTTGCGCGATGGATGTCCAGATGTCCAGCATCGGCCGAAACTGCGACTGATTGTCCAGCGTGGGAGAGTGGATTGACATGAATCCTGGAGCAGATTCGCTACGCGTGAATAAAGGAGCGCCACACTCGGAGCATAAGCTGCGAGTCGTGAGACTACCGCTCCCATCACGAACCGAGTACGCGCTCGGCGTCCCGGTGATCTCTGTGTCCGATACAAGGACAACGACGCCGGAACCGAAAGGAGCGCCACTGGAGCGCTGGCAGTCTCGGCAGTGGCAGCTGAAAAACGCAACTGGCGCGCGCGCGCACATAGCGAATCGATCCGCATGCATACCCGCCGGAGAATGGAGCAATCATGTCGCAGTCCCCTCCTGTCGCCTAACGCTCCGGTTCAGCGGCGGCGCGCAGCGCCGTCCACTGCAGACGGTTGTTAGGCCTCATTACGGTCCTGGCGTCGGAGCACAACATGGGCAGCCTTCTCTGACGCCACGAACTGCCCGCATTCGTATCCCAGAGCGCGCAAGTCAACCCCCTCAAGCAGCCGCTCTCCTCCACCGAGCAGGACCGGTGCGATTACGATGTGCATCTCGTCAATCAGGCCGGCACAAAGATACTGCTGGATGGTGTGTGGTCCGCCGCCAATGCGAACGTCCATGCCTTTGGCTCCCTCGCGCGCTTGATCAAGCGCCGCGCGAATGCCGTCCGTGACGAAGTGAAATGTCGTACCACCTTCCATCTGGATGGGCGGGCGCGCGTGATGCGTCAAGACAAACACTGGAGTGTGATAAGGCGGGTTGTCTCCCCACCATCCCTTCCAGCTCATGTCGGGCCAGGGACCACGACTCGGCGCGAACATGTTCCTTCCGAGAATCCAGGCACCAATGTTCCTGAAGCCCCGTGCTGCGAAGTCGTCGTCGACTCCCGTTGTTCCGGTTTCAGTACCAAATAGAGACCGCTGGAAGGTGCGCGTCGGGAATAGCCACTGATGCAATTCTGTTCCACCCACGCCGAGCGGACTATCGATGTCCTGGCGTGGACCAGCTCCGTAGCCGTCAAGTGAGATTGTAAAGCTCTCGACTCGTACGACCGTCATGCTCATCCCTCTCCGAGTTGACGCCTGACGTGTATTAGAGGGCAGGATTGTTCTGATAGCTAGGTAACACAGCCCGAATAGCGCTGCCTCCTGTTGCGTCTTCGCGCGGGCCGTGGGCGGATCGCGGCGCCGGCGACCCATGCGTTGTTTGCGAGTCCAGCAGGCCCATTATGCGCAGTGCACCGCAGTGCAGCAGGCGGCCCTGGAGCAGAAGGTCTTGCAGTGAATGAAAGAATCCCGACCTCGCCCCCTGCCAAACACTCTTCTTATGTGGCGAAACCGGCCGCGAAGGTGGAAATATCGCCAGGTTGGTCCGGCATGACTTCAGCGGTGGCTTGTCATGGCGCTCTCGAGCGACCCGTCGGGCTGGAGGAATTTCCGAAGAACTAGAATCTTGACGAGGCCGATCGGGCGGCCGCGCAAGAACGAAAAGCTCAACATGTTCTACGGCTACCCGGCGGAACTCATCGCCGCGTGATGCAAGGTCGCCCTCTCGACGGCCTACGCCTACAAGACCGGCCACCTGAAACCCAGCAAGCCGGCGGCGAAACTGCTCCGGCTGCACCGCGACCGGATGGTGATGACCTCGGAGTGACAAGGTTGGTTCGTCACGCGGAACGCGGTCGTAGTCCCGGATGGCAACGAGACGCCTCGCGGCCTCCTCCACAACTACCACCTGATGGTGCAGTACTGCCGCGAGCTCGCGGTTCGCACAGGGGGCAAGCAGGAAATTGCGATGTGGCGAAGGTTGCTCGAGGCTGCGTAATGGCGGGTCCCCGGACGCGCCGGGCCCCGCGGCTCTGTTAGGTCGAAAATGGGGCTGCTCCGCGGTGACGGTGGAACTTGCTGCAGGGACCGAGCGACGCATTCACGCCGGATGATCCGAGATTGGACCTAGTGTCATCGCGTACCGCTTGGACGCGTATTGCGAGAACGACGGGTACTTAGGAGCCAGGCTGCTTCTCGATTGAAGCCCAGTTTGGCTTTTGGAATTCGTGGATGCACGACGTTCCTGTCGAATGCTGGTCGCAAATGTGGACTTTGGCCGGCAACGGCACCGGCGACTCCGCGGGTGGCAGCCGGAACAGGTCCCCCCGCCAGGCCGATCTGCGACGATAGGACCCGAGCCGCTCAGTCATGGAAGTAGTCTTCCAGAGAAACTGCTGAGCGAGCCGTAGTGCCTTCTCCTCGTTCGCGACGGCTTCGCTGAAATCGCCGAGATCCGCATCGGCGGCGGCGAGCGCCTCCCAAGCCTGGGGATCCTCAGCTTGCGTCTCGATCTTGAGCCGCTTTCTCGCACTCTTGAGTGAATCGGTGTCGCGCATGATATCGAAAGGCGACGTCGCTAGCATGCCTATCGCGTGGACGGCCGCAAATTCCGATGTCGACTCCGCGGCCGCGACCAGGTAGTTGCGCGCCTGCGCGACCGAATCCGGAGAGGGGGTGCCCTGCAGCAGTAAGCGGGCGTATCTCACCTGCGCCAGTGGAATTCCGCCTCGCGCTGCGCGGGCGGCCCACTGCGTTGCGCTCTCGGCGTACGGGCAGTCCGGAGCGGTCGCGAGCTCCTCGGCGACCCACGCCGCGGCCCGAACATCCCCGCTTTGTGCGGCGCTACCGAGGTACGCGAGCGCTTGCTCGCGAGAAATTCCAAGCGCCCGCTGGTCGGAGAGCACGACGGTGCTCAGCAGGTACTGGGCGCTTACAACGCCGGCGTCGGCCTCCTTCTGTAGCGTCTTGAGCGCTGCGGAATTCCATAGGAAGCCGCCGCCGATGACATCAAAAAGGAACTTGGTGTCCGCTTCGGCCTCGACGGGCGTGTTGCCAAGTTCGGCGGGCCAGAACCGGCTCGACAGAAGCGCGTGGATCGCCGCTTCCTCGAAGCCAGCATGCTCCGGGAACGACGCCATGATCCGCGGTGCTCGAGGTAGGCCGTCGACACCGACAATGAAGCGGACGAGCACGCTCGCGTTCCGGACTTCGCGCTGCCCCGAATGCGGGTAGCTCGGAGACATCACCTTTGCCGCCGCAACAGGGTGATAGCCTGCGCACCCGTGGGCACGCAAGAGCGGCAGCAGCCTGGTGTTTACGGCCTCCGATCCGCGGGCGGCGATCACCGCTTCGGCCCGGGCCCGCTCGGACCCCGTCAGTCGGGCCATGTTCTCGAGCCAGCGTGGCGCCTGCTCGCGCGCGAGGGGAAAGCCATTCTGTGCCGAGGAGAGCAGCCACCCGAGGCCTGCGGGCACGTCTTTGTCGCCTCCCCGTCCCTGCGCCAGCATCGCCCCAATTGCGAACTGCGCGCGGGCGTTGCCGAGGTCGGCGTACTCTTGAAGCACGCTGCGCGCCTCGACGAAATCCTGCCGATCATAGGCCGCGAGGCCGCTGTCCAAATCCGCTGCAGAGACCAATGTCGGCACGAGGATGACGAGAGTCGATAGTGTGACGCGAGCGCAGAACAGCATGGCGGCCCCTTCGCCGAGTTGTCGATTTCTACATGTCCGCGAGAATCGAGCGGCAGCGCGCCCGAATTCCGTGCTCGGAGTTCGTACAAGCATCGTCGACCAGGGTCGCTGGGCGGGTAAGCCCCCCGTGCCAGTCTACTGGTACGCGAACTCCCAAACGTCACTGAGAAAACCCGTCGACGTTTCTGTCACGCCTGTCCCACCGAACATCCAGAGGTTGCCCCTGGAATCCGCCCACGCGGCTCCGCTGTAGCGCGCTCCCGGCAGATTCGACAAGTCGCGGACCCCGAGGGATCCGTAGCTAGTCGGCGGCGTGATCGTATTCGAACCCGCCACCCAGACCCAACCACCGCCAGCGGTGTCGAGCTTCCACAAGTCGCCAAGCCCTCCGGGCGCCCCGGTTGAGTCGAGGCCTGAGCCACCATACATCCACGCGACGCCCGATGGATCAATCCAAGTGACGGCGCCCTGGCGTGCACCGGGAGCGCCACCGCCGAGACCGCCAGCGACGTAGATACCTCTTGCTTGGCTTTGCGACGATCCGACCATCCATGCCCAAGATCCCGCACCGGGGTCGTAGACCCAGACGTCATTCAGCAACTTGGCAGTGGAGAATCCGCCGCTCGTTCCGTCGTCATAACCAGTGCCTCCAAAGAGCCAGAAGCGACCAAGAGGGTCCGTCCAACCGCTGGCCGCGCTTCGCGATCCAGGCGAGTTTTCTGACGACGCGACACCTCTCGTGCCGTAGACGCCATTCACGTCGCCGCCGGATGAGCCGCTCAACCACGTCCACTGCGCCGACGTCGGGTCGTAGTTCCACAGGTCGTTCATGTCGCCAGTCACGCCGGGGCTGATGATCCCCTCGCCGCCGAAGAGCCAAAGTGTCCCGGCGGAATCAACCCATGCAACGGCGCTGTCCCTGCTTCCAGGAATGTTTCCTGGTGCCGCGACGCCACGTGTGCCGTAGACGCCCGCCTGATCATGGGAATTCGACCCGGATATCCACGTCCACAGACCGGTGGACGGTGAGTACTTCCAAAGGTCGTTCAACTCACCCGGGGTCCCGATTGTGTCGAGGCCCCAACCACCGAACAGCCAGAGATCTCCTGACGCCGACCGCCACGAGACTGCGCGGTTGCGGCCACCGGGTGCATTTGCCGCGGCGCTTGCACCTTGCGTGCCGTAAACCCCAGCAGCCCCGACTTGAGTTGAACCGCTGACCCAGGTCCACTGTTGAGTGTTGGGATCGAACTTCCAAAGGTCATTCAAATACCCTTGCATTCCAAAGGTGTCGATCCCGTAGCCGCCGAAAATCCACACAATACCCGCCGAATCGACCCAAGACACCGCGCCCGTGCGCGCGCCCGGAGCGTTCGACGGAGAGGTTACCCCGCTCGATCCATAGACTCCGGAGGCATTCGCGGTGTTTGGTCCGCCAGCCCAAACCCATACTGCACACGATACCGAGATGTTCGCGACGGATGCCATTCCCATCGTCCCGGTGCCGTTCGTGATCGAACAGGACTGCGCGGAGGGCTGCGACTGAGCAGTGACCTTGTAGGCCGAGCCGCTCTGGACCGGCACGGTAAAGGTGAACGTAGTCGCACTCGCGGAGATCGGATCCGTATCCGAACCGTTCGCAAGGACAAGCCCGGCGCCCAGGAGTCCAGAAATCGTCCCGCCGACCGTTAGGGAGGCACCCACGCAGCTGACCGCAGCCGACACCGGACCCGAACTCACGGTCCCTGACCCGGCCGTCACACTGCAGATTTCTCCCGTCGGTTGCTGGCTGACGGTAATGCTGTAGCTGGAGCCGTTCGTCAGCGGCGTCGGAAAGGCGAAGGACGACGAATTTGCGGCAATGCTGGATGACGCACCATTCAGGGCGAGCGACAGTCCACTCGCCGTGAGACCGGAAATGGTGACACTCGCCGCGTACGTCGCCTGTCCGCCACCACCACCACCACTAGATCCTCCACCTCCGCCGCATCCGCCAGCGAGCAGACACATCAACGTCGCAAGGACAGGAAGGTGCAAGCCAAAATTACGGTCCAAAATTCGTTCTTGAGTCGCGTTCACTGAGTTCATTCATCACCCTCTCATTTCGACTTCAGCAAACATCGAATCATGTTCGCACATCGTTATGACGCTCGCTCGGCCCGAGTCAGTTGCCTTCGCAGGATGGGCTGATCGCAACCCTGTCTGGCGCGCGCACAAAACGCTGCGTCGGAAAACGCCCGGCGCGATCCGGCACTTCATAAGCGCTTTCGTCCAAATCAGGTCGCGACCCTTCACCGCGCCCCATGGTCTTGACTTTGCACGCAGTGGGATAAGTCAAATCGGGCCTAGAATTACTAATCCGCGGCCCCGCAAGCCATATATTGGAAGTGAGAGGTGGGGGCGTTTCTCGTCCTCATCGGTTGATGCTAGTGAAGTGCCCAATCCCACTTGACGATTTGCCAGGCGTCCACGGAGTGGCCGCCGACAGTCTTCGGTCTGATCTCAGCCTGCGATAGCACCTGCGCCGTCACGGCATCCAGCCCGGGGAGCCCGCTCGATGTCTCGACCTGCGTCTGAGCGACGTGCCCGTCGGCAAGCACACGTACCAGCAGGACGACCGTTCGACGCCCGCTGTGTTCGCCCAAGTCTGCCGGGTACGCGGCGTCGGCCGCCTTCTGAATGGCCTTGCGATTGAGCAGCTCCGCGTGGATCACCGGGCCATCCGGGGTCGTGATGCGAGACGCCGCTTCGACTTGCTCTAGCGACATACCAGCAACGATCGATTCCCGGGTTGACGCATAGCCGGGCCGTACAGCCTTAGCGATTGATGGAGCCAGGAATCGGATGGCCGCATCGATCCACAGCAGCGCCATGGCTGCATCCCGCTCGACGCCCAGTCCGCTCTGATACTTGAGTGCGAGACGGAACGCCGCATCGGCGTGCCGCCGATGGGCCGCCTTGCGAAACCAGTACGCGGCCACCGAATAGTCCTTAGGACCACCGATGCCTTCATCACTCAAGACGCCGGACTCGTAGGCGGCAATTGTCGAACCCTGCGTTGCGGCCCTTCGCATCCACTCTGCGCCTTCGGCGGCATTTGCGGTGACGCCTATCCCTTGCAAGTACATTCTTGCAACCATGATCTCAGCGTCAATTGAGCCAGCCTTGGCGTCGGGGAGGAGGCTCATGGTTGGCGCCGCGTAGCCGCCCCGCACAAGAACCGTCTCAATGCTCTTGTCCGATGGCAACGATGCGGAGTTCGGTAAGCTCCACGTGAACTTCAGGCGCTGCCACGATGAAACGGGTGTGCCGTCGACGGTCTGCGCCACAAAGCGGCCCTGGTCCATGAAGCAGAGCTCCGTGGCTTCATCCAACGCGATGTATCCGGAACTCACCTCAATGACCGTGTCCTTGACCAGGCCATCGGCGTCGACATTGATGACCAGTGTCGTCGTGCCCTCCTCGCGTGCCGCTCGCGAACTGAGCGGGTAATACCTCTCACACGCGTCCCCGAGATTGAGGCCCTTCACTACCCGTACGGCGCCGATGACCCGCTTTGATGGTGGCGCACTCGGATCAGCGGACTCTACATCACCCAATACCGGGACCGTCGCTGCGGCAATCAGGCACGCGGCCAGCGCAGCCACACGAACGGGGGTTCTAGAGTTCACATGTCGGCGCGGATTCGGGCCAGTGCTGGTCAAACCGGAGGATCGCGACCAACACGATCTTGTGACACGGCCTCTGTCCTGGGTCATGCTGTCTCCTCCAGCCGCACCAGGGGATCGGCGTCAGCTGCTGCGGTATGCCGCTCATCCGCTCAATGCATCGCAAAGTCTACTCACTCGCCATTAATGAAATGGACGCCCCTGCTTCCTGGGGCACGTTGGTGCCAAAGTGGCTGTGTCTGGCAGTCACCTCTTCACAGGAGCGTCCGATATGAACGT
>Ga0335069_10008540_pt1 | contig 14648 bp, 15 predicted proteins | sample Lox_Sample_11_FD_206714 | JGI IMG/M metagenome (GOLD analysis project Ga0335069, IMG submission 206714) | Soil microbial communities from Loxahatchee National Wildlife Refuge, Florida, United States - Lox_Sample_1.1 | ecosystem: Environmental > Terrestrial > Soil > Wetlands | place: USA... | reverse complement strand
CGATCAGGGTGACGCCTGATCGCGCGGATCGGCGCCAGTTGATGCGGGTGCAATTGCAGCTGGGAAAGGTGAACTCCGGCGTCACGATGTCGAAGAGGGCGAACGAAGCGTTGATAGAGAGGCACGTGCTCAGGAACGCCTGCCGGTTCGCGACGTTGCCGCCCGCGGCCAGCTTCAGCTTGATATCAAACGGCAGCGTCACCTTGTCGTAGCTTTGGAAGGCGCCCTGCTCCTGCGGATAGTTCGAGATCGGTCGGTCCTGCCCGTATTCGAACTCGACGGACGAGGCCGTAACCGGAACGATATTGGGCGCGCCGATGAGCGAGGCGATCTCCTGCACCGGGGCGACCGCGGCGGCGAGCACCTGGCCGAGCGCCGTCGCCGGCTGGATTACCGGCACGCCGTCGAGGTAGACGCCCCACTGCGGCGCCACAAGCACGCTGAGCGCGAGGTCCGCTGCATCCGCGGTGATGAGCTCAATCGACGCCATCTATTGAGGCCCCGTGTTCGCCGCCCCGGCGGACAGGCTGCGCTTGAGCGCCGGCGCGATGTCGCGGCCGATGCCATCCGCATCGTGAGCGTTCGGCGCGTAGACGTTCACCGCCCCGATGCTGACCGAGGAGGAATTGTGGGAGCCGCCGCCATGACCTATCCCGGCGAATGGGGCACCTTTCCAGGCATGCCACGGGCCCCAGCCGCCGCGCGCGGCCTGATCCAGCGCGAAGTCTACCTGCGACTTCCACGTGCTTGGATCGCTCGCATGCTTCCCGGTCTTAGCCGTGAAGGCGTCTCCGAGACCGCCGCCGTAGTGTAGCTGCGGGACACCGAACGAGGTCCCGCGGTCGCCTACCGCGGCGGGGTTCAAGCCGCTCTCCGCGTTGAAGACGCGCACCGCCACGTCCGGGTCTATCCCGCGCGCGACGGCGGCCTGGCGGACGTACTCCTCGACCTCGCCGCGCCCGGATACGCTGCGGCCGATGGCCGTGCCCACGGCACCGCCGAGCGCCGCCGCGGGGTTAAGGAACGTCAGCAGCGATTCGAACATGCGCTGCGCGTCGGACTTTCCCGTGGTCGATCCGGTCGCCCGATCATAGGCTCCGTGCAGCTTGTCCTGGTTCACGGCACCGAACAGTCGCGTCAGCAGGTCCAGCGTGCCGGCGAGCGCCGGATTGACGAAGGTGAGCACCGCGGCGCCAAACCCGGTCATCGACCGCTCCAGAAGGCCCATCTGGCGTTGGAGCGCCTGCGCCGCCTCGACGTCCCTCTGCGTGAGTTGCCACGCCTGATCGGCCGAATGCAGATATTGCTCCATCGCTTTGCGGCCGAGCAGCGCGAAGTTGATCATATCTTGGTTGGCGCCGGGGATCATCTGCAAGAAGGCGGCCGCCTGCCGTGGATCCATCCCATGCACGGCGTCGGCGAGGTCCAGCCAAAGCTGGCCCGCCGTCTTCAGATTGCGGTTCTGGTCGTAAAGGCTGACGCCGAGCCGGGACAGCACCGGCAGGATCGAGGATTGCCCGGTGAGCTGGAAGCGCGTCATCTCCCCGGAAAGGCCGCCGATGGCCGCGTTCGCGCTCTCCGCGGTGCCGCCGATCTGCTGGAAGGCTCCTTGCCAATCGGAGACCTGCCGCGCGCTCATGCCCAAGGTGACGCCGAGCCGCCCCGTCGCGGCCTCCAGCCTGGTCACGTAGCTGACGAACTCCGCCGCCTCGCGCCCGCCGAACAGGAATCCGATCGCCGTCACCGTCTCCCTGCGGAAGTTGGACAGCATCTCCATGATCCGCTTGCCCTGCGTCTCGATGGCGCCGCCGGTGGCCGTGGCCGCTTCCTGAAATTGCCGGAGCTTTTGGATTTCCTGCTGCTGCGCGCGCGAGAACTGCGAGGCATCCAGCCCCAATTGCAAAACCAAGCTGTCGATCACAGTCGTCACTGCTGCCTGCGCTCCCGCTCCTCGGCGATCTTCCGCGCGAGGCGCACATTGTGCGCGTTGACCATGCCGACCTCAAGCAGATCATAGAGGTCTTCGAGACCGTAGACGGTCTGCAGCTCGATCAGCGCGATCTTCGGCGATTCCAGCAGAAGCGCCAGAGAGATCAGCTTTGGGACGTTCGGCGTCTGGGCGAAGGCTTCACCGTCATGATCGCCGAGATCAACTTCGAGAGGATGTCGGCCGGAGAAAAATTTGTGTGGAGGCGCAGAACCTCCGAGCGCAACCAAGCTTGGGTTTTTGGTTCTTGGATGTCATCTGGAAGCAGCGCGTGCGCGATGGGTTTGCCGGTCGCCGCGTCCTTGGCTTTAGGATCGCGGACGATCTGCACACATTCCATCAATTCGTCGAGAAGCGGGATGACTTCGTCGGCTTGCATTCGGCCGCGGAGGAAGGTCTGCACGCCGATGAAAAAGATGCCCTCCCATCCCGTACCGAGGATGTCGGTCGTCGGCATCTCGCCAGCATTGCGGTTGTAGGCGAGCATGGCCTTAACGCCCCACTTCAGGGCTTTATCCGAAGGCCACTCTGTGATGAGAAAGTGCTTGCCAGCATCGCGCGCGCCCCAATCCGCCGGCACCACGACGATTTCGCTTTTCCGCGCCAAGGCGTCACCCGTTCACGGGCTGCGGCACGACCCGATTCCAGACGATCCGGTACTTGCGCGGGCGGATGATTTTTTGCACTTGCGGCATCGGTTTATACGATTCCAGACCGCCATTGATGAGGTTGAACTGCAGGCCAATCGCGGGGAGGATCACCACGCCGTTGAGCGGATAGACGTCCTGGACCGCTTCCTGTTGCGTGTTGATCTGATCGAAGAATGAGTTCGACGGGGAATTGCCCTGCAGCGTCACCTCTTGCATCCGCTCCGCCCATACGAAGCCGAATGAAAGCACGCCGTCGACGCCCATCACATGCTCGAGGATTTTCGCGGTCTCGATGTCCGTCACGTCATCCGGACCGAACTGCTGAAGCTGAAAGCCGTTCGGGAACAGCGTAGCCTGAGAGAATGTAATTATGGAATTTGCTGCCGTGAGGGATGCCATCGCGTCGCGATCCTATTGCACCAAGACCGAGGATAGGTCGATCGATTGCACACTGTTTCTGTCGATCCAATAAAACGTAATCGGCCAGGGTCCGCGTGCGGCTTGCACGACTTGGCTTGGCAAATTTATCTGCAAATAATAACCCTGACTTTGCAGCGAGCCCGCAATATTCGCGCCGGCCGCGTTGTTCACCTGCGCAATCTGCGACGGCGTCAGCGTGTTCGGCGCAAAGGCTCCGAAGGCGAGTGCCTGCTGAATGACGGTCTGCATCGCTTGCTGGACGAGGCTGATGCCGGCCTGGGTGAAAGGCACGGAGAGCGAGTTGGCGAACAGCGACATCAGCGCGGTCTGGAAGAACGAGTTCAGCCAAATCTGCGTCTCGAAGCTGTCGGCCCACGCGAACGGGCCGGTGATCGAGCCGGGCTGAAAGAAGATGAAAGCTTCCGTCGCCGTCGCGTAGTCGCCGTAGAAATTGTAGCCGTTCGCCAGCAGGTTGCCAGCCGTTGTCGGGTCCGTGACGTTGGCGACGAGGCCGGCTTGATTGCGGAACGCGAAGTCGGCGCGCCCGTTCGTCTGCTCGTAATTGACCGAGGCTGCGATGCCGAGCGCGAAGGCGCAGAGGCCGTTGTCAATCGTCGCGCCTCCCTCCCAGACGAGGAGGGTGCCCGAATCGCCGTTCGCAGCGAGGATGCGGCCGAGGCTGCTCGCCGCGTTGTTGCTGGCGGCCGGACTGTTGTCTGGATCCCAGCAGAAGTAGCCGAATCGGTTGCCGCCGAGCGCCGTGTTCTTCCACGCCGCGAACATCTGCTTCTGCGCGCTGCCGGAGCCGAAGTCCGGATCGAAATGCGTCATGAAGTTCGCCCAGGCGGAGTTCTGGACGATCAGGTTGGTCATGAACGCCGACGGCGATGCGGGCGCTGCACCTTGCGAAATCGTCGCGCCCGCCGCCGAAGTAAGACCGAGCGGTGCCGCTGCGGTGCCGCTGGCGAAACCGATAGTCGATGCCGGGCCGGAAACGCCGGAGGTGATGACGAAGCCGCCGGAGATCGAATCGTAGGTGACCACGACCGCGGTGGCGGAACCGGTGAGCGCCTCGGAACCAACGGTCTGCGACGGGCTGACGTAATACGTTCCAGTGCCGCCGACGCCGGTGCCCAACTGATTGATCTGCGTGTTCGCGGCGACGCCGGAGCCGCCGATGGTCTGGCCCACGGCGAGCGTGCCGGAGGCGACGGCAGAGACGGTAAGGAGTCCATAGGTCTCGGTGAGCGCCTCGGAGACGACCGTCTGCGCGACCGAGACGGCATAGGTGCCGGCCCCGCCGGTCGTGCCGGAAAGCTGGCCGGTGACTATGGTGCTGGCCGAAACGCCGCTGCCGGCGAGCGTGCCGCCCACGACGACGACGCCTGAGGCGACGGCCGTGACGGTGAGCACCTGGCCCGCAATGCTGCCGGTGAAAGATGCGGTCTGCGCCGCGATGCTGCCGGTGATCGAGGCTTCCGCGGGAAGCGGCGAGTTCAGCGCCGTCTGGATGAGGGTCGCCGCCGCGGTGAAGCTGGCCGCCCCGGACAGGTTGACGTTGCCGCTGCGGACGTAGCCATCGACCGTGACGTTGAGCGTGCCGGAGATCGCCTGCAGTTGCGGGATCGTGAGCGCCGCGACACTTGCCCCGCGCAGCCACGCCGCCACCCAGGACGGATTATACTGCGCCATGAGCAGTTCGCTGGGAAGCTGCGAGGCGCCGGAGAAACCGGCGAAGTAGATGCCGGCATCGATCGCCAGATTGCCGGGGCCGAAAAACGCCTGAACCGCCGCTTCGCTGGAGAAACTCGCCACGGATCCGATGGGGATTCGGGTGTTCGTGGTGAGCATGAGGCCGATGCCGGTGAGCCCGGTGCCGCCGGCGGCGAGAACGCTCGGCGTGACTTGGACGATTTCTGAAGCTGGTATCGAGCTCATGAGCGTGCCGCCTCAAATCCCATCCGGGTCGCGCGCGTTTTCTTGAATTAACACAGCAGCGCAGGTTGGACAAATACGCCTATGGGGGATAGGCCGCGTCAACGTCGATGATCTTGAGCGTGGTTGAATCGGCGAACTGCTCCTGGACCGTGACGGCCTGGGCGACTTCCAGATGCGCGTCGAGCACCCACCTGGTCTCGTACTGATTCGAATCGTTGATGAACGGAATCTGCTTCGGATCGTCCGCGTGCAGCGGCACCACCAAATTCAGCGGCGCGTCGAGCGAGGCGAAGAAGGTCGTGGCGAACTCGTCGCGGAACAGCGTGCTCACCGTCTGCGCCATGTCGGAGGCATCGAGCAGCGTGGGGGAGTGGAAATCGATCTGGAAGATGACCTCTGTATCCTGCGCCACCGTCTTTTGTCCCGAGGCCATCGCCGTCGAGCCCACCGTCTGCCCGGCACCGGCGAGTTGATATGTGCCGCTGCCGCCGGGAGCGCCGGAGATTTGCATATTGATCGCTGCCGGCGTCACTCCGGCCCCGGAGACGATGGCACCCGCCGCGAGCGCGCCGATCTGCACCTGCGTCACCGTGAGGATGACGCCGGAGATCGATGCGGTGAATTTGCAGTCAACGGCGCTGTCCAGGTTCGTCGAGAAGCGGTTGCGGTTGATCGGCGTGTAGACGACGTAGTTGCCGCTCGGCGGGATCGGCACGCGGTTGTTCTGGCCCGCCACGATGCCCGTTCCGTCCGGCAACACGGCGATCAGGAAAGCTTTCAGCGCCGCCTGAATCTGCGATTGGGTTGGGGAAGGCGTCATTTGACCGCGTAGGTGAACGGAGTGCCCGGCGCCGTCGCGAGGCACGACAACGCAGCCTGCTCGACGTAGCTGTTCTCCTCCGAGAACGCCTGTCCCGGCGACAGCGTGATCTCTCCCCCGGTCGGCGGATTGGCCGGAGTGCCGCCGAATCGGCAGATGACATAGGCGCTGCAGCCGCCCGGCACGCCGCAGAGGTTGTGCAGCGAGATGTATCGCGTGGCGGAGCCGGCGGGAAACACGGTGCTCGGAGACGTGCTCAAGGTGATCGGCTGGAAAGCTCCGGTGCCGATCGTCGGAATGATTTGAAACGGGTTGTCCGCCATGACGTTGGCGACGGCGACGCTGGCGCGCATCGACACCGCCGCGGCGCCGCTCGCTATCGTGTCGCCGCGCACGCGGAAGGCGCTGAAGCCGGCGACGTTGACCTGCCACGCATCGTTGGAGACGACGGCGCCGCCGAATATGGTGCCGCCGAGCATGCTGACGGTGCTGGTGGCAAACCAATTCACACCGTCTATGGTGCCCTCGGTCGCCAGCGTCCCGGTCCAAGTGCCGGTGGTGATGAACGCCACTGTGCTCAAACCGGCCGTGGGGATGCTGACGGATTGATCCGACGTGATGGTGCCGGTGACGGTCGAGTCCGGGGAGATCACATAAAGCGGATTCGCGGTCGTCGCCTTCTCGTTGCCGGTCGAATCGATGAGCACCTGCGCCGGACAGACCTTGGTGCTCTGGCACACGAAGGCGAAGAACGTCCGCAGCGTGCCGCCGCCGTCGCGGTAGGAATAATCGGCGCGCGCGAGGCCGGTCGCGAGCATGATCGCGAGGGTGAGGACCGCGGCCGCTTTCCAGTTCTTCATGGGATTCACCTTAATCGAAGACGCGGCCGCCGTCACGGCACTCCGCCGGGTTGATTGTCGCTCGGAGCGTTCGGACCGATCAAAGCATCCGGCTGGAGCGTGATCGCGAATTTGTTCCACCCCGCGGAGGCGAAGAACGATTCGAGCGGCTGGTTCACCAGCCACACGGAGCCGTCGGGAAGCGTGATGAGGTCGCCGCCCTTCATCGCCGGGCGCGAGATGCCCTGGATCGGCGCCGCGACGTAGAGCGCGCGGTGCGAACCCTGCAGGTTCAGCATGTCCATGTGGCGGAGATCGCTCGCGGCGAGCGGCTGGACCTGCGCTAGGATCGTCATCGAGGTGGTTATGACCTCGGCCGGCACGGTCTGCGCTTGGCTGACGTTGTACGTGCCGGCCGCTCCATCGCCGGTCCCGAAGCCGGTGATCAAGGTGCCGGGAAGCAGCGCGCCCTCATCCTCCAAGGTCTGCCCGGGCTGCAGGACGCCGCCGGCGACGGCCGATACGTTGAGCACCGTGCTCGCCGCCGTCACCTCGCAGGCGTTCAGCGTGCCGGACAGCGTGCCCTGATTGAGCTCGTAGGTGCCGACGCCGCCGGCAGTCCCGGAAAGCTGCTGCAGCACCGTCGTTCCGGCCGGGAGCGCGTTCGCGCCGTCCGTCCCGCTCACCGCGTCGCCCGGCTGCAGCGTGCCGGATAGCACCGCGGAGACGATCAGGATCGATCCGTCCGCGCTCGCCGTGAACGTGCCGCCGATGCTGGCGGTGATGCTTCCGGGCGTCGCGTAGGTCGGCTCCAAGAGACCGTCCGCGCTTTCCCTGGAGCCGACGCTGATTTGCACGGCGACGATCTGGTTAGGATTGACGGCGCCGATCTGGGAAAAAACGATGCCGTGAAGGTTCATGCTGCCCCGCGCCTGATCATCAGTTCGCGTTTTGAAACTGCGTCACGAGCCTGGTGAGTTTACCTGCGCCCGGAGAGCATCCATTGTAAATCTTCATCCAGCGGAGATAGCCGGCGAGGGCATTAGTGTTCGGGGCGCTTCCGATGACCAAACGATTAAGGACGCCAGAGGCCAAGCCGCCAGCTCCGCTTTGAACGGCTTCCGTCGTCGGACCAACCCCGGCACCGTTAGCCACGGAAATAGCGATCCCAAGTAACCGATCATAGCAAATCCCTAGAGTCGCCACCGCTCCGGCCACCGGATGAACCAGACCCGTTATCTGCGTTCCGTCGGACGTCGCGCGAACCTTTTGCGTGCCCGAACCACCGCTTTTGACCTGCACGTTGAAATCATTGTCGCAGGTCGGAGAGCATCCAACGAAGAATTGTCCCGCCTGGGTCATGCCCCACACCGCGTTGTTTGTCGTGCCGTCGTCGACGGACCATATCCCGCTGTTCGCCGGACACTCCGTCGCGCTCGCCGTGCATGAAGAGGTCGGTGTCTGCCAGTTCGGAATGATGAACTGAGAGATAATCGTAAAACTATCGCTGTTGAACCCTATGATTTTCGACAGCGGCACCACGGCGAGGTCTGGACTCCTAGAACCAGACCCGGCCACGGTTAGCACCGGCGGGGTCGGACCGTTGAACGTCCCGGACCCGAATTGGTTGACCTCGATGTTGGCGTAATCGACCGCGATGCAATCCCCGCTCGTGGCGAAAACGAACCCGATGGTAGATGAGCCTAGTGATTCCACGATGCCGGCGCCGACGGGATCCAGGCCGATCGGAACGCGGGTATAACTCGTCGAATTTATCGACGGCGCGATGTTGAATTTCGTGGTGCCGCCGTCGGCGGTCATGTCGATCTCGCCGGTGACGGTGATCGCCTTCACGAAAGCGCTGAAAGTCTTGAAAAACGTGCTCGTCGAGTTGGTCTGGAATATCGTCGCGTTGTTCTGGGTCGCGCATATTTTCGAGGCGGCATTTGCCGAACCATCGATCCCGGTCTGATTGAGCGTCGGCGTTACGTTTGTCGCGACCCATTGCGCGCTGTGGGTGAGATCGCGCGACCAGAAATTGGTGATGTCCTGCGCGATGTTCCAGACGCCGAATCCGAGCGGCCGCGGACTCGGCCCACAAGAATATATCGGCCACATCGGCACATTGTTGCCGAAGGATTTGAGGAGACCATCTTGTCCACAATCGTTGCCAGTGCTGGCACGCGTGAAAGTGATTCCTGGAATGTTCGCCGGATTGGTCCCTGCGAGGAAGTCAAAAGAAACGAGCGGGGCCGGCGTGCCACTGGCAAGGAGCGCGCGGCGCGCGAGCATTCCCGCATCGGATTGCGCGAGACACAGAATGCCCGAGCAGAAAAGACCTATGGAAAAAGCTATCCAGCGCATCAATTCAGCGATTCCGGTGTGAGCGTGAAAGTCTTGCTAGCCGTGACGGTCCCGGAAGCGGTGATCGCCTCCAATGTCCAATACACCGTGAGCGGGGAGGGAATCGCGACGAAGGTGCCGTAGTTCGGCGCGCATTCGGACCAGGCGCCGTCGCTTTGCGCCGTACTCATCACGCAGGTGAACGTGGCGATGTGGTTGTTCGACCCGGTCTTGATCGACCACGCCGCACGGTCGCCGTTGTTGAACGTGGGCGCCGCGCTCCAGAGATCGATCTGTATGGTTACCCCACCCCATCCCGGGCTCGCCGCGTCGTTGGTGTCGAGGCGAAGCCGCGGCGTCACCGTGCCGCCGGGAACGGGCGGGAACGGAATAGAAGGCACGACCACGGAAGCCGCCGTGGCGTTGTTGGCGATGAGTTGATTGGCCGTGTACGCCGTCGTCACGGCCGGCAGCGTCAGAGTCGACGGCGGGCTGAGCACCGCTCCGGTCTGGGCGAAGGCCGCGGCGACGGTTAGAAAAATCGCCGCGAAAGCCGCGGCGGCGAGCCTTGGGAGCCTGAACCTCATTGCGGTTCTCCTGAAAGCGTGGACGATTCGATGATGACGCAACTTTAGTCGGCGCGCATCTCCCTCACAGAAGGAGACCTGACGGATCGTGACGGATCGTCAGGCAGCCGCTTTCTTCGGCTCCAAAACGCCGATTCGACGCAAGGGTTCGCCGACGCAGAACTCCGGATTCATCTTGAACTTGAACTGTTCAAGCTGCTTGTTCCAAACGCCGCGCCACATCGAGCGCGTCAGCAGCGCCTTGGCGTAGAAGTCCTCCATCGTCTTGGGAAAGTCGATGACCTCGTCCCAAGGCTTCACGAGATCGTGCGGCTCCGCGACCACGGGACGGCCGATCATCAGCGACGTGTTGCAGCGCGAGGATGACACGAGCCCCATCTCGTCGAACTTCCTGATCTGCAGGATCACCTTGGCGCGCCGCATCTGCGTGTCGCGGTCCGCCTGCGAGCGGAAGTCGTGGACGATCTTCACCGCCTTCTCGGCGTTCGTCATCCTCGCCAGCTTCTTCAGAATCTTCATGCGCCGCGGCGTGCAGGAGCCGTAGAAACCGAACTCGAAGTCCGGCGCCGGCCCGTTCGCCCGGAGCAGCGACGGCGCGAAGCCGAGATCGGCCTGCGCGGCGGGCGCGAACTGCGAATACCAGCGCGTGACGTGCTCGCCGGGGACGAGGTGCAGGATGCCTTCGCAGTGCTTGGCCGCCTCCGGGAAAATATCCTGCCGGGCCACCATCTCCTTCTGCGTGCCCCAATTGAATCCCTTCGGCGTCGGCTCCTCCGTGGCGAGGATGATGAAACGGCAACCGAGCGCGCGGGCACGGGCGATGACCTCGACCCACGGTCTCGTAAAGCCTTCGACCAAGACGTTGATGCCGTCGCCCGGCCGGACGAACACAGCGGTCTCCACCTTCTCGTTGCGGGGATCCAGCACGGCCTGGTGGCCAAGCGCGATTAATTGGCGTCCCATAATGCCAACGACATCCTCGAGCGACCGCTGCCCGGTCTCGTGGTGCATCGCAGTGAAAAAGGAAAACTGAGTCATGCGATATCACTCGCCATAATAGGACTTTTGCTCAGTGAACGGGGACCGGCATACCCCGTCAATCTCCCGCTTCAGGCTCACCCGGACCTTGTTCAACTTTACCGCCGCGACGTGCGCTTCGGGCGTGATGGTATCATCGGCCATCGCTCCTGGCACCATTGTTTCGAGGAGATCGAAGGTCTCGGCGTGGAGCCGCACCAGCCGGTCGAACAGCTTGTCGATGTGCGGTCCGAAATTGGCGCGCGCCCGCAGCTCGCGATGCCGCTGGTAATCGCGCTCTATCGCCGCGCGTTTGGCGCCGGTGAACCTGGCATGCTTCACCGTGAGCACCGCCAGTCGGTCCAGAAAGTCCCCCGGCGAAAGGGAGACGTTGATCGTGCATGCCGGCCCGGGATCGTGCGGCCACAGCCGCAGCCCGTTCTGGCCGCTTACGATAGTGTCCGCCAGTTCCACCTGTCCGTCGGCGCAAATTTTGAACTCCTCCACGTCGTAATCGTGGTTCGAGAACTTGGTGACGTAGGCGTAGGGGAAGGTGTGCGTTGAGAAGATGAACGTGCCGCTGCCGTCGATGTTGCAGCTCGCTAGCGTCTTGCGGCAGGGGAACCGGCCGGTGACCAGGATCGACATGACGCCGCATTGGGGCCCGATCACCCATTCCGCCTCCGCGCAGTGCGCGAACAGCTGCTTCAGCGACCAGCCGGAGCCGTTGTTGTTTTGGACGTTCCAACCGGCGTAGGAAAGCTTCGTCGCCAGCGTGCCCCAGAAGCCGGGATAGAGGTTGGGCCACGACCGCGCGTCCGGAATCAGGACGACCTTGCCGGGCTTCTGCTCCACCTCCGGAATCTTCGGCAGCGCAAGCGTCGCGCCCCACGGCACCCGCAGGATCGCCTTGTACATGTCGGCCTGCGAGACGTCCGGCTTAGTGGTGAGGTGGTCGACGCGGACCTGGGTGCGCAGGAAGGACGGGTGAGCGTAGAAATTGCGGCCGTCGATGAACGTGTTGTCGTAATCCCGCTGCATCGCGATGTCGACCTCGGCGTTGTTGATCACGCCGTCGTCCACGACGCACGGCACGCCGAACATCTCCGGGATGCAGCGATACCGCTCCCGGACCACCAGAACGGCGTCGCGATTGTGCGTCTGCCGGAAGACCTCGAAGAGGGCGGACAGGAGGTAGACGTCGCCGGTGCCGCCCAGAATGACGATGTTGATCACGCCGGCCTCGCCAGCAGCTTGATCGCCTCGCGCAACCGCGGGTCTTCCGGGTAGCGGTTGCCGAGCCGGGCCGAGTCGATCGGCTCGATTTTATCCCATACGTTCGCCGGCGGATGGTCGCTCACGCCCCAGCGGAACCACGCGATCCCGCGCTCACGGGTCTGCGGCTTGCGGCCCATGTGCAGGAGCCGGGTATCGGCGAGGAAGATGATCCCGGCCGGGCCGAGCACCGTGCGGATTCTGCCGTCCGGTCCTTCGAGGTCATGCGCGCCGTCTTCCGGCGTCAGCACGTCCGTCAAATAGACGAACATCGCCAGGAACTTGTCGTCGTCCGCGTCGCGGTGGAAAGCCTGGATGTCCGTGCGCAGGCTGGGCCCTGGCCGCGTCCAGAAGGCGTTCATCGAGTAGCCGACCGGCGGGTTTCGGCCGAGGTAGGCTGCGGCAAGGTCAATGCATTCCAGCCCCCGCTCCAACAGGTGCGGCGCTAGGATCGCGTCGTCGGTATGCACGCAGACATACTCGCTGCCAGCGGCTTCGCTGCGGGCGACCATGCCGCGGCCCTCGTTGCGCGCAGTCTGCGGAACGTGGGCGTCGGCGAAGACCGGGCGCGAAAGCAGCCAAGCGTTCGTCTCCTCGATCTCTTTCCGCGAGAGCATGCCAAGCTGCACCGTCCCCTCGCTTTTGAGCACGTTGAGCAGCGACATCAGCAGACTCCTATCTTGCGCAGCGCGTCGCCGACGCACCGCTCCGGCGACAACCGCGCCCTGAACTTTGCCATCTGCTCGGCGTGCAGGTCTTTCCAGTTGGCGAGCGCGGCGCGCGCGTCGGCGTAGAAGGTATCCAACGAATCGGAGAAGTGCACGATCTCGTGCCATGGGCTATGGTGGGCGTGCGGCTCCGCGATGACCGGCCGGCCGAGGTTCAGCGCCGTCGCGCACCGCGTGTTCGAGACCATCTGCCATTCGAGGTTCGCCCGCACCTGCACGATCACCCGCGCCCGGCGCATGATGGCGTCGCGCTCCAGCCGCGGGACGTCCAGGCTGGAAAGCCGCAGGCCGACGCCGAGGTGGCCGAGGATCTGATCGCGCCGCCAAGTCGCGCGGCCATAGAAGCCGAAGTCGACGTCCGGCTCCGCGGCGCCGAAGTCTTCCATCGCCGGCGAGTGGCCGATCTCGACGTAGGCTGCCGGCGCGTGCTGCGCGTACCAGGAGACGACGTGCTCGCCGGGCATCAGGCAGAGGATGCCCTCCGCGAGGCGCGCGGCGGCCGGGAAAGCGTTCTGTCGGTCGATCATCGCCGGCTCTAGCCCGTGGTTGAAACCGTTCTCCGTCGGCTCCTCGGTGGCCACGATCAGGAACCGCTGGCCGCGCGCGTGCGCTTCCGCGATCCGCGGCATCGTGCCTTCGTCGATGAAGCTTTCGAGCAGGACGTTCAGACCGCCGTCGCAGAACGTTTCATCATCCCACGTGACCTCGTGGCCGAGCGCCTGCATCTGGCAGCCCAGGATGCGGGTGATGTCCTCGACGATGATCTTGCCTTCGCGGCAGTGATTGAATGTATTGAAATTAAAAATCAAAATGTCTTTCTCCTTATCAACGGCGTTCAGAACGGAATTTCGTCGTCTTTAAGTTTTGCCCAGTGGCGCGTGTCCCATCGATAGCGCAGGCGAAATCGCAGAGACCGTAGCCATTCCTTGAGCCGACCCCAGCGGCTTTCTTGTTGGCGTACCCATTCGTCATAGGCGGCCATACGATCAAGTTCAGCGTCTACTTCCTCTTTGGTCGCCCACCAGCGGTGACCGCAAATCTGGCACTCGACGCGCCCGGTACAGACGTCCATCTCCGATTCTTCGTGGTCGCATTCATCACGAGGCTCGCCGTCGAAGTCGTAATCGTCATCTTGATCTGACCAAAGGTCGGGCGGTGCAAATCTTGTCATCACCAAAGTCCCATCGCCGCGTTAACGGGCAACGCCGTGAACACACTCGATCTCTTCCTCGGCATTGTGCCTCCTGGCCTGTGTTCGCGGTTCAAAGAATGCGATTATCGAAATGGGCAAGCTGCCGCTCGGTCTTGACCTGCTGTAGCTCCCGGCCAAATTCGGCGTGGGCAGTTTCGGGCGCGTCATTGTGCAGGCCGATCATGGCGACATAGGCCAAGACCCTATGGCCTCGATACTCGCCCTCCCACACTCGGCACCTGTGTCCTTCCACGCTCTCGAACTTCCCGGTCGGCTTTATCGTCACTTCCATCGGTCGCTCCTATAGCTGGTCCGCAGTTCATGGTGCAGTGGCCGCGCTCGTCGCAGTCGCCGCAAGGTATCTTTCGTCGTTTCCCGAAATCGTACACAAACATCGTGTCACTCGTTAACGGCGCAAAAATGCGCGGGCGATAAAATCGCGGGGAAGATTATCCCTAAATTTCGGCTTAGTAAATTGAAGGCGTGGATTCCCAGCCGCCGACGACCTTGCGAACTATCCACAACCTTTTTTCAAGGCAGAGCACGGGGCCGAACGAATCGTGCACGGCCTGCACGACGCCGTGGTGGTAGCAAAGCCCGGAGCGGGTCGTCGCCACTTCCTCGTCAATATCCATGATCTCGCGGTGCTCGTCTTGGTCAATCTCGGAAAGCTGCCGGTCGAGATCGTCGCCGCAGAGGATGCCGCCGACGCGCACCAGCTTCATGCAGGCGGCGATGTCCTCCTTCACGATCCGGTAGCGGTGGTCGCCGTCGATGAACGCGACGTCGAAGCTGAAGGAAGGCAGCGTCGGCAGGATTCGCCGCGAATCGCCCTTGCGCACCGTCAGCCGG
>Ga0335069_10008539_pt1 | contig 14649 bp, 15 predicted proteins | sample Lox_Sample_11_FD_206714 | JGI IMG/M metagenome (GOLD analysis project Ga0335069, IMG submission 206714) | Soil microbial communities from Loxahatchee National Wildlife Refuge, Florida, United States - Lox_Sample_1.1 | ecosystem: Environmental > Terrestrial > Soil > Wetlands | place: USA... | reverse complement strand
ACGCGCCCACTGCTCGAGTCGTACTTCGTGGCCCTCTCGGCGGCCCTCGCGGTCGACGGGCCGGTCGGGAGCAAGGAGCTCGTGCGCTCCGCGCGCGAGCACTTCGAGCGCGCCGCGCTCCTCGGCGAGGTCGGCCTCGACGAGGCCAGCAATCCCGTCGCCTTCGGCACCGCGATCGACTGGCTCGAGCAGCGCGGCATCCTCGCGCGCGCGCCCGCGGTGGAGAACGCCAAAGGGCGTCGCGAGACGCGCTACACGCGCGGAAGCGCCTTCGGCGAGCTCGCGCCGCTGCGCGATCGTCTGGCGGCCGAACTCGCCCCCCGGTAGCTTCGGCCCCCTTTCCGGCCGGGCCGGGGGTGCGGATGTCGGCGCGGGGCGCGAGGCGAGTGAGGCTCGGATTGCCGAAGGGCAATCTGCAGAACACCACCGAGATGCTCTTCAAGCGCGCGGGCTACGACCTCCGCATCGCCGACCGCTCCTACTACCCGAAGATCGACGATCCCGAGATCGAGTGCGTGCTGATCCGCGCGCAGGAGATGGCGCGCTACGTCCAGCAGGGCGTGCTCGACGCCGGCATCACGGGTATCGACTGGACGCTCGAGAACAAGGCGAAGGTCAAGCAGCTCGCGGACCTCGTCGCGCCCTGGCCGAACTACAACCCGGTGCGCTGGGTCGTGGCGGTGAAGGAGGACTCGAAGATCCGGAGCCCCGCCGACCTCGAGGGCAAGCGCATCGCCACCGAGATCGTGAATCTCACGCGCGCGTATCTGCGCAAACACGGCGTGCGAGCGCAGGTCGAGTTCTCGTGGGGCGCGACGGAGGTGAAGCCGCCGCTGCTCGCGGACGCGATCGTCGACGTGACCGAGACGGGCTCGTCGCTGCGCGCGAACCAGCTGCGCGTGCTCGACGTCGTGCTCGAGAGCACGCCGCGGTTGATCGGCAACCGCACCGCCTGCGCCGACGATTGGACGCGCCAGAAGCTCGAGCGCATCGCGCTGCTGCTGCGCGGCGCGATCCACGCGGCCGACCGCGTGGGGCTCATGATGAACGTCCCGCGCGCGCACCTCGAGAGCGTGGTCGCGATCCTGCCCGCGCTCGGGACGCCGACGATCTCGCCGCTAGCCGACTCGCGCTGGGTCGCGATCAACACCGTGATCGAAGAGCGCAAGGCGACCGAGCTCCTGCCGCGGCTGCGCGAGGCCGGCGCCCGCGGCATCGTCGAGTACCCGCTGAACAAGATCATTGAATGAAATGAGCGGGTCTGGACGGATGCGCGCTCTGCTCGGCGCGCTTCCTTCCTACGCGCGCATCGGCTGGTGGGGACTCGCCGCGCCGCGGCTCACGGAGCGCGAGACCCTGGTCGTGCACCAGGCCGTGGTCCTCTCCGACGCCGGTGTGCTGCTGGCGGAGCGCTCGGAGCTCCGGGGCTTCGAGCTGCCGGGCGGCGAGGCGCAGCCCGGCGAGACCGGCGAGGCGGCGGTCGCGCGCGAGGTGCGCGAGGAGACGGGGATCCTGGTGCGGGTCGAGGGCTGCGTCGCGGAGTACCAGCGCACGGGCTTCCGCCCGCACCGTGCGCGCATCTACCTCTGTCGCGCGGTCGGCGGCGCCTTGCGCCCGTCCGCCGAGACGACGCGCGTCGCCTGGTTCGACCCGCGCGCGCTCCCCGACGCGCTCTTCCCGTGGTCTCGCGGTCCGCTGGCCGACGCGCTGGCCGCGACCGCGCCCGCCGCTCCGCTGGTGCGCCGCGAGCACCAGGGACTCGCGTCCGTGCTGACGGCCGTGGCGATCGATCTGCGGACGCGGCTACGCGGTTAACGCTGACCTTCTCGCAGGCCGCTCGCCTCCCACTCCTTCGACAGCTGCTGCAGCTTGCGCGAGAACTCGTCGTACTGGTCGTCGAAGGAGAGGATGATCTCGGTCGTCCGCGGGATGTCGTCGCCATTCAGCAGACCGCGGTAGCGGTTCAGGTTGGCGAGGATGGCCTCGGCCACCTTCAGCGCGCGCTTCTCGGTCTTGATCAGCGGCGACTGCAAGGTGTAGACGTTGTTGCGGCCCCAGAGGCTCTCGTCCCTCACGATCGCGATCTCCCGATACACACCGTTGATGGGATCGAAGTTGTACTCGACGCGGACCTCTTTGAAGATGTCCGTGTTGCCGGTGTAGAAGCCGCGTTCCTTCTCCACCTTCCCGAGCTGCCGGCAGCGCGGGCAGTAGAAGGTGTCGCCGTGATTGAGGAGGAACACGCCCTTCGCGTAGTCCTCGCAATCCGTGTTCTCGCAGTAACCGACGCCGCGCTTCATGCTCGCCATCTCTCTCCGAGCGCCTCCTAGGCCGTGCCTCCGGCCGAGGCGCAGGTGACGCTCGCGAAACCCTCCCGGAACCGTGCCGGGGGATTCGCAAGCTGCATGCCACCAGGACGGCGTCCCCGGGAAGAATCAGCCCCTGCATCAGCCTGCACAGACAGACTGCGACCTGCCTGCGCACGCGCGCAATGATGACCGGGCATGGTTGCGTGGGGGGGTGTCCACATTCAGAGAACTAGTCTTCCACGAGCTGCCACCGCAACGGAGCAGGTATGCACATCCCGTCACAGCGAGTGCACACGTGCCCCGATTTGGGGGGTGGGGTTGCAGTCGCCTCCGAAGTGGGTGCCGGACTCGGTTGCCGAACCGAAGTCAAACGGGCTTATATGCCGACCCTTTGCCGTTGTCAACCGCGGCGATCGGAAAGAGCCGCGATCACTCGTCGAGCACGTAATCGAAGCTGACGAACGAGGCGATCCAGTACACCGCATCGGCCACGATCAAGAGCTGGATCGCTGCAAACGAGGGCGCCGCGCCCGCCAGCACGTCGGCCGTCGCACGCACGCAGCCCGATAGCACCGGCACCAGCAGCGGCAGCAGCAGCAGGGGCAACATGACCTCGCGAAAACGTGTGCGCACCGCGATCGCCCCGAAGAGTGTCCCCACCGCGCACAGGCCGAGCGATCCGAGCGCGACCACGCCTGCGAGCGCGGGAATGCTCCGCCAGTCCAGAACCTCGAAGACGATCGCGAAGACTCCTGCGGTAAGTGCCTGGACCGCCATCAGGATCGCGAAGCTCGCCGCGGCCTTGCCGAGGAACACGGTGCCGCGGTCGCGCGGGACCATCGCGAGGCCGGAGATCGCGTCGTTCTCGAGCTCGACCGAGAAGGCGCGGTTCAAACCGAGGATCGCCGCGAAGACGTAGGCGATCCACAGGAGTCCCGGGGCGAGCTCGCGCGCGCGGGCTCGGTCGTCGCCCGGCCAGGCGAAGTGGAAGATCACGACCACGAGAAGCGCGAAGACCCCCATCGCGGCGGCGCGGTCGCGGCTCCGCCACTCGGTGACGAGGTCCTTCCACAGGACCGCGAGGAAGACGTTCACGCCGCCTCCGCGAGCGCCCGTTCGAGCGAGTCGGCCGACGGACGGCCCGAGAGCTCGGCCGCGACGCGGCCGCGGGCCAGCACCAGCGCGGTGTCGCAGAGCGCGGCCGCGCGTCGCGGATCGTGCGTCACGAGGAGCAGCGTGTGCCCCCCGGCCCGCAGCGCGCGCAGGCGCGCGACCAGGCGCTCGGCCGCCGGCGAGTCCAGCCCGTCGAAGGGCTCGTCGAGCAGCAGCAGCGCCGGACGATGCACCAGCGCGCGCGCGAGCGAGAGCCGTTGCGCCATGCCGCGCGAGAGCGCGCCAGCCGGCAGCTCTGCGGCGTCCGTCAGCGCCTCCTCGTCGAGCAGCGCCGCGATCCGTTCGCGCGCGTCCGCGACTCCGTGCAGGCGCGCGGCGAACCAGAGGTTCTCGCGCGCGGTCAGCGCGGGATAGAGCCAGGTCGCGTGACCCGCGTAGCCGATGCGCGCGCGAGATTCGGGCCGCGTCGCGGGCACGCCCCCGACCGTCAAGGTCCCCGCGGACGGACGCGCGAGCCCCGCGACCAGTCGCAGCAAGGTCGTCTTGCCGGCGCCGTTGGCGCCGAGCACCGCGAGCGCGGAGCCCGCCGCGACCTCGAAGCGGATGTCGCGCAGAGCCGCGTGGCGACCGAAGCGCTTGGCGAGATCGCACGCTTCGACGGCCGCGCTCACGAGGCGGTGTCTTCCGCAGCGTCCTGGCGTGCGCCGCACTGCGAGCAGAAGCGATCGGTCGCTCGCAGCGCGGTGCCGCAGCTCGTGCAGAAGTTGCGCGCCGGCCGCAGCGGTGCGGGCTCGCTCTTCGGCGCGCGCTCGCGCGCGAGCAGCTCGACCGCGCGCGCGCGCAGCGCGGCGCGCATCTGTGCGTGGTCCTCGGGTGAGAGCTTCTCCGTCTCGAGGTCCTCGTCGAGCGCGTCGATCGCGCGATAGAGCGACTCGCGCTCGAAGCTCTCGACGGTCTCCGGCGCGGTCGCGCTCCGAGTCGTGCCGCCGCGGAGCGGCGCGAGCAGGAAGGCGCCCGCGCCGAGCGCCCCGAGCACGACGACGCGGAGCGCGAGCGCGCGCGCCGGCGCGCGGCGCGCGGGCAGCGGCTCGAGCGAGAGCGTCACGTCCTCCTGCGGCTCGACGGCGAAGGCCTCGAGCTCGAGGTACACGCGGTCTTCCGTGACGACCGGGCGCTTGCGGTGCATGCGCGGGCTCTCCACGCGAAGCCCCGTGTCGGCGACGAAGACCTGGAGCAGCGGCACCTCGCTGCCGAAGCGGCGCGTGAGACTCGTGGCGCCGCCGCCCGAGGCGAGGCGATAGCGGAGCGCGAGCGGCGTCTCACCCGGCGGGATCGGACCGGCGAGCGCAAGCGCGCCCGACGGATCGCGCGAGAGCCCCATGCCGAGGGCGCCCGTCGAGAACCGCAGCTCCTGCGCACCCTGCGGCAGCGGGACGCAGAGCAGCGGCCCGCCCTCCGACACCAGAGCCTGATCGCCGTCGACCTTCAAGGTCCACTGCTCGCTCACGTCGAGCGCGACGTCGTCGAGCTCGAGCCAGAGGCGCGCCTCGTCGATCCGCGGACGCGGCCCGTCGGACGGCGCGGGCAGCTCGATCGTCGCGTCGAGCGCGCCGCCCGGCGCGATGCGCGAGCCGGCGTATACGGCGTGGCGACCGATCGGCAAGGTGCGCTCGCCCTCCGCGGCGATCCCGTCGCCGCGGACCTTCGAGCCCGGCGGCGCGAGCAGCTGGACGGAGCGCGCGCCGTCCGGGAATCCGATCCGGAGCGAGACGGGATCGTCCTGCGCGAGCCCGAAGGCCCACTCGATCTCGTGATGGCCCGGATGCAGCGGTCCCCAGAAGCGCACGCTCCGGCCGTTCTGGTCGAGCGACTCGGCACCCGCCGTCTCGACCGCCTCGAAGCCCTCCGCACCCTCGGGCAGCTCGACCTGGAGGAGCGGCTTCGCGCTCGCGCGCCGCTCGGGCGGGACGTAGAGCACGCGGCTCGAGGGATTGTCCAGCGTCTGGCTCTGCTGGACGCGCACGTGTGTGCAGCCGCGCTCGACCCGCAGCCGCACGTCGCCGCGCATGAGCGACGAGAGGTCCTGCGTCGGCTCCGAGATCGCAACTTCGACGCGGTGCTCGCGCTCACCCGCGGCGAAGGTCGCGCGCGCGCCGTAGGGCACGCCGCCGACGCGCGTGCCGACGAGGTACACGATGCCCGGATCGGCGGCGATCTTCTCGAAGGCGAACTCGCCCTTCGCGTCGCTGCGCGTGCTGCGGAGCCCGGCCTCGCCCTTGGCTGTGAGGCTGTAGAGGATGACGAGCGCGTCGCCGACCTGCGCGTCGCCCTGCGCGACGAGACGTCCCCGCAAGGTCGCGTCGCCCGGCGGGACGTCGGGCGTTTCCTCCGCGCGCGCCGAGGCGAGCGCGAGTGCCGCGACCGCCGCGGCGAGGCCGAGCGCGCGGATCATGCGCGGCGCGCCGGCGAGCGGGTCGGGTGCGGCCACATCACGAGCAAGGTGCCGAACACGAAGACGGCGCCGCCGATCCAGATCCAGTTGACCAGCGGGTTGCGGTAGATCTTGAAGGTGGCGGAGCCGTCCTTCTCGATCGCCGTCAGGACCACGTAGACGTCTTCCTGCAAGGTCGAGTAGACGGACGGAATCGAGGCGGGCTGCTGCTCGAGCCAATACATGCGCTTCTCGGGCGTCATGACGGCCAGCGGCTGGTCGTCGCGGTAGAGCGCGAGCCGCGCGACCGCGCCGCCGTAGTGCTGCGCCGGCAGCGCATTGGCGGTCAGATAGTCGAAGCGCAGGTTGTGCATGCGGATCTCGGCGCCGGGCTTCACGTTCTCGAGCCGTTCCTCGTTCAGCACCGAGCCCGTCGCGCCCATCAGCACGAGCACCGCGCCGAGGTGCACGATGTAGCCGCCGTAGCGCTGCTGGCTCTTGCGCCACAAGGCGAAGAGGGCCTGCAGCGGAGTCTCGCCGTGCCGGACGCGCGAGCGGATCGCGTGCACGATCGTGGCCGTGACGAAGCCACCGAGGCTCCAGGCCCCGAGCGCGTAGGGTGTGAGCTGCGAGCGGACCAGCGCGACGACCCCCGCGGCCGTCGCCAAGGTCGCGACGGCGGGCCAGCGGAACTGACGGCGCAGGCTCGCGGCCGTCGCGCGCCGCCAGGCGATCAGCGGACCGACACCGGTCAGCAGCAGCAGCACCAGGGCGAGCGGTCCGGCGAGCATCTGGAAGTACTTCGGTCCGAGCACCGTGCGCTCGCCGATCGATTCCGAGAACACCGGAAAGAGCGTCCCCGTGAAGACGACCATCAGGATCGCGATGAAGACCCAGTTGTTCAGCAGGAAGCCCGCCTCGCGCGACACGACCGACTCGAGCCGCTGCGGGCTCCGCAGCCCGCGCCGGCGCGCGAGCAGCGCGGTCAGGAACGCGATCGCGGTGAAGGCCACGTAGCCGAGGAACACCGACGTGAAGATCGGCGTCTGCGCGAAGGCGTGCACCGACTGCACGATGCCGCTGCGGGTCAGGAACGTGCCGAAGAGGCAGAGTGTGTAGGTGAGCCCGATCAGCAGCAGGTTCCAGGTCTTCAGCATGTCCCGCTTCTCCTGGATCATCACCGAGTGGAGATAGGCGGTCGCCGGGAGCCAGGGCATGAAGGAGGCGTTCTCGACGGGATCCCAGGCCCAGTAGCCGCCCCAGCCGAGCACCTCGTAGGCCCAGCGGCCGCCGAGCATGATGCCGATGGAGAGGAAGAGCCACGGGAAGAGCGTCCAGCGGCGCGTAGTCTGGAACCAGGTGCTGCCGAGCTGGCCCGAGATCAGCGCCGCGAAGGCGAATGCGAAGGGCACCGCGAAGCCGACCAGCCCGGTGTAGAGCATCAGCGGATGGATCATCATCACGGGGTGCTGGAGCAACGGGTTCAGTCCGGCACCGTCGGACATCGCGCGCTCGGGCGGAAACGTCTCGAACGGATCCGTCACGAAGGTCAGCAGTACCAGGAAGAAGAGCGCGTTCGCGAGCAGCACCGCGACGACCCACGCCATCAACCCGCGATTCTTTTCGCGGTTCGCGAGCACGCAGGCAGACGAGTACATGCAGAGGATGAAGAGCCAGAGCAGCAGCGATCCCGCCTGACCGCCCCACAGCGCCGCGAGCCGGTAGGGCGTCGCCATGCTGAGCGCCGAGTGCGCGGCCACGTAGCTCAAGCGGAAGTCGCCGGTCGCGAAGGCGGTGAAGAGCGTCGCGATCGCGATCGCGACGGACACGGCGACGACGAGCACGCTGCGCTCGGCGACGCGCGTCCAGTCGGGGCGGCGCGAGAGCCCCGCGTGGATCGCGACGCCGAATCCGGCGATCGCGATCAGCAGGGCGAAGCGGATGCAGGCGGCGCCGAGCTCGGCCATGGAACCCTCTCGGGTCGGGGCGCGGCGCTAGCCGCGCGCGCCGCCGTCGGCGGTCGCCGGCCCCTGGCCCTCGAACTTGGAGGGGCACTTGGCCAGCAGCTTGTCGGCCACGAAGGCCGGCGGCGAGCCGCCGCGCAGCCGACCCTCGAGCACCACCTCGGCCCCGTCCTTGAAGAGATCGGGAGTCTCGAGGCTCGCGAAGATCACAGGCATTGCCGGACCCGCGTCCGCGCTCGCCTTGTGGGGCGGCGCGTTCTGCACGGTGAAGCGGACCTCGCGCGCGGCGACGTCGCGCTCGATCGAGCCGAGCGACACATAACCGTGGACGCGCACCGGCTTGCCGGTTTCGGTCTGCTGCGCGGCCTGGAACTCAGCGAGCGACTTGTAGTAGGAGAACGAGGCGCCGGTCTCGAGATTCGCGAGCGCGTACCAGGCGAGCAGGAGTGCCACGATCGTGGCGCCGCCGGCGACCTGGACCCCCTTCGACATGGCGCGCAGGGTATCGGACGCGATTTTTCCGGTCAAAGAGAGCGTGTGCTGAAAATCGCAGAAAACCGGGGACTTGCGTCGTCGGACGCCTTGACGTTGCCGGACGTCGTGGCTACCCGCCCGGCATGAGCGGCTTCGCGTCGCGCGTCGACGACACCCGGCCCTTCCTCGCGATGGAGGTGATGGAGCGCGCCTACGCGCTCGAGCAGGCGGGCGCGCGCGTGCTCCACCTCGAGGTCGGCGAGCCCGACTTCCCGCCGCCGCCGGCCGCGGTCGAGGCGTGCGCGCGCGCGCTGCGCGAAGGCGAGACCCGCTACACGGACAGCCGCGGGCTCGCCGAGCTGCGCGAGGCGATCGCGCGCGACTGCCTGCGTCGCTTCGGCGCGCGCGTCGACCCGGAGCGCGTGCTCGTCACCAGCGGCACGTCGCCGGCCATGCTGCTCGTCTTCCAGCTGCTCGTCGAGCCGGGCGGCGAGGTCGTGATCGGAACGCCGCACTATCCCTGCTACCCGAACTTCGTGCGCGTGTGCGGCGGCACGCCGGTCTTCGTGCCGACCGATCCCGCAGAGGACTACGCGCTCGACCCGGACGCCATGCGCCGCGCGCTGACGCCGCGCACGCGCGCGATCGTCGTGTCGTCCCCCGCGAATCCGACCGGCGCGATCCAGTCGGCAGAGACCTTGCGCGCCCTCGCCGCGCTCGGTCCGCCGCTCGTGTCCGACGAGATCTACGACGGCCTCGTCTACGACGGCGCGCGCGTCTCGTCGGCGCTGGAGCAGGGCGCCGACGCCTACGTCCTCGACGGCTTCTCGAAGCGCTACGCGATGACCGGCTTCCGGCTCGGCTGGCTCGTCGCGCCGCCGCGCGCGGTGCGTCCGCTCCGCACGCTCCAGCAGAACCTCTTCATCTCCGCCAACCGCTTCGTGCAGCACGCGGGCATCGCCGCCCTCGAGCACGGCGAGGCGACCGTCGCTTCGATGCGCGCGGCCTACGCGCGCCGGCGCGACCTGCTGCTCGAGGGCTTGCTAGGTCTCGGCTTCCGCGTCCCGCGCGTGCCGCGCGGCGCCTTCTACCTCTTCGCCGACGCGCGCGAGTTCGGCGCCGACTCGAAGCGACTCGCCTTCGAGCTGCTCGAGCGCGCGCATGTCGGCTGCGCCCCCGGCATCGACTTCGGCGAGGCCGGCGAGGGCTGGCTGCGCTTCTGCTATGCGGCGTCCGAGGCGACGATCCGCGAAGCAGTCTTGCGCCTCGAGAAGGCGTTGCCGTCCTTGCGTTGATGTCGTCGCGTGCACCTCGCATCCTGCGCGCCGAGTGGAGCGCCGCGGCGTCGGCGCCGGCGGAGTTCCCGCCCGCGCGCGAGCCCGAGGTCGCGATGCTCGGCCGCTCGAACGTCGGCAAGTCGAGCCTGCTGAACCGCCTGGTCAACCGCCGCAACCTCGCGCGCACGAGTGCGACGCCCGGCAAGACGCGCCTGCTCCACTGGTACTCGGTCGCGCGCGGCGCCCGCGCGCTCGCGCTGGTCGATCTCCCCGGCTACGGCTACGCGCGCGTGTCGCGCAACGAGCGCGCGGCCTGGCAGCGGCTCGTCGAGTCGTATCTCGACGCGCGCCGCGCGAGCCTCGCGCTGCTGCTCCAGGATCTGCGCCGCGACTGGTCCGAGGACGAGTCGCTGCTCCTCGCGTGGCTCGCGCAGCGCGATCTCCCCGCGCTCGTGGTGCTGACGAAGTGCGACAAGGAGAAGCCGCAGCGCGCCGCCGCGCGCGAGCGCGAGCTGCGCGCCGCGATCGGGCTGCCGAAGGAGCGCGTCGTCGCGACGTCGGCGAAGACGGGCCGCGGGATCGACGAGCTGTGGAAGGCGATCGAGGCGGAGCTCTGAAGCCACTACGACGCCGTCCCTGCGGCTCCCATCACCACCATCACCTTCCCGCACTCCTTCGAGCCGGCGAGCGTGGCGAGCGCGTCGGCGAAGCGGGCGAGCGGGTAGCGGTGCGTGACGAGGCTCGAGAGATCGCGTCGGGCGAGCAGGTCGATCGCGTCCTCGAAGCGCGCCGGGTACTCCATCGAGCCGCGGATCGTGAACTGCTTCATCAGCACGAGCAGGTAGTTCGTGGGGATCGGCGCGTAGTGGAGCGCCACGATGGATAGGCGGCCGCCGACACGGCCGCGGTTCAGCACGTCCGGGATCACGCGGCTCGCGCCGGACGCCTCGATGAAGGCGTTCGTTGCCGGCGTGCGGCCCGACATGAACGGCGCCGTGCCGTGCAGGCACGCGAGCTCCTCCCACACGTCGACCGCGGTCGGATCGAGCGCCGCCTGCGCGCCGAGACCGAGGGCGAGGTCGCGCCGCGTCGCGCAGAGATCGATGGCGACGACGCGGTCGATGCCGCGGTCGACGAGCGTAGCGACCGCGGCGAGCCCGATCGGCCCGCAGCCGAAGACGGCGACGGATTCGCCCGCCGCGACCTCGGCCTGCTCGACGGCGCGCATGCCGACGGCAAGCGGCTCCGCGAGCGCCGCTACCTCGAGGTCGACCGCATCCGGAACACGGAAGAGGCGCCCCGCGCGGGCCGCCTCGCGCACGAGGAGGAGCGGCGTGAGACCGCCCTCGGCTCCGCCGTTGCCGATGCGGCCGATCTCGTCGTCGCCCGGGTGCACGACCACGCGATCTCCGACCGCGACGCCTCGGATCTCGCGACCGATCCAGTCCACGACGCCCGCCATCTCGTGGCCGAGACACATCGGTGTGCCGTTCGGTCCGGCGAGCCCCCCGAGCCGGATGTACGAGAGATCGCTGCCGCAGATGCCGCAGGCCGCGACGCGCACGACGGCGTCGCGCGGTCCCGGCTCGGGCTCGCGCACGTCGTCGACGCGGACGTCGCCCGGCCCGTGCACGCGAACCTGGAGCATCGGGCCTCCTAGCGGAAGAGATCCGTGCTCGGATCGCGCAAGGTCGACCTCACCGTGCCGTCGCCGGACGGCGTCACGCCGCGCACCCAGACGGCCGGGATGCCCGCGTCCTTCGCCATCAAGAGACCCGCGGCGGCGGCGAGCTGATCGGCGGTCGCGAGCGTGGTCACCTCGAGCGGGCGGCCGACGAGATCGGGCTTGCCGCGCAGATCGAGCAGCGGCGCGATGCCGGCGGAGCCGAGCGCCACGTCCACGAGGCCCTCGCGCCACGGACGCCCGAAGGTGTCGCTGACGATCACGGCCAGTGGCCCGGCGCCGCGCGCGAGCAGCGCGTTGCGAAGCCCGCGCGCGGAGGCGTCGGGATCCTCGGGCAGCAGCACCGCGACGTCGGCGCCCGGCGCGTTCGAGAGGTCGACACCCGCGTTCGCGCACACGAAGCCGTGGCGCGTCTCCGAGATCAGCACCCGGTGGCCACGTCGCACGATGCGCGCGCTCTCGCGCAGCACCACCTCGATGTGTCGCGGATCCTTGCCGTCCGCGGCCGCGATCCGCCGCGCCTCGGCGGACGGCACGACGTCGGCGAGCGGGACGAGGCGGCCCTCGGCCTTCGACACCACCTTCTGGCACACGACGAGCACGCCGTCCGCGAGCTTCAGACTCGCCGCGCGCGCGGCCTCCCACACGAAGCCCGCGAGATCGTCGCCCGGCGCGACGCGCGGGATGCCGGTCAGCGCGCACAGCTCGATCCGGTTCACGCGCGCTCCGCCACGAGGCCCGCGAGCGCGTCGCGTGTGCGGCGGCCGAGCGTCTCGCAGCGGAGGATCTCCACCGCATCCTCGGCCACGTCCACGTCGATCGCGAGCGAGGGGAGCGCGAGCTCGACGTAGCGGACGCCGCGCCGCTGCGCCTCTTCGCGGTGTCGCTTCGCGCTGCCCTCGCCGAAGCGAGCCGGGATCGCGTCGCGCGGGATGCGGAGCAGCGCCGACGTGCCGCCGTCGCGCGACGGGGCGAGCGCGACGCCGCCCGCGGCGCCGGCCTCGAGCAGCTGCTCGACCTCCTCCGCGGCGAGCGCGGCGACGTCGCCGAGCACGACGAGCACGCCGGCCCCCGGCTCGGAGGCGACCTCGGCGGACGCCTGCTCGATCGACGGATTGAGTCCCGGCGCGTCGCAGAGCAGCGCCTCGGCGCCCGCGGCCCGGGCGGCGCGCGCGACCTCGGCGTCCGGCGTCACGACGGCGACGCGGCCGAGGCCGCGCACCGCGCGCAGCGCCGCCACCACGTCGGCCATCATCGCGAGCGAGAGCCCGCGCACGAGCTCGCGACGGCCCTCCGCGGCGAGCCGCGATTTCGAGAGGTCGAGCGCCTTCACCGGCACCAGGGCGGCGATCACGCGAGCTCCGCGCACAGCGCGAGCGCGGCGCGCGCCACGCCCGCGGCGATCTCCGGCGTTCGCATCAGGGTGTCGACGGCGACCGCGCGGAGCCCCAGGGCCTCGACGTCCGCCTGCTGCGCGGCGTCGCGCGCGTCGAGCACGAAGCCGCGAGCGAGCCCGCGGTACATGCCCGCGACACCGCGCGCCGACACCTCGACGCCCTGCGCGCGCAGCAGCCGGTCCGCCGGGCCCTTCACCGGCGCGCCGCCGACGATCGGCGAGACGGCGACGACGGGTGCGCGCGCGGAACGCAGCGCCTCGCGCAGCCTGCGCAGCGCGAGGATCGGCCCGATCGAGACGACCGGATTCGAGGGGCACACGAGGATCGCGTCCGCGGCGCGGATCGCGTCGAGCACTCCGGGCGCGGGCCGTGCCGCCGCAGCCGCCGAGAGATCGACGGACGCGACGTCGTCGGGCGCGCCATCGCGCGCGAGGTATTCCTCGAAGTGGACGCACCGCCCGCCACGCAAGGTCACGTAGGTGGGGCAGGGCTCGTCGGACATCGGCAGGATTCGCGTCGCGACGCCCAGCGCGCGCCGCAGCTCGTCGGCGACGGCCGAGAGCGTCGCGCCGGCGGCGAGCCGCAAGGTGCGGTGGTGGCAGTGCGCGAAGTCGCGGTCGCCGAGGCGGAACCAGGTCTCGTGGCCGAGGCTGCCGAGCGTCTCCAGCACCGCCGTGGTGTCGCCCTCGAGCCCGTAGCCTCGCGCGCGGTCGACGCGTCCGGCGAGCGTGTAGGTGACGATGTCGACGTCGGGCGAGACGTGCACGCCGTAGAAGCGGCAGTCGTCGCCGGTGTTCACGATCGCGGTGACGCTTTCCGGCGACACCGCGCGCACCAGGCCCGAGAGGAAGCGCGCGGCCCCGACGCCACCGGCGAGCGCGACGACGCGCCGCGCGTCAGAGGCCATTGCCGGGCTTGACGAGCTCGCGGCGCGCGCGCAGCTCCGCGAGCTCCGCCTTCAGCTGCGGCAGGCGATCCGCCTCCTCGCGCACGGACGCCTGATCGACGGGGTTGCCGTTCGCGTCCTTCTCGCCCATGCGCTGCGCGAGGCTCACCTCGGCCTCGGTGACCTGCTGCTCGAGCTCGCGGATGCGCGCGTCGAGCGCGGCGATCTCCTCCGGCGTGGTCGGCACCTTCGCCTGCTCGGCGACCTCGGCGGCGCTCGCGGCCTTGCCCGCGTCGGTCTCCTCGTGTAGCGCTCCCTTCAGCCACTCGCGCGCCGTCTGCGGCGGACGCGGCTCGGTCGACGCTCCCGGGAGCGCCGCGGCGTTGGCCTGCGCGGTCCGCCCGGGGACGACCGGCTGTAGCGTGTCGCGCGCGCTGCGCGGCACGAGATCGCGATTCATGGTGTAACGGACGTTGCCCTCGGCGTCGGCCCACTGGTAGAGCAGCGGCTCCGACGGCGCCGTGTGACAGCCTGCGACGGCGCCGAGCGCGAGCAGGAGTGCGCCGGCTGCGAGTGCGCGCATGGCGCCGATGATCGAGAAGGGGCTCGGGGGCGTCAACCGGGCTGCGGCTCGTGTCACCGCGCGTTCACGCGCGCGCGCCGCCGCGGCAGGAGCGCGCGCCTCGACGCGGCTCGCGCCGGGCACGCCGCTTGCTCTTCGCGCGCGCCCATGCACCGACCTGCCCTGCGCGTCGCCGCGATCGCATGTCTCGCGCTCGGCGCGGGGGGCGCCGCGCTCTCGACTTTGCGCTTCGTCCGCGTCGCCGATCCGTCGCCCGGCGACGTCGTCCACGCGCTCGCCCTCGACGCGACCGGCTCGCGCCTCGCGCTCGGCGGCGAGCGCGGCGTTCGCATCGTGGGCGCCGAGCGCAGCCACGAGATCCCGCGCGCCGGCGTGCGCGATCTCGCCTTCCTGCCGGACGGCGCCCTGCTCGTCGCGACGGACGATGGCGTCACCCGCGTCGATCCGGACGGGCGCGAGTCGCGCGAGACGCTCGGGCCCACCGAGACGCGCAGTGTCGCGCGCATCGCGGCGGGGGCGAACGGCTTCGCG
>Ga0335069_10008538_pt1 | contig 14649 bp, 12 predicted proteins | sample Lox_Sample_11_FD_206714 | JGI IMG/M metagenome (GOLD analysis project Ga0335069, IMG submission 206714) | Soil microbial communities from Loxahatchee National Wildlife Refuge, Florida, United States - Lox_Sample_1.1 | ecosystem: Environmental > Terrestrial > Soil > Wetlands | place: USA... | reverse complement strand
CCACCACCGACGCCGCGGCGCAGCGGCTGTTGTGCGCGGACTGCGGCAGCTGGCGGACCCGCGTCGTATCCGGTGCCGACCTCACCCTGCAGAGCATCGAGCTCATCGACGCGCGCCACTGATCCGGGGAGAGCGGGAGGGCTTATGTGCGAGACCTGCGGCTGTGCGGTGGCGACGGAACGACCGGCTGCCACCGAGACGATCACCGTGATGCGGGGGATCCTGGATCAGAACGCGGCGCAGGCCGCGCACAATCGCGCCCATTTCGAGGCGCACGACGTGCTCGCGCTCAACCTGATGTCGGCGCCCGGCTCGGGCAAGACCGCGTTGCTCGAGCGCACGATCGATGAGCTGGCGGGCCGCCTGAGATGCGCCGTGATCGAAGGCGATCTCGAAACCGATAACGATGCCCGCCGGATCCGCCGCCACGGCGTGCCCGCGATCCAGATCACGACCGGTGCGACCTGCCACCTCGACGCAGCGATGGTGCACGAGGCGCTGCACCAGCTGCCACTCGCGGGGCTCGACGTGGTGTTCATCGAGAACGTCGGCAACCTCGTGTGCCCGGCGAGCTTCGCACTCGGCACGCACGCTGACATCGCGCTGCTATCGGTGCCTGAAGGGGATGACAAGGCGGCGAAGTACCCGGTGATGTTCCGCGCCGCATCCCTGGTGCTCGTCAGCAAAGCCGATCTGCTGCCCGTGTTCGAGGACTTCAGTGTCGCAGCCGTGCGCACCGCCGTGCAGGCGCTCGCTAATCCGGCTCCGGTCCTCACCGTCTCCGTCAAGAGCGGTGTTGGCATTCTGGACTGGGTCGAGTGGCTCTGCGCCGCGGTTGCCGCGCGCCGGGCACGCCCGGGCGCAGAGCCCTCGCGCGCACCCGCTCACTTCTCTGCGGCGCCATTCGCGCAGCCCTCATGAGCCGCGCCAGGGAGTGGCTGGAGCGGATCCGCGCGTTGCCGCTCGAGCGGCGCGTGAAGATCCTCAACGTCTGCGGCGGTCACGAGCGCTCGATCAGCAACGCCGGACTGCGCGCCGCGTTGCCGCCGCAGGTCGAGATCATTCCCGGTCCCGGATGCCCGGTGTGCATCTGCCCGGAAGAGGACATCTATGAGGCGATCCAGCTCGCCCGCCATGAGGCGGTGACCCTGGTCGCCTTTGGCGACATGCTGCGCGTGCCCGTGAACGGGCCGAAGTCCGAGCCACGCTCGCTCGAGCAGGCCAAGGCGGCCGGCGCGGACATACGTCCCATCGCGAGCCCCGACGAGGCGGCGCGGCTCGCGCAGGCGCTCGCCCCGCGGCCGGTGATCTTTCTCGCCGCGGGCTTCGAGACGACGACTGCACCGGTCGCGGCGATGCTGGCCGCCGGAGCGCCCGCCAATCTTTTCGTGCTGCTCTCGGGTCGACGCACCTGGCCGATCGTGGCGCAGCTGCTCTCCTCGGGGCGCCCCGGGTTCGATGCGATCGTGGCGCCCGGCCATGTCGCGACCGTCATGGGACCCGAGGAGTGGCAATTCGTCGTGGACGACTACGGCTACCCGGCGGCTGTGGCCGGCTTTAACCCGGACACGTTGCTTGCCGCTACCTACTCGGTGCTGCGGCAACTGCTCGAAGGGCGCCCGTTCCTCGACAACTGCTACGAGTCGGCCGTGCACGCCGGTGGCAACCCGGTGGGGAAGCGGCTCCTCGATTCGGTGATGGCGGTCGTCGATGCCAACTGGCGCGGCATCGGCATCGTGCCGGCTTCCGGGTTCGTGCTGCGCGAAGCTTACGCCGCGCACGATGCGCGGCGGCGGTTCCGCAGCTATGCGGACGATGCCCGCAAGCGCGCCGGACAGATGCCGGCGGGCTGCGAGTGCGCCCGTGTGGTGCTCGGGCAGATCTATCCGAACCAGTGCCCGCTCTACGGTGCGGCCTGCCATCCCCACCATCCGATAGGTCCCTGCATGGTGTCCGATGAAGGCGCGTGCCGGATCTGGTGGGCCCACGGGGTGCGGCCGCCGCAGAAGGCGCCCCGCAGCGCGACGGCTGCCTGAGGCGCGGGCATGCTGGCACACCGCCTGCTCATCACCGGACGGGTGCAGGGTGTGGGCTTCCGTCCCTTCGTTTATCGCCTGGCGCACCGCCATGGCCTCCACGGTACGGTGCGCAACGCGCTCGGGCAGGTCGAGATCGTGGTGCAGGGGCCGGCGCAGGGGGTGCGCGCCTTTGCGAGCGAGGTGATTGCGGACGCCCCGCCGCTCGCTCGCGCGACACTGCGCGCGCACGAGGAGCTCTCGGTCGAGGAGCATTTTCGCGACTTCCGCATTCTCGCCAGCGAAGCGGCCGGTCCCGCAGAGATCCACGTGCCGCCGGACGAGTTCATGTGCGAGGACTGCCGGGTCGAGCTCGCGAGCGAAGCCGACCGACGCTACCGCTACCCCTTCATCAACTGCACGCAGTGCGGGCCGCGCTACACGCTCATCGAGCGCATGCCTTACGACCGGCCCAACACCACCATGTCGGAGTTCGTGATGTGCGCGGCGTGCCGTGCGGAGTATCTCGACCCGGACAACCGCCGTTACCATGCCGAGCCGATTGCCTGCCCGGAGTGCGGGCCGCAGCTCACGCTCCGTACCGCGGGCGGAGAGGTCGTGTCGGGCGGCGAGACAGCACTCGAGGGCGCGGTAGAGGCGCTGCGCCGCGGTCACATCCTCGCGGTGAAGGGCATCGGCGGCTACCATCTCATGGTCGATGCGCGGAGCCCGCTCGCGGTGCAGCGCTTGCGGCTGCGCAAGCAGCGGCCGCGCAAGCCGCTTGCGGTCATGTATCCGTGCCGCGGCGTCGACGGGCTCGCCCGGCTGCGCGCGGACGCGCTGCCGGAGCCCGCGGAGTGCAGCGCCCTGCAATCGCCCGCACGCCCGATCGTGCTCGTGCGGCTGCGCGAAGACCATACCCTCGCCGCCGGAATTGCGCCCGGGCTGAAGGAAGTCGGTGCTTTCCTTCCCTACAGTCCGGTGCACCACCTGCTGCTCGAGGAGCTCGATGGCCCGCTGGTCGCCACCTCCGGAAACCTCAGTGGCGAGCCGGTGCTCACCGATGTGACTGCGGCCCATCGGCGTCTCGGCACTATCGCGGATTTTTTTCTCGATCACGATCGCCACATCGCGCGCCCCGCCGATGACCCGGTGTTGCGCCGCACGCACGGTGCGCTGCGCGCACTGCGTGTCGGTCGCGGGACCGCCCCTCTGGAGCTGGACCTGCCGCGCGCAGTCGCCGAGCCGGTGCTCGCGGTGGGCGCGCACCTGAAAAACTGCGTCGCGATCGCGCACGGTCAGCGACTCGTGCTGTCGCCGCACATCGGCACGCTTTCCACTCCCCGGAGCTTGGCGGTCTTCGAGCAGGTGATTGGAGATCTCCAGACACTGCACGGTGTGCGTGCACAGGCGGTGGTGTGTGACCGCCACCCCGGCTATGCGAGTACGCGCTGGGCGCGGCACTCGGGACTCCCGCTGCTCGAGGTCTGGCATCACCATGCGCACGCCTCCGCGTTGGCCTGCGAGAACCCAGCGGACGGACCGATGCTGGTCTTCACCTGGGATGGCGTGGGTCTCGGGGAAGACGGCACGCTCTGGGGCGGAGAGGCACTTCTCGGAGCACCGGGGGCGTGGCGGCGGGTCGCGAGCTGGCGTCCGTTTCGCCTGCCGGGCGGGGACGCCGCGGCGAAGGAACCCTGGCGGGCCGCCGCCTCGCTCTGCTTCGACGCCGGACTCGAATGGCGCGATGCACCCGCGGAGATTCGCATCCTGCGCGATGTGTGGCAGCGGGCGCGCTTCTCGCCGCAGACCAGTGCCGCGGGGAGGCTGTTCGACGCGGCCGCCGCGCTGATCCTCGGCGTGCGCGAGTCCACGCACGAGGCCGAGGCGCCGATGCAGCTCGAAGCCGCGAGCGATCCCGACGTACGAGGCGAGACCCTGCCGCTCGCGGTCGACGCGTCCGGTGTGGTGCGCGCGGACTGGGCGCCGCTGCTTCCCGCACTGATGGATGCACGCCGTCCGGCGGCGGAGCGCGGCGGCTACTTCCACGCGAGCCTCGCCCGAACGTTGGCGGCCATGGCGGCGCACGTCGCCGCCCGCTCTGCAGTGAGGCACGTCGGACTCACGGGCGGTGTGTTCCAGAACCGGCTCTTCACCGAGCACGCCGTGCGCGCGCTCGCGGCGCTCGGCTTCGAGGTGCTCCTGCCCGCGCGTATTCCGGCGAACGACGCCGGCATCGCCGTGGGGCAGATCCTCGAGTTCGCCTGCCGCAGGCAGAGCGCAGGAGGGTGCAGCTGATGCAGGACACGCACGTAGGTCTCGCGCATGGCAATGGCGGGCGCTACATGCGCGAGCTCATCCAACACATCTTCGTGCGTCATCTCGGCAACCCCGAGCTCGACGCCGATGCGGATGCGGTACCGGTCGACTGCGGCGCCGGCGACATCATGCTGACGACCGACGCCTTCACGGTACAGCCGCTCGAGTTTCCCGGCGGCAACATCGGCTCGCTCGCCGTGCACGGCATCGTCAACGATCTTGCGGTGAGCGGTGCGACCCCGCTGTATCTCACGCTCGCTGCCATCATCGAGGAAGGCCTGGCGGTAGCGCAGCTCGAGCGCATCGTCGCCGCTCTCGGCGAAGCGGCCCGCAGGGCCGCGGTACGCGTCGTGGCGGGCGATACCAAGGTCGTGCGGCGCGGCGAGGCGGCGGGTCTCTATCTGAGCGGCTGCGGGGTCGGAGTGCGCGCGCGCCGGCAGCAGCTCGGGATGGATACCATCCGCGCGGGTGATGCGCTGCTCGTGAGTGGTCCGGTCGGCGATCACGGCGTCGCGGTGCTCCTGGCACGCGAGGAGTTCGGGCTCATGGGACAGGTCGAATCCGATTGTGCGAGCGTGCTGCCGCTCACACAGGCACTGCTTGCGATACCGGGCCTGCGCTTCATGCGCGATCCGACCCGCGGAGGACTCGCAACGGTGTTGCACGAGATCAGCCGCGCGAGCGGCCTCGGTGTCGAGCTTGCGCAGCCTGCCATCCCGCTGCGCCCCGCGGTGCAGTCGGTATGCGAGATGCTCGGCTACGATCCGCTGTATCTCGCCTGTGAGGGCCGTGTGGTGGCGGTCGTCGATGCCGACGACGCGCCGCGCGCGCTGCAGGCATTGCGTGCCTTGCCCGCAGGAGCGCAGGCGGCCTTGATCGGCTCGACCACCACCGCACACACGCGGGTCGTCCTCAGCACTGCGCTCGGTGGGGAGCGTTGCCTCGAGGAGCTCGAGGATGATCCGCTGCCGCGTATCTGTTAGCTGCTTTCACACACATGCCTGCAGGTTTTCATACGCATGACCACAGATATTGATGCTCTGCGATCGAGCCCGCTCGGAGCGGAACTCACCCCCTCGGAATGCGCGGTGCTTGCGAGACTCGTGCGCCTCAGAACGCTCGCCGACGGCGAGGTTCTCCTGCCCGAGGGTGCCCGCGATCCACTCGTGCACGTCGTGGTCGAGGGTTCCGTGCAGGTCGTCAAGGACAGCGTGCACGGCCGCACGCTGCTGCACACCCTCAGGCCCGGGGATCTGATCGGCGAGCTGTCCTTCATGGACGATGAACCACGCTACGGCACACTGCTCGCCTCCGGACCGACCCGGGTTCTGTGCCTGAGCCGGGCTGATTTCGAGACACTGGTCGAGACTGAGCCGCGGGTGGTCTACAAGGTGATGCGTGCCATCATGCGCGTGGCGCATCGCGTGCAACGCAATATCAGCCGGGAGCTTCTCGATCTCCAGAATTACGTGTATCGGACCGGAGCGAAGCTCTGATTGCCGGCCGGCGGGGCGCCGGCGAGCAGCAGCGTGCTTCCTCAAACCACCTTGACGCGCACCAGCTCGCCGCGTTGCGGATCGGTGACGTGCACTGCGCAGGCGATGCAGGGATCGAAGCTGTGGATGGTGCGCAGGATCTCGATCGGCTGCTTCGGGTCCGCCAGCTGGTGGCCGACGAGCGCCGCCTCGTAAGCGCCCGGTTGTCCCTGGGGATCGCGCGGTCCGGCGTTCCAGGTGCTCGGCACCACCGCCTGGTAGTTGGCAATCCTGCCGTTGCGGATCACGATCCAGTGCGACAGTGCGCCGCGCGGCGCCTCCATGTAGCCGGCGCCCTTCGCCTCCGCCGGCCAGCGCGCGGGATCCCAGCGCGTCTGATCGAAGGTCTGCACGTCCCCCGCCTTGATGTTGGCGACGAGCCCGTCGTACATGCCCTGCATGGCATCGGCGATGATCTTGGTCTCGAGCGTGCGCGCGGCGGTACGGCCGAGGGTCGAATACAGTGCGGTCACCGGCACATCGAGCTTCTTCAGCGTGGCATCGACGAGCTCGTGCGTCTGCGGGTGGCCCTTCGCATAGAGCATCAGCACCCGCGCGAGCGGACCGACCTCCATCGCGTGGCCGCGCCAGCGCGGGGACTTGAGCCACGAGTAGCTCTTCTCGACATCGAGCTGCTCATAAGGGGGGGTGGGGCCGCTGTAGTTGAGCACGGTCTCACCCTCGAAGGGATGGAGCCCGGCGCTTTTGCCGCCGGCGTAGTCGTAGTAGGAATGCCCGATGAACTCCTGTACCTGCGTCGCATCGCGCAGGTCGACCTCCTGGATCTCCGCGAGGTTACGGTTGAGGATGGCACCGCGCGGGATCAGCAGCTTGTCGAGCTCGGTCGCCTGCCCGGCCGGGAACTCGCCGTAGGTCATGAAGTTGCCGAGCCCTTCGCCCCGGCCGCCCCAGTCCTTGTAGAAGCCGGCGATGGCGAGCGTGTCCGGGACGTAGACCTCATCGACGAACCGGCGCATCTGCGAGATGATGTTGGCGACCTGCGAGAGGCGCTTGGCATTCAACGCCGAGTCGGAGTTGAGGTCGATCGGGCTCGGCGCGCCGCCGACCAGGAACATCGGGTGCGGGTTCTTGCCGCCGAATATGGCGTGCAGCTGCGCCACTTCCCGCTGCCACTCGAGCGCGTCCAGATAGTGGGCCACCGCCATGAGATTCGCCTCCGGCGGCAGCTTGTAGGCCGGATGGCCCCAATAGGCGTTGGCGAAGATGCCGAGCTGCCCGGACTCCACCAGGTTCTTCACCTTCAACTGCACGTCGCGGAAGTACCCCGGCGAGCTGCGTGCATAGGAGCTGATCGACTGTGCCAATGTCGCGGTTGCGGCGGGATCGGCCTTGAGCGCGCTCACGACGTCCACCCAGTCGAGCGCGTGCAGGTGGTAGAAGTGCATGACGTGGTCGTGGACGTACTGGGCCGCGATCATGAGATTGCGGATGGCCTGCGCATTGCGTGGCACCGGGATCTGCAGCGCGTCCTCCACCGCGCGCACCGAGGCGATGCCGTGCACCAGCGTGCACACGCCGCAGATACGCTGCGCGAACGCCCAGGCGTCACGCGGATCGCGGTCGCGCAGGATGATCTCGATACCACGCACCATCGTGCCGGAGGAATAAGCCTGGGCGATGGTGTCGCCGTTGAGCTGCGCCTCGATGCGCAGATGACCCTCGATACGGGTGATCGGGTCGACCACCAGACGGGTAGCTTCGGCATTCATCGGTCAGGCTCCTCTCAGTCTGTGAGCTGGTTGCCCACCAGCTCGAGCAGGCTCTTCACCTCGGTGTGCCAGTTCGCATCGCGTGCACCCGTCAGGAAGTTGTAGCGGCAGCTGTTGCAGGCGGTGACCACGGTTTTGGCCCCGGTGTCATCCGCCTCGTGCATCTTGATCTCGAAGGCACGCTGCCGCAGCCGCTGCGCACGGTCGATGAGGAACTGGCCGGCGCCGCCGGCGCAGCAATAGCCCGTACGGCCGTGCGATTCCATTTCCCGCAGCTCGAGGCCGAGCGCCTTGACGGCGGCGCGCGGCTCGGCAAACACTCCGCCGCCGCGGCCGATCTTGCACGGATCGTGATAGGTGACCTGCTCTTTGCCCGGGATCGGCTTGAGCTTCAGCTTGCCGTCCGTGATCTGCCGGCCGATGTACTCACTGATGCTGAGCACCTCGAACGCCAGTGCCCGGCCCATGACGTTGGCGGCCTCGAACCGCATGCGCGGGTAGGCGTGACCGCACTCCGGGAGTATGACGAGCTTCGCACCGCGCTGCTCGGCCTCGGCGACGATGCGGGGGATGTCGACCTCCGCGCTCGACTCTCCCGTGCCGATGAGCTCGGCACTTGCGCCGAGCACCGTCCACGACGCGTTGAGGCGATTGAAGATGCGCGCCGCGCTGCGCAGCGAGTCCGGGAACAGCTGCACATCGAGCGGGGTGACGAAGTAGAGGATGTCGGCGCGCGCCGCATCGACCGGCACGTTGACTCCCGCAGCGCTGATCTGGGCGGCGAGTGCGGCGATCTCGCTGCGGCCGACGCCGAGATCCTTGCGGGTGGCCGCCTGTTCGGCCTTGAGCGCGCGAAACTCCGCGGGCGCCAGCTCCGCGGCGGTAAGCGCCTCGCGCATGATGTTGATCATCGGCGAGATCTGGATGCCCATCGGGCACATCAGGTCGCAGCGACCGCACTCGGTGCACGAGTCGAACACCAGCTCCTGGAAGGACTCGAGCTCCGCGGCGGTGATATCGCGCGTCACGAGCCGATACAGCCAGCGCAGCGGCCCGACCTCGCGGTGGTACACGCGCCGCAGCGGCGTGACTTTCTCGACCGGCGTGTACTTCGCATCGCCGGTGGCGACGTAGAAGTGGCAGGCCTCGGCACACATGCCGCAGTGGAGACAGGTCTCCAGGTACGCCGCATCGCTCGCCCCGAGACGCCGGTGCATCACCTGCTTCGCGCGCGCGAGGCGCTCGGAGTCGGTGAGTGTCGAGCGCGGTGCGCGTGCGGCGAGGCCGGCGAGGCCGCCCCTGAAGGCGTCGAGGGTCGTCGCGTTCATGCTTCCACCCCTTTGCGTTGCAACAGCACGCCGGCCTGGAATCGTGCCGGGAAGGTGAGGAACAGGTGCATGAGCTTGCCGAACGGGAACCAGATGAGCAGCGCACACACCGTCAGCAGGTGCACTCCCAGCAGCGTCTCGTAGCGCACACCGAGGAGCTGCAGGTGCGCGCTCGCGGCGATCCCGGTGATGAGCGGCAGCATGGTGAGGAGCGAGCTGATGTAGTCATCGCTCGTGCTGAGCGCCCGCAGCACCGGATTCACCATGCGACGGATCAGGAGCACCAGCAGCAGCGTGAGGGCAATCGCCGCGAGCGCGAGTATCCAGGCGTTCGGCAGCGTCGGCCAGCCGAAGCCGAGAAACTGGCGGATAAAGGGTATGTGCGGGCCGAACAGCAGGAAAGCGGCGAAGTACGCGAGGTGCCACCCGTAGCCGCTCACGTGCTGGAAGACGATGTGCTTCTCGAGCTCGTGCGGCGGTAGCGAGCGCATGACCATCGAGTGCACCCCACCGCCGATCAGGCCGCCGCGTCGCGGACGGGAGTAGTCCGGATGCCAGCGCAGCAGGTAGATGCCGACCAGCCGCCAGCAGATGCCGAACACGAAGATCACGATGGCGACGTGGAACGCCGGCCCGCGTGCAAAATCGAGCACACTCATGATGACTTCTCCTGTGCTTTGGCAGCCTTGCCCGCCGAGCGCGCTGCGAGAGCTGCCGCGGCCCCGACCGCCGCACCTGCGGCGGCGGCGACGCCGAGCTGCTCCCAGCCGCCCCAGCGTGTGGTCGACAGTGGCTGGTAGAACCCGCCGGCATCCCAGAAGCGCGGCTCCGAGCAGCCGATGCAGCCGTGCCCCGCCTCGATGGGAAAGCTCGTCCCCATGTTCCACTTGACGGTGGCGCAGGCGTTATAGGTGGTCGGACCCTTGCAGCCGAGCTTGAACAGGCACCAGCCCTTCTTCGCCCCTTCATCATCGAAGCTCTCGGCAAACTGACCGCGCTCGTAGAAGGGCCGACGGTAGCAGCGGTCGTGTATGGTCTGGCCGAAGAACACCTTGGGCCGGCGGTGCACGTCGAGCTCGGGAAGCTGACCGAACACCAGGAACTGCGCGAGCACTGCGGTGATGGCCACCGGCAGCGGCGGGCACCCGGAGATGTTGATGATCGGCTTGTCGGTGATGATGTCGCTCACGGCGACGGCGCCGGTGGGGTTTGGATGCGCCATCGGCAGGCCGCCGAAAGCGGCACAGGTGCCGATGGCGACGATGGCCTTCGCGCCCTTGGCGACCTCCTTGAGCAGCTCGACGTTGCTCACCCCGCCGATGGTCGAGTACCCGGGGTTGCCGAGCGGGATCGAGCCATCGACGGCGAGCAGGTAGTTACCCCAGTTGGCTTTCATCGCGGCGCGGCGCGCCTCCTCGGCCGCCGAGCCTGCAGCGGCCAGCAGCGTCTCCTGGTAATCGAGCGAGATGGTCTCGAAGATGAGGCTCTCGAGGGTCGGCGCATGCGAGCGCGTCAATGACTCGGTGCAGCCGGTGCACTCCTGGAACGGCAGCCAGATGACCGAGGGCCGCCGGGCGTTCTCGAGCGCCGCTGCAATCGTGGGCACCAGGCTCGGCGGCAGTGCCATGAGGGAGGCGGTCGTCGCACAGAACTTCATGAAGCCACGCCGGCTGACGCCCCGGCTGGCGAGCGCTGCGGCAACGGTCTGCTGGGTCGGGTTCATAGCTTGTTCCTCAAACGCTCGAGACCCTGGACGACGTCGGGGCGCTGCGAGGCGAGCAGCGCCGGCATGAAGGTGACTTCGATGCAGCGACCGATCATGGTTCCGGCCGGATCGTGGTGGGTGATGCACCAGATACCGGGATAGGCGGTTTCGCGGATCTCGCTGCGACCCTGCGCATCGAGCACGGCGCTGAGCTCGCCCGCGCCGAGCGCAGCAAGCAGCCGCTCCTCCTCGCCCGGAGCGAGTGGGATCGCCCGCAGATCGATGGCATGCACCGTGCCCTCCTCGAGCAAACGCTCGAGCGCATGACGCAGCTCGTTGAGGAGCAGAGGCACATTGCCCGAGTCGAACTCGACGGCGACCGCGATCGAGGCGATTGGCTGCCGCTCAGCCGCCATGAGTCATCTCGTGAGCGCGGCAATCGTCCCGCCACTCCTCGAGCAGCTCGCGAACGCGCGCCAGGGCGACGGGCAATGCCTCGGCCACCGCAGGGGTGCAGACCATGCTCCACTCCACCGCCGCCGGCTCGATGCCGACGAGCGCGCGCCGGGCCGGCAGCTGCCCGGAGAGCCGCGCCATGGCGAGCAGATCCGCAATGCCGACATCGTGCACGCTGCGACCGCGGCGGCACACGAAGGCATCCATCGCCCCGCCCTCGCGCACCGTCACGCTGCCCGGAGCGAGCCCGTCGCGTGCCGCATCGACTACGATGAGGGCGCCGCAGTCCTGTACCTCGGGCAACAGTGCAAACCCGAGCGTGCCGGCATCGAGCACGCGTACTCCCTCGGTGAGACCGGCATCCTGCAGCTGCCTCGCCACATGGACGCCCGCACCATCATCACCGAGCAGTGTGTTGCCGACTCCGAGTATGAGTGTCGTTGACACCGGCCTGCCCCTGAAGTGGCCGCGATGCTACATCCGGCGAAGCCGGGCTCGATATAAGGGAAACGCGCAACCCGGGGCCGGCCGAGCCTGCCGCGTCACCCGGGCGCGATCGTCGCTACTGCTCGCTGGCGTAGTAGTTCGCGAGCGCTTCGATGTCGCTGTCGGAAAGCTTAGACACGACCGCCTTCATCTTCTTGGGCTGATCGATCTCGCCTTTTTTCAGGGAACCGAGCACCCTCTTCAGCCAGCCGACGGGCTGGCCGCCGAGAATGCCAGCGTCATCGGAGGGATCCGTACCGCCGGCTGAATGGCAGTCCTTGCAATCACGTTCGTGGATCGCCTTGCCGCTCGCGGCCTTGGCGCTGTCGGCGGGCTGCTTCAACGCATGGTACGGCTTGGCGGCGTAATAGGCGGCCAGGTCGGCGATCTGCGCATCGGACAGATCCTTGGCGACGCTGCACATGTCGCCTTCGCGCTTGGTGTCGCCGCGCGTGTAGTTCACCTTGACACACGGCCGCGACTTGGCCTTGAAGGCCTTGAGGGCATCGCTCTGCACAGAGGCAGAAATATGGGCGATCGTCGGCACGGTCTGCGCCGTCGTGATGCCGTTGGCGCCGTGGCAGTCCTCGCAGCCCTGAACCACTTTCGGGTCGGGCGCGGCGAGGGTGAGGAGCGGAAAGCCTCCGAGGAGTGCGGTTACCGCCAGCACAGCGAGTCTCATGTGCTTGCCACCCTTTCAGACGATGAATGAGCCAAATGCACACCGCGGCGCAGGGCGCCGCGGCAGTTGAGCGTCGGGACAGTAGTGACAAAGCCCGGGAAAAGTCAACGCAAGGGTCGGGTCGCGCGGGGTCGCGTGCGGAAACTACCTAACGGCGTACGCACAAGTGCGTACCGCCGGACGCCGCGGCGGCATACGACCGGCGGGCCGCGCTATGTACTTGCCACGATGCCTGCTGCGTCGGAAGCTGGGTATACAGGCGGAGGAGACAGGGATCTCCGCGCGTTTAAGACCAACAAGCACAGCAATCGAGGGATGTATGGGCAGCACATCCGCTCACGGCGACCGCTTCGAACTGCGCGTCGCCATGGTGGGTCTCGGCGTGATCGCGGCAGCGCTGCTGCTGGGATCGTGCAGCGGTAGTACCGGGGCGACTGGGGCGACCGGCGCCACCGGAGCGCCCGGAGCGCAGGGACCGCCGGGGCCGCCGGGCCCGGGCGGCTCGTCCGCGGTCGATGTGAGCAGCGCGAGCTCGATCACTGGGAAGATCACCGCCGTGACGATCAACTCACCGCCGGTGGTCAAATTCTCCCTGGCCGATCAGGACGGCGTGCCGCTCAAAGGGCTGCCCGCGGCCGACATCGGCTGGGTGATCGCCAAGCTCACCCCGGGGGTGAACGGCGCGGCGAGCCAGTGGCAGTCCTACATATATCAGACGGTCACACCATCCGGATGCCCGACGGGCGTCCAGGGCAGCTGCCTCACGGCAGCGGCGGTGCAGGCGACCGTCGAGAACGGCGCGAGCGGCACGCTCGTCGATAACGGCGACGGCACCTACCAGTACACCTTCAAGAAGGACATCACCACCGACGCCAACGTCAAGTACGACGCGACCCTCACCCATCGCGTTGCGTTCGAGATCCGCGGGCTCGCTCAGGCCAACAACGGCTCGTACACCTTCCAGCCCTCGACCGGCGCCACGAGCGGTATCTTCAGCCGCGAGATCGTCGAGCTGCAGACCTGCAACGGCTGCCACACGCAGCTGCAGCTGCATGGCGGTGCGCGCGTCGAGGTGCAGTACTGCGTGATGTGCCACAACCCGAGCACCACCGACCCGTACAGCGGCAATCCGCTCGATATGAAGCAGATGATCCACAAGATCCACCAGGGCAACTCGCTGGCGAGCATCCAGACGCCGCCCGCGTTGGCTCTCACGGGCATGGCCGAGTTCCATCCCGGTTCCGTGACGACGCCGACCCTCGGGCAGGGCTACTGGATCAGCGGCTTCAGGAAGTCGCTCGCCAACTTCAACACCGTGCTCTTCCCGCAGGACACGCGTAACTGCACCACCTGCCACAACCAGAATCTCACGGCGGCGACCGAGGCGGCCAACTACAAGACCGTGCCGACGATCGAAGCCTGCGGCGCATGCCACGACACCACGACGTTCTCGGGGAGCAACGTGACCCATGGTGGTGGTGCGGTCACCAACGCGCAGTGCACGACCTGCCACGCCAACTCGACGCTGTCGCAGCTCGAGGTCGATGCCGTGCACGTCAATCCGATCGAAACCGCAGCGCAGAAGTTCAAGTACATCATCAACAGCGTCAGCTTCAGCAACAATGCGGGCAGCCTCTACCCGGTCGTGAACTTCACGATCGTCGATCCGACCAACGGCAACGCGCCCTACAACATCCTCACCGACAAAGCGTTCGTGGGCACCGATCCGGGCACCGGCAAGCCGGTCTGTGCGGGAGGTGGCGCCGCGCGGCTCGGGCTCGATATCGCCTGGGAGACGAGCGACTACACCAACTGGACGAGCTCGACACCGGCCGCCAGCAGCTGGGGACAACCGATGACCGTGAACCTGCTGACCGGCACCGGCTGTGCGGCGGGCGGGACCGCGCCGACGCTCCAGGCCGATGGGTCATTTACCGTCACCTCAGCCAACCCGCTTCCGCCGGCACCGTCCGCCAATTGCCCGCCGAGCGGCACCAGCGCCTGCCCGGCGATCGCCAACGTCGGTGTGGTGCTCGAGGGGCATCCCGGTGTGGTGACCTCGACGGCGTCCGGTGCGGGCGCCGACCGCATCCCGGTCACCACTACGGTCACCTACGCTAATGTGAATGGCGGCACGGCCGTCACGCGCCGTACGGTGGTCGACATCGCCAAGTGCGACGTCTGCCACAACCGCCTCGAGCTGCACGGCAGCAACCGCAACGACAACGTGCAGGCCTGTGTCGCGTGTCACAACCCCGCCTCCACCGATGTGAGCCAGCGGCAGAAGCTCACCACCGCCGGCAGCGACGGGCTGTGGGAGCAGTCGATCAACTTCCGGTGGATGATCCATGCGCTGCATGCGGGCAGCGATCGCGCGTCCGCAGGCGTGCCGA
>Ga0335069_10008537_pt1 | contig 14650 bp, 12 predicted proteins | sample Lox_Sample_11_FD_206714 | JGI IMG/M metagenome (GOLD analysis project Ga0335069, IMG submission 206714) | Soil microbial communities from Loxahatchee National Wildlife Refuge, Florida, United States - Lox_Sample_1.1 | ecosystem: Environmental > Terrestrial > Soil > Wetlands | place: USA... | reverse complement strand
CAGCGCCCACGAGTCGATAGTCGCCACGCTTGCGTACAGACTCCTGTCCTTCTGGTTGCCGCTGCCGATCGGAGGCCTCGCGTACCTCCTCTTCCGGCACCGCTACGGGCCGGCAGAGGCCTCCACGACGGCGACATCGCCGTAGGACGCCAGCACTTCCCGGATCGGCGAGACCGCGCCCGCGTCGACCAGCACGCAGAGCATCGCGGCGCCGGGCTCGAGGACCTCCCCGAGCTCGCGCAGTCGGTCGTTCTCGACGCCTGTGTCCCGGGCGCCCCACGCACCGCCTCCGAGCATCCCCAGCAGCGCACCCGCGACCGGGCCGCCCAGCAGCATGCCGGCGACCAGGCCAACCGCCCCGCCGGCGACGATGCCCTCGCCCGCCGCAAGCTCGCGCGTCTGGTGCAGCTCGACCCGTCCCTCCACCGTACGGACGACCACGACGGCGTCGACGACCTCGACGTCGAGCTCGCCGAGCGCGGCCAGGGCAAGCTCCGCCTCGGCGCGAGAGGCGCAGGTGGTCCCGACGAGCACCTGTTTCGCCGCCACGCCGACCCGGCTCCTAGGCGTCCGGGGGGCCGGCCTGCATCTCCGTCCACTCCCGGGCGCCTGGCTCCGGCGTGCCCGTGGCCGTGGCCGGCTCCGAACGCCGCATGACCAGATACGCGATCGCGCCCACGACGGGGAAGATCAGGATCAGGACGAGCCAGACGGCTTTCTTGCGTCCCTCGAGCGGGCGCCTCACCAGGTCGTAGAGCGCGAAGCCCCAGCACGCAGCGACCGCCACGATCAGGAGACGGCGAAAGAACCCCTGATCGAGGAAGGCTGCCAGCACGAGCGTCCCGTCCACCATCGACCTCCGAGTCCAGCCTCGTCGGGCGCACGCTCCCACTGCGCCGCCGCCCGGCCAATGGGGCCTGCCTCCCGCCGCGGAGGTGCGAGCCTCTCCCGACGGCACGTGGACGCCGGGTGTGGGCAGCCGCCGCGGACAGGCACCATGTCACGGTCATGGGATCCTTGCCGCTTCCGTTCACCGCCGCCTTCCTGCTCATCTCGGCCGCCGGCGTGCCGCAGCTTCTGAAGGGGCTCTCGACGCTTGCGCTCGAACGGCAGACGATCCGTTGCCGGGCCTGTGGCGGAGCGCTCGGCCGCGCCTGCACCTGCGGCCGCGACTAAGGACGACCCTCGGCGCCGACGCCCCGGGTGCAGCCGCGCCCGGGGCGTGGTCGTGCACGGGTTCGTCAGGCCGCCCGGCTCGTCCGGCCGCCGTAGACGGCGAGACCGTAGATGACGAGCACGTCGCACGCGAACACGATGAGCGACCAGAACGGGTATCCCTGGATGAACAGGAACTGCGAGACGGCGTTCAGGCCGGCTGCGATCATGCCGAACCAGCGAGCCCACTGCGTGCGGCTGAGCACGCCGAGGGCCGCGAAGATCGCCACCACGCCGACGATCAGCGTGATCCACCCCCACGTCCGCAGGTCGCTGAACACGTACACCGCGCTTCCGACGTAGAACTTCGAGCGGGACAGCGCGACGATTCCGTCGATCACGCTGAAGATGCCCGCGATGCCGAGCATGGCTGCGGCGAAGACGAGCCAGCCGTAGCCGCGGTCGTCGTCGTCGTAGGCAACGGCCGACCGGCTTTCGGCGACGCTGGCCACGAGGTTTCCTCCTTCGAGACGATTGCGGCCTGACCGTCGCGCCGGCGCCGGAAGTCCGCATCATCCCATTCGCATGACGCGCGGCCAGGCGTCCCGGGGCATCCTCGGTTCGCATGGCCCGCGATCCGCGCCACCGCAGCCGTGGCCGGGAGGTAGGTCGAGGGACGGCCCGCGCGCAAACGTCAGCCGCCCAACGCCCCTCGCTGGTAAGGGGCACCCCGCCGTCGCACGAGATTCCGGGCGACCTCAAGGGCGCGCTCGAGGATGTCAATCTCCCGAGCTACGCGATCGACCGCTTCGGGATCATCCGCTGGCTCAACCCTGCCGCCCGACGGATGGTCGGTGACGTTCGCGGCAAGCAGTTCACGTCGGTCGCCCCAGAGGCCACGCTCGAGGCGCGCGAAGCGTTCACGCGAAAGGTGATCGGCACGGAGCAGCACACCGACGGCGACGTCGTCCTGATCGACGAGCGCGGCAGACGCGTGCAGGCGGAGATCAGCTCTGCGCCGCTCCGCGAGGGGGGACACATCGTCGGCGTGTTCGGGATCATCACGCACCGGCAAGCTGCGAAGGAGCGGACCTCCGACCCCCATCTCACCCCGCGTCAGCATCAGATCCTCGATCTGCTGGCGCACGGGCAGTCGACCCGACAGATCGCGGCCAGGCTCCACGTGACCGTGCACACGGTCAGAAACCACATCCGGCACCTCCTGCGCGCGCTCGGTGCCCACTCGAGGCTCGAGGCGATCGCGATCGCCCGGCACAACGGGCTGCTCGAAGGTTGATCCATCTGGGCCAGGCGGAGAACGCCTCGCGATCCTCACCCTGATCGAGTCGCGACATTCCCCAGTCGCGGCCGGCGCCGCCTCAGGCGCAAGGCCGGCGCCCTATCGTTCCCGCGGCGGGGCGGCTCGCCGCGGGAACGCCCCGACACCGGACCCCCTGCCCGTCGTTTCTTTCCCGTCCGCGGGCCGGGAACGGCCGACCGAGGAAGCGGGCGGCCTGGGCGTCAGGATGCGACGGCGGGGAGCAGATCCTGTTCGCGGCCGTCCCTGACGACCTGCCAGATCTCGGCGAGCCCGCGAACGGTGACGTCCCTCTTGGGCAGAACCCTGCGAACGCCGGCCACGCCCTCGACGATCTGCCCCTCCTGAGCCGACACGACGACGACCGCCACGTCCGGCCGCGCGATCTCCATCCGCCGGGCGGTCTCGATCCCGTCCAGCCCGGGCATCCGCAGGTCCATCACGACCAGGTGCGGCTCCAGCTGCGGCAGGAGCTCGAGCGCGTGCTCGCCCGAATCGGCCGTGCCGACGAGGTCGAAGCCCTCTGCCGCCGAGACCACGGCCGCGAGAGCGTCCCTGCAGCCCGCGTTGTCGTCGACGACGAGCACGCGTACGCGCTCCCCGTTTGGGCTCACCCGCATCACGGCCCCCTTTTGCCGCAGCCACGATTCGTCCCGAGAGATTCGGGAATCGCGGGCCGACTCACCCGGGTGCATGCACCACAATCGACGCGAGATCGCAACATTCCCCCATGTCGGACCTCGAGGCCCTGTGGGCAGTACCCCGCCTCTCGAGACACGTCCGGAACCAGACGCGGCCTCGGACCTTCAGCTGTAGGCGGCCCGACGCGGGAGAGCGGACGCGAGCGCGAGCCTCACCGCGCGGACGAGCGGAGCCGGCAGCTCGTCGGGATCCGCATGCGCCAGGTAGCGCCACGCCCGCTCCGGCTTGCGGTCCTTGCTTCGGCGCATGCCGACGACGGCCTCGAAGTCGGGCTCGAGCACGATCGTGCGGCGCGCCCCGGCCTTGCGACGGATGCGCGCATTCGTCCTCAGCTCGGCATCGGCCGGGGTGCGGCCGGGTCGCAGGTCGCTGTCGTGGACGACGACGTAGGGGACCCGCGCTCGACGGCAGATCTCGGCGAACAGCGGCAGATTCGTCTTGCCGCCGCACTCGACGATGGAGATCTGCTCGCGGTCGGCGTCGTGACCGAGCGCTCGAAAGACGAACGGGAGCGCGATCTTCGCCTCGAGCCCGCGCACGAGCGCGACGCGCGGGGCGGGCGTGGCGGCCAGGGCGTCGCGCACCAGGCCGTGCACCGCTTCGGCGACGGAGGATCCCGCCGTCGCGGCGACAGGATCGCCGCCGCGCCGGGCGGCCGGGAAGTGAACGACCGGCGGCCCTCCATCGCTTCCGCCCGGCGAGATCGTGCGGCCGTCGGTGAGCGTGGCCTGGATCGAGATCTCGCGCTCCCCGAAGGTGGCGTCGGCGGTCGAGAGGTCGAAGCTCGGGTCGAGCAGGGCGCGGAGCGCGAAGAGCACGTTCGACTTGCCGGCCCCGGGCTCGCCGATGAACGCGCAGACACGGCCCGGCCGGAGCACGAGCCGGCGGGCGCTGCGGAAGTTGACGACTCGAATCTCCTCGAGCAGCGAATCGCGCCGCGCCACGGCACCGACCTCTGTCCCGGGTTCGACTCCCATGCTCGGCCGCACACTCTCGCCGACCGCCCGCCACACGAGGGTCATGCCGACCGGATGATCCCGCCGCGCAAGGCCGCACGCGGGCCCGGAGGCTCATCACCCGGTTGGGATGATGGGGGAGCGAGCGGCCTGGCACATGATCGATCCGTGAGCGACGGCATCGACACGGCGGCCGGAGGGAAGCAGTCACCCCCCGCGTCGGAGCCCCCCGCGCCGCCTGTTCCCCCGCAGGGGCGGTTCAAGTTCCCGACGGCGTTCACGGTGCTCGCGGCCGTCCTCGTGCTCGTCTGGGTCGCGTCCTTCTTCGTCCCGGCCGGCAAGTACAGGACGAATCCGGAGACCGGGGCGCCGGTGCCGGGCACGTACTACGAGCTGCCGTCGTGCTCGGCGGTCGAGGCCGGCGGCACGGCGCTCGTCGTCGAGTCGCCGGGTGAGACCGGGACCGCGCCCGCGGACGCGCAGTCCGCTCCGACCGCGAAGGTCGTCCCCGAACCCGGCGTCAACTGCGTCGACACCTCGTTCACCTACCGCTTCAAGCAGCTCTGGGACTCGCCCTCCAACGGCCTGTACGGAGTCGAGGCCTCGAACGGCTTCGTCGGGCCGTGGGAGGAGGGCTTCCTCTACGGCTCGGCCGCGATCTTCCTCTTCGTGCTCGCAGTGGGCGCCTTCATCACCGTGACGATGAAGACGGAGGCGATCCAGACCGGCATCGGGCGCCTCGCGCTGCGCTTCCGTGCGAGCGGCTACGTGCTGATCGCGATCCTGATGGCGGTCTTCGCGATCGGCGGGACGACGTACGGGATGTGGGAGGAGACGCTCGGCTTCTTCGTCCTGCTCGTCCCGCTCGCGCTCGCGCTCCATTACGACCGGATGGTCGCCGCGTCCATCGTCTTCCTCGGGGCGGGCGCCGGAGTGATCGGCTCGACGGTGAATCCGTTCGCCACGGGTGTCGCCTCCGACGCTGCCGGGATCAGCATCGGCGACGGGATCGGGCTGCGGATCGCCCTCTGGATAGTCGTCGTCTCGCTGGGGATCGGCTACGTCGTCTGGTACGCCCGTCGCGTTGCGAGCGACCCGTCGAAGTCGAAGGTCGGGATCTCGCCCTCCGACGCCGCCGACTCCGAGGCGCTCGTCAGCGACGTGCCGGCGCTGACGACGCGGCAGAAGGTCGTGCTCGTGCTCTTCGCCGGCACGTTCCTGACGATGATCTACGGCTTCATCCCCTGGAGCGACCTCTGGCAGGAGGGCTTCGGCAAGAACTTCCCGCTGCCGACCTTCGCCGACTTCTACTTCCCCGAGTCGGCGGCGCTCTTCCTCGTGATGGCCGTCGTGATCGGGCTGATCGCGAAGCTCGGCGAGGAGGGCACGGTGACGACGATCGTCGCCGGCGCGGCCGACTTCCTCGGCGCGGGCCTGATCATCGTCCTCGCCCGCGGGATCACCGTCGTGATGAAGAACGCCTACATGACCGACACGATCCTCCACTGGATGGAGAAAGCGGTCTCCGGCACCTCGGCAGGCGTCTTCGCGATCCTGGCCTTCATCGTCAACATCCCGATCGCGTTCCTCGTCCCCTCCTCGTCGGGGCACGCGGCGCTCGTGATGCCGATCCTCGCCCCGCTCGCCGACTTCGCCGGCGTCTCGCGCTCGATCGTCGTCACCGCCTTCCAGTCGGCGTCGGGATTCGTCAACCTCGTCACCCCGACCTCGGCCGTGATCATGGGCGGCCTCGCGCTCTCGAAGGTCGGCTACGACAAGTACCTCCGCTTCGTCTGGCCGTTCCTCGTCGTCGTCTTCGTGGTCGTGTGCGCCTTCCTCGGGATCGCAGCAGCGACCGCCTGATCCTGAAAGGAGCACGAGCATGAGCACTGTTACAGCCCCCACGCTCGGCGCGCACTCCGAGGTGGGGACGCTCCGCACCGTGATGGTGCACCGTCCGGACCTCGCCCACGAGCGGCTCTCGCCGACGAACTGCCACGACCTGCTCTTCGACGACGTGATCTGGGTGCGGCGTGCGCGCCAGGAGTTCGACGCGTTCGTCGACGTGATGCGCGAGCGCGGCGTCGAGGTGCTGCTCCTGCACGAGCTTCTCGCCGAGACGCTGGCCGACCAGGGCGCGCGGGAGTGGGTCCTCTCGCGAAGGCTCCGGCCGGAGGAGGTCACCGTCATGTTCGCCCAGCCGCTCACGGAGTGGATGAGCGAAATGCCCGCAGACGAGCTCGCGACGCGGCTGACGGGCGGCGTCACCGTGCGAGAGCTGCCCGACGACCTTCGCTCGGCGATCGGCCGGGCGCTCCGGCCCACCGACTTCGTGCTTCCGCCGCTCCCGAACCAGCTCTTCACCAGGGACACGAGCGCCTGGATCTACGGCGGCGTCGCGATCACGCACATGTACTGGCCCGCCCGCCAGCACGAGACCCTGAACGTCGAGGCGATCTACCGCTTCCACCCTCGCTTCCGCTCGGCCGAGTTCCCCATCTGGTACGGCGGCGTCGACCACGACTGGGACGGGGCGACGATCGAGGGCGGCGACATCATGCCGGTCGGCGACGGCGTCCTCCTCGTCGGCCAGGGCGAGCGCTCGAACGCGCGTGCGGTCAGCATCCTCGCGAAGAACCTGTTCGCCGCAGGCGCCGCCCGGCTCGTGATCGGCGCGCTGATGCCGAGGGAGCGGGCCGCGATGCACCTGGACACAGTGTTCACGTTCTGCAACCGCGACGTCGTGACGATCTACGAGCCGGTCGTGAAGCAGATCCTGCCGATCCTCTTCCGACCGGACGGGAACGGCGGCGTCCAGGCCGATCTGTCCGAGCGCACGTTCCTCGAGGAGGTGCAGGACTCCCTCGGGATCGAGAAGCTCACCGTCGTCACGACGGGGGGCGACGAGTTCGAGGCCGAGCGGAACCAGTGGGACGACGGGAACAACGTCGTCGCGCTCGCGCCCGGCGTCATCGTCGCCTACGAGCGGAACGAGGCGACGAACTTCAAGCTCGAGAAGGCCGGCATCGAAGTGCACGCGATCGCCGGGCAGGAGCTCGGCCGCGGGCGCGGCGGCGGCCACTGCATGACCTGCCCCGTCGCGCGAGACGCCTGAAAGGAGTGACGAGATGAGCACCGTCATCGATCTGCACGGCCGGCACTTCCTGACGCTGGCCGACTTCTCGCCGGACGAGATCCGTTACCTCATCGACCTGGCGGCCGAGCTGAAGGCCGCGAAGAAGGAAGGCCGCGAGGAGCAGAAGCTCATCGGCAAGGAGATCGCCCTCATCTTCGAGAAGGACTCGACCAGGACCCGCTGCGCCTTCGAGGTCGCGGCGTACGACCAGGGTGCCCACGTCACCTTCATCGGGCCCACCGGCTCGCACATGGGGCACAAGGAGACCGTGAAGGACACTGCGCGCGTGCTCGGCCGGATGTACGACGCGATCGAGTACCGCGGCTTCGGCGAGAACGTCGCCGACGAGCTCGCCCGGTGGGCGGGCGTGCCCGTCTACAACGGGCTCACCGACGAGTGGCACCCGACGCAGATCCTCGCCGACTTCCTGACGATGCGCGAGCACGTTCCGAAGCCGCTCGACGAGGTCGTGTTCTGCTACCTCGGCGACGCCCGCTTCAACATGGCCGACACGTACCTCGTCGGCGCGGCGAAGCTCGGCATGGACGTCAGGCTCGCGAGCCCGCGCTCGCTCTGGCCCTCCGACGAGTTCACCACGCTCGCGCGGGAGCTCGCCGAGGAGACCGGCGCGAAGGTCTCGATCACCGAGGACGTCGCGGAGGCAGTCCGCGGCTGCGACGTTCTCCTCACCGACGTCTGGGTGTCGATGGGCGAGCCGGCAGACGTGTGGAAGGAGCGGATCGACCTGCTGCTCCCGTACCAGGTGAACGCCGAGACGATGAAGCTGACCGGCAACCCCGACGTCAGGTTCATGCACTGCCTGCCCGCGTTCCACAACACGGACACGCAGGTCGGCAAGGAGCTGTTCGAGCAGTACGGGCTCGAGGCGCTCGAGGTGACGGAGGAGGTCTTCGAGTCGCCCGCCTCGCTCGTGTTCGACGAGGCCGAGAACCGGCTGCACACGATCAAGGCCGTGATGGTCGCGACACTCGGAGGCTGACCGTGCGCGTCGTCGTCGCGCTCGGAGGCAATGCGCTCCTCCGCAGGGGCCAGCCCCTGACGGCCGAGAACCAGCGGGAGAACGCCCGTGCGGCATGCCGCGCGCTCGCCCCCCTCGCGCTCGAGCACGAGCTCGTGATCTCGCACGGCAACGGGCCACAGGTCGGCCTGCTCGCGCTCGAGGGCGCGGCGTACACGGAGGTCGAGCCGTACCCGATGGACGTCCTCGGCGCGCAGACGGAGGGCATGATCGGCTACCTGATCCAGCAGGAGCTGGGAAACGAGCTGCCGTTCGAGGTCCGGCTCGCATCCCTCCTCACGCTCGTCGAGGTCGACGCCGAGGACCCGGCGTTCGGCGACCCGACCAAGCCGATCGGGCCGATCTACGACCGGGACGCGGCCGACCGGCTTGCCGCCGAGAAGGGGTGGGTCCTCAAGCCCGACGGCGACAGCTTCCGCCGGGTCGTGCCGTCACCGCTGCCGAAGCGCATCTTCGGGCTCGAGCCGGTGCGTTGGCTGCTCGAGCACGGGTGCGTCGTGATCTGTGCCGGCGGCGGCGGCATCCCGGTCATGTACACCGACGAGCCGGCGCCTGCGGGCCGACGGCTGATCGGCGTCGAGGCCGTGATCGACAAGGATCTCGCGAGCGCCCTGCTCGCGGTCGACCTGCGCGCCAATGCGCTCGTGATCGTGACGGACGTCGACGCCGTCTACTCCGGCTGGGGAACGCCCGACCGGCGGGCGATCAGACGCGCGTCGCCCGCCGCGCTCGCGGCGACCGAGTTCGCGGAGGGATCGATGGGGCCGAAGGTGCGAGCGGCCTGCACGTTCGTGGAGCAGACGGGTGGGCGGGCGGCGATCGGCTCGATCACGGATACTCCGGCCCTGATTCGGGGCGACGCCGGCACCACCGTCACGCTCGACGTGACGGAGCTCGAGCTCGCAGCACCGATCTAGGAGGCGACGAGAGATGGCGACGGCAGATCCGGCGACGGTCACGGGAACCGCTCCCACCGCGGAGAAGCCCTGGTTCACCCTCGCCGGGGCCGACGTGGCCCGCGAGCTCGGCGTCGACGTCTCGAGCGGACTCTCCACCGCCGAAGCCGCGAAGAGGCGCGAGCAGTACGGCCCGAACCGCTTCGCCGAGGCGGCGACCGAGCCTCGCTGGCACGCCTTCCTGCGTCAGTACCGCGATCTGATGCAGATCGTGCTGCTCGTGGCCGGCATCCTCAGCCTCTACCCGCTGAAGGAGCTCGGTACCGGGCTGATGCTGCTCTTCCTGACCGTCTTCAACGCGATCCTCGGCCTCAACCAGGAGGGGAAGGCAGCAGAGGCCGTCGCGGCGCTCCAGAAGATGATGATCGTCAAGAGCCGGGTCCGCCGTGACGGCGAGCTCGTCGAGCTGCCCGCCGAACAGCTCGTCCCGGGGGACATCATCTCGATCGAGGCCGGCGATCTCGTCCCGGCCGACGGACGCCTGCTCGAGGCGGCGACGCTCGAGGTCGACGAGTCGGCGCTGACCGGAGAGAGCATGCCGGTTGCGAAGAGCGTCGAGACGCTCGCGAGCCCGGACACGGCGCTCGGCGACCGCACCGACATGGTCTTCATGAACACGAGCGCGACTCGCGGGGCGGGCTCGTTCGTCGTGACCGCGACCGGGATGGCGACCGAGGTCGGCCACATCTCGGGAATGCTCCAGACGCAGGAGGAGGTCGAGACGCCGCTGACGCGGCAGCTCGCGAAGCTGACGAACCAGATCCTCATCATCGCCGGCGCGTCGGTTCTGCTCTCGGTCATCCTCAATCTCTCGCGCGGCGACTCCTTCGACACCGTCATCGTGGCCGCGATCGCGTTCGCCGTCTCGGCGATCCCGACCGGTCTGCCGGCGGTCGTGACGGCGATCCTCTCGGGCGGGACACAGGCGCTCGCGAAGGCGCATGCGATCGTCAAGCGGCTGCGCTCGGCGGAGACACTCGGCAGTACGTCTGCCATCAACTCCGACAAGACGGGGACGCTCACACTGAACCAGATGACGGCCGTCGAGCTGACGATCCCGGGCCGCCGCTACTCGATCGACGGCAAGGGCTACGCGACCGAGGGGCGGATCAAGCACGAGGGCGGGCAGCCGGAGGTGCCTCTGGAGCAGTTCCTGCTGCCGATGGCGCTCTGCGCCGACGCGGTCGCGCGGGACGGCGAGATGATCGGCGACCCGACCGAGGGAGCGCTCGTCGTCCTCGCGGAGAAGGGCGGCCTGGACGTGGCCCGGACGCGGGAGCGCTACCCGCGCGTGGCCGAGCTCCCGTTCGATGCGGCCTACAAGCTGATGGCGACCTTCCACAACATGCAGGACGAGTCGGGCCGCGACGTCGTGCGCGCCTTCGTCAAGGGCGCACCCGACCAGCTGCTCTCCCGCGGAACGGGGACGCTCGCCCCCGGCGACCTCGCGCCGATCGCCGTCGACGACGGCTTCCTGCAGCGCTACTCGGACGAGAACGAGCGGCTCGGGAAGCAGGGTCTGCGCGTGCTGGCGACGGCGCGCAAGGACTTCGACGCGGGCTCGTTCGACTCGCAGGCCGACCTCCTGCCGCTCCTCGACGGACTGACCCTGCTCGCGCTCGTCGGGATCGTCGACCCGCCGCGGCCTGCCGCGAAGACCTCGATCGCGACCGCGCACTCGGCGGGGATCCAGGTGCGGATGATCACGGGCGACCATGCCGTCACGGCGGAGGCGATCGCCCGCGACCTCGGGATAGAGGGCCGCGCCATCACCGGCGCCGAGTTCGGCGCGATGAGCGACGAGGAGCTGCTCGACCAGATCGACGGCATCGGCGTGATCGCACGGGTGACGCCGGAGCACAAGGTCCGCCTCGTCGAGACGCTGAAGCGGAAGGGGCACATCGTCGCGATGACGGGCGACGGCGTCAACGATGCGCCGGCGCTGAAAGCGGCCGACATCGGCATCGCGATGGGGATCACCGGCACCGAGGTCTCGAAGGAGGCCGCCGCGATGATCCTCACCGACGACGACTTCTCGACGATCGTCAGGGCCGTCGAGATGGGGCGAGGCCTGTACGACAACCTCAAGAAGTACATCCGCTTCCAGATGGGTTGCCTCACGGGCTTCGTCGTCACCTTCCTCGGCGCGAGCATCTTCAACGTCGTCGGCGGAGTGCCGTTCCTCCCCTTGCAGACCCTGTATGTGAACTTCACGACGCAGGTCGCGCAGGCGATCGGACTCGGCTACGGCAAGCCGAGCGAGGGCCTGATGGAACGCAAGCCGCGGCCGCCGGACGAGGCGATCCTGCCGCGCGCCCTCCTCTCGTGGCTCATCACGGCCGGCGCGATCATGGGCCTCGGCACGCTCGGTCTCGTCTGGTGGGCGAACGACGCGCACGGAACGCAGTTCGCGCGGACGATGGGGCTGACGAGCTTCGCGATCGCGAACCTGATCTTCTCGTTCACCGCGAAGTCGGAGACGGAGTCGATCTTCAACCTCGACACCTTCTCCGACCGCATCTTCCTGATCGCCACCGGGGTCTCTGCCGCCGCGATCGTGCTCGGGACCGAGGTGCGGCTGTTCCAGCGCTTCCTCGACACGGAGCACCTCGACGGCAGGCACTGGCTGCTCTGCATCGGCGTCGCGCTGCCGGTCGCGATCGCCTCCGAGATCCTGAAGTGGTTCCGCCGGCGGACGCGCGCCCGGAGCACGACGGTGCCCGGAACGGCAGCTGCGCCCGAGGCGGCCGGCTAGGCGCCGCTCCCGGACGCCCTCGCTTCAGGCGTCCGGCGGATCCGGTGCGTCCCGGTCGCCGTCGCTGTCGGCGAGATAGAGGAGGGTCGCGACGACACGACGGCTCACATCGGTGTCGTCGTCGAGCCCGAGCTTCGCGAAGATCGAGTTGATGTTCTTCTCGACGGCGCGCTTGGTCAGAAACAGGGAGCTCGCGACCGCGGCGTTCGACTTCCCGGCAGCGACGCCGGCCAGAACCTCGCGCTCGCGCGGCGTCAGCTGCGCCAGCGGCGAGTTGCGGGCGCGGACGCGCGCCTCGACGAGCACGTCGACGACCTTCGGGTCGACCACCGAGCCGCCCTTCGCCACCTCGCGGATCGCCTCCATCAGCTGGATGCGATGCCCGATGTGCTCCTTCAGGAGGTAGGCGCGACCGGCTGAGCCGTGCTCGAAGAGGCGGAGCGCGTAGTGCGGGCTCACGTACTGGCTGATCACGACGATCCCGACGGCGGGGTGGGTCTCGTAGAGCGTGGCCGCGGCCTGGATGCCCTCGTCGGTGCTCGACGGGGGCATCCGGATGTCGGTGATCACGACGTCGGGTTCGTGCTGCTCGACCGCGCGCAGGAGCGACCCGAGGTCGGCGCAGTACTCGACGACCTCGACCTCCTCCTCTCCCTCGAGCACTTGCCGGATGCCCTCGCGGATCAGGTACGCGTCCTCGGCGACGACGACGCGGTACAACCGCTCCTGCCCGTTCGGCTCAGACGCCGGGGACACGCTCGGCTTCCAGCGCCTCGACCGGGATCGGGATCCGTCCCTCCACAGTCGTGCCCGCCCCCTCCGCCGAATGGATCGTCACCGCGCCGCCGACCGCCGCGAGCCGGTCGGACATGCTCGTCAGGCCGAAACCGTGGGCGCCAGGCGTGAAGCCGACGCCGTCGTCGGCGACCGAGAAGTGGACGGTGCGCTTCTGGCGGAACAGCGTCAGCGACAGGGTCGCCTCGGAGCCGGCGTGCTTGACGGCGTTCTGCAGACCCTCGAGGCAGCAGTAGTACACGGCCGCCTCGAGCTCCTCGGGCAGGCGGCCGACCTCCTGGAGCTCGAGCTCGACCGGGACCCCCGCCCGCAGCGCAGCCTCGCGAAGGGCCGCGGGCAGGCCCTCGTCGGCGAGCAGCGGCGGATAGATCCCATGGGCGACTGCCCGGAGCTCGTCGAGCGCGTCGTCGAGATCGTTCCCGAGCGCCGCCAGGCGGTTCCTCAAGAGGCCCTGCCCGGCCGCCTGCTCGCGGGCGAGCTCGAGCTGGATCCTGATCGCGACCAGCTTCTGCTGGGTGCTGTCGTGGAGGTTCCGCTCGATCTTCCTGCGCTCCGCGGCCGCGGCCATGAACAGTCGCCGCTGCGAGGCGCGGAGCGCCGCGATCGAGTCGAGCAGGTCCTGCTCGAGCCGACGGTTCTCGAATGCCATGAGGGCGGCCGAGCCGACGGCCTGCAAGAGCTCCGGATCGTCGCGCAGCGCGGGATCGTGCTCGACCGCGAGCAGGCTCGCGCGCCCCCGGCCGAAGCTGCGCCACGTGCGCCACTCCGAGGCCGGATCGAGCTCTACCGTCCGGCCGTGGCGATCCGCGTACCGCTCGAGGCGCGGCAGCCAGAACGCGAGTCGGGCTGAAGCGTCGTCGAGTGCGCGGCGGACGAGTGCTTCGACGGCGGCGACCGACGAGCCGCCGGCGAGCTCGCGCGCAATGAGCGCGAGCGCCGTGCCGGCATAGGCCTGGGCGAGCAGGATCGCCGCGATGAACGCGAGCGGGAAGAGGACGCGCGTTGCGGCGACCGCGCCGTGGATCCATTGCCCGGTCGCGGGCTTCTCCTGCAAGGCGTCCAGCACGAGCGCGTTCAGCCCGAAAGCGACTGCGAAGACCAACGAGGCGGCGTAGACCGGCAGCACGAGCCGCCGCCGGGGCCTGCTCGCGCGCGCGAACCGGATCACGAGGTAGGCGACGAGCGCGGCCGCCCAGACCACCCGTGCCGCGCCGACCGTGATGTCGAGACCGTGCGCCAGCCCCGGCCGGTCGGTGAGGAGGAGGGCGTTGGCGGGGCAGTCCGCAGAGCAGCGACCGACGGCGCCGACCGCAGTGACGCTCTGAGAGACGAGCACCTGGGGCACGAAGACGAGCACGAACACCCCGACCGTGTAGCCGACGATCACGCGCGCGCCCGCATCCAGCCGCCCGCCGGGGAACGTCGTCATGAGCCATGTTGCGCCGATCGCCACCGCCCAGCCGGCGAGGATCCCGACCGCGTAGAGACCCGGGTTGGGCGCGGCGGCGAGGCTGGTGAGAGCCGTGACGAGCGCAAGCGCGAGCAGCAGCTTCCCCACCGGGCTCCACGGACGGACGCGGAGCCAGAGAAGGCCGGCCGCCGCCAGGCCGAGGATGTTCGAGACGAGGAGGACGGAGAAGTCGGTCGTGTCGTCGACGACTCCGCCCGAGACGACGATCGCCGTGGCCGCTGCCGCGAGCGCCGCGGCAGCCAGGCCCACGCCGAGCTCCATCGCCGACGGTCGGCGATCCACGAGCCGCTCGCGGGGATCAAGCTCGCCCCTCTCGTCGAGGGTCAGCAAGGGACGACGGTATCTGGCGGCAGCTTTGGTCACGGAG
>Ga0335069_10008536_pt1 | contig 14652 bp, 12 predicted proteins | sample Lox_Sample_11_FD_206714 | JGI IMG/M metagenome (GOLD analysis project Ga0335069, IMG submission 206714) | Soil microbial communities from Loxahatchee National Wildlife Refuge, Florida, United States - Lox_Sample_1.1 | ecosystem: Environmental > Terrestrial > Soil > Wetlands | place: USA... | reverse complement strand
GAGCACAATGAGCGCACCGGAGTGGGAGCGCTTTGGAGTGCCTGCCAGTGCGCCGTCGCTGGCAGCGCGCGCTGTTGGATACATCGGGGACTCAAATCTGCGGTGATGGCGTTAAGGGTGGATAGGCAGTGAACAACAAATGGAGATTGAAAAATGCAGATAGCCTCGACAATCCCTGATTGCGCTGTTCCGCCGTTGGCGATCAGGAGGGGACAAGAGCTCCCCGGACAAGCCAGCCAAGAAGTTCGGATGGAATTCGAGAAAATTGTGTCACACCGCCTGCCACAATTCCGCCGGACAGCCATGCGCTGGCTGCGCAATCCCGAAGACGCTGAGGACGCCGTGCAGGATGCGATGCTGTCGGCGTACAAACACATCGGGGCATTTCATGGGCGCGCCCAGCTGTCGACTTGGATCACGGCGATTGTGATCAACTCGGTGCGCATGCATCTGCGGCGCCGCCCCCGCTGTCAGGTCTTGTCGCTTGACCAGGGGCCAGACGAGGGCAGATCGGGTATCGCGGAGTTCCTCGCCGACCCCAGACCCACACCCGAGCAGTCGCTAGAGCGCAGCGAATTGCGTGATCTGGTCGCCAGGCTGACCAGCGGCCTTCCAGATTCACAGCGGGCCGCTCTTCGCCTTCACCTACGAAACGGACTCTCCATCCGAGAGGCAGCGGAAACCCTGGGCGTGCCCGAAGGAACTTTGAAAGCGCAACTCGCTCGTGGTCGAGCCGCACTAACGCGACGCTTTCACGAGGTTGCAGGGAAACGCCAAACCAAACCCGCGATCCCCGATAAGGAGGCAAAGAGCAGGGATTGTAGCGCGGGTTATGCAGCGGATGCTGAGTGGTGTGAAGTACCCGCGCCGATGTCTGGTTTCCAAGGGCAACAAAGAGGGTACGAAGCCTGGGTTGGCGCATAGCTGTGCTTTCTTGCACTGTAATTTGCAACTAGTGCAGCCTCACAATTTTATGGGAAGTCGCCGTGGGGGCTCACCGGTTCCGGCGTGACTTTTCTCAATTCCTGCCGCGCGGGTCCGGACCAACCGACCCGGCCGGAACCACCCTCCCCCATTTCTGGTCGGCTTAGTCCGAGTTCGGAACGTTCGCTCGAAGCTTCACAATCGCGGGTCGGGACACGAATGGTTGGCGCATGAGAGTTGCGAGGTGCCGAGCAGTTTATGGTTGAACAGACTGATGTGCGCCACTCCTCGACCGTCAAGGTGACCTTTCGTGCTGTCCTGCTTATAGCCGTGCTGACGGCCTTGGCTTGGTGGGTTCCATACGGACCGAGCCTGATTCATCTGTTGGGGACAGGGTTGCAGAGGCGGCTGACGATCCCGGTGTTCTCGATCGGTACGCAGGGTGTGACACCGATCTCCCTGATCAAGGCTCTACTCTTCTTAGGGCTTCTCGCCGTTCTGTCGAACGGCGTCCGCAAGCTCCTGTATCGGCGCGTTTCTAGAACGAGCGCCTTCGACCCGCAACATAGCTACGTCTTGGCGCGTTTCGTGTCGCTCCTGATCTATGTCATTGGTCTGATGATCGGACTGCAGGCGGCTGGAGTGAGCTTGAACTCGCTGGCGATCTTGGGAGGAACCCTGGGCATCGGCGTAGGCTTTGGCCTGCAATCGATTGTGGCCAATTGGGTTGCCGGGTTGGTATTGCTTATCGAGCAGCCCTTTCGTATCGGGGACCGTATCGACGTCGGAGGGACCGCCGGAGTGGTCGGTCGGGTGGGAGCTCGCAGCACCTGGGTACGAACTTATGACAACGAAGTGATCATTGTTCCGAATTCCGACTTTACCACCCACCAAGTGACAAATTGGACGGTGAATGACGATCGCGTGCGCCTCGCGATCGGCGTTGTGGTTGCCCACGACAGCGACGCCGAGAAGGTTGCGGCTTTGTTGCTGGACGTGGCCCGGGAACATCCCGGCGTTCTCGCCGACCCTCCACCGGAGGCTCTGCTGAACGATCTCGGGCAGAATTTGCTCACCTTTTCTTTGCGTTTTTGGACAATCATCCAGGCGCATGACAACCACAGGCTCAAGAGTGACCTGCGAGTGCTGATTTTAAAAAAGCTCCACCAGCACGGGATCGCGATTGGCGAAACCTCGGGTTCGGCTGGGAAAGCGGCGCGCGATTGAGGCGTGTTGGGCGACTAAGAAATCGGAAGTGTCACCGAAATCGGGTAGTGGTCTGAGGCAGTGATACGGTTATGCACCTGGCCGGAGACGGCGCCTATCGGTCCGCGAACAAATGCCCAATCGATCCGGCGTCCACTTTCAAAAAGCCCACGCGAGGGAGTAGTTGGTGTTCCCCTCGCTGCTACTGCATCTTGGAATCCCGCGGTCCTGAACGCCATCGCCGCCGAGTCTTTGGATGCATCCAGATTGAAGTCTCCCGCAATCACCAGTGGACATTGAGGGTCTTGACGGGTGGCGTCCGACAAAACTTCCTCCACCTGTGAAAGCCGCAATTCATCGCTTCCACGGCTTTCTAGATGAACGTTGTAGGTTACGAGCTTGCTTCCAGCGACATTGATCTCGGATACCAACGCGATTCTTCCTCCAAGCCTTTCCTGAAAGGGCTCGATCCGCGGCAGAAACCAGCGCGGTTGCCAAAAGTGCGATTGTCGGGAAAAGCGGATCAGGCGCGGATTCGAAATGGGCCACTTCGACAGAGTGGCTTGGCCGTGGTATGCGGGAGACGCGTTGGATCCTTGGACAAGTTCCTGAAACTCTCGTCCGAACACATAATCCATCTGCAGTTTCCGTGCGATTTCTTCGGCTATGTTCAGGCGGTGAGTGCGGCGGGCATTGAGGTCAATCTCCTGCAGAATGAGAATGTCCGCATTTGTTCCTGCCAGAAAATCTATGATTCGTCGTAGCTGCAAGCCACGGTCGATGTTCCAATTCACAATGCGCACTGAACGGGGTGGCCAAAGCGTCCAGCGGAAGGGCGCGAAATTGCCGGTAATGATTTCATGCATTGCCACATTTACACTCTAGCCGCCATAGTGAACTGAGGAAACACACTCAGCATTCCGGCTGCCTAGGCGGCCGACTGACTGGGCAAGGTCGATGCTCGGCCCCGCGCAAAGGTAAGGCAGGAATAAAGGGCAATCATCCAGACTACATTCGCACCTACGGTCGCCCCGATCAAGAGCCAGTTCATGATGTGGAAAAGAGCAAAAAACAGGAAAACATAGGGCAAGAAGCAGCGCCGGATGATGAACTCAGTATGTCGCCCGAGATACAAGAAAGGGTTCGAACTGCGACTGTCGGCCTTTTTGTGCCAAACAGCCAAATATTGTTCTGGACGTCCGCTGGCCAACTGTTGACGCTGCAGTCCGGTCGTGAGGAAACTGGCAAGCGCGCCGAAAAGCAGGAGACCACCCCATATCAGATAGCTTCGGTTGCCCGTGCTTCTCACGAGCCCGATCGTCAAGCCCGCAAAGATGAACACGTAATAAAGATTGTCGCACATCGTCTCCAGCCAGCATCCGAACGCGGACTCCTGAAGCTTCAAACGAGCGACCTCACCGTCGCATCCATCGAGAACGCTCGACAACCATCCCAGCACCGCGCCCATTAACATGTTCCAGTAGCCACCGAGCGCGAGGAAGATGCCAGCGGCCAAGCTCACTGCCAGCGTGAACAGGCTGACCATGTTCGGTGTGATCGGGTACGGCATGATCTGCCGGCTGATCGGTATTGAGATGCGGCGGTTCGCTCTCGCAAAAATCCCGTCGGTGGGCTTAAGCAGCCAGCTGTTCAACTTCCGCTCCGCCGAAAGGCGTTGTTGTTCGTTGAGAATACGTTGCCACTTATCTTCCGGCACCGTTTCGCTCTCCACGGAATGAGTCAAGGTGAGCCAGGCAAGCACTTCTTCGATGGAGCTGGCGATCGCCGGGCAGCGGCGCGAGAGGTCCATCGCCGTTTTTCGAGAAAGCGAACAGATGCCGACAAACTCATTTCCCGTCACGAGCGCCAAAGCATTGTCTTGTCCCTCCCATTCACCCGCCCGCCGATGCAGCGATGGATGATATACGCTTTCCCCTGCAATAAGCGCCAGGTGCCCCTGAACTCCGGAAGCAAGCTGCCCTAACAGGGATGGAAGAGATCCTTCACCGAGGCTGAAATCGCACCACTCGACCCCATGAGGGAGACGGCCGGTTCGCAGCAGGTCGTGTTGTATCCGCGGGCCTTTGGCCCGATCGATCACGACGATGATTCGCGCAGCGCCGGTTTTATGGGCTCCCAGGATGCTTCGCAGCAAGACCGGGAGGGCGCCAACCTGGGGCATTGGTGAGCCGAAACCGGCAGCGCTGAGGTTAGTCGCGAGAATAACAGCAGTATGAGGATGGGGAGCCGTCGCCCTCTCCGTGTGAGATTCCTTTCGCAGAACTGGTTGAGGATCGATTTGCATGATGTCCTCAGCACTTCCGGCGAGCTTGCGTTGCTTTTGCGTTTTGGACAACAAGACCAGACAGAGGCCACCGATGGCTGCCCAGAATATAGCGCGTAAACGACGAGCGAAAGCCAGGGTTAATCCAGCGGCTCCGCTCAGACCAAACATTTTCACGATAAGCATGTTTCCACCTTCGTAGGTCCCGATATTTCCGGGATTGATCGTGCCCACGATATTCACCAGCTTGGTCAGGGCCTCAATGGCGAGTGCGCCGAAGATGCTGACCCTGGAGCCCAGGAGGTGCAGGATCAAATAGACTTCAAACACCGCTGCGGCGTGGCACGCGAGGTTGAGAGCGAAACTGCCGCAAAACGACCCGGGAGTGCGGTGATAAAAATCGAACAGTTTTGTCTCAACCGAATGAATCAGCGAGCGCTTCCGTTCGATCCAACCGCTGAAATACCGGGTCCGGCCCAGGGTTTGTGCCGATCCTGACAGCACGGGCCACCGTTTTCCCACAGCGATAGCGGTTGCAAGGAGGACGCACAGGAGGATCACTGCAAACAGACCTGCATAGAGCGCCAGGGCATGGGGCAGCGGCAAAACGATCACTACCGCCAACAATCCGACGATGCTGACCAATGCAGCGCTGAGGATGAAAAGCGCGCGGTCGATCGTTACCGACGAGATCGCGCTGGCGAGCGGCATCGCCGGGCCCAGCAGGGAAACCCGCAACCCTTCGCCGAACAGCAGTCCCAGTCCGCCAAGTTGACCGACCGCTTCCGAGGCAAGCCGCAATCCGAGCATTCGCGCAAAAGACACGCGATGTTTGTCGTCCAGAAACGTGAGACGCCAAGCCCAGGTTTTCACCACATGCGCGACTCCGCCCCAGGCGATCACCAGACCAAGTCCCCATCCTAGAGTCACCATGCTTGTAAGGAGCTTGGCTGCTCCGGCTCGGTGGATCAGGTAGGCGAGCAGCAAAACGCCAAACAGCCCGGCTAGCCAGCGGAAGGGGAGTGGTGATTTTGTACTGGTGTTAGACACGGGCAACACTCTCGACCATCGGTTCGTGGCGGAAATAACCATCGAATACTCCTTCGGCGTGCGCCAGGGCCTCCGGAGTATCCACGTCTTGCCACTGGGCGTCGCCAATTTCCAGGGCGCGAAAGCGCCGCTCGGCGGCCAGTTGACGCATGCCATCGGAGAGCGAACAGTTTCCATCCCTGGTTGCCGCTTCCAGGCGGTCAAACAGGGCCGGACTGCACAGGAACATTCCGGTATCCAGCGCATCGTAGTGCGGGATCTCTTTGCCGATATCCACGATGCGGTCCCCGATACGGCGAACTTTGGTTGCGTCGTCCAGGTCAAAAATGCGATCGATGTGGGGATCGACTGCAAGAATGACTTCGCCCGGCTGTAGCCGTTGCTGGAGAAGCGCTCGCGCCGTCTCCGGTTCAAAGATATGGTCCGCCATCAGCAACAGGAAATTCTCGTCGATTTCATTTCTTGCTTTCAACGCGGAAATTCCATTGGACTTGTGATAGTCGGGATTTTCCACGAAGGTGACGGATACTCCGAGCGAGCGGCTGGCAAACCAGCTACGAATGAGATCGGAGCGATAGCCGACGACGATCACGAACTTGTCGATACCGGCGTCGTGGGCTCGCTGAATGATGTGCTCGAGGATGGGTTTACCGCGAAAACTAACGAGCGGCTTGGGAAGCGCCCCGGACACCGAGCGAATGCGGGTCCCGTTACCGGCGGCCAGAATGAGACATTGATTCACTTTTTTCATAGACCGCCTTTAGCGACAACATGTGCGCCACACTAAAATCCAATAACGAACTTCCCTCTGAACGTGCGCGGCGGCCCGTTAAAGAACTCGCCGAAACGGGTGCTGTCCAGGTCGTTTTGCACGTCTCGCGGATTGAAATGATTGAACAGGTTGAACACTCCCAGGCCTACTTTCACCTTGCGCTCCTTGTGGCCAAAGGGCAGCCTGAATTCCTTTAGCACCTGAACATCGAACGAATCGAACTGCCGGAAGCGCTGCTCGTTACGCGGACCGACAAAGTCACGCGTCTGGTTCACTACCGAATAGGGAAAGCCGGTGTGAATATCCCAGACGGGCATCACGGTGATGTTCCATGGCGCGATAAACTCCCCCCATGCCAGAAAGCGGTTGGGAGCGTCGAAAGACACTGGACCGCGAGCGTCGGTCTGGATCACGGCTTGCGGATCATTACCGAAGAATTGGTTGAAGTCATTCAGATCGCCGGTGGCCTTCGAGCGCACGTAAGAGACATTCAGGGTGCCCCTGCGTATCTGGTAGCGGCCGGTAATTTGGAACTCGCGGTAGAAATCCCGCCCGCGGTTGGCCACCGACAGCACGCTGCCGTTCGCATTTGTGTCTGGGGCAATCGCCAGGCCATAAACGGTGTTCCGCTGCTGGTAGGCGACGCGGACCAGCAGATGCTCCGTAAACTCCCGGTCGATTTCGATATTCCAGGCTGCGCTGCGAGGATTTTTGATTCCTCCGCTGATGACATTGGAATACGGGATCGACGAAATCAGCTCCCCCGCTGGACCGAAAGTCAGAAGCGTGCGATCCGGGAAGTCGGGGAAGGCGGGAACGTCCAGCGGCACGCGATCGTAAAATAACCCGCCGCCAGCTTTCAACAGAGTCTTGCGGTCGCTCGTCAACGCGAGCGTCAAGCCCGCCCGCGGCGCAGCATGCGTGGCATCGGTGACCGAGTCGCGGTCGAACCGCAGGCCAAGGTCAAATGTCAGGCGCGACCCAACCTTCCATTGATCTCCCGCGAACCAGGCAAATTCGTTTTGGTGCACAGAGAAATTAGTAGGCGCACCAAATTCGATTAGCTCCAAGGTCGAACCTGCAACACCGACAATGTCCACCGGCGAGAATTTCTGATGGCCGTCGTATGAGCTATGCGAGAAATCGAAGCCGGCCTTCAGTTCATGCTGACCGTAAAGGTGCTTCGTGCTGGCCTGATACGTCTCCTGCCATTCGACGCGGTCCGTGTCCCGATTTTGCCGGTTGAAGAATCCGCCTTCTGTCGTTTCGACCAGAAGGCGATAGGGGTCTTCACTATTGGGAAGCACGTCCGCATCGAAGCTCTGGAAAGCCAGTTGAGAAGTGAGCAACGCGCCTGATCCAGCAACATAGCGGTGCTGTGCCGAGATCTGATATCCACGCTGATGCAGGTCGGGAGTCGAGGGCTGTGGCGTAAAAGTGTTCAGTCCGAGGTAGTCGAGCTTTTGCGGAAACACGGCGGCGGACAAAGTGGCCGTCTGTCTCTCGTTGATTTTGAGATCCAGTTGACTGAAGGAATCAAAGCTCTCAAGTCGAATGTCGCGCTGTAGGGGAGGCAGACTCTCGACCGGCGTGCGAATGAAGCGGTATTCAAAGGATTGAGTAAATGCCAGCCGATCTTTCACGATCGGCCCAGTGAGAGTCATGCGCGGAGTGAGGGCCTCAATCCCGACAACGTGGCCGTCCCGGTTCCGCGCTCGGGGGACGATGTTCTGCATCGAGAAGTGAAACTTGTCAAGGTTGCCGACGCGTGTTTCGACACTCGAAACTGCGCCTGTAAATTTGCCGTACTCGGGGTCGTACGGATTGGAAATAACCTGGATGGAAGAGACCACGTCAATGGGCAGATTGATGGCTTGGCCGCCGGTCGCAGGATCGGTGACATTCGCTGAATTCACCAGCCACCCGGCCTGCGTGGCCTGGGCGCCCTTCATGTTGATTCGCCCGTCCGGCCCGCGGACAACTCCCGGAACGAGAGGCAGCAAACTATCAAAGCGCTCGTTTTGATTGGGGGCGGCTTCAACTGTCGTTTGCGTGATCGTCGTCGATTGCGCCGACCCCTCCGCCGGCGCAGGCTCATTTCCAGTAACGGTGACCGTGCTCCTCACCGCCACGACGCTGAGTTCAAGCGGCGCGGCTGCGGTTGTGCCGGGGGCGACCTCAACCTCCGAAGTCGCGTCCAAACCGGGGGCGCTTGCTTCGAGGACGTACTTTCCGGGAGGAACAGAATCGAACGAATAAGCGCCCCGTTGGTCCGATTGCGTCTCTTGCGCCACCGGACCTCTGAGCGTGACGCGCGTTCCTGGCAGCACGGACCGGTCTCCGCCTTTGTCCTTGGTGAAGACATCGCCGCGGATCGAACCGCTTGCCTCGATCGGGTCTTGGGAAAAGCAGCGGAACACGATCAGCATGATGGAGAAAACAATCAGCGCAGGTTTTCGCATGGGTTGCTCCTCCGAGACACGTACAGTGCAGCGGTCGCTCCGAACGGCGTCCTGAACGGATCCCACGACAAGCTATTGAGGGATCAGATATTGCGGGATGCCCCGGGGAGTCTTCGGACTTCGATTCGTCACCTGACAATCGGACACGCTTGGCAACTGTCGAAGTTTTGGCAGCACCCGCTTCCGCAAACCGGAAGCGGTGGTGGCGACTTGTTGAACGGCAGGCAGGTGTCGCGGACGGAATTCTTCGAGACGAGCAAGAGGTCGGCGGCTGGATATCGAGGATGCCCGACTGCAACGCAATAGCGACGGCATGGGTAGGACTGGCAAGCCGATGGCAACAACCGAGAAATGCAAGATCTCGGATGCACTCGATCATCGATTTCTAAAAGGAGAATGATCGCATGAAGCTCGCTCAATCAATGGTGTTCGCTCTGGTCCTGACGATGGGCTCAATTGCATTTGCACAAGGCCTCGCTACCGATGTCGGCAAGGGAGCGAAGGACGTCGGCAAAGTTACGGAGAAGGTCGGCAAGGATGTCGCTCGCGGCACGGAGGACGTTGCCAAAGGCACGGCTCATGCCACAGACAAAGGAGTCAAAGAAACAGCTCGGGGCACGAAGAAGGCCGCCAAGAAAACGGCGCGAGTGAGCGAGCGTGTTGGTGAGAAATCAGGGAAAGGGATTGAAAAGGTCGCCAAAGATGTAGGCAAGGGCGTGGAAAAGGGAGCCAAGAAAACGGCGGACGCAATAAAGTAACGCGAACCGCGAAGCAACGAAGTCGCTGGACAACGACACAAGGAGAATGCAATGCGCTTGAGCAAGAAAGGTTTCGCAATCGCGGCACTATTGGCCACCTTCAATGGCGGGCAGCGTTTTCGCCGCAGACAATGCACAGGATACAAAGTGCCAGATGTGTCACGGCGCTAACGGAGAACCTTCCGGAGTCGGCAAGAGCATGGGAGCGAAGGCTTTCGGTGATCCGGACGTGGTGAAAATGTCGGATGCCGAATTGGTAAGCATCACCTCGGACGGCAAGAACAAGATGCCGGCCTACAAAGGCAAGCTAACCGGGGACCAGATCGACGCTCTCGTCAAGTATGTGAGAGGACTGAAATAGACTGTTGCTCTGCAGGGCTCAAGTTTTCCAGGACCGCACCGCTAACCTGCAAAACTATTGACGCGAAAACGCGATTCGATCGGTGTCGGCGACAACTAACCGCCTGCGGAAGACTTGTTCACTATGCGAAAGCGCGCCACTGCAGCGGAACAGGCGCTGAAAGAGTCTGCGGCAGGTGCCTGGGGTTTAAGCCAACTCAAAACAGAGGCTCTATCGCAGCGGTGAACCGCTGCGCCACCCCAAAGCAGAGTTCTTTAGCAAGTGAAGGCCCGCATCCATTTCCAAGGGCTAACGTCACGCTCACTGGAGAATGAGAGCAGGATCGGGAGCTGAAGGCGGATGCGTATGGACACTCTTAGAAACAGCCTCACTTTCGACTAGCCGCATCGCGATCACAAACAGGAGGCTAACGGACAGGCCACTCATCAGTACTCCGGCGATGCTTTCCACCGGGCCCAGCAGGCGCCAAACTTGCGGGAGGAGAACGTCGCCGTAGCCCACGGTTGAATAGCTGGTCGCCGAGAAGTAAATGCAAGGTTCCCAGGTTCGAAAACAATGCCAGCGATAGAATCCCGCCCACAGCAGAATCTCAAGAACGTGCAAGAAAATCATCGCGGTGGTGAAGCGCACCATGAGGATGGAGCCGCGCACCGGGCTTAACGCTTTGATCCCTCGCTCAATTCGTGCCCGCACGAAGTGGATGAAGGCAGCGATGCCAATGCAATGGATTGCAAGCGTCGCCGTCACCAGAATGACTGCGGCAGCGACCTCGCGGACAAAAATCACAGGCTCCATTCCTTCCCCTCTTTGGGAAAGACAAGGTCCATTGAAACGCCCGTCGCGCGGGCTGGGTTCGGTTCTTCCCAGGACTAGATACTTACGGCGACGTGATCATCTGAGGCACGCCTGGTACCAAACGGTATCCACCATCTGCCATGGTTTGACGTTGTCATTCGGCGAGTTCGTCACTTGCCAGTTCTGTCGTTCCTGGCGGCTTCCTACAAGGAACGCCTCTTCACGACCGCTCGGCCCGAGCGAAATCATCCTGGCGAGATGCTGGCAGCTCGAAGTTCGACAGTGACATGTAAGGGAAGTCTTTTACCTCACATCCGTTGCCACCACTTCGAACCTGCGCCGCAGGAATGAGTGGCAAACCAATTGCACCTGTCTCGAACAGGTGTTTTGGTTGCAAGGTGGAGACGACAAGCAGAACACCAGCTGTAAACCACGTCACGATGGGCAGAGCATCGCGATAAACACTATCGCAGCGCGCGTTTGCAGCGGGCCCGCATTGCAGAATCGGGGGGCAGCAAATGACGTCAAGAAAGAGGCGTGAAAAGGTTGTTGCTGAGATTACTGCCACCTACCTCATCAAGGTCATGCAGAAAGAAGGAAGGGTTCTCGATGAGCAACAAGCCCTCGCCTTCTTGAACGAAGGTGGTCGAGCCTACATCATGTGGAAGCAGATGATGTACGCCGGTGAAACCTACATCAAGGCGGTACTGGCACAGAGTTCCCAAGGCAGAGCCTGTGTGTCCAAATCCGGTTCTGCAGCCTTGGCACGATCTTGAGACCGCGACCCAGCCGAAAGGCTCGCCAGGCTATCACCACTTGCAAAAGACAGTTTGCACGGAGCAGGAATTTTCATGTCGCGTGATACGAGGAAGTATCTCAAGTTCGGCAGTGTAGCCGTTCTCATCCTTACTATCCCTCGCCTATCTCGCCTAGACTGTTGTGCAGACCAGCAAGAGCTATTACGTGTCCATCAAGGAACTGCGTGGAATGGGGGACTCCTCAATCCCCCAGGCGGATACGCGCGGCTGGAAATGTCCAGCATGGTTCGATCAGGGTCGTGATTCTGGCGATCGCGGCCTTGCTATCCATTCTGATCCCCAGCCTGTCCTGGGCGGAGAAAGTCATTTCGACATCCCAGCTGGCGTCGATTGGCTCATCTGCAACGCCACATCGATAGTGTGGAGGATCGTCGGACGCTCAGGTGTGGGTTTGACCGCGATTCGGAATTGTCGCGCTTAGAATTCACGCCCTGGTGGTCTGTGTCGACGGTCGACCTTTTGTTCAAACTCCCTCGGGAACGAGGACGGCCGCTCCGTCAATCGAATCGTTTTTCACCGCATTCAGAGCGTCGTTCGCCTGGTCCAGCGGAAAGACCGTGGTCTTTGCGTGCAGGCCGATCTCGGCAGCCAGGCTCAGAAAGTCCCGAGCGTCCGAGCGAGTCATGTTTGCCACGCTGCGGATCTGGCGCTCGCCCCACAGCAGGGTGTCATAGTCGAACTGCGGGATGCGATCCAAATGGATCGCATTGATGGCGACCACCCCTCCTTTGCGTAAGCTCGCCAGGGCCGCGATGACCACATCTCCGCTGGGCGCGAAAGTAATTACGCGGTCGAGTTCGACTGGAGGGCGGTCTGTTTCAGATCCCACCCAGGTCGCTCCAAGTGAAGCCGCGAGTTGACGATGAGAAGCTCCGCGGGTCGAGACGTAGACGTCGCACTTCCAGGCTCGAAGGACTCCGATAGCGAGATGTGCCGACGCTCCAAAGCCGAACAAGCCCACACGCTCCCGCGGTTCCACACCGGCCACACGAAGACTGCGAAAGCCGATAATCCCTGCGCATAACAGCGGTGCGGCCTGCAAGTCATCGAGTCCCGGAGGCAGAGGAAAAATGAAATCGTTGCGCGCCAGCGCGTACTCCGCGTAGCCCCCATTGACCGAATAGCCGGTAAAGGTGGGGTCGTCACAGAGGTTTTCAAACCCTTTGTGGCAGTACGGGCAGGTCCCATCGACGCCGCCAATCCACGACACTCCCACGCGCGTGCCGAGAGGGAACTCCGCGGTAGCTCCTTCCACAATCTCGCCCACGATCTGATGACCGGGAATAATTCCTCGCCGACGGGGAGGCAGTTCGCCTTCGACGATATGCAAATCAGTCCGGCAAATGCCACAGGCGCGCACCCTGAGCAAGACCTGTCCCGGCCCCAGTGTGGGCTTCTCCACATCCTGGATTCTCAAGGGCCGATGCGAAATATCCTCGGTCGAAATCAAGACTGCTGCTTTCATAAATTCATTCCGACGCCGGGGGCCATTCTAAAAAGTGGGCAGGTTCAGCTTCTTCAAGAACGCGGCAAATCGCGGGTCGCTGTGCAAGTTCTTCAGAAGGGGGTCTACCTTTATCGAATTTCCCATCAGACCGCTGTCACGTTGAGCATAAGCCCGCTCCAGCCATTCGAAGGCCTCGTCGGGCTGGTTCCGGAAAGCATAAGCCGTGGCGATTTCGCACGCACCCATTCCATGGTATTTCGTGATTAACTCACTCAAGGCGGCGTCCGACTCTTTTTTCCGGCCAAGCGCGTGGTACGCAATCGCATACAGAAATGTACGTATAGGAACATGGCGGACGAGTTCGATTTCAGGCAGAGCATCCTGAGGCCGGCCCTGCACCACATAGATTCGGATTAAAGAGATCGGACCGGGCCACACATCGGGGCTCAGTTCAAGGGCCTTTTTGCTATCCGCTGCGGCTTGGTCTAGCTGCCCCATGAAAAGCTCGGTTTCTCCAAGTTGCTCCCAACTACGTGCATTGAGAGGATCCAAATGAACAGCTCGGCGGCCCAATTGAAGAGCTTCATCAAAGCGGCCGACCATGGCTGCCGAGGCAGCCGCCATTATGACGCCTTCGGGATTCCCGGGCTCGAGAGCAATTGCCCGATGGAAGGAAGCATCCGCTCCAGCCCAATCGAAGTCGACCTGTTGCTGAATCCGTCCCATTTGAGTGTGGGCCTCTGCCAGGTTCGGGTTCAGCGCTAAAGCTCGCTCCGCCGCTTCACGCGCAAGCCGGTGACCCTCCGCAGCGGGAATCAGGCCCGTGTTGACCTGCCAGTTGCGTGTTCGAGACAACCCGACCCAAGCCAAAGCAAAGGAGGGATCAAGTTGGGTCGCCCGTTCGTAATATTTTGCGGCCATCTCCGTATCTTGGTCTGTGTTCCGCTCAAAGAAGTAGTACCCCTGCAAGTATGCATCAAAGGCTTCCGGATGGACCGGGCGCGGTTGGGCCAACTCGGCTTGCTTTTTCGAAGTCAAACGCACCCGGATTTCGCGAGCAACAGACTTGGGTACTTCATCTTCGACATTAAGAACGTCTTTCGCCGGGTAGTCGTAATCCTGTGCCCACAAGTGAGTTTGGTCCTTCACCTGAATGAGCTGAGCGGTAAGACGCATGTGGTCTCCGCTTTCGCGAAGGCTGTTTTCCAGCACGTACTGCACAGAAAGATCGCGTCCAACCTGGTCCAGGCGTTCGTTCCTGTGTTTGTATCCCATGACGGAAGTTCGCGCGATCACACCCAGCTGTTCCGGGTTAAGTCGCCCTAGCTGTGAAATCGTTTCCTCGGTCAGGCCGTCCGCGAGATATTCCTTGTTGGGATCGCCGGTGAGATTCTCAAACGGCAGTACGGCGAGCATGATTTTGGACGTTTGCGACATTGGCGGCGTCATGCCCGCAAAGTGCCGCCAGGAGGTATAGGCGACTGTCGCCAAAATCACAGTTAAGGCACCCAGGACCGCAGCGTTCCACCAGTGCTTTGGCGCTTTGGGAAGGGCCTCATCTGCGGGGCTCCCGAGGACGGGTTGCGCATCGGCTAGGGAGCTTCCAGCAGCCGAGACTTGAACCGCGGCATGTCTTACCGTCTCTGCCGCGTCGGCAACTGTGACATCCACCGTGAACTGGTAGCCCTTTCGGGCGATGGTCACGATCAAGCGAGCGTCTTCCGCGTTGTCCCCGAGGGCCTTGCGTAAATGCGAGATGTATTGCGTCAGATTCC
>Ga0335069_10008534_pt1 | contig 14656 bp, 10 predicted proteins | sample Lox_Sample_11_FD_206714 | JGI IMG/M metagenome (GOLD analysis project Ga0335069, IMG submission 206714) | Soil microbial communities from Loxahatchee National Wildlife Refuge, Florida, United States - Lox_Sample_1.1 | ecosystem: Environmental > Terrestrial > Soil > Wetlands | place: USA... | reverse complement strand
GTCGTTTATTACCGATCGAGACGGAAACACGACGCGTTTCACCTACACGGCCCAATCTCAAAATTCACTGACGTTCTACGTTCTGTCGAAGATTACTTATGCTGATGGGACCAGCGACAATTTCACGCTGGATAGCAAAGGCAACGTTCTCACCAGCACCGACGGCGCTGGCAGGACGGCGGCATTCACGTACAACTCGCGTGGCCAGGCGCTAACTATTACCAATTCAGCCGGCGGCATCACGACGTACGCCTACGGCAACGACGGAGGCCTCACCTCGATAAAATTACCATCCGGAAACACGACGACATTCGCTTACGACGCGCAGTTCCGTGTGAAGCAAGTGACCTTTGGCGACGGCTCCACGCGCAGCTTTGCCTACGACAATCGCGATAACCCGACGAAGGTTACCGATGAGCTTCAACAAACGAGCACGGCTGTCTATGACGATAACGGCAATCCGGTGTCGTTCACTGATCCGATCGGCGGGCAAACCAGCCTGACGTACGACACGGAAGACAACGTCACGAAAGCCACCGATCCTACCGGAGCTGCGGTCACGTTCGCCTACGATGCCGCCGGCTATCTCACCGGAAGCACCAACGCCGCCGGTGAATCCGCCAGGCTGCAATACAACGCGGCCAAGCAAATCACGTCAGTCAAGGATGCCGCAGGCAAAGGCAGTACCATCACGTACGACAAAGAGGGCTTTGTGACCTCGACCTCTGACGGCCTCAATCGCGCGGTCAGGTTCACACGTAACAAAGAAGGATTCGTGACGCGCGCCACTACTCCAGCGGGTGAAAATGTCGATTTCACACTCGACGTGCTGGACCGGCTCCTCTCGGTGAAGGATGCTCTCGGCGCGACTACCACGATCAGTTATGATGCCACCGGTTTCGTTTCGGGGGTCATTGCTCCGGAGGGGATCTCGGCTGGCTATTCACGCGACGCGCTCGGATTATTAAAGAGCATCACCGATCCCAACGGCAATACCTGGTCGCTGACGAATGACCCGCAGGGACGGCTCACCACCGCAAGGGACCCACTCGGCCGCGCCAGCTCGTACCAATACGATAAAGCCGATCTGCTCAGTGGAGGAACTACGCCGGAGGGCTCGTACACCATCACGCGTGATGCAGCCGGTCGGGCTACACAGCGGACGTTCTCCGACGGCACGAAAATTTCGGCCAAACGCGACGCAAAGGGCCGCCTCACAGCCGCCAATGGTGTCGCGCTTTCCTACGATGCGATAGATCGAATCACCAGTTCAAACGGAATTGCAATTACCTACACCGTCACCGGCCGTATCGCTTCGATCACTTACGCGAATGGCAAGACACTTACGTACACTTACACAAATCGTGGCTTGCTCAACACGATCGCCGATTGGGCCGGCGGCAAAGTCACTCTTGCGTATGACGATTCTGGGCAGGTCACGTCGATGACACGCTCGAACGGCGTGGTCACGCAATATGGATATGACGCGAACGGACGGCTGGCCGGAATTGCTGAAACGGCGTCTGGTTCGGTGCTCGCAACCAACGTTGTCCACCGCGACGTCTCAGGCCGCATCGTGTCCATCGACACTTCCGGAGCAGCATTCGGCGCGCCGCCGCCGGGCGCGATTCAAAATTCCTACGATGCTGCGTCCCAGGTCTCGTCCAATACCTACGACGGCCTTGGTCGCGTTACTCATGATGCATTCCGCAGCTATGCCTGGGACCGCGCATCGCGACTCACCAGCTATGCGGGCGCTGACGGATCGGCAACGGCAAAATACGACGACGCCGGGCTGCGGAATTCGCGCACGTCGTCTGGAATCACCCAAGATTACGTCTGGAACTACGCGACCGTGCTGCCTACCGTCGCCATCGTGCGATCCGGCGGCGCGGACGTGCGATATTACGTTTATACGCCCGGAGGCAACCTGCTCTACAGCATCGAAGCATCGAACGGAGCCAGGCACTTCTATCATTTCGATCCTTCGGGTTCGGCCTCGGTCCTGACCGATGATTCAGGCAAGGCAACTGATACCTACAGCATCACCCCATATGGCGAGAGCGTCGTCCACACTGGAAGCACCGACAATCCATTCACGTGGCTCGGCCAGTTCGGAGCAATGCAGGAAGGTAATACTGGGCTGTTCTATTTGCGCGCGCGTTATTACGACTCCGCGACGGCGCGATTCCTGAGCCGCGACCCGCTCCCGTCGGTGAGTCCGCTTGAGATCAACCCATATCAATACGCGGATGACAATCCGATCACGCGCAATGACGCCACTGGATTGAAGCCGAATAATTCGACAGTCTTAAATTTGGTATCGGGCGTAGCAAATCCGCTGGGGACGCCGCAGATTCTCCAATTCAGTGAGGGATTCCCTCAGGCCTTTAAGACAAGGGTTGAGCGCAATGCGCCGGCTCCAGGACTAAACACCGTCGACCTTTCGTATGCGCCCGCGACGCCGAATCCATCGGCCGGATCAGCGTCTACAATTCCCCGATTCTGCGATACAAGCACTTCCGGTGCGATCCGCAACGTCAGTATCTGTCGAACAGTGCTTCTGTTTCCATTCATATCGAATCAGCAGGGTTTTGACACCGGCATCGCCATCGCGGACACGGCGCACGATCCGTTCGGAAGCACATCCCAATGCGGCGCGTGCTCATTGACTTGGTATCAGTCGAGCGCGACCAACCCTCCATCCGGTCCAAGAACTGCAAGGCCAAATCCGGAAGGCGCGAGACTTCTGCGCTACGTGAGCGAAATAGCATTTTCCCGGCTCGGTTATGGTTACTCACCTAGTAGCGATCCCGGTGAGAACCCGGCCACGAGCTATTTGGAAATAGCGCTTGATCCACCTCCGCTGCCGCCTGCGATCAGAGGAGGACTAGAAGGAGTCCCACCCTACTAGAACTGACCGTAAACGCGTCGCTGGGTTCGCTCTCACGCCGATGCACAGTTTGGGCTAATCTTCAATCACGGCAGGAGCCGATCAAGAAGGAGTTACCAGGAAAGTCCAAAAATTCCGCATATACCTGTTGCGAAACGATTCTTCGTCAAGCTCTGTCCGATCGGCTTCCAATCGCGCGCGGTAGTGTTGGTAGTGTGGTGTGATCACAGGGTCCGGATTACTGGCTGCGTCCAAAAAGTCGAGACGGTCGTTGAGTTCAGCGATCGGTCGTGTTGGGTGATGGAGCGATGGGATCAAAGTTGCTCTGAGCCCGGCCTCATCAAGAAAAGCGAGATATTCTTCCAGCGACCAATAATCCCCGATATCGTCCGGATATTGAAACCGTTCGGCATGGTATGCAATTGCATCCTTGCGATCGAGGAGCGTGATGCCGAAAAGTCCGAAGTGCCCGTCGCTCGCGACAAAATCGACGCTGTAGCGGTTCGGAATCTCGAGATAGGCGATCCCCGCCGGCCTAAGCAGCCGCCGAATGTTCGCGAATAAGCGACTGGCGCTGTCGACGTGCTCCGCGACGTCATTGCAAGTGATGATGTCGAACTTCCCCACGCGATCCTCAACGCTCGGATCCAACGCATCCATTTCGTGGACCGGCGCGGGAATATCGAAATCCGCCAGGTTTTCCCGAGCGAAACGAATCCTTTCGGTATCGATCTCAATCCCAACACACGTAGCGCCCGCCCGAGAGCCTGCGACCAGGAATCCGCCAAAGCCACACCCGATGTCGAGATATCGCGCTCCGTCGAAATTGCGATGCTTCTGGACTTCCGCAACTACGGCCTCCCCTCTCCAATTGGTGGAGAGAGCGTAATCGAACCACATCCTCCGCGTTTCAGGCAGCCGTTCAACATCTGCCGGGGAGACGAGCTTTACCGCGTGGGCGGCTTGAAAGTATTTGAGGTAAGCACGAGTGTACCGTTCCCCGATCCCGTATCGCTGCTGTAAAGCTTCGCGAAAGTTTTTCTCCGCGGTCAGTGTAGGGGTGAGTAGGCGGGATAGCTGTTCAACGTATCGTGACGCTGAACCCATTCTGTGTCTCAAACCCAACATGGAATGTCCGTGACGGAGTGCAACCAGCGATTCCATGATTATAAGAGAACAGCTCGGCATTGGCGCCGGAAATCAAACTTCAAAGCCTAGTCAATGCGCCCGAGGCTTACCGTGTCTGAGTTACAGAGTATAACTTCCCAACACCTTCAAATAATTCGCCCGCTCAAACGCGCCTGGATCGGAGACACCCGCTTCATTCATCGACCCACGCATCTGGCGCACGGATTCGTACTCGTGCCCGCTCATCCAGTCCACAACGCCGCGTTCCACTTTGCTCAGGTAATCGATGCCGTTCTTCAACAGCGCTGACGTCATCATCACTACTTGCGCTCCGGCCATGATCCCCTTGATCGCATCTTCGGCCGTGTGAACACCGCCCGTGATCGCCAGGTCGGGCCGGATTTGATTCGACAAAAGCGCTACCCAATGCAACCGCAGCCGCAGTTCGTCGGAAGTGCTCAGTGTGAGATGAGGCGTTACTTCTAGCGCTTCCAGGTCGAAATCCGGCTGGTAGAAACGATTGAACAAGACCAACGCATCGGCGCCGGCACGCTCCAGTTTGCAAGCCATATTTGCCATGGATGTGAAGTATGGCGCGAGCTTCACTGCCACCGGGATGCGCACTTGATTCTTGACCGCTTCCACTAAATCGCAGTAGCGATCTTCCACCTCTCGGCCTTCGATGTCCAGCGAACTTGGCAGAAAGTAGATATTCAACTCGATCGCGTCGGCGCCGGCTTCCTGAATCTGCTGCCCATATTTGACCCATCCACCGGCCGAGGAACCATTGAGACTGCCGATCAGCGGAATCCGCAGCTTCTTTTTCGCTTGCTCGATGTGCTTCAGATAGGTCATTGGGCCCATGCTGTAAGACTTCAGGTCGGGGAAATAGCTGATCGACTCCGCGTAGCTTTCGCCCGCGCTCAAAACGCGGTCGAGTGTTTCCGCTTCCGCATTAATCTGCTCTTCAAACAACGAATGGAGCACGACCGCTCCGGCGCCGGCTTCCTCCATCCGCTTCAAATTGCCCAGGTCCTTGCAGAGCGGCGATGCGGACGCGACCAAAGGGCTCCGTAGATGAAATCCCAGGTAACCGGTAGAAAGGTCGATCATGCTTGCGTCCCTCCATTCGAGTACGGAAGACTAGCCCAGTGCTCGTAAAGTTTCCATCGAGTTTCCACGTCTTTCTGTGCTTCGGTGAGTAGCAGCGCCGCGGTCTCTGGCGCACTGTGCACGAGCATGGTGTAGCGGCCTTCGTTGTAGATGTATTTTTCGAGCGGCAGCGACGGCGCGCGGGAATCTAGCTGGAACGGATTCTTGCCCTCTGCCGCGAGCGCGGGATTGTAGCGGTACAGCGGCCAGTACGCCGATTGCACCGCGGCTTTCTGCTGCTCTAGCCCGTGCACCAGGTCATAGCCGTGCGCGATGCAGTGCGAGTAAGCGATGATCAGCGCCGGCCCATCATAGGCCTCGGCTTCGAGGAATGCTTTGAGCGTTTGGGTGTCGCTGGCGCCGAGCGCGACGTGCGCGACGTAGACCGTCCCGTACGTCATCGCCATCATCGCCAGGTCTTTCTTCGCTCGTGGTTTGCCGGCAGCGGCAAACTTCGCGACCGCTCCGCGCGGGGTCGATTTCGACATCTGCCCGCCGGTGTTGGAATAGACTTCGGTGTCGAGCACCAGGATCTTGACGTTGCGGCCGGAGGCGAATACATGATCCAGGCCGCCGTAGCCGATGTCGTAGGCCCAACCATCGCCGCCTAGCATCCATACGCTCTTGCGGACGAGCGTGCCTGCGATCGCCGACAGATCGCGAAGCTCGGGATCGTCGAGGGTTCGAATCCGTTCTTCGAGTTGCGCCACCCGCTTGCGTTGCTCCTGGATGCCCGCTTCTGTCGATTGATCCGCGGTCAGGATCGATTGGGCAAGTTCGTCGCCTATCTTCGGAGCGAACCGCTTGAGCAACTCCGCAGCGTACTCTGCTTGCTTATCGAGCGAAACCCGAATTCCCAGTCCAAACTCGGCATTGTCTTCGAACAGCGAATTCGACCAAGCCGGACCGCGCCCATCGTTGTTCACCGTGTAGGGAGTCGTCGGCAGATTGCCCCCGTAGATAGAAGAGCAGCCTGTGGCGTTGGCAATTACCACGCGGTCGCCAAAGAGCTGCGTGAGCATTTTGATGTACGGTGTCTCGCCGCAGCCGGCGCATGCGCCAGGGAACTCGAACAACGGCTGTAGCAGTTGAACGTCCTTCACGTTGTGCATCGCGACGGTGTTACGGTCGGTCTCCGGCAAGCTCAGGAAGAAATCCCAATTCTGCTTTTCCTGCTCGCGGATCGGCGCTTGCGCCGACATGTTGATCGCTTTCTTCTTCGCTTCGCTCTTGCTTTTCGCCGGGCAAATTTCGACGCAAAGCCCGCAGCCGGTGCAATCCTCCGGAGCGACTTGCAATGTGTACTTCATTTGCTGGCGGTCCTTCCAGCGGGCCGGTACAGAGCGGAATCCCGCCGGCGCGGTGGCTAGGCGATCCGGCTCATAAACCTTCGAGCGGATCACGGCATGCGGACAAACCATCACGCATTTGCCGCATTGGATGCAAATATCGGACTCCCAGACCGGAATCTCTTGCGCCAGGTTGCGCTTTTCCCATTTCGATGTCCCGGTGGGATAGGTACCATCCACCGGAAGCACGCTTACAGGCAGTCCGTCGCCCGCGCCGGCCAGGATCGGTGCGAGCACGCGCTGCACGAATTCGGGCGCCCGATCGGAAACCGCCGCTTGACGGTCGAACGAACTTGTCACCGCCTCGGGGACTTTCACTTCAAACAAGTGCGCCAGTGAGTGATCAACAGCGTCAAAATTCTTTTGAACGACCACTTCGCCTCGCTTGCCATAGGTTTTTTCGATGGCGTGCTTGATTGCTGCGATGGCTTCTTCCCGGGGCAAAGCGCCGCTGAGGGCAAAGAAGCAGGTCTGCATGACCGTGTTGATCCGGCCGCCCATTCCACTTTCCTTCGCCACTTTATAAGCGTCAATAACGTGCATTTTGATGCTTTTTTCGATGATTTGAGCCTGTATCGAGCGTGGTAAATGGTCCCAAACCTCATCCGGGCCGAAGGGGCTGTTGAGCAGGAAGGTCGCGCCGGGCTCGGCAACTCGAAGCACATCAATGCGTTCCAGGAACGAGAACTGGTGACAGGCTACAAAGCTCGCGCGGTCAATAAGATAGCTGGCGCGGATCGGTTTCCTCCCGAACCGCAGGTGCGAAATGGTCACGGCGCCGGATTTCTTGGAATCGTAGACAAAGTAGCCTTGCGCGACGTTGTCAGTGTCTTCACCGATGATTTTGATCGAGTTTTTGTTGGCTCCGACGGTTCCGTCGGCTCCTAAACCATAGAAAACTGCCCGAACAGTGGCCGGGTCTTCGGTTGAAAACGAAGGATCGAACTCCAGGCTTCGATGCGAGACGTCATCGTGGATGCCGACCACAAAGTGATTGCGGGGAGCCGTTTTCTCGAGTTCGGCGAAGACCGCGGCGGCCATTGCCGGCGTGAATTCCTTGCTGGCCAAGCCGTAGCGGCCGCTGATTACGCGTGCCAGACGACCCGATTCCTGTAAGGCGACGATCACATCTTGGTAGAGCGGCTCGCCCGCGCTGCCAGGTTCCTTGGTGCGGTCGAGGACGGCGATCGATTTTACGGTTGCGGGGAGTGCATTGACGAACGCGGCTGCCGAGAAAGGGCGAAAGAGATGCACATTGACCACGCCGACTTTTTCACCACGCTTCAGCAAAGTCTCAGCGCACTCTTCGGCCGCGAGCACACCCGATCCCATCAGAACGACGACCCGCTCGGCGTCGGGAGCGCCGAAATAATCGAATAAGCGATATTGGCGGCCGGTAAGTGCGGCGAAGCGATCCATGGCTTTCTGTACGATCGCGGGGCAGGCATCGTAGAACGGATTTACCGTCTCGCGGGCCTGGAAATAAACGTCCGGATTCTGGGCAGTGCCGCGCAAGACTGGTCGGTCCGGATTCAAGGAACGGGCGCGGTGGGCGCGCACCAAGTCGTCGCTGATCATAGCGCGCATGTCGTCCACGGTGAGTTGCTCGACTTTGGCAACTTCGTGCGAAGTCCGAAAGCCATCGAAGAAATGCGCAAAAGGAATACGCGACTCAAGTGCTGCTGCGTGAGCGATTAGCGCCATGTCCATCACGGCCTGGACGGAATGCGAGGACAACATGGCAAATCCGGTCTGGCGGACCGCCATAACGTCCTGATGATCCCCAAAAATCGAGAGGCCTTGTGCAGCGAGCGCTCGCGCGGCGATGTGGAAGACCGCGGGAGTCAGCTCGCCGGCGATCTTGTACATATTGGGGATCATCAGGAGGAGGCCCTGCGAGGAGGTAAATGTCGTGGTGAGCGCGCCGCCCTGCAATGCTCCGTGAACCGCTCCGGCCGCTCCGCCTTCGCTTTGCATTTCAACGACAGTCGGAACCGAACCCCAGATGTTCGTCTGACCGGCCGCCGACCATTGGTCGGACCATTCCCCCATGGCCGATGATGGGGTTATGGGGTAAATCGCGATGACTTCGCTGAGATGGTGAGCGACGTAAGCTGCCGCCTCGTTGCCATCGATTGTGACTTGGGTTCGTTTCACAAAATGGCATAATGCACGCCATACGCCGCCTGTAAATCATTGAAATTGAAAGTTCTGCATCATCCCGAGTGCCGGATTGGGGCACCAGCACCCAATTTGGAATCGCCGTGCATCGGGGCTTGTTGAAAACATTGGACTTTTTTTGGCGCTGTTCCTGCAAAACCCTCGGCAAGGATGTTTCCCTACCTGAAGAAGTGTGAACCGCCGTCGGACGACAAGCGCTGGAAGATCGTCGCCGCCACCATGCGTAAGCTGGGGAACGAACGGCACGCCCTGATTGAAGCGCTGCACACGTTGCAGCAGGTTTTTGGATATCTGGACAAGCCGGGGCTGACCTATGTCGCCGCTACTCTCAAGATTCCATTGAGCCAGGTCTTTGGGGCAGCCACTTTCTATAACCATTTCACGATGAAACCCCAGGGCAAGCATGCCTGCGTGGTCTGCACTGGAACGGCTTGCTATATCAAGGGTGCGCCGGAAGTGCTGAAATCCATTTCGTCCCATCATGGAGTGAAGCCTGGAGAGACCACGCCGGACGGGAATCTCAGTGTCCTGACCGCTCGATGCTTTGGCGCTTGCGGGCTGGCGCCCGTGGTCGTGGTCGACGGCGACGTGATTGGACGCATTACGACGGCTGGGCTCGAAAAGCGGCTGCGGGAGGTGATCGGAAAGTGACAGCCGAAGAACTAAAAGCTCTCGCAGCGGAAGAGCGCGAGGCTCGGGCGGCAACGTCAGCGTGCATCAATATATGCGGAGCTGCCGGCTGCCAATCGTTGGCGAGCGAGGAATTGAAGAAGGCTTTGGTAGAAGCAGCGGCGGCGCAAGGATACGGTCCGCAGAGCTGTACGGTTCGAAAGGTGGGTTGCCTTGGATTGTGCGGCGCGGGACCGCTGGTGAGCGTCGAGCCTTCTGGTGTTCTTTATCAGAAAGTCACTCCCGCGGATGCGCCGGAGATTATTCGATCGCTGGATGGTCCGCCAGTGGGTCGGCTCCAACTGGATTCAAAAGCGCCGTTCTTCGCACGGCAGCAGAAGATAGTTCTGGAGAATTCCGGCCGTATCGATCCGGAGCGATTGGAAGACTACATTAGCGTAGATGGTTACCTGGCGCTGACTACGGTGTTGAGCGAGATGAGTCCGGCGGATGTGGTCGCGGAGGTTCACAAGAGCGGATTGCGGGGACGAGGAGGCGCGGGATATCCGACCGGTCTGAAGTGGAGCACCGTAGCCAAAGCAGCGGGATCGCCCAAGATGGTCGTGTGCAATGCCGATGAAGGCGATCCGGGCGCGTTCATGGATCGCAGCGTACTCGAAAGCGATCCGCATCGCGTGCTGGAGGGCATGGCCATTGCCGCGTTCGCCACGGGCGCGAGCGAAGGCTACATCTACGTTCGGGCTGAGTATCCGCTGGCGGTTGCGCGCTTGAAGACCGCGATCCGCATGGCCGAGCGCCAGGGGCTGCTCGGAAACGGCATCTGCGGTTCGAATTTCAACTTCCGGATCTCCATCCGACTGGGCGCGGGCGCATTTGTTTGCGGCGAGGAGACCGCGCTGCTGGCATCGATCGAAGGCAAGCGAGGTACGCCGAGGCCGAGGCCGCCGTATCCGGCTGAATCCGGTTTGTGGGGACATCCGACGTTGATCAACAACGTCGAGACATACGCCAATATCGCACCGATCATTCGCAAGGGATCGGCTTGGTTCGCCAGCATCGGCACTGAGCGGAGTAAAGGCACCAAAGTCTTCGCCCTGGCGGGCACGATCAACAACTCCGGGCTGATCGAGGTGCCAATGGGTATCACGCTGCGCGACATCATTTTCCAGATTGGGGCGGGGATTCCGAATGGGCGGCGATTCAAGGCCGTGCAGACGGGTGGTCCGTCTGGTGGCTGCATACCGGAAGCATTCCTCGATACACCGGTGGATTACGAGACGCTGACGAAGCTGGGCTCGATCATGGGGTCGGGCGGAATGATCGTGATGGATGAGACTTCGTCGATGGTCGATGTCGCGCGGTACTTCATGGAGTTCTGCATGACGGAATCGTGCGGGAAGTGTATCCCGTGCCGCGCGGGGACGGCGCAGATGCATCAGCTTTTGGGACGTTTTGCGGATCGCAATGCGACTCCGGCGGATCTCGCGCTGCTCGAACAGCTTTGCGATCTGGTGAAGCATACGAGTCTGTGTGGATTGGGGCAGTCGGCGCCGAATCCGGTGACGAGCACGCTGCGGTATTTCAGGCATGAGTACGAAGTGGCGTTTGGGCCTAGTGGCGCAGGTCCCCGACCGGCGCAGGATCTAGGCAGGTCGGGGACCTGCCCCACGGGGGACAACTAGAATGCCTGCGAAAGTTGTTACCCTCCAGATTGACGGGCAGGACGTCAGCGCGCGCGATGACCAGATGGTCATCGATGTCGCGCAGGAAAATGGCATTCGCATTCCGAAGCTCTGTTACGTATCGGGACTTTCGAATTACGGTGGCTGCCGGCTTTGTTTGGTGGAAGTGGAAGGCGTCAATAAGCTGCTTCCGGCTTGCACAACGTCAGTCGCCGAAAGCATGAAAGTTCGAACATCGAGCGACCGGTTGAATGAATACCGGCGCATGATTCTGGAATTGCTGTTTGCCGAACGCAATCACGTGTGCAGCGTTTGCGTCTCGAACGGCCACTGCGAATTGCAGTGGCTGGCGCAGAAGTTGGGCGTCGATCATATCCGTTTCCCTTACGTCTACCCGAAGCTTCCGGTGGATGCGAGCCATAACTTCTTCGTGCTCGATCAGAACCGGTGCATCCTATGCACGCGCTGCGTACGGGTCTGCGAAGAGATCGAAGGCGCGCATACCTGGGATGTGATGGGACGCGGCAGCGAGTGTCTCGTAGTTACGGACCTGGCACAGCCCTGGGGTGAAGCAGAGAGCTGCACCAGTTGCGGTAAGTGTGTGCATGTGTGCCCCACTGGCGCGTTGAGCGAAAAAGGTCACTCGGTGGCGGAGATGACCAAGCGCCGGCAATTTCTGCCTTATCTGACGTTGATGAGAGGTGAAAAATAGTGAGCGAACGCAAGCCGACTCTTGCGACGGTCTGGCTGGATGGCTGCTCCGGCTGTCACATGTCCCTTTTGGATATGGACGAGCGGCTATTGGAGCTGGCTGACAAAGTGGAGGTCGTCTACAGTCCGCTGGTAGACAACAAGATTTTTCCGGAGCTGGTGGACATCACGCTAGTGGAGGGCGCGGTAGCGAGTGAAGAGGATCTGATCAAGATCAAGAAGATCCGTCCGCACACCAATATCCTGGTTTCGCTTGGCGACTGCGCAGTCACGTCAAACATTCCGGGAATGCGAAATCCGTTCGGGGCGCAAGCAATACTGGATCGCGCGTACCTGGAGAACGTGACCCTTCCACACCCCGAGCCGAAATCGGTGATTCCGAAGCTGCTGGACCGCGTGCGCCCGGTGCATGAAGTTGTTCCAGTGGATGTGTTCGTACCGGGATGCCCGCCGGCGGCGGACGTGATTTATCAGACGTTGGTGGACTTGATCGCCGGCAAGAAGCCGGACAGCGACATCAAGCAACGGTTCGGAGCGTAACAGGAAAGAGCATGGCACAACGAATCGTCATCGATCCGGTTACGCGGATCGAGGGGCACTCGAAGGTAACGATCCAACTTGGGGACGATGGACAGGTCGCCGACGCGCGCTTCCACGTCACTCAGTTCCGAGGTTTCGAGAAATTCTGTGAGAACCGGCCGTTCTATGAAATGCCGTCGCTGATGGCGCGCATTTGCGGCATATGCCCGGTAAGTCATTTGATTGCCTCAGGGAAGGCCTGCGACGCCATCCTCGGCGTGAATATTCCGGCAAATGGGGCGCGGCTGCGGCGGATCCTGAATCTGGCGCAGATTTTGCAGTCGCATGCGCTCAGCGTGTTTCATCTATCTTCACCGGATTTGTTGTTGGGAATGGATGCGCCAGCGGACAAGCGCAATATTTTCGGCGTGGCCGCGACGACGCCTGACGTCGCGCGCGATGGTGTCCGGCTGCGGCAGATCGGGCAGCAGATTATCGAGACTCTGGCCGGCAAGCGGATTCATCCTGCTTGGGTTGTGCCGGGCGGCGTGAGCGCGCCCTTGACCGCTGAAAAACGCGGCCTGATTCTGGCCATGCTGCCGGACGGAATCGCGGCGTTACAGCGCACGCTCGATCGGTTCCGCGGGCTCTTCCAATGTTTTCCAGAAGAGATCGCTTCGTTTGCGAATTTTCCGTCGTTGTTCATTGGGCTGACGGATGGAGCGGGCAAGCTGGAGTACTATGACGGGCCGCTTCGAGTCGTTGGTCCCGATGGCAGCGTGGTCGCGGACCGGCTGCAGCCGGCGGACTATCCGCAGTACCTCGGCGAAGTGGCTGAGGATGATTCCTATCTGAAGTCGGCATTCTACCGGCCCATGGGCTATCCGGATGGGATGTATCGTGTTGGCCCGTTGGCTCGGCTGAATCTGGTCACCAATTGCGGGACACCGCTGGCGGACCATGAGCTCGGCGCTCTGCGGTCGTTTGCGGGGAGCCCGCTGCTGAGTTCGTTCCATTACCATCATGCGCGGCTGATCGAGATGCTGCACGTGATCGAGCGGATGCAGGAACTGCTGGATCATCCCGAAGTGCTCAGCCCGCACGTGCGGGCGTTTGCGGAGCCGAATTGCGAGGAAGGAGTCGGGATTTCGGAAGCTCCGCGCGGGACCCTGCTACATCACTATAAGGTCGACTCCAACGGGCTGATCAAGTGGGCGAATTTGATCATCGCGACTGGGAATAATAATCTTGCTCTGAATCGGGGTGTGAAGCAGGTTGCTTCTTATTTCGTTCGCGACGGGAAGTTGTCGGATGGGGCGTTGAATCGAGTGGAGGCGGTGGTGCGCGCTTTCGATCCTTGTTTGAGTTGTTCGACGCATGCGGCGGGGCAGATGCCGTTGGTGGTGGAGTTGCGCGATGCGGCGGGCGTTGTGATCGAGAGGAGGTTTCGTGGCTAGTTTACTGGGCAGGTCGGGGAGCTGCCCCACGTGGCACGCTAAAGCAAAAACACTGATCATCGGCTACGGCAATCCGCTGCGCGAAGATGACGGAATTGGGTGGCGGGCGGCGGAGTTGCTCGACGGTAGGGTCGATGCTGAGATTGTCTACACGCAGCAGCTCGCGCCGGAGTTGGCGGCGCAGCTAGCAACCACTTCGTTTGTTATTTTTTTGGACGCGTCGCTAGAGCAAGAGCCTGGTGGGGTCCAGTGCCAAACCCTTCAGCCAGAAGACCCGAGCGGCTGGTCGCACCACTTGTCTCCTGGCCAGCTTCTCGAGTTGACAAGGCAATTGAGTGGTGCAAGCCCGCGCGCGTTCCTGATCACCGGTGGCGCACGGCAAATGAACCTGGGAGATGAGCTGACAGCGGAGGGGGAACGCGCAGCTCAGCGCATGGCGACAGCCGCGATTTCGTTGACCAACTGATTCACTGCGTCCAATACTTCCCGACTCGGGCCGGTGCCCGGTCCGAAATTGGCGGCTTCGATTCCATAGAACTGGATGCTGCGAGGAAGCCGGTCCATCACAACGGCCAACTCTATCGCTTCGGCTGGACCAAAGTCGTGCGTGGAACAGGTCAATCGCGCCGCGCGATTGGGGTTGGCCACAGGGTCCCATTTGCCGATCGACCCCACGTTTCTTCCGCTGACCATGGCGTCGATGATGATGACATCGTCCTCGGAGTTCCAAATGTCCAGCAGTGCGAGGCCGTCGCCTGAATGCTCGATCGCGTTAATTCCCTGTTCGCGCAGCCAACGAGCGGCCAGGAGGCCTGCCGCATCGTCGGCGCGGTCGAGATTGCCGCAGCCGATGATCAGCATTCGTCGCGCTCCAGGTTGACCTTGAGGAAATGCGTTGCGCAGGAGATGCACGGGTCGTAGTTGCGGACAGCTTGCTCGCATCGGCGAGTGAGT